>Ga0209415_10006746_pt1 | contig 20290 bp, 20 predicted proteins | sample PeaSoiSIISIP2007_FD_187696 | JGI IMG/M metagenome (GOLD analysis project Ga0209415, IMG submission 187696) | Peat soil microbial communities from Weissenstadt, Germany - SII-SIP-2007 (SPAdes) (version 2) | ecosystem: Environmental > Terrestrial > Soil > Wetlands > Peat | place: Germany...
AAGCTCACCGCGCCCCCTGCCAGCGAACACACCGACGCGCTCGTGGCGTCGACGGCGAAGGTAACCGGGTTTCCCGACGCACCGCCTGTCGCCGTGGGGGTGTAGGTGGCACCTCCCACGGTGGCGTCGGCAGGCGAAGAAGACGTGAAGGTGATGGTCTGGGGCGCCTGACTGACCGTGATGGGGTCCGAGGCCGTGACCTGCGCTGCGTCGTCACTGCCGGCCTGGGCGGTGTTCACCGGCGTGTCGCCCACGGTCGCGTCCGTCAACATGGCCGGCACGTCGATGGCGGGCAGCGCCGTCACCGGCGACACGCCGCCCGCCGGCGGCGTGTCGGTGCAGTCCACGTAGTAGGCCATGAGGGTTTGGTTGAGGACCGAGCCCGAGCAGTCCCAGCCCGTCCCGGAGGGCAGGGCCGTCAGCTCCGTCCCAGCCGGCAGAGGGTCGGTCACGGTGACGGTGTCGGACTCGGCTTGCCCCGAGGCGACGGTCACCTGCACGAGGTAGTTGAACGCCGTGCCCGTGGGCGCCGTGCCGCCGATGTCGTCGCCCACGCTGAGCGTGAGTCCGACCGGTGCCTGGGCGACGGTCACCGTGTCGCTGGCGCTTACGGCCGTGGAGTCCGAGGACGACGCCGTCGGGCTCGAGTCGGTGATCTGGTCGCTGACGGTCGTGTCCGCCATGAAGGCCGGGACCACGATCGGCTCCAGAGTCGTCCCCGGAGCGACGGGGGAGGTCGGTGTGTAGACACAGTCGACCGTGTTGGTCCCGACGTTGGTCGCCGAACAGTTCCAGTTCGGGTCGGTGGGGGTCGGCACCGACTGCAGCCCCACGCCCAACGGGGTGGTCTCGGTCAGGGTGATCGGCTGGGACTCCGGCTGGCCCCCGGCACCGACGGTGACGGCCAAGGTGTAGCTGAACGGGGTGCCGCCGTAGATGGTGCCCGGGGGCGTGCCCGAATCGGTCTCGGTCAGCGCCAGCACCACGTTGGTCGCGGACGACACGGTGATGGTCTCGGTGGCCGTGGACGCGCCCCAGTACGGCGCCGAGTCTGTGGACGACACCGTGTCGGCGACCTGGAACTGGGCGCCCCCTTGGTCGGCCGGAGCGAGCTGGACCGGGACAGTGACAGCCGGCAACGCGTTGCCGGGCGTCACCGGCATCGCGCCGGTGTAGGTGCAGCTCACCGACTGCCCGGAGCTCGCCGAGCAGTCCCAGTCGGTGCCCGACGGCGTCGACGTCGCTTCGAGCTGGCTCGGAAGCGTCGACGTGATCACCGGAGGCGAGCTCTCGGCGGGACCGCTGGTGTCGACGGATGAGCCCAGGCTGAGGGTGAACGACCGGGACGCCACAGGGACCGCCCCCCCGTCGGAGTCCGAGATGGACGCGTCGAGCAGGGGGTTCGGGGCGGTCAGGGTGACGGTGTCGGTCGCCGAGGCGTAGCTGACCGAATCGGTGGACGACACCGACGCCGTGTCGGTGACGGTGGTGCCGGCCGTCCCCGAGGTCGTGGCGGCCGGCACCGACACCGGTGGCAGGGTGCTCCCCGCGGCGATCGGCGACGTCGGGGTGTAGGTGCAGTCGGCGGTGTTCGTCGTGGTGCTCGTGGCCGAGCAGTCCCAGCCCGTGCCCGACGGCGTCCCGGCCAGGACCTGGTTGGCGGGCAGGTGGTCGACCACGGTGACGGGGTCGACCTCGGAGACCGCCGAGCTCGGGTCCACCTTCGGGGTGAGGACGTAGTTGAAGCTGTCGCCGATCCCCACCGACCCCCCGTGGTCGTCACTGGCCGCCAGCGCCAGGGTGGTGAGGGGGTTGCTGTTCTGGGTCGCGGTGGTGAGGTTGTCGATCTCGTGGACGTCGGAGCCGGACCCCGTCGATGCGGCCACCGCGAAGGTGAGCTGGGGTGGGATGCCCTGGACCTGTTGTCCGGTGGCGGGGTCGTAGTAGAAGTCCGGGAGCGGGCCCGAGGTGATCGTGGTAGCGGAAGCGGCGTCCACGGGTTGCAACGTCACCGTGTAGGTCGGGCTGTTGGGATTGCTGGTGTCGATCACGATGTGGACGGTGATCTCCGACGAGGCGAAGTCGGCGCCGTGGAGCTGGATCCCGCTCGGCCCCAACGGGTCGGGGCCGTCCTGGACCGACGAGGCCAGCAGGCAGTAGCCCGCCGTCCCGTTGCCGGGGCCGCGCACGGTCACCTCGTTGGGGAAGTACCCGGACCACGACGGGTCCGAGGTGTGGCAGTCGTTGCCCTCGTAGGTGGTGGTGCTGTAGTTGCCGTACTCGTCGAGGCCGACGCCGAGGTAGCCGGCCGGCATGCCCGGGGTCGACCCGTCGGTCGAGTACCCCAGGGCCCCGCCGGAGCTTCCCACCGCACCCGGGTTGGGGGGCGCCGCGGCCAGGTCGAAGGAGATCCCGTCCGCGTACGACGGCCCCAGCGGGGTGCCCCCGTACATGTGGGCGTCGAAGGTGATGTCGAGGCCGTCGACCGTCGGGAAGGACCCTCCGTAGATCACGTTGGACGCCTCGCCGAAGCCACCGTCGGTCAGCATCAGGGACCCGGAGCCGTCCGCGTCCGGGACGGGGGCGTGGCAGTTCCCGATGGTCGAGGAGGACGCCGTGACGTGGAGCGTGTAGCCCCACACCCCGTCGTTGGTCCCGTCGCTGTCGGTGCCCGACACGGTGGTCGTGCCGACCGGCAGCGATCCCGTCGTCGATACCGCGCCCGAGGACGAGACGTCGAGCTCGGGCGAGCTCGTGGTGGTGGTGAAGGTCACCGGTCCGGTGTTGCCCGTGGTCGCCAGTTGGTCGGTGAACGCCGCACTACCACCAGTCGTGGTCGTATTTGCGCTCGGAGCGCTCTGGATGATCGAGGACGTCGTCGTGGCGACATCGAGGGTGTAGCTCCACGTCCCGGTGTCCGTCCCGTCCGAGTCTGTTCCCGAGAGAGGGTAGGTGCCCACGGACAGTGATCCCGACGTCGACACCGCGCCCGAGGACGAGACCACGACACCCGGCGAGCTCGTCGTGGTGGCGAACGTCACGGCGGCGACGTTGCCGGTCGTCGCGATCTGGTCGGTGAAGGTCGCGCTGGAGGCGACCGTGGTCGTGTTCGAGGTGGGGCTGCTCTGCGCGATGGCCGCCGCGGTGAGACAGGGGAACGACTGGTTGGTCAGGCCGGTGGCGCCGTTGGACGCCACGTCCACGTTCGACGAGGACGTCGAGTTGGCGAAGGTGTCGTTGATGAGCGTGGTGGCAGCCGAGGCCGGGCCCGTCTCGATCGGCGCGAACACGAGGACACCGCTCACGAGCATCGCCGACCCCAGCAGGGCGACGGACTTCGGGACGCGGGAGCGTCTCAGTGGCGCTGGATGCCGCGCCATGTCAGTTCCCGTTCACCGCGGTACGGGACCGATGGCGCGTGCGCGCCCGCGACGGTGACAGAGAGTGTCTCTCCGAACGCCGTTCGAGTCGCGCTTGCAGAACCCCAGCCCCCCACACCCACCACCGGTCCAGCCTACGGGCCGGCCCCCGGATTGGCCCTGGCAAAGGCCGCCGGATTGCGCCTGGAACCCCACTGAGAGAGGAACCCACCACAGAGCGCGGCCATTTCGGGGCTTGGGGTCGGGCGGTCCGGAGCTGGACTCCCACCTGGACTGACGTCGGGGACGGAGCCGGGCAGGCGCGGGCCCGCCCATGCCCACGGGATGCGGTTCCGTCGTCGCCGCCTTCTCCTCGAGTTCGGCTGCGACAGCCCGGGTGTCGCGCACCGCGCTCGATTCCCCACGAGGCTCGCCGACACCGCCGTCGGTCGGACGCAGCCCTGTCCTCGGATGCGATCGTGCGCGGCGTCCCCGGCGCGACGGCGCGCGTTCGCTCGGACCTTAAATCACTTCTCGGCGTCGCGTCACGACGCGTTCAACGCGACTTGACGAGGTACTCGCTCATGGTCACGTTGCGGATGCGCGTCAGGTCGAGACAGGCGTTGACGCTCTCGAGCATGGCGGTGATGTGTCGGGACAGCACTTCGGGATCGCCCTGGGCGTTGAAGAACAGCAGCGGGTCCGCGACGTGTCGCGCCGAGGGCCACGCCTCTTCGACGATGCCGTGGATCTCGGGCGCGCTGTCGGTGAGCGGGCGGACCACCTCGTTGCGCACGTAGCGGCACCGGGGCTGGAGCTCTCCCGACAGCGGCGACTGTGTGCCGTGCCAGCGCTCGATTCACGTCGCGTAGTCGAGGTCGGCGCGTCGGTGGATGAGCGACACCGTGAGGACACCCGGAGAGCGTCGGCCGTCGGGCCAGTGTCGCCGTCCGGCGTGCGGGGTGGTCCCGTAGTCCTCGTAGAGCGACTCCACCACGAGGTAGCCAGCCGTCGTGAGCCCGACCTCGACGACATGACGCTCGAGCGGCGCTCGACGGTCGTAGCTGTCGACCCAGACCGCGACCTCGGCGACATGGGGGTCCTCGCCCAGCGGCGTGGGCACCGGTGAGGGGGCCTCGGCCGCCGGTGTGTCGTGGACGTTGACCGTCACGGCGTGGGCGCCGGCGCGCACCAAGGCGGGAGCGGTGTCGGTCAGGAGGCGGTCTCGGAGCCGGTCGCCATGCTCGGGTGAACCCTCGCCCCACAGCAGGTACACGAGCTTCTCCACCGCCGCAGCATACGGTCGGGGTCTGGGGCGGTCAGGGGGGGTCAGCGGTCGGACTGGTCCCATTCCTCGGACATGATCTGCACCTCCATGAGCGAGGCGATCTCCTCGGCCAGCTCCGCACACCGGCACGGCTCTTCGGCGAGGTCGGCCTCCAGCACCAGCGACACCAGTCGGTCCACCACCCGCTGCTGCCCGTGCTCGATGAGCCTGACGGTGAACGTGGACAGGCGCAGCACCAGGGGTCGCTCCGCCTCGGCGTGACGGACGAAGGCCTCGAGCAGCGCCGAGGCGACGTCGCTCAACAGGACGTGGTCACCCTTGTTGGCGATGGGGCCGAGGTCGTGGGCCAACTCGAGGAGCCGGCGGTGGTCAGGGGGGTCGCCGTCCCAGGCGGACGCCGGTTCGAAGGTCATGGGCGGGCCTCTTCCCTGGATCGACCAGAAGTACCGTCAGCATCCTCCCGGCCCTACCGATCTGCAAGGGGAAATGCCCCAACAGCCGCCCACCGGGGTCGCGAGGCCCTGGACCCCCGGCCCTGGACCCCCAACCGCGGACCGGGACACGGTGGCTCGCTCCGCTCGGCACGCGGTCGCTACCCTCCCGTCGGAGAAACGCCGGGACGCCGGCGCCGACAGGAGGTCGAGGTGCTGCTCGAAGGCCGGGTGTGCGTAGTGTGCGGGGCGGGACCGGGGCTCGGGCGGCAGGTGGCCCTGTTGGCGGCCGAACACGGTGCGGCCGTCGTGCTGGCGGCGCGGCGCCCGGCGGTCCTCGAGGACATCGCCGCCGAGGTGACCGCCAACGGCGGGCGGGCCGTCGTCGTGCCCACCGACGTCACCGATAAGGAGCAGTGCGAGAACTTGGTGGCCACGGCGGTGGCGGAGCTCGGGGGCATCGACGTGCTCGTCAACAACGTCTTCGCCGCCGATGTGTTCAAGACGTTTCGCCGCGTGGACCTCGACGACTGGCGCCGTCTGGTCGAGGTCAACCTGTTCGGGCCCCTCCAGGTCTCGCAGTCGGTGATCCCCCACATGCAGGAGCGCCGGGCCGGCTCGATCGTGTTCGTCAACTCGATGGCCATCCGCAAGCCCCGCGCCCAAGAGGGCGGCTACACGGTGGCCAAGGGGGCGCTGCTCACCGCGGCCCGCCTGATGGCGCTCGAGCTCGGCCGCCACGGGATCCGCGTGAACTCCGTCCTGCCGGGCTGGATGTGGGGTCCCCAGGTCGAGGAATACGTCCGTTTCCTCGCCGCGCACCGCAACGTGGGCGAACAAGAGGTCGTCGACGAGATCACCCAGAACATCCCGTTGGGCACCATCCCGACCGACGTCGAGGTGGCGGGGTCGGTCGTCTTCCTGGCTTCGGACCTGTCGAGGGCGATCACGGGGCAGTCCATCGACGTCAACGGTGGCGAGGTCTTCTCGTGACCACTCCTGTCACTTTGTCAACATCTCCCTGGCAGGAGGCCCGTCGCCTGCGCTGAGCAACGGGTTCCGTTTGCGACCCCGAGACGGGCCTTGCTAAGCAGTACCCCCATTGTGACTGACGTCGAGATTTCCTCGACGGTTCCGTCAAGCCAGCAGACAGGGTGGCATCGCCGCGCCGCTCTGGTGGCCGGAGCTGTCGTCACACTCCTTTCCTGCGTCCTCGGGGGCTCGTCGCGTCCGGCGGGCGCCGACCCGCTGTCGAGCGCCCAGGCCCAGGCGGCGCTGATCACCTCGCAGCTCGCCACCGACCAGCAACGCCTCGACACCACCTCCCAGCAGTACGACGCTGCGCAGCAGCAACTGCAGCAGGTCGGCCAGCAGATCTCCGAGATCCAGGCCGGCGTGGCCCGCGACCGCACCCAGGTCGGGGCCGACATGGCCAACCTCCGCCAGGAGGCGCTGTCCTCCTACATGGCCGGCACCAGCGACAGCGGCCTGCAGACGTTGTTCGGCTCGGGGGGCGAGCGGGCCTCGGTCGCCGGGGAGTACCGCTCGGTGGCCAGCGGCGACATCTCCGGGGCCATCGACGCCCTGAACGTGGCCCAGACCCATCTGGCCTCGGAGGAGGGTCAGCTCCACTCGGCACAGAACCAGGACCAGGCCGCGCTGGCCCAAGCGGCCTCGGCGCAGCAGAGCGCGCAGGCGGTGGTGGCGAGCCAGCAGGCCACCCTCTCTCAGGTGAAGGGCCAGATCGCCACGCTCGTCGCCCAGCGCCAGGCCGCCCAGCTCGCCGCCTCCCACGCCGCCTTCCTGGCCCGGGCCGCCGCCCAGACGGGGCAAGCCCGGGTCGTCGACGACCGCAGCCATCCGGGCCGTCCCGATCCGAGCGCCGCCACCCTGCCGAACCTCCCTGCCGCCGGGGGGGCCGCGGCGGCCCTCGCCGCCGCCCGCAGCCAATTGGGCGTGCCCTACGTGTGGGGAGGCGAGAGCCCGGGATCGGGTTTCGACTGTTCGGGTCTCACCCAGTGGGCCTGGCGCCAGGCCGGTGTGGACCTCCCCCGTACCGCAGCCGCCCAGTACGACGCCATCGCCCACGTGTCGTTGTCGGACCTGCAGCCCGGTGATCTCGTCTTCTGGGGCTACGGGGGCATCAGCCACGTCGGCATGTACGTGGGGGGCGGCGATGTTATCAACGCGCCCGACACCGGCGACGTCGTGCGCATCGAGGCCATCTGGAACAACGGACTCGTCGGGGCGGGACGCCCCTGACGCGCCGGTGCCTCGCCTCGGCGCCGCGCACGAGGAGATGTCGCCCCGGCACACCTGGCGACGGACCCAATAGGCTCGGGCCTCCCGCAAGCACGACGGTGTGAAAGGAAGCCCGCCATGGAGATGGAGTACCGCCGACTGGGCCGTTCGGGCATCAAGGTGAGCGCCTTGTCGTTCGGGTCCTGGGTCACCTTCGGGCCCCAGCTCGACGAGGGATTGGCCTCGGACTGCCTGGCCGCGGCGAGGGAGGCCGGCGTCAACTTCTTCGACAACGCCGAGTCGTACTCCGGGGGCGAGTCCGAGCGCATCATGGGCAAGGCCATCGCCCGCCTGGGATGGCCCCGACACAGCTACGTCGTGTCCACCAAGGTGTTCTGGGGCATCCATGACGAGGTCAACATGCGCAACACCTTGAACCGCAAGTACCTCCTGCAGGCCATCGAGGGCTCACTCGAGCGCTTCGACCTCGACTTCGTCGATCTGTTGTACTGCCATCGCGCCGACCCCGAGACGCCCATCGAGGAGACGGTGTGGGCGATGTCGGACATCGTGAGCTCGGGGCGGGCGCTGTACTGGGGCACCTCCGAATGGACGGCCGACGAGATCCGGGCGGCGTGGGAGATCGCCGAACGCCACCACCTGCACAAGCCCGTGATGGAGCAGCCGCAGTACAACATGCTCGAGCGGACCAAGGTGGAGACGGAGTACGCCCGTCTCTACGACGACATCGGCCTCGGGCTCACCATTTGGAGCCCCCTGGCGTCGGGCCTGCTCACCGGCAAGTACGTCGACGGCATCCCCGAGGGGAGCCGGGCCGCGCTGCCCGGCTACGAGTGGCTCCAGGGCATGTTGACCGATCCACGGCGCAACAAGAAGGTGAAGGCGTTCAAGGACCTGTCCGACGAATTGGGCTGCACCCTTGCCCAGCTCGCCCTGGCGTGGTGCGTGAAGAACCCCCATGTGTCCACCGTGATCACGGGGGCGAGCCGGGTGGAGCAGGTGCACGAGAACATGAAGGCGCTCGACGTGGTCCCCCTCCTCGACGACGAGGTCCTGAAGCGGATCGACGAGATCACCTACTTCGTGCGCTGAGCCCCGGCGCCGCGCGCGCAACCCCGCCTCTCGGGGGTCGCCCTCAGACCTTGGAGGCGACGAGCGCGGCCAGTGCCTGGGCGCCGGGACCCCCGATGGGGAGATGGGTGCCGTCGGAGTAGAACCACTCGGGGTGCTGCGCCGCCAGGCTCGCCCAGTCGGCCAGCACCGCCTTGGGGTAGCGCGCTACGCCGCGGGCGAGCACCCCGTTGACCTGGTCCTGCCAGGACTGGTCGACGTGCACGGTCACGAAGACCACGCGGGACGCCCCCTGCAGGATCGACATCATGGCGTCGAAGTCGGAATCGGTGATGGGGCCGTTGGTCCCGAGCCCCACCACCACGACCGAGGGGGGCGAGGCTCCCACCATGACCTGGCGCAGGATCGTCTCGCCGTCCGACCACTGTCGGCTGACCGCCGCGTTGACCTGGATGTTCGACACACATCCCTGCAGCGGCCCCTGGGCGTCGATCATCACCGAGTCGCCCACGGCGTAGACACCACCGGGCACCGCCGCCGGTGTGCACGGCGCGGTGCTCGACAGCACGGGATCGAGTGAGGTGCTCGTCGGCGCGGTGCTCGAGGGTGGCGTGCTCGAGGGCAGGCGGTCGGACTTGGGGCTTGACCCACCGGAGCCCGAGGGCGCGGTGCCGGTGCCCGAGGGCACGGTGGAGACCGGGGCGGAGCGGCTTGTCGTGGAGGGGACGCCCGAGGCCGGGAGCGCGGTGGTCGTGGTCGTGGACCGGGTGGAGCCGACCGCCGCGTGCCCGGCCCCGGGACGCAGCGTCACCCCCAGCACGGTGGCGGTGGCCGCCACGGCGGCGACGACTGCGGTCAGGGCGATGCGCCTCGCGGCGCGGCGCCTCGAGGGCGACCCACCGCGGTGCGCCCCTCGGGCATGGGCAGGCTTGGCCGGATGGGCAGGGGGGGTCGGTCGGTGCATCGTTCGGTGAGGTGCGGACGGGGATCGGACCATGCTGCGGGCCTGCTCCCGGCGGCGTACCCCCGAGGCTACCGGTCCGTTGGCGCGTACCGGGCGGCGCCGTGTCGAGACCCTGGTCCACGCCACCGGGGATGAGCCTGGGACACTTGGCCGGCGGCCCTAACATCTGCGGGGAATACGAGCGCGCCGGAAGCTCCCTGCGCGGGGGTGTAGCTCAGTGGTAGAGCGCCTGCTTTGCAAGCAGCCCGGACAAAACGCTGTACTGACCTGCCGTTTTCCTGGTGAATCTGGAGCGAAACCGCCACTGTTATGTGTTCAACTCTGGCTATTTTACCCTCGAACTCGCGCCGTCGTCTGAAGTACGCCCGGTCCGCGGTTCCACGGTGCAGGCTCCCGCGCCGTCCGCCACTCCACCCCGCTGCCCTCAGCCTGCTCCTGACAGCTCCAGACCGACCCCAGGAGGAGGGTCATGTGGAAGAAGGGAGTCCCAGGGCCTCGTAGAAGGTCTACGGGAGCCCATCAGCAAGCGGGAGTGCAGACATCGGTCCCGCCTGGACGGCCCGCCCCACCATGAACGGGGTTGCCTGCCTTCGCCACACTCGGTCATATCCGCGTGAAGGTCTTTTGGCTCTATCGCCATCGGATGTAGTGGCTCACGATGAAGAGACGGCGGCATCCAGGAGGTCCCGGGAAGGAGGGATCACAGATGTTGGTATGCGAGTTCATGCATAGTCCTGCAGTGACGTGTAGTCCTGACGTAACGCTCGAACACGCCGCTCGTGAGATGGACCGCTTCAATGTGGGATGTCTCGTAGTGGTTACGGACGACGGCCATCTGGTGGGCATCGTGACGGACCGCGACATCGCGGTAAAGGGCGTGGGCTGGGGCCATGAAGCCGCCACACCCGTCGACAAGGTGATGACCAGGAGTGTTGCCACGATCCAATCCAACGCTCTCATCTCCGAGGTCGCCAGCAAGATGGCGCTATGGGGTATCCGTCGGATGCCGGTCGTGGACGTATCGGGGACACTCAAAGGCGTGATCGCCCTCGACGATGTGACCGCGGCCATGAGCGACGAGATTGGGTTCCTTCGGAAGACTGTGACCACACAGATAAGCGGCGGTCGCGGTTGGGACGAGTCGTAAGGCAGGAGCCCGGGACGTCACAGAGGTCTAACCGAGCGAAAAGAGGGCCAGCCTTGATTTGGAGTGGTGAAGGCCCTGTCCGAGGCCAGGAGCAGGGCTACCATTCGGGCGGTCTCCAGATCTGGGATCTGTCTCCGATAACCAGAGTCGTTCGGCTGGGCGCCTGTGCACCTCGCGACTCGCGCTGAGCCCGTGGCAGCGCGCCCTGTCTACGGCTTGATCCCTTCTGATGACCCACCCACCGTCCAGCACGTCCAGTCCGCCGTGAGGGGTCGGAGCAAGTGCGGGCTCCCCATCGACACCGCCCTCCCCATCCCCAAGGCTCTCCCGATCTGCAGGAAGTGCACACAGTTTGACGAGATAACGGGGGCCTTTGGTCGCAGACCGTGGCAGGGGCTGAAGCGCAGACCACTGACTGGTTGATTCTCTGGCGACTAAGCCCGACCCATTCCCGAGGACCCAGCACCATGGCCTAAAGAAGTCGCTGGAAACCCACGATCACTTACCACGTGCACCGATCCATCGAGGCACTGGGGCCATGAACCGCTCACGTGACATCGAGATGGAGCACGCACTGCTCAAGCGGTGCCCCTTCTGTGGCGAGTACGTCCAGGGTCGGGCCGAGACGTTTCACGGGGCGCGCATTGCCCTGCGGAACGCCATGGTGCGGCACGTGGAGGATGGGCATTGGGATCAGGAAGAGAGCGTGGGGTAAGCCCCGTTCATACCTGGCCCCCCGGGACCTGGAAGGGCGACGGAGCGCAGGGATGGAGACACACGATCCTTGCGCCCGACGCCACTCAAGCCCCCAAGGCCTCCCCAGACGGGCCGGAACGGTCGAGCCGGTCGCCTGCTCCGAACGTCCCAGTTGACAGGGCCGGGAAAACGGGCATGCTTTCGGTAATGACCAGTCCGGCGGGAATCGCGTTGTGGGTAGTCGTCGTGGGCACGCTCGCATGGGTGGCGTGGCTCGCACGCCACTGGTACGAGGAACTGAGCGATGTGCGTGAGGCCAACCGCACGTCGAGGGTAGGCCCAGGGCGGGACGAGGAAACGCTGTCGAGCTGAACGGACCCTGCTTTGATGATGGGAGCGGCCCTCCCCAACCATTTCGGGGGCGCATCTCTTCAATCGGAATCCCTGACGCGCCTCCGTGCGGCGAAGTCGGTATGCGCGGCAACGACACGCCATAGGCGATGCCAAGAAGGCTAACGCCTACCCGGCGTGGCCCAGAGAGGCGGAATCGTGAGCGATTTTGGACCTTTCCTGTGGATCTCGTCCTCGGCGCGGCTACCGTTGGGATTGTCGTTGGGAACTGGTCCTCTTGGCGACAAGGGGGGGATGCGCGGGGCCGGGGTTCTCACTTACCCCTTGAGGGAGCCCACCCCGCCGCCTCCCAAGGTCATCGCACCGCCCCCACCCTGGCATGGGCGTCCAGGGTACTGAGGCGAGGCACCCCGCTCCCCCGATGCGGGTGCCTCCAGCCTCAGCAGTTGCCAGTCGTCTCCGCTGGGGGCCGGACCCGCGCCAGGCGATAAAGATCGCTAACTCTCGGCGTCGGGATGCTCAATGAGGCGTCCGAGCCCTCTTGGCAGAAGGGGGCGACGGAGCGCAGAACGTCCGCGTCGCGGGAAGTTCCCACGCCCCGCCGTATCCCTCCCGCCCACCCTGGGAGACGTAGGGGAAAATAGCCGTCACCGGGAGGCCCAAAGGACACGGTACGCCCGGTGTCGTAGTCGTCCCAGGGGTCCTTCGTCCCGATCAGCGAGCAAGAAGGATGCGGACGAATGAACGACGACCTTGTTTGGCGTCACTACCACCTTCTGACCGGTTCTGAATGTCCGCAACGAGGTCGAGAAGTTCGTCATAGATGTCCCGCGTTGGCTCTTTTCGACGGCGTGCTTGTTCCAGCTTTTCCTTCAAGGGCACCGTCGTCCGATCGGGAGCAGGAACTTGTTGTTCGCCAGCCCGCATCCCAAAGTGAGATTGAGGGGCGGCCCCGTCGTCCACCTCGACGCCGTCTGGGGTCGAGGATGACTGCGACCCGGTGTCACCCGTGAGCCTGGGCGTCTCGGCGCTAGTGGGTCGCGGATTCGGGAACGACAGCGTGCAGGGGCGACCGATGTAGAAGCCCTGGCCATATCGACAACCAAGGCCACGCAGCGTGCTGAACTCGCCCTCGGTCTCGATACCTTCGGCGACAACAACGGCATCAAATGCATCGAGGCCGAACGCGAGCAACGCGTGGACCAGCGCCCGCCGGGCCGGATCGGCATCGATACCACGGCTGAGCCCGACATCGAGCTTGATCACGTCTGGGTGGAGATTCAGGATGTGCCGGAAGGTTGAGAATCCAGCACCGGCGTCGTCGACTGCGAGTCGGATTCCGTTGGAACGCAGTTCGTTGACAGCCTCCTCGAACAACACGTAGTCATCGATGCTTTCGTGCTCGGTCAACTCCAGCACGACACGCTCGGCGGCAATATCCGCCACGGTGGCTCGGAACTCCGAAGACGTGATCGTGTCCGGTGAGGCATTGACCGATAGGTACAGACCGGAGGGGAGTCGTCCCAGTTGGCCGAGGGCCGACTCGATGGCGGCCATTTCCAGTTCGACGCCCAGGCCGACTCCCTTGGCTTCGGCAAACCAGACATCAGGCGGGCGAACCGACGGCCCTTCAAAGCGCGCCAACGCCTCTGCCCCCACTTCTCTACCCGTCCGCAGGTCGACGATGGGCTGGAAGACGATCTCAACGGCGTGGTTGGCGAGAATGGCACTGATGGCCTCGTGCCTATGCTCCGCCCAGCCCTCTGCTTCTGCCTCTTGTCGCTCGGCGGCTGGGTTGGGAGGTGCCCGCCGCTCGGACGAAGCGTTGCCCCGTCCGCGGGTACGAAGGGTCTTCTCCCTCCTCGTCAAGAAGAGGTCGTCACCGCGAGTAGCAGGGGACAATGGCATGGCAATCCTGCTCAACTGTTCGATCGGAGATTGACTGGGTAGTTCGGCAGAACCTGGGGTTGGGCGCGAGCCTCGGAACCACTCACCGCGTGAATGTCGGCTCCGATGGCCAGCCCCTTGAGCCAGAGGCACGCCGGAACTGATCCATGGTCCTGTGAATGCGCCCTGAAGATCACCTTCTGACGGCGTGATGACAGTCATATCTGACACGGTGACAGGAGGCCAGGCACTATCGGCAGCATCGGGAGTCCTCTGCAGCGTCTAAAGTTGGGTGGCTCAGCGGCGTGGGAACCGTCGGGCACTGCCCCCCAGCGGCCGGGCGGTTCCCACGTCGCAACAACCGAGCAGCACGTAAACGCGTCACGAGTCTCATCAAGGAGCACTGTCATGTTGAGCCAGCGCGAGTTGTTTCCTATCTACAGCGCGTGGTCTGAGAGGGAGCACCGGTGGGTGGCCATGACATTCGACGAGCACCAGGCCTGGCTCGCGCGCCCGGATCTCGATCCTGTTGAGTTCGCTTCCGGTGAGTTGGCATCGTAAGAGGCCCAGGCCGGTCGCAAGAATCGGGTCTTCGCGAAACTCTGTCGCGAGGCGCTCCTGGTCCACACGGCTAGTGTGTCCACACGCTTTGACCTGATCGGGGGCATTCTCAACCCGGTATCCCTCGTGACCTTCGGCTCTGGTGGGGGGATCCGGCTCAGCCCAGGATGATCGGTACAGGGCCGGTCGCCCGGCGGACGGTTGGGTAGTGACGCCCAACCCGATGAGGAGACGGGAGCGGGAGGGGTCCGGTGACGCATGTGAGCCATTCCTTCACCTATCAAGGTGACCGTCTGGTGTACGACAGCTACGGCCAGGGCGACCGACTGCTCGTGTACCTCCACGGCCTGCTGATCGACTCGGAGATCAACCGAGGCATCGCCGAAGCGCTCGCCGCCCGGGGCAATCGGGTCGTCCTGCTCGACCTACTCGGCCATGGCCGCAGCGACAAGCCACATCATGCCGCCGCGTACCGGATGGACACCTACGCCTCGCAGGTCTTTGCCCTGCTCGACGAACTCGGAGCCAACGACGCCGTGGTGGGTGGCATGTCGTTGGGGGCCAACGTGAGCTTGTTCGCGGCTGCACAACAGCCAAATCGGGTCCGGGGACTCGTCGTGGAGATGCCGGTACTGGAGCGGGCCGTGCCGTCCGCCGCCCTCATGTTCGTTCCCCTGCTCTTGCTCGTCCACTATGCCCAGCCACTGCTGCGAGTGACGTCAGCGGCGTTGCGGCGCGTACCTCCGACACGCTTCGGCTCCCTGAACAGTTTCGTGCATGCGGCGTCGCTGCCGCCCGACAGCATGGCCGCTCTCCTGCACGGCATCCTCGTCGGTCCGGTGTCGCCCACGCAGGAGCAGCGTTCTCAGATCGCCGTTCCGGCGTTGGTCCTCGCTCATAGCAACGATCTCCTCCATCCCTTCAATGACGCCGCCAACCTGGCGGCGCAACTGCCCAACGCCACGCTCGTGCGAGCCCGCTCCCCACTCGAACTCCGCCTGCGACCGAAGAGGCTCACCGACGTGATCGCCCACTTCCTCGACGACGTGTGGGGGACAACTCGTGAGGCCGACGCCAAACCGCGCCCAGCCTTGGGGAGAACCGGGACTGGGAGGCGAGCCGTGCCCGAAGAGCGCTTGAGTTCTTAGGACGTCAACCTTCGGGGACGGTGGCACTGAGTTATCTGCCATCGTGAGCAGCCGTGGCCACCCAGCCCAGACCGCCGAGGCACCGGACCAAGGTGCGCCCTCGGCGTGACCTGTGGGTCGCGTCGTGTTCGTGTGACTGGTCTGAGGAGACGGTGTCGAGATTCAGCGCCTTGATGGCCTTATGACGTCATCAAGAGATGCAACGACGACCAGATTCCTACGACACGGTGAGCCAGGCTCAGCGCTGACGTTCGTCGGACCCAGCGCTTGGACCAGCCGTCAAGGCAGAGGGCGAGGGGTCCATGAACACCGGGTCGGTATCCTGGTCCCGTAATCATCCAGATGGGGCGAGAGACCTTGGCTCGTCGACCCCCAGCCAACCGACTCCTGGGCACGGTGGCAATGCCAGGTCGATGAGGAGTCTGTTATGCCAGACGCACCGTTCCGAGAGCCACCCGGGACGAAGCGTATCTATTGGCGCTTCGACCGCGACATGACCGACGAGGAGATCGACGCGTGGGCAGAGCGATTCGTGGACGAGGTCTTGGATGACGCCATCAAGGAGGCTTGACGCAGCTCGTAGGATCGAGACATGGACGAATCGCTGGAAGGTTGGTACACGGACCCATTCTCACGCCACGAGGCGTGATGGATGTCTGATGGTGTACCTACTCCGTTGGTTCGTGATGGCAACGTCGAGGGGCACGATCCAGCGCCGGATGAGCCGTTCAAGGTCACGCCGGTCAGGGTCGGAGATGACGCCAAACCAAATGAGGGCTTCGACCTTCGTCGAGCCGATGACGTCGAACGTGACCCCACTTATGACCCACAGAAGGCGGCGCGCGAGGCATGGGACGCTTACGATCAAAGCGATGCCGGAAGTTAGCCTCGGCTTCTCCTGGTACCTTTACATCCCGCTCTACCGGTCGAACCAAATGCGAGACCCGGAGTGACGCCCTGATTCCACGACCCAGGCGAGCTTCTCGACATCGACGGTGGTGCTAACGACTACGACTCGGGCGACGTGTATCCGACCGAGGACATGATCGAGCAGGCGACACAACGATGGCGTCGATGCGTGGGACGAGGTGGATGTCGACTGCGACCGACAAACCTTTGAGCCATGCACGGCGTTGACCGCTTGGCATGCTCTGGTGTCTCAAATGCCTCGTTGTTCACTATTCATTTTCCCATCTCAGTTTCGTCACTTTGTATTGACTCGACTTTGGGCTATGTTCGTTCCGTTCGTTGTGCTGGTCGGGGCGGGCGGAACCATGATGAGAAAGCTATGGACCTGGACGACCCTTCTCACGTGCTTCTCCGCGTTATCAGCACCGCTCTTGTTGCATGCAGGTCCAGGTCCGGCCTCCATCGTGTTGACGGATGCCACGTCAACCAGCACTACCACTACCACGACCGTGACTTCTGGATCATCGACTACCACAACTTCTGGCCCCACCACCACGACAAGTTCGACGACATCAGTTCCGGCTTCCACGACCTCCACGGTTTCGTCGACGACTACGACGAGCGCGGTTCCGTCGAGCGCTCTTTGCGGTGCTCCTGCCAATCCGTACAACTACACGTACTGCGGGAAGGGAAGCCTGATCACCAGCCCGCCCTCAGACATCTGCACCTACTTCAGATGCATTGCCAACTTCTCGAATGGAACCGGATACATGATCGAGTGCAACGACGGCATGGTCAGTATGTCAGGAGGACTCTCCGGTGCATGCTCCGGTATTCATGACGGCGTGAAGCAACCCGTATACGCGCCTTCTTCCTCGACGACATCAACAACGGGCGCGGTCGCGACGAGCGCATCATCAGGTAGCGCGTCGTCAGGGCAGCTTGCATCTACGGGCTTTGGAGCCATGGTGCGATGGCTTATTCTTCTGGGTGGCTTGCTGATGATTGGAGCGACTCTTGTGCGCTGGCGCCTTGCTCGTCTCGCCACAAGGCGCACGAATGACCCTGGAACCTAGGCACAGTTGCGAGGGGCGTCGAGGCCCGGTGCTTGCTACAACCGCTCCTTCTTGCGTCCACCGAGAGGACTTATCCGTTGGGATGGTCGACGTCCGCGGGCGGCAAGTCCTGCACTTCCTGCTTCGTGATGCTGAGCCGGATGCCGTTGTCGATCCCGCTTACAGCGCCGATCGGGATGGCCACTTCCTTGCGGCCCCATAGGTGTCCCTCTTGGAGAAGGATATGGGTTACGTGGTGGTCGCGAGGGTCAATGACCAGGCCCTGGACTTGTCCGATCTCGCCGTCGGTGGCGTGGACGTGCTCGCCGCGACGCACGGCCACCTCACCCAAGGGGACCTTGTCAAAGATGAGGGGCTGCGACACATTCTCGATGCCGAAGCCTATGTCCCGGCCCAGGCCGTAGTAGGGCCAGGAGAGGAGCTGTTCCGGGCGGTAGCCCGGGTAGCCGAAGGTTCCCGGCAAGAACTGTGTCTCTTCCGCGAGGTCGAGCTTCTCGAACTCCGCCACCGTGCAGCGGAGCCGCACCTCGCCCGTCGGGGTGTCGACAAGGTCGAGAGGAACAAGTCGGCCAACTCCTCGCCGGTGCTTCGGTTCGACCACGAGATGAGTGACTGCGCGAGCGACGGGGTCAATGACGAGGCGGCTCACCTCGCCCCAGACCCCATCGGTGCAGGTGGCATCGACCCCGATCGTGAACTGCGTCATCTCTGCCATGGCCATCTACCTAGTCATCGAGTTTCGGTGAATCTACCGACTCTTAGTGCGGGAGGACTATGCATGATCAGGATGGGGCTGCCCAGTGGTTGCTGGCCGGCATGGCCTCCCGCTCGGAGAAGTACACCCACTGAACACCACCCAGCTCAGTCCCTCGGTCCGAGGTGGCTGACGACCCCAGGTCAGGACTGCCCAGCGGCTGGCCGGTGGTGAGCGTGGGCGACCTCCGAAGCCTGGCCGAGGGCGTGGAGGCCCTCCTCGATAGTCAGCAGCGACGTGGTCTTGAAGGCTCGCACGTCTCCCCCGCTGCTGACAGCCATGGACCATGCTCCCGCTGTCCGATTGTCAGGGAAATCGACGACACCCACGAGGTCGTAATCGCCGAAGCAGAAGAACAAGCTTTCGATGGTCCCGCCGAGGGCCTCGGCCGATGGTCGCACCCGCTCGACCACGTTCTGCGGTTCACGGCTCATCGCGGCCCACGCCTCTGCCGTATAACCCACCTGAACGAGGTATTTCGACATGGGACCTCTTTCATTCGCGCCCTTAGAGTGTAAGCCTTGGGGCGGCTGTAACACCCGCTCGCTCAGGTTGGGCCACCGGGGCTGTGAACGGTACATGGAGCGACTTCGCCGCCTTCTTCTTCGCCTGCTCGCCGCGTCGGTCATATCTCACCGTGGTCGTGACATTGGCATGTCCGACAAAGCGCTGCACGACGCTGATGTCGACTCCCGCGTCGAGGAGGTCTGACACGCATGACCGGCGCAAGTCGTGGGGTGAGAAAGCCCCGACCTTGGCCTTGGCGGCTCGGGTCTGAAGGATGCCGTACACGGCCTGGTCGGTCATAGGTCGGACAATCACCTCACCCGTCTGGGTCACGGGGCAGAACAACGGACCGGGCGAATCCCCGCGCACCGTGATCCACTCGCGCACGGCGTCAGCGGCACCGTTGTCGATGTAGGCGATGCGTTCCTTGTTCCCCTTGCCTCGGACGATGAGGGCGCCGGTCTCGGGGTCGTAGTCGGAGACTTCTAGGGCCACGACCTCGGCTCGCCGCAGACCGGCGGCGTAGAGGACACCCATGAGGGCGGCATCACGGGCGTCGGCTGGGCTCCCTCCCCGACACGACTCGAACAGCGCCCGCAGCTCCCCGCGCGACAGAGCCCGACCCCGGGGTAGTCGCTCTCCTCGGACGGTGGGGAGGTCGATGGCGCGCTGGAGGTCTTCGGCGGATATGAGCCCAAGCCGCCATGCCTCCCGAAGAACCCCGCGCAGGGCGGCCAGGTGGCGGTTGGCCGTGGCGGGGCTGTAGCGGTCGGTGAGGGCGGCGCGCAGGGCCAGGGTGTGCTGGTAGCCGAGGTGGTGCCAGGGAAGCTCGTCGGCCCCCAAGCAGTCGCTAGTCAGGAGCCTGGCCATGGTCTCCAGGGCGGCCTTCTGAGACCGACGGGAGCCCGGGGCCAGGCGGGCGAGGTACACGGCAACAGGGTGCCGGTCGGGGTCGGCCACGGGAGACGGGAGGAGGTCGTCGGGGACGGCGGGGAGGGTTTCGGTCACGGGCTCAATCTTGTTAGAACACACATTCTCATAAACAGTTTACCTGGGCGATGATGAGGCCGTGACCATCATCCGTATCAACGCCATCACCGTGCCCGAGGGCGGCGGCGAGGAGCTGGCCCGCCGGTTCGCTGAGCGAGCCGGTGCCGTGGACAACGCCGACGGCTTCGAGGGCTTCGAGCTGTTGCGCCCGACCGACGACCGGCTCACCTGGCTCATCATGACAAGGTGGCGCGACAGGGAGGCCTTCGAGGCGTGGGTCGCGTCACCGACCTTCGCCCACGGCCACCGGGGGGCGTCGTCACGTGAGGGTGCGAGTCGCCCTCCCGTAGGAACCCACAGCGAGCTTTGGTCTTATGACGCCGAGATCGAAGTACGACGTCCTCCGGCCTGACGCTTCCGTTCGCGCGCAGGTTGAAGGCATGCTTGTCCGCTAGGGAGACGAGGAGGCAGCAGATTGGGACCAATCATCAGGGTGCCTGACGACGTGGCTCAACGACCGGCAGAGGAAACCGACCTCGTGGAGGTCGATCCGGTACTGCCGAGCGCTGTGGACGAACTCGACGTGGAACTGGGCAGCCCACCCGGGGTCGTCCTGCTCCTTACTGAGACTCCGATAGATGGATTCGGGCATCTGGTGAGCATCATCACCATGTCCGACTACGCGAAGGATGGTCCGAACCCGTTTGAGCTGACCGCGCACGACAAGGACGGTAATCCGCACGCATTTCCCACCACTGCCGTCAATGGGCAGTCGATCCGGGATCACAACCCCGGTCGTGCTCTGTGTGGACCTAGGTAAGGGGACCGTCCACCCGTGTCGGTCTGAACCCCGTGACGTCGTCCTCACCTGGGCTTCTCAGGTAGTCGA
>Ga0209415_10006748_pt1 | contig 20287 bp, 18 predicted proteins | sample PeaSoiSIISIP2007_FD_187696 | JGI IMG/M metagenome (GOLD analysis project Ga0209415, IMG submission 187696) | Peat soil microbial communities from Weissenstadt, Germany - SII-SIP-2007 (SPAdes) (version 2) | ecosystem: Environmental > Terrestrial > Soil > Wetlands > Peat | place: Germany...
CAAACCCACCCGCCGTTACTGCTCTCCAAGCATTCCGACAATCGGCAGCCGGGCGGCCCGGACGGCGGGGAAGATGCCGCCGATGACGCCGACCACCAGCGCCAGCGTCAGGGCGCTGGCGCAAAGAGCCGGTGTGACCTTGAAGGTGAACACGACCTGCGTGAAGTTCGCCCCCAGCGTCGAGGCCGTGTAGCCGTGAAAGATCAGCGCAGCCGCAGCGATGCCTACGACTCCACCGACGAGTGCCAGGACGAGTGCTTCGGCGAGCGTGCCTACGAAGGTCGGCACGCCGCCGAAGCCAATCGCTCGGAGCGTTGCAATCTCCGTCCCCCGTGCGGCGACCGAACTGTACATCGTGTTGAGCGATCCGGCGAGCGCCCCGATGGCCATGATGATGGCGAGCGGCCAGCCGAGCTTCTGGATCAGATCGCTCGACTGCTTCGCCTGCTCCGCGAAGTACTCCGCCTCGGACTGCACCAGGAGCTTGAGCCGCGGGTCGTTGGCGACGTACGCCTTCAGGGCTGGCATCTGATCCGGCGAGGTGAGCCGTGCCCGAATGGTCTGGAAGAAGTTCAGGCGGTCGGTTGCGCTCTGCACGACTCCGGCATCGGCCCAGAGCTCTGATTCGCGGACCGTACCGCCGTCCTCGAACACGCCGACCACCGTCCAGGTGCTCTGACCGAGTCGCAGCGTGCTGCCGACATCGAATCCAGAGTACTCACGCACGATGCCGCGGCCGGCGACGATCTCGTTCGTACCGGGGCGGAACATCCGGCCCTGCGTCAAATGGATGTTATGCCGCAGGGCGACCCCTGCCAGAGTCAGGCCGCGCAGAGGCAGGTTGCCTTTCAGGCCATTCGAGCGGCTCGTGCCATCGACGATGACGTAAAGCTCGGCCGAAACCAGCGGCTTGCCGTTCTGGCGGGCGATGCCGGGAGCTTCCTCGACGAGCAGTGATTGCTCGCGCGACACTGTACTGTTGATCTCCGTCTGAGCGCCGTCGCGCAGCAGGATCGCAATGTCGGCGGCGCCGGCGCTGCTCTGTGCTTGGCGAAAGCCGTTGCCCATCGCAAGGAAGGCGAGCAGCACGGCGACGACTAACGCAATCGCGATCACAGTCGACACCGACATCCAGAATCGCTGCGGGATGCTGCGAATGTTCATCGCGGCGATCGCGACGGCCTGACGAATGGTGCTGCCCACGGTTATCTCCGTCCGAGCGCTGTTGCGATCTTCAGGCGCAGCCCCGACCAGGCCGGCACGGCTCCGGTTACCAGCCCCAGAACGAGTGCCCACCCGATGCCGGCGGCGAATACCGACGGCGCCATCTGCATGCCGCTGACGAATCCCTGGAGCATCTTGCTGGTCGCTGCAATAACCAGTGTTGCAATCCCAAGTCCGAGCAGCGCGCCAGTGACGGCCAGCAACAGCGACTCCGCCAAGATCTGGTAAAAGATGGTCCGCCCTGTGAACCCCAGGGTCTTGAGCACGCCGATCTCGCGGGTCCGCTCGCGGACCGCCATGACCATCGTGTTGCCGACGATCAGCAGGATTGCCGCAAACGCGGTGGCTACGACCAGCGAGATGATCAGTGCGATGTTGCCGAGCTGCGCCGCAAACGCGCGATTGAAAGCGGCCGCCGTGTCGGTGGTCGTCTCCGCTGGGGAGTTGGCGAAACTTGCATCGATCGCCTTGGAGATCGAGTCGTTGAGTTTCGTCGAGGACGTCGTGAACATGATCATGTTGACCTGGTCCCGACCGAACGTCACGGTCTCATCGAAATAGTCCTGGTGCATCAGCACCAGGCTTTCCCGGGCCGGGTCATCCGGGGCAGTGAAGATGGCGGCGACCGTGAACTCCCAGCTGTGCGAGCTGTTCGATCGGGAATAGATGTTCGACGAGATCGGGATGTGATCGCCAACCTTCCAGTGATACTTCTCGGCGGTGATCCGGCCAGCCGCGAGGGCGGTCCGGTCAGTGAGCCACACCTGCTTCTGGGCCGACGCCATGCGAACCATGGGGTAGACGTCGAGGTAGCCCTGCGGATCGGTGGCGAACATGAATAGCGGCTCGCGCGGGTCCTGGTAGTAGCCTCCAAACCAGGATTGCGAGGTCGCGTGCATGACACCCGGCACTTGCCGGATGCGCGCGACGTAGCTAACGGGCAGCGGCATCGTGAAGTTGATCTTGTTGACCGTGATCAGGCGGTCGGCGGCCGCGGAGTTCTCCGACGCGTAGAAGGCGTGGTTGAAGCTCTCGAGGCAGCCGAACAGGAAGAACGCGATCAGGATGGCGACCAGCATCAGCGAGGTTCGCAGCTTGCGCCGCCCGAGATTCTTAGCGACGAGCAGTGAGTTGTTCATGACAGCGACGTCCGCTCGACGAACACTCCCTTATTGAGGTGCAGCACTCGCTTCGCGTGGCTTGCGGCCTCCGGATCGTGCGTCACGATGACGACGGTCTTCCCGTGCTCCCGGTTGAGCAGCGCAAGAATCGCTAGCACTTCATCCGCTGTTGTCCGGTCGAGGTCGCCGGTCGGCTCGTCGCAAAGTAGGACCTTGGGATCGGAGACGATCGCCCGGGCAATCGCGACGCGCTGCTGCTGCCCGCCCGACATCTCCCGCGGATAGTGCTTGCTGCGGTCGCCGAGGTTGACGAGATCGAGCGCGACGGCGACGTTGCGACGGCGCTCTTTGCGGCCGAGCTTCGTGAGCAGCAGCGGCAATTCCACATTCTGCGCGGCGGTCAGCACCGGCATTAGGTTGTAGAACTGGAAGATGAAGCCGACGTTGGCCGCTCGCCAGCGCGACAGCTGACTTTCATTGAGCGTGTCCACGCGCTGCCCGTTGAACAAGACCTCCCCCGACGTCACGTGATCGATGCCGCCGAGCACGTTGAGCAGCGTGGTCTTGCCGGAGCCGGAAGGCCCCATGACGGCGACGTAGTCCTGGGCCGGGATGTCGAGGTCGAGGTTGTCGAAGACGGAAATCCTCTCCTTGCCCTTGACGAAGCGCTTGCTGACGTGGCGTAGCTGAAACGAAAAAGCGGCGGCCATGTAGTAGTCCTGGGTGAAAGAGCGAATCAGGTCTTCGCGGCGGTGAAAGACACCTTGATCGCCATGTCCGGAAGGATCCGCGGGTCCTTGGAGAGCAGCGCGATCCTGACGCGAACGGTGGCCTTCTCGCGATTGGCAGTGGGCACGATCGCGATTACACGCGCCGGGATCGACCAATCCGGGTAGGCGTCGAGTATCGCCGTGACGGTCTGCTCGGGCTCGACCCGCGAGATGTAAGCCTCGTTGACATCGACCTCGATCTCCAGGCTGTCCATGTCGACCAGGGTGCAGATACCCGTGCGTGTGAAGCCGCCGCCCGCCGACATCGGCGAAATGATCTCGCCGGGCTGGGCATTCTTGTCCGTCACGACGCCATCGAATGGTGCCACGATGCGGTGCTTGCCGAGCAGCTCGAGTGCGTGCTTGGCATCGGAGCGTGCGGTGATGAGCTCGGCTTGCGCGCGCGCCAGTTGGGCCTTGAGGTCGAGGGCCTGAGTGTCGGCCTTGGTGACGTCCGCCTCGCTCACCAGGTGTGCGTGCTCGAGCTCCTGTGCGCGGTGCTGGATCCGTTCCGCGTCGGCCAGCTGGGCGTGCGTCGCGGCAACCGTGGCACTTGCCGAATCGACCCGCGAAGTGGCGGTTGCGTAGTCGGTCGCGGCCAGTGTGTCATCGAGGCGTGCGAGCAGCTGGCCCTTCTTCACCAGCATGCCTTCCTCAACCAGCACCTCAGCGACGCGGCCGGTAATCTCGGCGGCAACAGTCGCGCGCCGCCGCGCAACGACGTAGCCGGACGCGACGAGATTTCCCGGATCGCTCGGCTTCGCTGCGAGTGCGGCGACCGCCGGGTCTGTCGCGGCGGGCGGTGGCGAGACGGGCTCGGGCCCGGTGCGGCCCCAGGTGAACCAGGCGATGGCAGCCACGACTGCGGCTCCCGCTCCGGCGCCTGCAATCAGCAGTGGCCAACGGCGCGACGGTTCGTCCGCGACCGAGGAGGACTCGGTTGGGCGATCAATCCTGAGGGACGCCAGTTGCGAGGCGCGTTGTTCGTCATTCATCGGCCGGCCAGTGAGTGGTCAGTGCGGTCGATAGTCTAAGCTTGGATGCGGCTTTGGCGCGATGCGCCAGCCCGCGGGTGGCCATTATTGCCCAGCTGCAGGTTCGGCGCCGGCGTTCCTGCGTTCCGGGTGTGCCACGGATTCAGGCGATTGGGCGGGTGCCTCACAGCTCGCGCCATTGACGACGCGTCGAAAGCGGCGTTCGGCAGAACTATCTGGTGGTGTCGCCGATCACCCGCGGACCGGCGGTCGAGAGCGCGGCGCCCGGGCTCCCGATTACCGGCAAGGGCATGGACGCGGCGGGGTGGAACCTCAGTCAGCGCGCGGTCTGGCATCCTCGGAGGTAGCCACAAGGATCCCGCCGAGCAACCATCCAGATGTCTAACACAGCGCTCTCGGCCACAGAGGCGGCAAAGCAGTCAACGTTGGGGCCGTACCCTCTGCGCGAGGCTCTTACCGTGCTGTCCAGCAAACCACGGCCCGCCCGGGATCGCAGCTGCGGCGACCGGCGGATGCTGGCCGTGGTCACCGCTCGGGTTGATCCAGATGCGCCAGCGGCAGGCGCGGCGAGCGCTTGACCGTCTCGAGGACGATGCTTGACTGCACGTCGCGTACGCTGGCGATCTTGAGCAGCTTTCGAAGCACGACCGTCTGCAGCGACTCAAGGTCGGGCACGACGACGTGCAGCATGAAGTCGTGTGCGCCGGTCATCGCGAAGCAACCGATCACTTCGTCGAGGTGCGCAAGCGCACGCCTGAACTGCTCGACGTTGTCGTCGGTATGGCGCTCGAGCTTGACCTGGATGAACGCTTGCACGGTGAGTCCGAGCGAGTGCGGATCGACGACGGCGGTGTAGCCCTGAATCACACCGGCCTCCTCGAGCTGTTTGACGCGACGCGCGCACGGAGTGGGGGACAGGCCGATCAGGTCGGCGAGCTCCACCACCGAACGCCGCCCGTCCTGCTGCAACGCAGCGAGAAGTTCTGTGTCACGACGATCGAGCTTCATGGCAGAGATTCTCCAATACCGACAAGAAATTAGAGCTTATCACTACTGAATAAGCGAATAAGGCCTACTTTTGGTTAAAAACGCCAACGTGATAGGCCTAGGATCATCGGCGTAGCGGCCGCAGGCCGCGCCGATTGCGGGAGGGTTCGCCGTGCTCGTACCCGCCGAGGTTGTCGACAGCTCGCAGTCGGTCGACTGGCGGCGCGTTCTGCCGATCGTGTTTCAGTCACGCGCGCTCGATGAGCTCGAGGAATCGCGGCTAGTCCCAGCGCGCGAGGTCTTGTACCAGTTCAGCGCCCGCGGCCACGACGTCACGCAGGTCGTGTTAGCACAACATCTCGTCGGAAGGCGCGATGGCATTGCGGCGTACTATCGCTCTCGGCCGCTGGTTCTTGCCCTCGGGCTCGAGGTCGAGGAAGCCCTCGCTTCGACAATGATGCGAGTCGGCAGCATGAGCGACGGCCGCGACATCGGCGTCGTGTTCAACCTGCCGCGCGCCGAGGGCCCGTGCGTACTGCCGGCGTGTGGCGGGGTGGGTACCCAGTACACCCCCGCGATCGGCTGGGCCCAGGCAATTCGTTATCACACCGACGTACTCCATGACGAACGCTTTCGCGGCTCGATAGCGATCGCGCATGGAGGTGACGCTTCGACCGCCACCAACGGTTTCTGGTCTGCGCTCAACATCGCGACGACGCGGCGGTTGCCCATACTGTTCTACATCGAAGACAACGGCTACGGCATCTCGGTCGCATCTGACCTGCAGACCCCCGGCGGTAACATCGCCGCCAATCTCGCAGCGTTTCGCAATCTCACCGTCCTCGACGGCGACGGAACCGACCCGGTCGCAGCACCCGCTCTGATCGGCGAGGCCGTCAGCAGAGTGCGGGGCGGGGATCAGCCGGTGCTGCTGCGCCTTCGCGTTCCGCGCCTTTCCGGTCACTCGGGCCAGGACTCGCAGGGCTACAAATCACCGGAAGAACTAGCCGCTGAGCGCGCCCGCGATCCATTGGGGCGCTTGCGTGCGCACCTCGTACCGCGCCAGATGAGCGAACAGGAATGGCTGGGCCTGGAGTCACACGCGCGCGCGGACGTCGAGGCCGTGCTCGCGCGCATCAGGCGTCGCCCCAGCCCGGACCCCGCCGGCGTAAGGCGTTTCGTGTTCAGCGAGACCGATGCGCGCGGTCGACCAGACGTCCAGCTGCAGGGGGGCATGTTGGCCGATGGCGTCCGCCTGCCGCCTGGCAATGCCATGGCGCAGCCGCAAGGCACGCGAATCAACATGGTTACCGCAATCCGCCGCACGCTCGAGCAGGAACTCGCGACCAACCAGCGCCTGCTCGTCTTTGGCGAGGACGTCGGCCGCAAGGGGGGTGTGCATTCGGCCACGCTCGGCCTTCAGGACAAGTTCGGCGCCGAGCGGGTGTTCGACACGAGCCTCTCTGAAGAGGGCATCATCGGCCGCGCCGTCGGCATGGCGCTGGCAGGCCTGATGCCAGTCCCGGAGATCCAGTTCCGCAAGTACGCGGAGCCTGCGACCGAACAGCTGAACGATTGCGGCACAATCCGTTGGCGCACGGCGAACCGTTACGCGGCGCCAATGGTCGTGCGGATGCCGGGCGGCTTTTTCAAGTGCGGCGACCCCTGGCACAGCCAGTGCAACGAAGTGCAGTTCGCCCACGCGGCCGGCTGGCAGGTCGCGATGCCCTCAAATGCCGAGGACGCCGTCGGATTGCTACGCGCCGCGCTCCGGGGCAATGATCCGACCATCTTTTTCGAGCACCGCGCGATGCTCGATGCGGCGTGGGCAAGGCGGCCATATCCGGGCGATGACTACGTGTTGCCGTTCGGTCAGGCGCGGATTATCCGCTCAGGCGCCGCCGCGACCGTGGTGGCCTGGGGTGCGATGGTCGAGCGCTGTGAACAGGCCCTGGACGCGACCGGGATCGCGGCCGACCTGGTCGACCTCCGGACGCTGGTGCCGTGGGACAAGGCGGCGGTGCTCGCTTCGGTACGACGCTCGCACCGCTGCCTGATCGTCCACGAGGATGGTCATACGGCGGGTTTCGGCGCAGAGATCGCAGCCACCCTCGCCAAGGACGTATTCTTCGATCTCGACGCCCCGATCGAGCGGCTCGCAATGCCAAACATCCCAAGTCCGCACAGTCTGGCGCTGCTCGAGGCGGTCCTGCCGAACGTCGAGCGCATTGCGGCAGCATTGCAGACGCTGGTTGCGAGCTGATCCGTGACGCAGCTTCTCGACATCGTGGTACCAAGCGAATCCTTCGAAGGCACGCGGTCGCAGCTCGTGCGATGGCTGAAGGCGCTCGGCCAGCCGGTTGCAGCCGGCGAACCACTGGTCGAGGTGGAAACCGAAAAAGTGACGATGGAAATACACGCTCCGGCCAGCGGCGTACTGCGCGAGATCCTGAAACAGGAACAGGCGGAGATCACGGTCGGCGACGTCCTCGGACGCATCGCGGCAGGCGACGAGACCGACTCCGAGTCGGTTCCGCCAGCCCCGGCGGCGGAGCGGCAGCCGGCCGTGTCGCCTGCGCCAACAGCACACGCACAGACGCCGGCGACTTTGGCGGCAAGTCCGGCCGTGCGACGGCTACTCGCGCAGCACGACCTCTCGGCCGAAGCCATTCGCGGCACCGGAGCAGACGGGCGCATCACGATCGACGACGTGCTACGCCACGTGGCCGAACGTGCCGCGACGGCCGAGGTCGACGCCGCTCCGCCGGGCATCGAGGGCGCCGTCCGCCGCGTTCCTCATTCGGCACTCCGCCGTCGCATTGCGGAGCGGATGGTCGAGAGTCTCCTCAAGGCCGCGCCGCACGTGACGACGGTATTCGAGGCCGATCTCGGTGCCGTCGTCGAGCATCGAGCTCGACATCGCGCAGCGTTCGCCGCCGAACACGTGCCGTTGACTCTGACGGCGTACTTTGTCGCTGCCTGCGTGCCGGCGATCCGAGCCGTCCCCGAGGCCAATGCGCGCTGGAGCTACGAGGCGCTCGAGATCTACGAGCGGATCGACATCGGGATCGCGACGGCCGTTGAAGGCAGGGGACTCGTAGTACCGGTCATTCGCGACGTCGCCGGGCTCGATCTCAAAGGAATCGCAGTACGCCTCGACGATCTCACGCAGCGCGCGCGCGCCGACCGACTGATTCCGGCAGACGTGCGCGGCGGAACGTTCACGATCTCCAATCACGGTATCAGCGGCAGCCTGCTCGCGGCACCGATCATCATCAATCAGCCGCAGTCGGCAATTCTCGGCGTCGGCAAGCTCGAGAAGCGGGCCGTCGCGATCGAGCGGGACGGAGTCGATGCGGTGATCGTGCGCCCACGCTGCTATGTAACGCTGACGCTTGACCACCGCGTGATGGACGGCCACCAGGCGAATCGCTTTCTGCGCACGTGGGTCTCGACGATAGAGGGTTGGCCCGCCTAGCGACACGGTGTTTTCTGTGTCACAGTTTCTGGCGAGCGACTAGGAGCAGTGCGATATGTACACCCAGGGACTCGATGCACCCGAGCCGGACCGGGCGGCCGCGGTGGCTGGTGACGTCCTGGCGGGTAGGTTCCAGGCGCGCATTGACGGCGAGGACAAAATCGAGCCGAAGGACTGGATGCCGGATGGCTATCGGCAGACCCTGATCCGGCAGATCTCGCAGCACGCGCACTCCGAAATCGTCGGGATGCTGCCCGAAGGCAACTGGATCACGCGCGCGCCGACGCTGCTGCGAAAAGCGATCCTGATTGCCAAGGTGCAGGATGAGGGCGGCCACGGCGCGTACTTGTACAGTGCGACCGAGACGCTCGGCGTTTCGCGCGAAGAGCTCATCGACCAGCTGCTCGCCGGCAAGGCCAAGTACTCGAGCATTTTCAACTATCCGACTCCCACGTGGGCGGACATCGGCGCGATCGGCTGGCTCGTCGACGGGGCGGCCATCATGAACCAGATCCCGCTGTGCCGGTGCTCGTACGGCCCATACGCGCGCGCGATGATCCGTATTTGTAAGGAGGAGAGCTTCCATCAGCGGCAGGGCTACGACATCATGCTGCGCCTCGCGCAAGGCACGGCGGCACAGCGGCAGATGGCGCAGGACGCGCTGAATCGCTGGTGGTGGCCGTCTCTGATGATGTTCGGGCCATCCGACGCTGAATCGAAGCACAGCGCACAGTCGATGAGCTGGAAGATCAAGCGCTTCTCGAACGACGAGCTGCGCCAGAAGTTCGTCGACTTCACGGTGCCGCAGGCCGACTATCTGGGCCTGCGCGTGCCCGACTCCGAACTGCGCTGGGACCCGGACGCCGGCTGCTACCGGTTCGGCGTCATTGACTGGACCGAGTTCAACGAGGTCCTCAAGGGTCACGGGCCTTGTAACCGCGAGCGCCTCGAAGCGCGGCGCAAAGCGCATGCCGACGGGGCGTGGGTGCGTGACGCAGCGGTCGTCTATGCGGAGAAGCAGCAGCGTCGATCGGCTGGCAAGGCCGCTTGACGGCGCCTCGACGAGGAGTGCAATCGATGACCGTATCCAAGGACTGGCCGCTCTACGAAATCTTCATTCGAGCCCGCGGCGGGCTCGACCACAAGCACGTCGGCAGCGTGCATGCCGCGGACGCACGCATGGCGCTCGAGCACGCCCGCGACGTGTATACGCGGCGGCTGGAAGGGGTGAGCATCTGGGTCGTCCGCTCGACGGATATCGTCGCCTCGGATCCGGGCGAGGCGGACGAGCTGTTCGAGCCGGCGCGCGACAAGGTCTACCGACATCCGACGTTCTATGACATTCCCGAGGCGGTCAAGACGCTGTGAGCTCCACACTCGAATCCGCGGCACCAGCGACTGTCGCTGCCCGCTTCGATTACCTGCTACAGCTTGCCGACACGAGTCTCATCCTCGGGCAGCGGCTGGGCGAATTGGTCGGTCATGCGCCGGCGATCGAGGAAGACCTGGGGCTCGCAAATACGGCGCTTGATCTGATCGGGCAGGCGCGGCTGCTGCTCGCCTACGCCGGCGAGATCGAGGGTCGCGGCCGTACGGAAGACCACCTTGCTTTCTTGCGCGAACAGCACGAATACCGCAACCCGGCGCTGGTCGAGCAGCCGAATGGCGACTTTGGCCACACCATCGTGCGCCAGGTGCTGATCGATGCCTACCAGCTTGAACTCCACGACCAGCTGCAGAACTCGAGCGACCTGCGCCTCGCGGCGATCGCCGCCAAGGCGCTCAAGGAGACACGCTATCACCTGCGCTACAGCGGCAGCTGGCTGATCCGGCTCGGTGACGGCACGGAGGAAAGCCACGCGCGCGTGCAACAGTCACTCGATCAGCTGTGGCCGTTCACCCGGGAGCTGTTTGACGAGCAGGACGCTGAACGGGCGCTCGCCGAGGCCGGTGTCGTCCCGGCGCTGGCGGACGTGGAACGGCACTGGTCCGGGCGCATCGACGGCCTGCTTCGCGAAGCAACGCTGCAGCGGCCCGCCAGCACTCCATACCATTGGTTCGGTCGCCGCGGCGTCCATACCGAGCACCTGGGCTACCTGCTCGCCGACATGCAGTTCCTGCAACGCACATACCCCGGCGCGACGTGGTGACCGCCGTGGTGTGCGGCGCGGGATCCGGGTCTGTGCGTCCACCGCGGGCTGCGCTCGAGGCCCGCGCCTGGCACGTGCTGGGCGAAGTGCAGGACCCCGAGATCCCGGTACTTAGCGTGGTCGATCTCGGCGTTATTCGACACGTGCGCGCCGGCGAGGCGGGGGAGCTGGCGGTCGGTTTGGCGCCGACGTACTCAGGCTGCCCCGCGACCGCGGTGATCCGGACGAATGTCATCGAGGCATTGCGCGCGGCCGGGTTCGACCCGGTGACGGTGGTCGAGGTGCTGTCACCACCATGGACCAGCGATTGGCTGAGCGCGGAGGGACGGCGGAAGCTCGAGCACTACGGAATCGCGCCGCCCGCCGAGGCCGTCGGCTCACCCCGGGAGCTTTGGCGTCCCGCCCCCTCAGTCCGCTGCCCGCGCTGCGCATCGCAGCACACGAGCGAGCTCAGCCATTTCGGGTCGACCCCATGCAAGGCGCTTTACCGCTGCAACGACTGCCTGGAGCCGTTCGAGTACTTTAAGTGTATCTGACCTTCCATCCGCTCACGATCGTCGGTCGCGTGCCGGCGGCCGAGGATGCGGTGTGCCTGACGCTCGAGGTGCCGGACACCCTGCGCGACAGCTACAGGTTCGAACCGGGCCAGCACGTCGCACTGCGAGCGACGCTCGGCGGGCGCGAACTCCGCCGCACGTACTCGATCGTGAACGGCGCTCCCGCTGGCGAGCTGCGACTCGGCATCCGCGTCCAGCCTGCGGGCGGCCTGTCGCATTTCCTGGCCCATGAAGCAAAGGTCGGCGAGCGCGTCGAGGCGCTGAGCCCTACGGGCCGGTTCATCCACGCGGCGATCAAGGATGGTGCGGGGTCCTATGTTGCTCTCGCCTCGGGCAGCGGCATCTCGCCGGTCCTCTCGATCGCGACCGCGGTGCTCGAACAGGAGCCAGACAGTCAGTTTGTACTCGTGTATGGCAACCGCACGACGGCACGCGCAATGTTTCTGGAGGACATCCTCGCGCTCAAGAATCGCTTCCCAGGGCGGTTCGCAGTTCACTTCATCATGAGCCGCGAGCCCCAAGAGATTGACGTATTCAACGGCCGCGTGGATCCGGCGAAAATCCGGCGACTCGCCGGTGTGCTGTTCGACCCGGCGACTCTCGATGAGGTTTTCATCTGTGGCCCTGGAGATATGGCCGCCGCGACGCGCGAGGCTCTGCGCGCCCTAGGAACGAAGGCGCCGATCCATTTCGAGCGCTTTACGACTGCGGAAGAGCCGGCCACAGCCGCTGTAGACGTTGGTCGCGCGCATGACATGCCGGCCGCGGTGGGCGATGCGGCTACCGTGACCGTGATTCAGGACGGCCGCCGGCGCAGCTTCATGATGCTGCCGACCGATGAATCGGTGCTCGATGCCGCCGCGCGCGCCGGGATCGACCTGCCGTTCTCATGCCGCGCCGGCGTCTGCTCTACGTGCCGGGCGAAAGTGGTTAGTGGTGCCGTGACCATGGCGCACAACATTGCGCTTGAGGATTGGGAACTCGCAGCCGGCTTCGTGCTGTGCTGCCAGTCGCGGCCCACAAGTCGCGAGCTCGAACTCAGCTACGACGAGAAGTAGTCGCGACCGAACCGCGACGGAGGACGCGCGTGGCGTACCAAACGATACTCTTCACCGTCACCGACGGCATCGGCCGCATCACGCTTAATCGTCCGGACAAGCTCAACAGCTTCACGACAGTGATGCACGGCGAGCTGCGCGAAGCCCTGGAGCGGCTGGGCCCGGACGGGGCGCGCGTCCTGGTACTGACGGGAGCCGGGCGTGGATTCTGCGCGGGCCAGGACCTCGGGGATCGGGCGGTCGCGCCGGGGACCAGAGGCGTCGACCTGGGTGAGTCGATTGCAAGGAACTACAAGCCGCTGGTACTGGCGCTGCGGAGCCTCCCAATGCCGGTAGTTGCCGCCGTCAATGGAGTCGCCGCGGGGGCGGGCGCAAACATCGCACTTGCCTGCGATATCGTAATCGCCGCGCGGTCGGCCGTATTCATTCAGTCATTCTGCAAGCTCGGCCTCGTTCCGGATTCCGGCGGGACGTGGACGTTGCCGCGTCTCGCGGGTACTGCCCGGGCGCTGGGTCTTGCGTTGCTGGGCGATAGGTTGTCGGCCGAGCAGGCGGCTGCCTGGGGATTGATCTGGCGTTGCGTCGAGGATGCCGAACTCGGTCCGGCGGTCGACGGAATCGCCACGCAACTGGCAGTAGCACCCACTCGCGGCCTCGCGCGGACCAAGCAGGCGATCTACGCCAGCTGGGGTCGGTCGCTCGACGCGGCGCTCGATGTCGAGCGCGACGCGCAGCGCGAGCTCGGTTGGTCCGATGACTACGCAGAAGGTGTTGCGGCGTTCGTCGAGAAACGCGCGCCGCGGTTTACGGGCAAGTAACAGGGTCGAAGCCGGTCGCTCGAGGGACAGATGAAAGAAACGACGAAGGAATCGGCCGAGCAGGCCGCCCGACGCCTCTACGCAACTGACCTCGCGTCGCAGCGGCTCGGAATGTCGATCGTTGAGGTCGGTGCGGGGACGGCTTGCGTGACGATGACCGTGCGCGCCGACATGACCAACGGCCACGGGATCTGCCACGGCGGCTTCGTTTTCATGCTGGCCGACAGCGCGTTCGCCTTTGCGTGCAACAGCCATGGCGCCCCGACGGTCGCGTCCAGCGCGACGATCGATTTTCTTGCACCGGCCCAGGCCGGCGACCAACTGACGGCGGTGGCTAAGGAGCAATGGCTAGGTGGACGTACCGGGATCTATGACATTGTCGTGACCCGAGCCGACCGGACGGTCATTGCCCACTTCCGGGGTCGTTCGCATCGCCCCAGCCGCACGCCAGAGACTTCGTCGAAGGACTAGCCGACATGCGAGATGCCTTCATCTGTGATGCCGTCCGGACTCCCATCGGGCGCTATGGTGGCGCACTCTCGGCCGTGCGGACCGACGACCTTGCGACTTTTCCTCTTCGTGCGCTGCTCAACCGCAATCCGACGCTGGCACCGCTGGCGGTCGACGACGTCGTGCTCGGCTGTGCCAACCAGGCTGGTGAGGACAACCGGAATGTCGCGCGGATGGCGGTGCTGCTTGCGGGATTTCCGGAGACCGTCCCGGCAGTGACGGTTAACCGGCTGTGCGGGTCGGGGCTCGATGCGGTCGCTATCGGCGCCCGGGCAATCCGGACCGGCGAGGCGGATATTGTCATCGCCGGCGGCGTCGAGAGCATGAGCCGGGCGCCGTATGTCGTCGCGAAGTCGACCGCACCCTTCGCCCGTGACGTTCAGATGTTCGACACGACAATCGGGTGGCGGTTCGCGAACCCGATCCTCAAGCGCCAATACGGTATCGACTCGATGCCGGAGACGGCCGAGAACGTCGCGATGGACTTCAGGATCAGCCGCATGGATCAGGACCACTTTGCGCTGCGGAGCCAAGAGCGAGCGCTCGCGGCGCAGGAGAGCGGCATCTTCGCTGCCGAAATCGTGCCGGTCCTCGTGCCGGAAAAGAAAGGCGAGTCACGAACCGTGGACCGGGATGAGCATCCGCGGGCGACCAGCCTGGAGGCGCTCGGTCGTCTCGCGACTCCGTTCCGGGACGGTGGCAGCGTCACAGCCGGCAACGCATCGGGTGTCAACGACGGGGCCGCTGCCGTGCTGCTCGCCAGCGAAGCCGCGGCGAAGCGCTGTGGCCTGACGTTGCGGGCGCGCGTAATGGGCGCGGCCGTGGCGGGGGTCGCGCCGCGGATCATGGGAATGGGCCCGGTGCCGGCGACCCGGAAGCTGCTTGGACTGCTGCGGTTGGAGCTGGCAGCGATGGACGTCATCGAGCTCAACGAGGCGTTCGCGGCACAAGCGCTCGCCGTGCTGAGGGAGCTCGGGCTCGCCGATGACGCGCGCCACGTGAATCCGAACGGCGGCGCGATCGCTCTCGGACATCCGCTCGGCGCGAGCGGCGCGCGGCTGGTAACCACGGCCCTCTACCAGCTGGGGCGCACCGGCGGGCGCCGCGCGCTATGCACCATGTGCATCGGCGTCGGACAGGGAATCGCACTGGCCATCGAGCGCATCTGAAGCCGGGTGCCTCGATGACCGCCGCGCCGGTGAGTTACAGGATCGAAGATGGCATCGCGGTCATCGAGATCGACAATCCCCCTGTGAACGCCCTCGCACAGCCGGTGCGGGCCGCGCTCCTCGCGGCCATCGTCGCGCTCGAAACAGAGCAGGCGGTCGAAGCGATCGTGATTCACGGCGCGGGACGGTTTTTCGTCGCTGGAGCGGATATTCGCGAATTCGACTCGCAGCCGCAGGCGCCGCTGCTGAACGACGTGCTACTCCGGCTCGAGGCGTCGATCAAGCCGGTGATTGCGGCGCTCCACGGCGCGGCGCTTGGCGGCGGCCTCGAACTGGCTCTTGCGAGTCACTACCGATGCGCAACGGCGGATGCAACGCTGGGTCTGCCGGAAGTCAAGCTCGGTCTGCTCCCGGGTTCCGGTGGAACGCAGCGGTTACCGCGCCTGGTGGGGCCCGCGGTCGCGCTCGAGATGATGTTGAGCGGGAAGCCGATCGACTCTACGCGCGCTCAGTCACTTGGAATCATCGACCGGCGGCTCGATGGGGCGGACGCACTCGCAGGCGCCCTTCGCTACGCGCGCGAGCTGGTGGCAGCCGCGGCACCGCCACGGCGGCTGCGCGAACGAAGTGTCGACGCGACGGGGCTCGATCCGGGTTTCCTCGCCGCGCAGCGCGCGCGGGTCGCGAAGGAGAGCCCAGGGCTGCTCGCGCCCACCCATATAATAGAGTGTGTTGAGGCGGCCGTGAGCCAGCCCTTCGATGCAGCACTCGCCTTGTCCCGGCTCAGGTTCGAGGAGTGCCGCAGCTCGACCGCTTCGCGAAGCCTCAGGCATCTATTTTTCGCCGAGCGGCCGAGTGCCCCGGGGGCGCCGCTGGCAGCAGCGCGGACCGTTCAGCGCGTCGCGGTCGTCGGGGCAGGAACGATGGGTGCCGGCATCGCGGTCAACCTCGCGACCTCTGGTTACGACGTGACGCTGATTGACTTGCAGGCCGCAGCCCTCGAGGCCGGGCTCAAGCGTGTGGCATCGACGATCGAGGCGTCCGCCGCCAAAGGGCGGATCAGCCCGGCGGTTGCCGGTACAGCGATCGGCCGCGTAGCCGGCGCCGAGGATCTGACGGCGGCAGCGGATGCGGATCTCGTCATCGAAGCGGTGTTCGAGAGCATGGCGGTGAAGCGGGAGGTATTCCGCGAGCTCGACCGTGTGTGCCCGCCCGGTGCCCTGCTCGCGACCAATACCTCGACACTAGATGTCGACGCGATTGGCTCCGCGACAGCACGACCGGGGTCAGTGGTCGGCATGCATTTCTTCAGCCCGGCCAACGTCATGCGCCTCGTCGAGATCGTCCGCGGGCGGGCGACCAGCCCGGATACGATCGCTACCGCACTCGTGGTCACGCGGCGCATGGGCAAGCTTGGGATCGTCGTCGGCAACTGCTTCGGCTTCGTGGGTAACCGGATGCTGTATGCATACGGCCGCGAGAATCAGCTAATGCTGCTCGAAGGTGCGAGCCCGCTGGAGGTCGATGCCGCCCTTAGGGCATTCGGCATGGCGATGGGCCCGAACGCAGTCGGCGATCTGGCGGGCCTCGATGTTGGCTATCGCGTACGCCGCGAGCGCAAGGACCTGCCGGATGACCCCCGTTATTACCGGATTGCCGACGTGCTCGTCGAGGCCGGGCGCCTCGGCCAGAAGACGGGGCGCGGTGCGTTCCGCTACGAAGCAGGGTCGCGCAATCCGCTGCTCGATCCGGAGGTCGACGCGCTGATTGCGGCGGAGGCGGCACGCCTCGGTGTAAAACGCCGCCGTATCAGCGACGAGGAGATCGTCGACCGCTGTATCTACGCCTTGATCAACGAAGGCGCGCGGTTGCTCGGCGAGGGCATCGCCGCCGCGGCCGCCGATATCGACGCGATTTGGTGCAATGGCTATGGCTTCCCACGCATCCGCGGCGGGCCGATGTTTCATGCCGACATGCTCGGGCTCGGCGCCGTGCTCGCCGGGATTGAGCGTTACGCGAGAGAGCAGGGAGCGCGCGACTGGACCCCGGCGCCGCTGCTCGCGGACCTCGCACGGCAGGGCAGTAGCTTTGTGAAATGGGATCGCAGCCGGCCCGCGCCAGCGCATCCACGGGGAGTTGACCGATGAAGCTCAAGAGCTATGCGCAAGGACGGTGGGTGGACGGAGACGGCCCGGGCATTGCGCTCAGGGACGCGACGACGGGCGCCGTCGTCGCCGAGGCATCGTCCGCCGGAATCGATTTCGCGGGCGTGCTCAACTACGCGCGGGGCACGGGCGGGCCGGCGCTGCGCGCGCTGACCTTTCACGATCGCGCGGCGAGACTCAAGGCGCTCGGAAGGAAGCTGTCTGAGTTCAAGGAAGAGTTTTACGCGCTTTCCTACCACACCGGCGCGACTAGGGCTGATGCGTGGCCTGACATCGACGGCGGCATCGGCACGATGCTGGTATTCGCGAGCAAGGGATCACGCGAGCTGCCAAACAGCCGGGCCTACATCGATGGTGCCGTGGAAGGCCTTTCGAAAGGCGGCACGTTTGTCGGACAGCATATCTGCGTGCCGCTCGAGGGCGCCGCGGTACATATAAACGCCTTCAACTTTCCGGTGTGGGGCATGCTTGAGAAGCTCGCTCCAACGCTGCTCGCCGGTGTCCCGGCGATCGTAAAGCCAGCGACCGCGACTGCGTACCTCACGGCGCGCGTCGTCTACCGGATCATCGAATCCGAGATCTTACCTGAGGGTTCCCTGCAACTCATCGCTGGCAGCCTTGGTGATCTGTTCGATCATTTGACGGGCCAGGACGTCGTGTCGTTCACGGGCTCCGCAAGCACGGCACGACGTCTCAGAACCCACCCCGCGATCGTCAGCGAATCGGTCCGGTTTGTCGCGGAGACCGATTCACTGAACTCGTCGATCCTTGCCCCGGATGTCAAACCAGGAATGCCGGAGTTCGATCTGTTCATCAAGGAGGTGGCGCGCGAGATGACGGCCAAGACGGGACAGAAGTGCACTGCAATCCGCAAGGCGCTGGTGCCGAACGCGCTGAGCGGGGAAGTCGCGACGGCCCTGCAGGCGGCTCTTGCCCGGGTCGTCACTGGCGATCCCCGTGCCGAAGGGGTGCGCATGGGCCCGCTCGCGAGCCTTGAACAGCGAACCGAGGTACTAGGGCGGGTCGTGCAGCTCCGGCGCGAGGCGGAACTCGTCGCGGGCGACCTCGAGGACTTTGCGGTGTTTGGCGCCGATCGCGAGCTCGGCGGGTTTGTGCCGCCACTGCTTCTGCGCTGCGATGCGCCGTCGACGGCGCGTGCGATCCACGAGGTTGAGGCCTTCGGGCCGGTCGCGACCGTAATGCCGTATGCCAACGTGACGGAGGCGATAGACCTCGCGCGCCGCAGCGCCGGTAGCCTCGCGGCATCCGTGTTCTCGGCGGCCGATGCCATCGCAACCGAGCTCGTGCTCGGGCTTGCGCCTTACCACGGGCGAATCCTGGTCGTGAATCGCCACTGCGCGAAGGAGTCCACCGGTCATGGCGCACCGCTTGCGCACCTTGTGCACGGCGGGCCAGGCCGAGCGGGAGGGGGCGAGGAGATGGGCGGCATGCGCGGGGTGATGCACTACATGCAGCGCGTAGCAATCCAGGGGTCCCCGGATACGATTGCGGCAGTGAGTCAGCGCTGGGTGCGCGGCGGTACCCTGCGGGACCCGGGCAAGCATCCGTTCCGCATGCCGTTCGGCGAGCTTGTCATCGGACATACGTTCAACTCTGCCGATCGGGCCGTAACCACTGAGGAGATTGAGCGGTTTGCCGCGATCACCGGCGATACCTTCTATGCCCATATGAGCGAGGCGCAAGCGGCGCGCAACCCGCTGTTCGGTGGCCGCGTCGCGCACGGCTACTTCTTGATCTCGGCTGCCGCGGGACTGTTCGTAGACCCCGACTATGGGCCGGTGCTCGGCAACTACGGCCTCGACAAGCTGCGCTTCGTCAAGCCGGTCAGGCCCGGTGATCGAATCAAGGTCCGCCTGACCTGCAAGGAAAAGACACTGCGCCCCGAGAAGGGATGGGGCGAGGTCGCTTGGGATACCGAGATCACGAACCAGAACGGCGAGACAGTCGCCTCGTACGACGTGTTGACGATGGTCAGCATTCACGCAATACCAAACTCGGTCGACGCGCCGTCATGATCACGCTCAATCGGGAAGACTGACGGCTACGCTTGACCTTGCTCGCTGCCGCGTGCAGTTCGGGGGTCTCGCGTTCGAGCAGCTGGAGCCTCGTTGTCTCAGGATCGTCATCCGATAAGGAACGGCGTCTCGGCGCCACCGATGCATCGAGGGACTGGAACCTCGCGCAGGTCCGGCGGGCGATCGATGCCGGCCCGAGCATGCGAGCCGTCCTCGTGCGCGCCGCCCTGTCGTTGCTTCAATACGGCGATCCGTCCTTGTGCCGGTACGCTCCCCCGCCGGAATAACGCCGCCCGACGCGTTGCAGATCGATATCCGGGTAAGCTGCCTGGTCCTCGTCGCTTCGAGTACCGATGATCAGGAGCTCGGCGTCTCGAAGCGACCGGTTCTGGAGGCAATGTCCATTGGGATCGCCGGCTTTGAATCCGGCGCAATCTCCTGCTCGCAGCATTTCCTCGCCCATATCCGTCACCAGCACAATGTCGCCGTCCAGCACGTAGACGAATTCGTCCTCGTGCGAATGCCAATGGCGCTGGCTCGACCAAGCGCCGGGCGGAAGCCGAAGCAGGTTCACGCCAAACTGTGTCAGCCCCGCGGCGTCACCGAGGCGCTGCCACGCGCGGCTTCGGCAGGGTGCATCGAACGGGGCGGGGTAGCGCGTACCCGAGTTGCGAGGCGCTCGACCCTTGTCTATCTTGGGCACGCTTGTCTCCCACCCATGCCGGACCACCACGCCGCTCTACGCCATGAAGTATATGGCGCCGCATATGGGCCGAAGATGTTCGTACCGACGGGAGGAAAGGCCGAAGGAGGACTATCAACGCGAAAAGACTGCTCCGTGGGGTGCGCCCACCCCTTTCCAGCCGTGCGGCCATTCCCGTGCGGCGAAACTGAACCCAGGCTGCCCGTCCGCGTCACGAAAGTTAGCGTCCACCGTGAGTGCGCCCGTCGTCTGGTCGAACTTCAGTAAGTAGGTTCGATCCTCGGGCGTCGAACCCGAAGTCGCGACGAGGCGCTGCGTTTTCGGATCCCATGCCGTCCAGTGGGGGTTGTAGGTATCGCTGAGCTTGAGCCGTGACACTTCGATGGGCTTTGCCGCGCTGGTGATGTCGAGTACAACAAAGCCATGTACTGCTGGCACGCTCTGGATCAGGTAATGTCCAACGATCGTGGGGACCCCGCACCAGTTTCCAGGGAAAGTAAACACCAGCTGCGACTTGGGCGTGCCCGTGTCGACCCCAGTGATCCG
>Ga0209415_10006749_pt1 | contig 20278 bp, 27 predicted proteins | sample PeaSoiSIISIP2007_FD_187696 | JGI IMG/M metagenome (GOLD analysis project Ga0209415, IMG submission 187696) | Peat soil microbial communities from Weissenstadt, Germany - SII-SIP-2007 (SPAdes) (version 2) | ecosystem: Environmental > Terrestrial > Soil > Wetlands > Peat | place: Germany...
ACAACCACCGTCGCGCCGCCCTTGCCGCCGCGATCGACCGCGACTTCCACTCCGAGCCGGTCGCGCGCGAGCAGCTGGCGGCGCCGCCGCCGGGAACCGGGCCGCTTGAGCTCGGCTACCTCGACGGTACCGGTGCAAGGCGCCTGCGCCTGCGCGACCAGGCGATTGCCGACTCCGCGCTCAGCGACATGCCGCCCGCCTACCGCTCGCTCGACACCGGCGTCCTCGAGGCGCTGCTGCTCAAGGGCGCGCTCGGCCTCACCGACGAGGACATCTCGCACATGCGCGGCTTCGGCTATGCGCGCGACGCCGAGCAGGCGATCGAGCTGGTCGACTCGGGGGTCTACGACGCCGCCTTCCTGATGCGCCCGACCCCGGTCGAGCAGGTTCGTGACATCGCCGCGGCGGGGGTGAACATGCCCCCTAAGTCCACCTACTTCTTCCCCAAGCTGCCAACGGGGCTGCTGTTCAATCTGCTGGAGTAGAAATGGTCTAGCGGGAGTACCATCAGGCAGGGCCCCAAATCGAAAGGCACGATCCCGATGCAGGTCACAGCTCTCAAGGCGACCGCGCGCCGCTCCGCGAACTTCTCTCACACCGTCACCATCCGCGAGCACCAGCTCATCGTCGATGAGCCTCGCCTGCGCGGCGGCGACGACGAGGGCCCGAGCCCGGAGGAGCTGCTGGCCGCGAGCCTCGCTACCTGCACGGCGGTCACGATCGAGATGTACGCCCAGCGCAAGGGCTGGGAGCTCGGCCCGGTCGAGGTCGACGCGCAGTTCAGCCCCGCCGAACGGGGCTACCCGACCCGTTTCGACATCGTGCTTCGCCTGCCGGCGCAGCTCACCGAGGAGCAGGTGGCCAACCTGCGCGTGATCGCCGCCAAGTGCCCGATTCACCGCACGCTCGACGGCGAGGTCATGTTCAGCGAGCGGGTCGAGCGCGTCAATCTGGCCCAATGAGCCAGGCGCAGGCAACACGCCTGCGCGCAGTCCTACTCGATCCGCTCGAGGCCGCGCAGATGGAGGTGGCAGGCTCGGCGCGCGCCGCCGTCCTGGCGCCGCTGTTTGAACGTGGTGGCGAGCTGCACGCGGTATTCACGAAGCGCCGCTCCCACCTGCGCCTGCACGGCGGCCAGATCTCGTTTCCGGGCGGACGCCCCGAGCAGGGCGACGAGGATCTGGTCCAGACGGCACTGCGCGAGGCTTACGAGGAGATCGGGCTCGACCCCGCCAGCGTCGTGCTCGTCGGCGCGCTCGCGCCGACGCCGACGGTCGTCAGCGACATCGCGATCTACCCGGTGGTCGGCCTGATACCGACTCCCGTCGCGCCCTGGACGCCGGCCGCAGGGGAGGTCGAGGCGGTGATCGAGGCCTCGCTTCCGAAGCTCGCCGCGACCCACCGCCTGGCGCTGATCGAGCGCCGCGACGGGACGCGAGTCACCACCGACGTCTACAGCGCGGGGGCTGACACGATCTGGGGCGCGACGGCGCGGATCCTGACCGATCTGCTGGTTCGGCTCGCCGGCGAGATCGCCGGCGCCTGGGACTGACGGCTGCCGGCGCTACAGCAGTCCGGCGATCGCGCCGCGCGCCTGCGCGCTCCAGGCCTCGAGGTCGCGAGGGTCGGCGTCGAGGATCGCCAGCGGGATCGCGTTGTAGGCCGCGCGCTCGCTGATCAGGGCCCGGCCGGCGGCGAGCAGCGCCGCGTCGACGCTTCCGGCCGCCTCATAGAGCAGGCCGCGCACGGTCGTGTCGATCGTCTGGTTGATGAAGAACTCGAGCCGCGTGCTGTAGAGCGCTCGCAGCGACGCGGACTCGCCGCAGGCGGTGCCGAGCAGCCAGCAGGCCAGCGTGACGCCGTCGAGCGCGTAGCGCAGCGTCGCGATGCGGTCAGGTGTGCCGATCCAACACTCCGCTCCGACCGCCTCGATCGCGGCGCGCCGGTCCGGCTCGCGCGTGGTGATCCGCACCGCGTGGCCGTCAGCGACAAGGCCCGCGGCGAGCGCACGGCCGCGCTCGCCGCCGGCGATGATCAGGATGCGCGACACGACGGCGACAGTAGACGATGGCATCACGAATCTGGCCGTAGGCGCGTTCAATACACGTGAGCGACCGAGACCTTCCACCGTTCCAGCAGCTGCTCGAGCGCCACAGCGAAGACGTCTGGCGGACGCTTCGCGCGATCGTCGGCGCGCAGGCGGCCGAGGACTGCTTCCAGGAGACCTTTCTCGCCGCGCTGCGCGCCTACCCGCGCCTGCGGCCGGATTCCAAGCCGCGCGCCTGGCTTCTGACGATCGCCCACAACAAGGCGATCGACCACCTCCGGCGCACGCGCCTGCAGGAGGCGGAGGTCGAGGTCGCCGCCGAGGACGCGCCGGCGCCGGAGGATGAGATCTGGAGCGCGGTCGCGGCACTGCCGCCCCGCCAGCGCGCGGCGGTCGCGCTGCGCTACATCGGCGACCTCTCCCACCGGGAGATCGCCGCGGCGATCGGCTGCTCGGAGGAGGCGTCGCGGCGGTCGCTTCACGACGGACTTCAAACCCTGAGGAGGCAGCTATGAGCGATCCGCTCGAGCGCGCGCTGCGCGCCCCGGCCCCGCGCGCACACGATGCGGCAAGACGCTTCGCCGACCACGCCGCCGCGGCGGGCGAGGCCGACCTCGCCTACACGACGGTCGCCAGTCCGCTCGGCGAGCTGCTGCTCGTCGCCGGGCGCGGCGGCCTGACGCAGATGCACTACCTGGACGAGCCGCTGGATCCGCTGCTGGCGACGCTCGCCCGCCGGCGCTCTCCGCGGATCGTCGAGTCCGCGAGCGCGCTCGATCCCTGGCGGCGCGAGCTCGACGAGTACTTCAGCGGCTCGCGCCGGCGCTTCGAGGCGCCGCTTGACTGGGAGGCGATGGCGCCGTTCCAGCGCGCGATCCTGCGCGCAACCGCGGCAATCCCCTACGGCGAGACCTCAACCTACACGGGCGTCGCGACCGCCGCCGGCAGGCCGCGCGCCCAGCGCGCAGCCGGCAACGCGCTCGGAGCCAACCCGCTGGCGATCATCGTCCCCTGCCACCGCGTGCTCAGGAGCGGCGGCGGCTTCGGCGGCTACACCGGCGGCCTGCAGCGCAAGCACTTCCTGCTCGAGCTCGAGGGCGCCGGGTGAACCGCCGCCGCGTCTAACCGAGCGCGGAAGCCGACGCCGGCGGCGCCAGCACGGGCGTGTCGCGCAGGTACCACTCGGCGTCGAGTGCAGCCTGGCAGCCCGACCCGGCCGCGGTCACGGCCTGGCGGTAGGTGTGGTCGACGAGGTCGCCGGCGGCGAAGACGCCCGGGCGATTGGTCCTGGTCGAGCGGCCGTCCACGCGCACGTAGCCGTTCTCGTCGAGATCGATGCTGCCGCGCACGAGCTCGGACTGCGGGAGATGGCCGACCGCGACGAAGGCGCCCGCCAGCGCGAGCTCGCGCAGCTCCCCGGTCTCGGCGTTGCGCAGCTTTGCGCTTGCGAGCGTGCCGTTGTCCCCGGGCACCAGCTGCTCGACCACGTACGGCGTGAGGAACTCGATGTTCTCGACGGCGCGCGCGCGATCGAGCATGATCCGCGACGCGCGGAACTCCTCGCGGCGGTGCACGATCGTGACCTTCGAGGAGAACTTGGCGAGGAACATCGCCTCCTCCATCGCCGAGTCGCCGCCGCCGACGATCAGGGTCGTGCGGTCCTTGAAGAACGCGGCGTCGCAGGTCGCGCAATAGCTGACGCCGCGGCCGGCAAGCTCGTCCTCGCCGGGGACGTCGAGCTTCTTGTGCTCGGCGCCCATCGCGAGGATCACGCTGCGGGCCGTGTACTCGTCGTCCTCGACCCACACGTGGTGTAGCCCGCCGGGCTCCTCGGCGAACTCCACGCGCGTCGCCTGATCGGTGATGAAGCGCGCGCCGAAGCGCTCGGCCTGGTCGCGCAGCTGTTGCATCATCACGGGCCCCATCACGCCGTCCGGGTAGCCGGGGAAGTTCTCGACGTCAGTGGTCTGCTGCAGCAGGCCGCCCCAGGCGAAGCCCTCGATCACCAGCGGCGAGAGCTCGGCGCGAGCTGCGTAGAGCGCGGCCGTGTAGCCGGCCGGCCCGCTGCCGATGATGATCACGTTCTCGCTGTTAGCCGCTGCCATTTCACCCTCCAGAGCCTTGGAGCTACCGTTACTTTACTTTGTATAGTAGCACGGGATCGGCGCCCGTCCAGCCGCGGCGGCGTTCGTCCAGATGGCCAACGCGAGGTCGCGTTTTCTGTGGATTGGGCCCAGGTGCAGGCAACCTCCGCCCGCATACTCTTGAATCCGCCGGGCGCGGTGGCGCCGAAGTACTTACGTGGACCGTGGCCATGAGCGCCTGGGTCGCGCCCGGCCCAAGCTTCTCTGGCAAGCCGCCGTGCCCGTCAGGCACCGACGGGGGCGCCGGCGCATTCGGGGTGCGCCTTCCTGACGCGGACGGTCGATGCGGGCGTCTTGGCCAATCTGGCCGCCGGCCGCGTCGGCCGCAAGACCAGATCGCCGCCGCAGTTCGGGCAGCGGCCGTCGAAGCGCTCCTCCGCGCACTCGGCGCAGAACGTGCACTCGAAGGTGCAGATCCGCGCCTGCGGCGCCCCGTTGGGCAGATCACGGTCACAGCACTCGCAGTTGGGGCGCAGCTCGAGCATCGCGACCGCCAGTGTAGACGGGCGCGCCGACGACGGCCCGACCGCCGGCGGGTTCGGTGCTAGGCTCGCGCGGTCCCTCTAGCAAGGAGGTTCTCGATGGCGAAGGAAGTCACGTGCCCGCCGTGCGGAGAGATCGTGCGCGGCGAGGATGACGCGGCGCTGATCATCAACGTGCGCCAGCACGCGGCCGACCACGGGCACGAGCTGCCCGAGGGAATGACGCAGGAGCAGTTCGAGGCTCACATCCTGAGCGACGCGCGCGAGTCTGCGCTCGCCTGAGCCCGACCCGACGGCGCTCCGCCTGCGTTGGTGAAGGGCGGAGCGTCGCGGGCGCAGTCAGGCGGTCGTGCCGACCGCGTCGAGCTGGTGCGCGCCCGCCGTCCAGCCGGCGACGCGGCGGCGCAGCTGGACGTAGGCGATCGCGCCGGGGACCGTCGGCAGCCAGAACGCGAAGGCCCTGTAGACCAGCACCGCCACGACTGCGATCGGCGCGCCGACGCCGAAGGCGATGAAGGCGCCGATCATGCCGCCGTCGACGCCGCCGATCCCCCCCGGTAGCGGCAGCACGTTGGCGAACATGCCGACGAAGTAAGCCATCACGACGACACTGAACGCCGGCGCCGAGCCGAACGCTCGAAACGACGCCCACAGCGTGGCGATGTCAAAGCCCCACCACGCCACCGCCCCGAGCACGAACGCGTCACGGGAGCGCGCGACGGCAAGCGCGCCCCGCACGCCGCTGGCCACGAGCGCCGGCAGCGTCACCAGCCGCGCGAGCGCGCGCGTGCCGCGCCGCTCGGGGCCGCGGCGCGCAGCCCACGCGGCGAGGCGTCCATCCACATCGACCGGCAACAGCGTCAGCGCCGCGAACAGCGCGATCACGCCACCGCCGAAGATCGCCGGCAGGATCGTGATCGCGAAGCCGCCGCCGCCGGGGAGCAGGCCGGTCCGCAGGCCGATGCCGAACACCACCAGCGACACCATGTAGACCCCGTAGAGCAGCGTGATGAAGACGACCATCTGCGCGGCGACCGTGCGCCGGTCGAGGCCGGCGCGCCGCAGCGCCCACACCGTCAGCGCGACGCCGCCGCTGCCGGCCGCAGCGAACAGGCGCGTGGCCACGAGCCCGGCCATCGTGATCTCGTAGCTCACGCGCCAGTCGATGTGCGATTGGCGCGAGCGCACGAAGACCGTGCGGAAAAGCGCGACGTAACCGGCGAAGGACAGAATCTCGAAGGCCGCCGCCACCGCCAGCCATCCGGGCGCACCCTGGCCGAGTCGGTCCCAGGTCTTGCCGAGGCCGGCCAGCTTCGGGAGGACGAAGTAGAGGAAGGCGACCACCGAGGCCACGAACACCCCCAGCGCCACTGCGCGACGGCGGGTGATGATCACACGCGGCATCCCCCCCTCGCCCGGGAGGCTGCCGATCTGGGTGTGATCGACGCGCGGGCGGGGTGGCGGCCACTCCCTCATCACGCGCTCCGCGGCTCGTTGGCGAAGCGCCCGAGGCACTCGATCGCGCGCCCGAGCGCGCTGACGGGACCCCTGGCGAGCGGCTCGAGTCGGCGCACGGTGAGCGTCAGCGCCAGACCGCCCAGCAGGTCGACGACGTAGTGCTCACCGAGATAGACGAGTGAGAAGCCGAGCAGCGCCGCGTAGCCGCCGCCGACGAGCCCTGCCACGGGGCCGCTCTCCGCCAGCAGCAGCGCGGCCATCGCCGAGGTCGCGAAGTGAAGCGACGGCATCGCAGCCAACGGGTTCCCACCGAGCACACTGTAGAGCGGGGCCCACCCGTTGCGCCAGAAGCTCTCGCCGTACTCGACCATCAGCCGCCGCACGAGCACCGGCTCGCCGGTCGGCCGCGTCGAGGCGTACCAGGGCGGCGCCGTCGGCGCGAGCCAGTAGGCGACCACGCCGAGGTCGAAGACCGCGTAGGTCAGCACCGCGGCGCGCCCGAAGCGGTCGCGGTCGCGGCAGAAGAGGTAGGCGAGCGTCGCGTGGGGCGTGGCGAACCAGACCCAGTGCGCCCAGACGAGCACCTTCTCGTAACCGCGGAAGTAGCCGTCCGGGTGCAGCGCGCGCTGGAGGCGCACCGTCGGCAGCTCGCCAAGCCCGAGCAGGCGGTCGGCGCGAACCGGGTAGTCGACGTGAACGCGCGCCGCGAGCGCCTCCGTGTCGTCGTTGGGCATCTTGTAGGCGGCGAGGTACACGTACATCTGCAGCGCGCAGACGATCGCGACGCGCGCTCGCGCGCGTGGCCACAGCACCGCCGCCGACGCCGGTGCCAGCGCCGCGCCGGCCAGCACGGCGGCGGGGCGCAGACGCAGACGGCGGCGGATCACCGGCAGCGCGACCGCGCCGATCAGCACCGCTGCGGCCGCGGCGCGCACGGCCTTCTGAGATGAGGTGCGTGAACGGCTCAGGCTGTCCGCGCGAGCGCGTACTCCCGCGCCTCCTGCACGAGCGTCGCTATCACCCGGCTCGTCTCGTCGGCCTCGGGATGCCACTGGACGCCGAGGGCGAAGCGCCTGTCGCGAGCCTCGATCGCCTCGGGAAGCTCGTCGAGCTCCGACCAGCCGGTGACCACGAGGTCCTCGCCCAACTCGGCGATGCCCTGGTGATGATGCGACAGCGTGCCGGCGTGCTGACCGCCGGCAGCCTTGGCGGCCTGCGAGCCGGCGGCCAGGTGGACGGGATGGTCGGCGCCGTCGAAGCTGCCGGGAACGCGGCAGTGATGCGGGTGCCCGAGCTCGGTCGGGAGGTCCTGGATCAGCGTGCCGCCCTGCGCGACGTTCATGACCTGCATGCCGCGGCAGACCCCCAGCAGCGGGATGTCGCGCTCGATCGCGCGGCGCACCAGCGCCAGCTCGAACTCGTCACGCTCCGGCACGGTGTGCACGGTCTGGGGAGCGCGCGGTGCGCCATAGGTCTGCGGATCGACGTCGGCACCGCCGGCCAGCAGCAGGCCGTCGATCAGGTCGAGCACGATGTCGGGCTCGGCGGTCACGCGCGGGTCGGGCGGCAGCATCAGCGCGACGCCGCCGGCGCGGTGAACCGCGTCGATGTAGTTGCGCGGGAGCAGCATCGCCTGCTGGTCCCAGACGCCCCACATGGCCTGTTCGAGGGCCGTGCAGAGACCGATCAGCGGCGGGCGCATACCGGAACCGTATCGACCGCGACGGCGCGGCACAGTAGCGCGGCCGCCGCCGCGCAGCCGCAGTGCGCGCGAACAGTGCGGGCGTGAATACAATCACGCCGCGTTGCGCCGACCGCCCGCCCCCACACGCTCCCAGCTTCACAAGGCGGCGCTCTTCGGCGGGGCTACGGTGCTGGCGGGACTGGCCTCCCTCGCGTTCGCTCCCGCCGCGCTCGCCAACTTCATCACGCCGCCGTCGGGCGGCTCGCCCAACGCCAGCCGCATCTCGGACCTGTACACGGTCACGCTGATCATCGCCGCGGTGATCTTCGTCGGCGTCGAGGGCACGCTGCTGTACGCGCTCGTGCGCTTCCGCAAGCGCAAGGGCCGCGTCGCCGCGCAGATCCACGGCAACACGCGCCTGGAGCTCGGCTGGACGATGGGCGCCGCCGTTGTCCTGGTCGCGCTCGCGATCATCACGTTCGTCGAGCTGCACTCGATCCGCACGCCCGACGTCTCGGGCGCCAACGGCCTCAGCGCCAGCGAGGCCATACCGATCGAGACCGACGCGATCAAGCCGCCCAAGGGACCGTTCATCACGGTCCAGGTCAACGGCCAGCAGTACATCTGGCGCTTCACCTACCTCGGCTACGGCAAGCTGGCCGACCAGCTCGACGATCCCTACACCTACTACCACATGTACGTGCCGACGAACACGACGGTGGTGCTCAAGGTCGTCTCGCAGGACGTCGTGCACTCCTGGTGGATCCCCCCTCTCGGCGGCAAGGTCCAGGCGGTGCCGGGCTACACCAACTGGACCTGGTTCAAGATCTCCAAGCCCGCGACCTTCCGCGGGCAGTGCGCGTTCCTCTGCGGGCGCGGCCACGCGACGATGAAGGCGCTCGTGACGGCGCTGCCGCCGAAGCAGTGGCTCGCCTGGCTGCACACGCTCGAGCAGAACCTCCAGGCGAACAAGAACGGCGGCGCCGCCGGGCGCTCCGTGCTCTCGAAGCGGACGGGCAGCGCTGCCGTCGAGAACCCATGAGAGGCTGAACGACAGCGATGGCCGCGAGCACCCTCAACCCGATCCCCCAGATCGTCACCGACCGCGTCGAGCGCGAGCCGCGCGGGATGGTGCGCTGGCTGACGACGACCGACCACAAGCGGATCGGGATCCTCTACATCGTCACGTCGTTCGCCTTCTTCATGGTCGGCGGCGTCGAGGCGCTGATGATGCGGATGCAGCTCAGCGTCTCCAACAACAACCTGATCGCGCCAGAGGTCTACAACCAGCTCTTCACGATGCACGGCACGACGATGGTGTTCCTGTTCGTCGTGCCGATGATGGCGGGCCTCGGCAACTACTTCGTGCCGCTGATGATCGGCGCCCGCGACGTCGCCTTTCCCCGGCTCAACGCGCTCTCCTACTGGCTGTTCCTGGCCGGCGGCATCGTCTTCTACGCGTCCGTCTTCTGGAACCCGCCCGAGGCCGGCTGGATCGCGACCGTGCCGCTCGCCGAGTCGACCTACCTGCCCTCGGGCGGCGTCGACGCGTGGATCTACCTGGTCCACCTCACCGGCCTCGCATCGCTGATCGGCGCCATCAACTTCTTCGCCACGATCGCCAACATGCGCGCGCCGGGGATGACGTGGTCGCGCCTGCCGCTGTTCGTATGGACGATCCTGACCTACTCGCTGCTGCTGATCATCGCGCTGCCGGTGATCGCCGGCGCGGTCACGATGCTGCTGCTCGACCGCCATTTCGGCACGCACTTCTATGACCCGACCCAGGGCGGCTCGGTGCTGCTGTGGCAGAACCTGTTCTGGTTCTTCGGCCACCCCGAGGTCTACGTGATGGTCCTGCCCGGCTTCGGGATCATCTCCGAGGTGCTGCCGGTGTTCGCGCGCAAGCCGATCTTTGGTTACAAGGCGATCGCCGCCTCGACGATCCTGATCGCCTTCCTCGGCCTGCTGACGTGGATCCACCACATGTTCACGACGCCGACACCGGTGATCGTGCTGATCTTCGCGATGATCGCGTCGTTCCTGATCGCGGTCCCGACCGGCGTGAAGATCTTCAACTGGATCGGCACGCTCTGGCAGGGATCAATCGAGTTCCGAACGCCGCTGATCTTCGCCGTCAGCGCGATCTCGCTGTTCATCATCGGCGGCATCACGGGCGTCTTCCTCGCGATGTTCCCGGTCGACTGGCAGCTCAACGACACCTACTTCGTCGTCGCCCACCTGCACTTCGTGCTGATCGGCGGCTCGGTCTTCAGCATCTTCGCCGCGATCTACTACTGGTTCCCGAAGATGACCGGACGCATGCTCAGCGAGTCGCTCGGCAAGGTCTCCTGCGGGCTGATGTTCCTCGGCACGCTGACGACGTTCCTGATCCAGCACTCGCTCGGCCTCGACGGGATGCCGCGGCGGGTGTACGAGTACGACAACATCGGCCACCTCGAGCTCTACAACCAGATCTCCACGGTCGGCTCGTTCATCCTCGCCGCCGGCGTACTGGTTACGGTCTTCAACGTGATGCGCTCGCTCAAGAGCGGCGCCGTCGCCGGGCCGGACCCCTGGCGCGCCAACAGCCTCGAGTGGTTCACGCCGTCGCCGCCGCCGGCCAACAACTTCGACGCGGTCCCGCGGGTGCGCTCGCTCGAGCCGATGAAGGACATCCGCCGCGAGATCGCGCGCCGGGCGTCGGCCCCGCGCGCGGCGCCGACGCCAACCGCGGGGGCCGACGTCCCGTCCGAGCCGAGGGTCTCGGTCTAGGCCGCGATGGAGGCCTCGCGCTACAGCTCGACTGCCGCCGCCGGGGCCGTCGCGGAGACGCGCGCGCTGCTGCGCGACTACGCGTCGCTGACCAAGCCGAAGGTCCAGTCGCTGCTGCTCCTGACGACGGTGACGACGATGTACGTCGCCGGCAACCCCTCGCCGGCGCGCGTGATCCTGACCTGCATCGGCGGCTACCTTTCCGCCGGCGGCGCCGGAGCGATCAACCACTACTGGGACCGCGACATCGATGCGAAGATGTCGCGCACGGCCGACCGGCCGCTGCCGAGCGGGCGCGTGTCTCCGCGCGCCGCACTGATCTTCGGCGCCACGCTGGCGGTGCTGAGCGTGCTCGTGCTGGCGGGCACGGTCAACCTGCTGGCTGCCGGCCTCTCGCTGTGCGGCTTCGTCGGCTACGTGGGTGTCTACACGATCTGGCTCAAGCGCCGCACGCCACAGAACATCGTCATCGGCGGAGCCGCCGGGGCGGTGCCGCCGCTGGTCGGCTGGGCCGCGACCACCGGCCGCCTCAGCGGCACCGCGGTGCTGCTGTTCGCGATCGTCTTCTACTGGACGCCGCCGCACTTCTGGGCACTGAGCCTGCTGATGAAGGACGAGTACGCGAAGGTCGGGGTGCCGATGATGCCGGTCGCCCGCGGCGACGCCGAGACGCGCCGCCAGATCCTGATCTACGCGATCCTGCTCTACGCGGTCACGCAGCTGCCGTTCTGCGCCGGCGGCCTCGGCACGATCTACCTCGTCGCGTCGATGCTGCTGGGCGTTGCCTTCGTCTACGCCGCGCTGCGGCTCTACCGCCGCGCCGACCGGCGCTCGGCGCTCACCCTGTACCTGTTCTCGCTCGCCTATCTCGCGCTCCTGTTCGCCGCGATGGTGGCCGACAGGCACCTGTAGGATCTGGCGTCGTGGATCGCAAGCTGGCCCGCAAGAACCTGCGCACGGGGCTTCTGCTGGGCGCCTTCGCGCTGTTCATGGTTGGCCTCACCTTCCTCGTCGCCGCGATCTATCTGTCGTGAGCGGATTCGACGAGCACCCCCCGCCGAGCGGGGAGCAGCTGCACGTGCCGCGGCCCTCGTGGCTGCCGGTGCTGCTGGCGGTCGGCCTCACGCTGGCGCTCGTCGGCGTCACGGTCAGCATCGTCTTCACGATCATCGGGCTGCTGATCGCGATCCCGGTGCTCGTGCGCTGGATTCGCTCCGCCCGCGAGGAGATGGGCGAACTCCCGCCCGGCCACTGACGCCGCCGCGCCTGCCGGGGCCCCCGCGGGGGGCCGTCGAAGGCGGCCGGACGGCGGTGGCGTCTGTCGCTGCTTGGCAATAGGATGGCGGACGCGATGGCGGACACGCACGGCTCGCAGTCCACCCCACACCGACCACCCCCAAGCCGACGCACCATCGTGCGCCTGCTCGCGATCGGGATGCTGGCGGCGGCCATCGGCATCGTCTTCGGACTGCTGATCCCCTGGTTCCCGCCGGCGGCAGCCAAGCAGGCGCACACGATCGACACGCTCTACTACGTCCTGATCGTCGTCACGGTGCCGATCTTCGTGCTGGTCACCACGGTCGTGCTCTTCTCGGGCTGGCGCTGGCGCATGCGTCCCGGCGAGGAGCGCCTCGACGGCCCGCCGATCCACGGCAACACCCAGCTCGAGGTGATCTGGACGGCGCTGCCCGCGGCGCTGATCGCGGCGCTGGTGGTCTATGCCGCGATCGTGCTCGGCGACATCGGCGCCAAGCAGCCGAACGAGCTCAAGGTCGGCGTCACCGGCCAGCAGTTCGAGTGGACCTTCTCCTACCCGGCCTACCACGACGGCGCCGGGCAGCCGATCGTGGCCTACCAGCTGTACCTGCCGATCAACCGGCCGGTCGTGTTCGAAATCCATTCGGTGGACGTGATACACACCTTCTGGGTTCCGGCCTTCCGCATCCAGCAGGACGCCGTGCCGGGGCTGACGACGAGCTTCCGCGCCACCCCCGACCGACTCGGCTCCTACCAGATCGTCTGCAACCAGCTCTGCGGCTACGGACACTCGACGATGCGCACGACGCTCCACATCATCACCGCCTCGGCCTTCAACGCGTGGCTCGCCGAGCACGGCTACAGCGGCGGCGCGCAGACGACTTCGCTTCAGCGCAAGCCCGCGAGCGGGGGCGGCGCCACCGAGGTCGCCGACGCCGGCGGCTGGAGGGGCTACGCACCGCTCTCAGGCGCACAGACAAACACCAAGGAGGGAACGCAATGATCGCCCGGCTCCGTGCCCCCGGTCTGCACCGGGGCATCCTCGCGATCCCTCTCGGCATCGGCTTCTCCTATGCGATCGTGCTGCCGATCCGTGCCGCCTCGCACTACCACCCGGTGCTCGACGGCACGGCGATCCTCCAGGTGGCGATGATCGTGGCGCCGTTCGCGTTCCTGATCGGGTTGGGCGCGTTCGACTACTGGTTCTACTGGGCGACCGGGCGCCCGACGCGGCCGGAGGATCACTCCGGCCACGGCGCGCGCAGCTGGAAGGACTACTTCCGCGTCAACACCGACCACAAGGTGATCGGCGTCCAATACGTCGTGCACTCCTTCCTGTACTTCCTGATCGGCGGGCTCTTCGCGATGCTGATGCGCGTACAGCTCGCCCAGCCGGGCGGCAAGTTCGTCGACGCCAACACCTACAACGGGCTCTTCTCCGTCCACGCGACGGTGCTGATCTTCCTGTTCGTGATCCCGGTCTTCGCCGGGCTCGCGAACTTCGTGCTGCCGCTGATGATCGGCGCCCCCGACATGGCGTTCCCGCGGCTGAACGCGCTGTCGTTCTGGCTGCTTCCGATCGCCGGACTGATGCTGCTCGGTTCGTTCTTCGCCCCGGGCGGCTCGTTCGCGTCGGGCTGGACGGCGTACGCGCCGCTGTCGACGTCGGCGCCGATAGGCCAGGTCTTCTTCACCCTGGGGGTGCAGTTCGCAGGCGCCTCCTCGATCGCGACGGCGCTCAACTTCCTGGTCACGATCATCACGATGCGCGCGCCCGGCATGAGCTTCTTCCGGATGCCGCTGCTGGTCTGGGCGAACTTCTCGACGTCGCTGCTCGTCGTGATCGCCACGCCGTTCATCGCCGCCTCGCAGTTCTTCGTGCTGCTCGACCGCGCGCTCGGCTTCAACTTCTTCAACGCAGGCTCCGGCGGCGACGTGCTGATGTACCAGCACGTCTTCTGGTTCTACTCGCACCCGGCCGTCTACATCATGATGCTGCCCGGCTTCGGGATCATCAGCGAGGTCATCGCCGTCAAGGCCCGCAAGCCGATCTTCGGCTACCGCATGATGGCCTTCTCGCTGCTGGCGATCGTCGTGCTCGGCTTCACCGTGTGGGCGCACCACATGTTCACCTCGGGCATGCCCGGCTGGATCCGAGACCCGATGATGATCACCACCGCGATCATCGCGGTGCCGACCGGGGTCAAGATCTTCTCGTGGGTCGCGACGCTCTGGCGAGGCGTTCTGCACATGGACACGCCGATGCTCTGGGCGATGGGCTTCATCACGATGTTCACGCTCGGCGGGATCTCCGGCGTGATGCTGGCGATGGTGCCGTTCGACCTGCACGTCTCGAAGACGTACTTCATCGTCGCCCACATCCACTACGTGCTGTTTGGCGGCTCGGTCTTCACGATCTTCGCCGGCGTCTACTACTGGTTCCCGAAGATGACCGGCCGGATGTTTGACGAACGGCTCGGGCGGTGGCACTTCTGGACGACGCTGATCTTCTTCAACGTCACCTTCGCGCCGATGCACCTGATCGGGATCCAGGGGATGCCGCGCCGCGTCGCCGACTACTCGAGCCAGTTCGCCACCTGGAACCTGATCATCTCGATCGCGAGCTGGGGCCTCGGCCTCTCGACGATGATCTTCGTCTACAACATGGTCGTCAGCTGGCGTGGCGGCCCGCGGGCGGTGGCCAACCCCTGGCGCGGGCTCACGCTCGAGTGGCAGGTCTCCTCGCCGCCGCCGATCTTCAACTTCGACTCGCTGCCGACGATCGTCGGCGGCCCCTACGAGTACGGCGTGCCCGGGGCCATCCACGCGGTCTTCCGCGACGGCGCGCAGGTGCCCCAGCCGGCCCCCTCCAGGGCGATGGTGACGCAGGAATGAGGCCTCGCCTTGACTGAGATCCTGGTCGTTGCAAACGAGACGCTCGGCGGGCGCCGCCTGCGCGAGCTGCTCGAGCAGAAGGCGAAGGTCAACCCGTCGCTGGCGATCCGCCTGGTGATCCCGCAGAGCCTCCCGCGGCGGGGGTCGGTGATCTACCTGCAGTCGGTCCGCGACGTCGCTCAGGTGCGGCTCGACCTCGCGCTGGCGGTGCTGCACGACCTCGGCTTCGAAGCGAGTGGCGAGGTCGGCGACTCCGATCCCTTCAACGCGACGATGGACGCGGTCGCCGATCGCAAGCCGGACGAGATCGTGATCTCGACGTTGCCGGCGACGGCCTCGGGCTGGCTTCGCCGCGACCTCGTCGAGCGGGTCGCCGACGCCTCGGGGATCGCGGTGCAGCACGTCATCAGCGACCTCGACGAGGACAGCCCGCCTCCCAACGAGACGACGCTGGTGGTGGCCAACCGCACCGCCTCGAGCGCTGAGCTGACCCGCCACCTGAGCGAACTGGCCCATGGCAGCCACGAGCACCTGTTCATCGTCGTCGTACCAGCGCTCGGCAGCGACGCCAGGGCGGCCGCCGAGGCGCGCGAGCACCTCGCCGACGTGCTCGGCCGCCTGCGCGAGGCCGACCTCGTCGTCGCGGGCCTGGTCGGCGACTCCGACCCCTTCACCGCGACTCTCAACGCGCTGCAGTTCTTCCGCGTCAGCCGCGTCGTGATCTCCACCCTCCCCGAGACCAAGTCCGGCTGGCTGCGCGCCGACCTCGTCGAGCGCGTGCGCCGCTACGCGGCGTGCCCGGTCGAGCACGTGGTCGCGGGCGCCGGCGACACCGTCACGGCCAACTGATCGGAGTAACGGTGGAAGCAGCCAGCGTCGCGCACGGAGCCCACGAGCACTCGCACGGCGAGGAGCACCACGGGCCGATCGAGGCGAACCGCTCCTCGCGGGTCGACCCGGCGACCCTCGGCATGCTGCTTTTCATCATCTCGGAGATCATGATCTTCGGGGCCTTCTTCACGGCCTATTTCTTCATCCGCGTCGCGCAGGGGGACCCGTGGCCGGCACCCGGAACGAAGATCCCGCTGGCGGTCGCCGGCTTCAACACCGCGATCCTGATCTCCTCGTCCTTCACCCTGCACTGGGCCGAGACATCGATCAAGCGCGACAACCGTTTCGGCCTGCGCGCCGGCATCCTCGGCACGCTGATGCTCGGGGCAACCTTCCTGTTCGTGCAGATCAACGAATACGTGCACCTCGGCTTCTCCCCCTCCAACAACGCCCAGGGAACGATCTTCTACGGCCTCACCGGCCTTCACGGAGCCCACGTCTGCATCGGCCTGATCCTCCTGACGATGGCCACTGTGCGCTCGTTCCGCGGGCACTACTCGGCCGAGCACCACCACGGCCTCAACGTCCCCGGGATCTACTGGCACTTCGTCGACATCATGTGGATCGTCGTCTTCACGACGGTCTATGTGATCTGATGCTCGCGGTCGGCACGGTCAGCCCGGTGCTCGCCGTGCTCTTCCTGCTGCTCGAGCTGCTGCTGGCGCTCTGATGCTGAACCCGCTGCGCAGCGAGGGCGAGGCGTTCCGCCTGCTGCTCTACGTGATCGTTTTCTTCGGCGTGATCATCGCGGTCGTGCTGATCGTGCGCGCGCTATAACGCGAGCCGTGTCCAGCGAGCGCCCGATCCGCGTCGTCACCGTGCAGTCGCGGCCAACCGCCGTCATCGCCGTCACGACCACTTGGGAGGAGTTCCCGTTGCTGTGGAGCCCGCTGCTGAGCGAGGTTTGGGATTTCGTGCGCGCCACCGGCACGCACGCCGGGCGCAACGTCATGCTCTATCGCGACCAGCGGCCCGCCGTTGAGGTGGGCGTCGAGTTGGACGGTCCGGTGGCACCCGCCGGCAGCGTCGTGCTCTCTGCGCTGCCAGCCGGCAACGCCGCCACGACCATCGACGAGGGCGCGCCAACCGCCGAGTCCCTCGCTCACGCGCACTCGAGGCTCGAGAGCTTCTGCGCCAGCGCCGGCCACAACCCGGCCGGCCCCATTTGGGAGATCTACAGCCACTGGAACGAAGACCCAGCGCAGATGCACACCGAGATCTACCACCTCCTCGACTAGACCGCGCGCCCAACCACGCCACCGTCCCACGGCGATCCGTGCCGACCAAGGGCCACCCAGCGCGGGCCCTCCGTGGCAACCAGGCGCGCAGCCGTTTCGCCGAGGGCGAAACGGCGAGCACCCCCTATTTGACCGTCAGCGTCCCGTACATGCCGGCCGCGCGGTGACCGGGGACCTGGCAGAAGAAGGTGTAGGTGCCGGGCTTGAGGTTGACCGTGATCGTGGCGGTCCCCTTCGAGGCGATCGGGGTGTGTCCGACCAGCGTTCCGCTCGCACCCGTCCCCTCCTGGATCGCGAGGTTGTGGGCGACCCCCGACATGTTGGTCATCGAGATCGTGACCGGGCCGGCCGTGGCAGTCGCCGCCTTGACGGTGTAGGCGAGCTGGCCCTGCGGGTTGGCCGCGAACGCGAGCTTGCCGTTCTTCTCGACCGCCGGCGGCCCGAAGCCGGAGCCGCCCGCCGCCGCGAGCAGGCCGGTGTCCGGGCCCGGCTTGGCGGCGGCATACTGGACGTAGGCGGCGATGTCGGCTGCCTGGCGCGTGGAGAGCGGCAGCTTCGGCATCAGACTGGCGGTGTTGGGGTATTGGATCTGCTGCTGAACGATGCCGCCGATGACGCTGCGCCCTTCGCCCGTCTGGATGCTGGCTGCGAACGCGGCGTCGAGGTTGGGGCCGATCACGCCCTTCGCGTTGGCGCGCGCGAGCGTGTGGCAGCGGCCGCAGTTCTTGATGAAGAGGACCTTCCCGGTGATCAGGCTGACGTTCTGCCCACCCTTCAGCGCGCACCCGCCGGCGCCCATTGCAAGCACCGCGATAGCGGCCGCGCCGACCAGCTTTCGCCTCACCGAGACCCGTTCCGCCATGCGGCGCGAACTCTATCCGAGCCCGCGGCCACGGTGCTTCGGCCGCTAGGATGCCGCTGGTGAGTGTTCGTGACCGCTACCGCCTGCGCACGCCCTCGACCGGCCGCGAGCTGATCGTCGAGGCCGAGCCGGACCGCGTCTACGTCGACCGCGAGACCGGCGAGCCGCTCGAGGTCGTCGGCCGGGTGCTGCCGCTTGCGCCGTCGCACTCGAAGCTGCCCTGGGCGGTCGAGCACCTGCGCTTCTGCCCGTGGTGCGAACAGCTCGCCCAGCGCGACCTCAACGACTGCCCGACATGTGGCCGTCGCATGGGTCCGCTCGGAGCGTGATCGCATGACGCGCGGTTCACGGCGGTCGCTGGTGCTGGTCGGCGGCGTGCTGGGCGCGGCGGCGATCGCCGCCTGCGGCGGCACGAAGATCTCAGACGACGTGCCGAGCAGCGCCCCCCCGATCGTGCCAACGCTAACCAACAGCAGCTACGACAACGCGGGCAATTCGAACGCCAACGCAAACTCCAACTCGAGCGGCTCAACCGCGTCGAGCGGCACAACCGGATCAGCCGACAGCGGCTCAGGCACCACCACCAGCACGCCCGCGACGACGACGCCGGCCACCACGACACCCGCGACGAGCAGCTCGACGACCACCGCGTCCGCAAACGGCAGCGGCACCGCCGCCACCACCACTAGCAGCACCAGCACCACCAGCAGCAGCAGCAGCGGAGGCGCCGCCGGCACCTCCTCCGGCTCGGGCGGCGGCGTGCTCGCGCCCACCGGCTCGACCTAAGGGGTGCTCGGGATCGCTTCGCGGGTGCTCGAGATCGCTTCGCGATCCCTGCGCGGGGTGCTCGCCGGTTTCGCCTTCGGCGAAACGGCTGCGCGCCTGCTGGCCACGGATGGCCGATGCCGGTTTGCCAGCCGTGGCCACGGAAGCACCCCGTGCCGAGCTCAACACACCGTCGGTCCGTGGCGGCCGAGCGCACCTACCCCGCGGGCGATCCGTGGCCAGCCGGCGCGCAGGGATCGCGAAGCGATCCCGAGCACCCCCCTTACGGCGTTGAGATCAGGGTGGCGGTGTAGAGCAGACGCGCCGTCTGGTAGAGGCAGGCGTACTGCACGTTCGAGCCCGCGGTCGTCTGCGAGGTCTGGGTCGAGGCCTCGGTCGCGCTCGTGCACGTGTTCTTCGGACGGCTGGCGCGCCACGAGGTGGTGTTACCCAGCTGGATCGCGAGCGCCGGCGCCCAGGTCGGGACCGTCAGTGCGATCCGCTCGCCCTTCTGGACCGGGATCGTGTTCGCGAGCGGGAACTGCGCGGTACCGCCGAAATAGGGCTGAAGCTGCACCAGCGGGCTCTGCGCGACCAGCGTGTAGTTGAGCGCCTTGCTCTGCTTGAGGATCGCGATGCCGGCCTCGGGCGGGCCGCCCTCGTGCTGGTCGAAGTAGGCGATCTGGCTCGCCGTCGGGCTGCTGAGGTGGATCGTCCAGGCGACGATCACGCCGTCGCGGGGGATCGTGATCGGCGCGTTGTGCGGGCCGACCTTGACCTGCATCCCGGTCGTCTCGCTGACCACCTCGCACGGTGCTCCGGGGCAGCTGGCGACCGGCGGGGTCGGACCGGTCACGCCTGTCACGCCGACCGCGCCGGTCGTGCCACCGGTTGCTGTCGCCCCGGTCGTGCCGGTCTTGGGGTGCTTGCCCTTCTTGCCGCTCTTGCCCTTCTTGCCGGTCGAGCCGGTCTTGCCGGTGGTCCCGGTCTTGGCGGTGGCCCCGACCGGCGAAGGCGTGCCAAACGGCAGGCCGACAGAGCCGACCTCGGTCAGCGTCCCGGTCGCCAGCGCCGGGATCGCCAGCATGACGACGATAGTGGCAATTGGTACTAACTTCCTCTTCATCCGCCCAACCAATTCAACACCACGCGGCGGCGCCGGTAGTGCAGTAGGACAAAACTTGCAGTCGCGCCGGCCCCGCCGCACCGGCGCACCGGCGCACCGGCAGCGTGCCGGCGAGCGCACCGCCGCAGCAGCAGCGCGCCGGCGAGCGCCGCGCCGCAGCCGCTACTCGCCGGCGAGCGCCGCGGCCGCCGCCGCGATCTGCGCCGGCTCGCCCGCTGCCGGCACCCACGGCAGCCGCAGCGGATCACCCGCGTAGCGGGGGATCACGTGGATGTGGAAGTGGAACACCGTCTGCCAGGCAGCCCGTCCGGAGGACTGCAGCATCGTCACGCCGTCGGCGGCGAGTCGCTCGCGTGCCAGGCCGGCGACGCGCTGTGCCAGCGCGGCGGTCGCGGCCAGGTCCTCGGCCGGGACATCGTGGATGTCGCGGGCGTGCGCTCGCGGGATCACGAGCGTGTGGCCGCGCGTCGCCGGGTTGATGTCCAGGAACGCAAGCGCCCGCTGATCCGAGGCGACCACGCTCGCCGGCGAGCTGCCGTCGACGATCATGCAGAAGAGGCACTCCGACACCGCAGCCGAAGCCTATGCGATGCGCGCCGCGGCGAACGCGATCGCCTCCTCCTTGCTGCGCAGCTCACCGGCGAAGGCCTCCTG
>Ga0209415_10006750_pt1 | contig 20278 bp, 18 predicted proteins | sample PeaSoiSIISIP2007_FD_187696 | JGI IMG/M metagenome (GOLD analysis project Ga0209415, IMG submission 187696) | Peat soil microbial communities from Weissenstadt, Germany - SII-SIP-2007 (SPAdes) (version 2) | ecosystem: Environmental > Terrestrial > Soil > Wetlands > Peat | place: Germany...
GCCGCGGCGGAGTGCTTCCGCCATCTCCATTGCCTGCCGGAGGTCCCGATTGCAGCTTCTTGCCGGTTTTCGCGAACGTCACTTCCCTGGAATGAGCCCAATTGGAACCGTCCCGGGCGCGCCATCCGAACACCGTTACCGTATCTCCGGGCCGCATGGTTTCGTTTTTCTTCCAGCCGATCCGGTTCAGCACGGTGGGAGGATATCCCTCGAATTTCCAGTTCTCCACCTTGCCGTTCTTGTTCTTGACGTCGACGAAGAAATAGAAGTGCGGGTTGGTCCACTGGACTTCGGTGACCACGCCGGTTAAGGTGACGGGCTTGGTGCCATCGTATTCCGCGCCGAAGGAATGATGCGCCCACGCGGATGCCGCGGTTAGCATCAGGCAAACAACTCCGTAGTGCAGTCTCATCGGGTCTCCGGCGAATGCGGTTCGGGCAGCGCAGGCGTGACGCGCCGATGCTCCATGGTCTTCTGGTGATCGTCGCAGAACGCTTCGATCAGTTCCGTGTCGGTTTGCAGTTGCAAAAGAGCCTTCATCGTCCAAGGTTTCAGATAGGCCTTGGGATCCGTAATGGTGATGGTGAGATCCATGTGCCCGAAATCGGTACGCCGGAAGCGCTCCGTAACGTGCAATGCGTCGCTGTTGGGCCGTCCCTTTGCGGTATCGAGCCAGCCACCGTCTTTGAAGCCGGCACTGTCTACCACGAAGGTGTCGCCGTTCCAGTGGCCCACGGAGTATCCCAACCAGGTCGGTTCACCCGACTCCAGGAGCGGCCGTCCGTCGGTGAACACCTGGCGGAAGATCATTCCAACAAGCGTCTCGTACAAAAGTGCCGTGACCCCCGGGCGTCTGAAGCACCTTGAATGGGCCGCCGCCGAAATCGATGCGCGGAACGCCCGGCGGCAGGCAATAGCCGTACGGGTCATCGACATGATTGCGGCTTTGGCGCTGCGCAGCAATCGCGGCCGCCCAGGGCGTCATCTCCACATCTCCGGATTTCAAGTCCTGTGCCAGATCGAAGAATAGGCTGCGCGGGAAGCACGGGCTGCCGTTATACAGGGCGCAGACGTTGGCCCAAATGCCGGACAGGTCGGGCCTGCCGTCGGCTAGCCGGGGAAACGGAGCCGAAAGGTTTGGCTTCCCGTCGGCGAGCCGGGGCGTTCCTGGCGTCGGGTAGTTCAGCCATTGCGCGAACGCGGGCGCGGACAGCAGGAAGGCGACGGCCAAGCCGGGTCTCATTTGAGCAACCCCGCGTCGTAAACGATTTTCCCATCCACGATGGTCAAAACGGAACGGATTTTCTTGATGTCGGCATCGGGCACCGCGAAATAATCGCGATCCAGCACCGCCAGATCGGCCAGCTTGCCCCGTTCGATCGAGCCGATCTTATCTTCCATGCGCAGGAACCAGCTATTGTTGCGCGTGAACAGGCGGAGCGCCTCGGCGCGTGTGAGTTGTTGATCGGCATTGACCTTGTCGCCGAACGAATTGACGCCGGTGGTCGCGTAGTAGATATGCAGCCAGGGATTCAGCGGTGCGATGTGGACGCCGTCGCCGTGAATGCCCACCTGGATGCCGTGATCGACAATCGTTCGGAACGGCGGGCCTGCGACCATCTTCGGATCCGATGAAGTGACCCAGCGGAACGCGCCCATCTCGACGCCGCAGCCCAGCGCCTTGAGCCTGTTGAGCAGATCGGCATTGACCTGCGGAACGTGGTGGACCACCCATCGCTTCTGCGTAATATCGAATTCCTTGTTCACGGCTTCATAAGCCTCGACCACCTGGGTCAGGCCCGCGAGGTTTTGCACCGCGTTTTCGTTGCGCCAGCCGGCTTCGGCGACCAGCCGCTGCGCTTCTCTCCAAACGGCGCCACTCGTAAGAGGCGCGGCCCACTCGCCGATCCCACCGGTCCGCATCATGTCGTCGCCGAAGAACTGGAACTGGTTGCGAAGGCGTTCCTTCAGCTCGGGCAGATTGGGGTCAGTCTGATTCTGCAGAAAGTTCATCTGCAGGCGAATGATGGTTTTTCCTTCGCGATGGAGCTCGAGCCATGGATCGTACATGCGGTACTGGTCGAGGTTCGACAAAATCTGATTCGGGTGAAGGGGCCCCGGCGTCGGGAACAGAACCTGATCCAGATGCGCGGTCAGCCCGACACTGGCGGAGTACTTCATCGCATCGAGAGTGCTGCGCTTGCGGTCCGCGAAGGTCTGCATCCGGCGCAAGAGGAACAGCGCGGAAGCCGACGGACCGCCACCCGTCTGGCTCGCGGCGGCGATGGCTCCGTTAGCGGCCACGTTTATGCGCTTTATATCCGGATGAACCGGCGGCGCGGCGTCGACGGCGTCGAAATACGCTTTGCCCAGGCTGTTGGTCGCGCAGGGACCGGTGAAGCGTTCGTATAGCAGCACGGGACGATCCGGAACCGCCTGATCGAGCTCGGCCAGTGTCGGATGACGATGTTCGGCCCACTGGTTGGGATGCCAGCCTCCCATCGAGGTAATCCAGGTTGTATAAGGGGCCCCTGCGGGAACATCTTTGCGCCGCGCGGCCAGTGCTTCCTGGATTTCCCGAATCGAAGCGGTGTTCTCCAAAATCGTATGGTAGCCGGGACGGTTGCCCAGGCTCACGCTGTGGATGTGGGGCTCGACCAGTCCGGGCACGACCGTGCGGCCACCGAGATCGATCACGCGAACGCCCGGTCCAGCGACTGGTGCCGTGTTTAGAGCCAGAAACCGCCCGTTGCGGATCGTCACGGAGGTGCCGATGGTGTTGGCCGCGTCCACGGTATGAATTCGGCCGTTGGTCAGCACGAGCGTTTCTTCGGGTGGGATGTTCTGGCCCGAGACGGTGAGAGCGGCTGGTCCGGCTGCAAGAGCGGCAGCTCCGGCGGTGGCACCGAGGAACCGGCGTCGCGAGGATCTTTTGTCGTTCATCGGTCGGATTATAGCGCTGGGAACACTTAGAATGTGGTGTGGCGCCCATTTCCATTCGCGGACTCACGAAGCGGTATGGAAACGTTCGGGCCGTCGACAATCTGAGTCTGGAACTGGTTCAAGGGGAGATCCTCGGATTTCTCGGACTGAACGGCGCGGGCAAGACCACTACGATCCGGATTCTGCTCGATCTGCTGCGGCCTGATGGCGGGAACGCTTCCATCCTGGGCCATGATTGCCAGAGCGATGGACTCCGGGCACGATTGAACATCGGGTACCTGCCCGGCGAGATGGGGATTTACTCCGACCTGACCGGTCGCGAAGTGCTCGATTTGCTGGCCGGGCTCAACGAGCAGATTCTTGACAAGGTCCGCCGCCGCGAGCTGCAAGAGCGCTTGGAATTCCCCGATAGCGACCTGCGCCGCCGGCTGCGGGAATATAGCACCGGCATGAAGCGCAAGCTGGGGCTCATCCAAGCATTTCAATCCGACCCCCTGCTCCTGATTCTGGATGAACCCACCGAGGGTCTGGACCCGCTGATGCAGGAGTCGTTCTACAAGCTTTTGGTGGACGTGAAACAGCGCGGCCGAACTGTGTTCATGTCGTCGCACGTGCTGTCCGAAGTCGACCGCGTGTGCGACCGGATCGCGCTGATCCGGAAGGGCGAGTTGGTGCTGCTCGCGAACGTGGAGGAACTTCGGAAGCTGGCCGCGCGCCCGGTGCGAGTATTCTTCGCCGAAGACGCGCCTGTCGCGGCCGGTTTGCCGCTTGGCACCGCAGTTATCGAAACAAGTCCGCGTTCGTGGAGCTTGAAAGTCGAGGGACCGCTAGGGCCGCTGCTGCGGGCGATCGCCACGTTACCAGTGCAGGATATGGAGATCGAGGAAGCGAAGCTCGAAGACGTGATTCTCAAGTACTATCGCGACGGGAAACAATGAGGCGAGCCGCGCTCTTATTTGCCTACTCGCTCAAACGGGTGCGAACTCTGGCGCTCACCGCCGGGCTGCTGCTGGCCGCCTTGCAAGTCGTGCTGATTTTCGTCGCCAGCTCGATCCAGAGCTCCGGCGGATTCGATCAGCTCAGCTCGCTGTTGCCGCCGTTCGCGCGCCAGTTGCTTGGCCCGTCGGTGGCGACCTTCATGTCATTCTCTGGAATCGTGTGCCTGGGGTATTTCGAACTGGCCGTCATGGGAGCCTTGATCGCGCTGGCGCTCACGCTCGCCACTACTCCAGCCTCCGAAGTGGAGACGGGCTTCATGGACTTGATCCTGGCGCGCCCGCTGGCACGGCACTGGATCATCACCCGCACCATTGTGCTGACGACGCTAGTTTCAGCCGCTATGCTGGCGCTCATGGTTGGGGGGACATGGGCCGGCCTCCGCATGTTCGCGCCGAAGGGCGTCCCGTGGCCCTCGGCGACGCTTGTCAGTTCTCTGGCCGTGAACCTCGGGATGCTGACGCTGTGCTGGGGCGGCGTGGCGATGGCCATCGGCGCTGCGTCGAGGCGTCGCAGCGTGGCAGGAGGCGCGGCGGGACTGCTGGCATTGGGGACCTTTCTGCTCGACTATGTCGCGCGGTTGTGGCAGCCGGCTGAGAAGATCGCCTGGATATCTCCGTTCCGCTACTACAATCCGTTCGATCTGATCACGGGGAGTGCGCTGCCCCTCAAGAACCTGGTAGTGCTGGGGGCGATTGCGTTAGCGGGATTCGCGGCGGCGTATGTATTATTCGCGCGACGCGATATCTCGAACTAGAAAATCGGGAGACAGAAAAGGGGACAGCTCCTGATTTCCGGAGTGTCACCGTCGTAGTGAATTCTAGAAGCTGTTCCCTTTCCTGCTCGGAAGCGGCGCACGGAACCGCGACAGCTATGGAGCGGCCTAATCAGGCGGCTGGTAGTTGTGCAGCAGATCCTGATACCCGTTCATCGCCAGCCGGCACGCCAGCTCGGTGCCGCCGAATCGCGCGCGATGCCAGGTTTCCCGAGGCGTGTAAACGATATCGCCCTGATCGGCGATGAAGATGGGCAGCGATCCGATCTTGTACTCCATCTTGCCTAGCAGGATGAACCAGAACTCCGATGATTCCAGGTGGAAATGGCCCCAGTCGGTGTCGGGCGCGGGCCTCTGCGTTTTGGGATCGCCGATGATGATGTTGGCGACGGCGCGGTCGTCGGCGATGAAGCGGCGCTGCTTTTCGGTTCCCGCGACGACTTGGTTGAAGTCGATGTAAGGCTTGTTGCCCTGGTCGTACTTGCCTTTTCCGCTGATCCGCACCTTGACGAAGTTGAAGCCCGGCATCGCCGCCGGCTTTTCATCGATCGGGTACATCGTTTTCGCGCCCGCGATGTTGACTTCCAGCCGTAGCGAGGGCTTATCGCCGACAGTTTCCATGCTGAAGACGTTGCGATAGGGCACCTGCACCAGGTAGCCCTTCGAAGCCACAAATGGCTCCTGCCCTTCGATACTGAAGCGAATCTGCCCATCCTGCACGATCCACCAGGCGCGCGTATCGGGATGGAACTGGCGGGGCGTCTTGACGCCGGGCGCCATGGAGACGTAATCGGCGTGCAGTGTGGTGTCGTCAACCACGGTCTGAGACCAGTTGCTCTGCCCCTTATGTTTAGCAAGGAGCTCGGAGAGCTTCCAGATGGGCTGGTTGGGTGCGACCCAGGTGTTGGGCTGCACGGGCAGCGGAGCCCAGGCGAAGGTTTCGCGCTGTTGAGCACGTAAGGCCGAAAACAGACCGAAAGCCACGGCCGCGAGAATCGCAAACTGCTTCAGGATGCGCATGTCGTTTGCCCCCGATTACAATAACATCGCGGAATACCGGTGTAAACCAAGGGATTCTATGTGTGCGAAACCAGTTGCTTCAGATCATGGAAGCGTCCCAGACAACTGTCTGGTTGCGTCCACGTGATTTTGCGAGGTAGAGGGCCTTATCTGCCCGGTCAATCGATTCCTCCACCGAGACGTCCGGATCTAACAGGGTGAGACCGATCGAAACGGTAACGTGAAGCGGTCCTAAAGTACTGCCCTCATGTGCGATGGAGGACACTTCTTCGCGCAAACGGTCGATGATTCCCCTGCCTGTTGCCAGATCAGTGTCCGTGGCGCAAAGGAGAAACTCCTCGCCGCCATACCGGAAGAACTTGTCATACGGGCGCAGGTGCGCCATGACGTACCGTGCGAATCCGACGAGGACTCGGTCGCCGATGGCATGTCCATGGGTATCGTTTACATTCTTGAATTCGTCCAGATCCATCATTGCAAGGCAACACGAATGAACCTTGCGCTTGACCAACTCCTGTTCTTCACGTAATTTGGTCAGCATCCCGATTCGGCTGGCTGCTCCGGTCAGGGGATCGAGGTTATACAGCGCATCCTCGATGTCGTGTTTGAGCGTCGCAATTTCCAGACGCATTCGTTTCAGCGCGTTATCGAAGCGCTCATAGTCCTGCAAGGAAATCGGTACGTGGTGGGTCGACGCGTTGAGGAGCGTCGCGGCGTACTGGTGCATCCGCTGGTGTTCGATGGCGATCTCCTCAAAACCGCGATGGCTATTCAGTTTTATCGAGCCCGAACCGTGATACCACTGGCCGAACCGGCACCGGCGATGGGCGTCAGCCTCCAGGTCCCGTTGATCCGGCGGCAGGCGGCAGATGAGCGTGCTGTAGAGACCTTCGCACCACTGCTCATGATTGAAGAGGGCTTGCTCCAGTTCGGCGACCGACGATCGCATGAGATCTAGAGACAAGCTAGGAATCGTAGTCGTCGCCTTAAGAACTGGCCGCGCCAAGTCGGTGATCATTTGTGTGAGACCAGTTCCTGTTCGTGCGCCGGCAACTGACGAAAAAATTGCAGAAACTTGCGGCGATACGAGGGTTCCTTCGGCGCTTCCAAGTGAGGCGCCATCGAGTGCGCCAGGTTCAGGATGCTCTGGCCCAGAGCGGACTCATGCGACACCGGCGCGGCGTTCAGGATCGCTCCCTGGACACCGGCGTAGTCGTTAGAGAACGAGTGCGCTACCGGCAAACCGACCAGGTTCGCTACGTCGGCGTCGCTAAAGTCATTGCGAACCTTGCGGTTGAGCAACAAACTCACCCGATCTTGCAGCCCTAGATTCTTCAAGCTGCCGAGACGGGCTTTGGCCATATGCAGCGCGACCACTTCCGGAGTCGTTACCAGGAAGATCCTGCGGGACTCTTTCATGAGCGCGACCGAGAATTCGTCCATGCTGCTGGCGACGTCGACACAGATCACCTCATATTGCGAGCGCGCCATTGCCAGGACTCGCTCGAGGCTCGGCAAATCGAGACTAGACGTCGGCTCCAGCAGGCCCGCGTGGAGGACCTCCAGCCGGTCGTACTTTCCGACCATCTGCGACCACATGTCTTCGTCCAGATTCCCGGCGTGCTTGATGGAATCCACAACCGAGCCGCTGGTCGAGAGTCGTAACAGAAACCGGATCGCTCCGGCCGCAAGATCGCAATCCAGAAGCAGTGTACGGGCGCCGAGGTCCTCGGCTAAGGCATGACTCGTGCTCACGGCCAGGGTCGATGTTCCGACGCCCGGCTTTGCCGGCAGGAACGTATACAGATCGGACTGGCGGGCGGCCGCTACAGGATGCGTGGCCAAACGCCGCCGCGCAGAGTCAACGGCTTCAGCCAGCGCCACGGCATCAAAGGGAAAACTGAGATGTTCCCGGATTCCCAGATGCATTAGTTTGGGCAGTATTTCCTGAGTATCGTGGCTCCGGAACGTGATGACCGGTAATCCCGGCATCGCGTTGTCCAGGCCGTTGATGATGGCTTCCGACGGCCCCCAGTCATCGATGCATAGCAGCACGAGATCCGCCTTGCGCACGCGGATCGCACGAAATAACTCGTCTGGCGACGGATAGGCGGTCAACACGCGCGTCACTTCGAGGTCAGGAATTCTGGAAAACAAAACCGCCAGCTGGGCGTTTGCGCCTTCGTTGGGGCAGATCAGAATACAATGGAGCATCACAGTCTTTCCATCGGCTGCAAATCCTAGGCACATTAGCCTTGGCGTATGCTCTCGCAGGAGGTCGGGCCATCATGCGATTCCGCTGCAATGTGGGCTATTTGCTGGCTCTAAGCGCCTTGACGTCGTTCGGTCAAGCCCGCGACTACGGGCGGTCGATGGTGATCACGCAGCAGGGCATCGCGGCCACCAGCCAGACGCTGGCGTCTCAAGCGGGCGCGCAAATCCTCGCAAAAGGGGGTTCGGCCGTGGATGCAGCCATCGCCGCGAACGCCGTCCTGGGCGTAGTGGAACCGATGATGGACGGCATCGGCGGCGACCTGTTCGTGATCTATTGGGACGCCAAGTCGGGGAAACTGACGGGGCTGAATGCGTCCGGACCGGCGCCGCGCGGGCTGAGTGCGGACTTTCTCACCAAGCAGGGATTCCAGTCGATACCGCAAGGCATCCACAGCGTCACGGTGCCGGGCGCGGTCGACGGATGGGCCAAGATGCATGAGCGCTTCGGCAAGCTGCCGTGGAGGGATCTGTTCCAGGCGGCGATCGCGTACGCCGAGGAAGGTTTCCCGGTGACGGAAGACGCCCAACGTTACTGGGCTGGCTCAATCGCGGCGTTGCGAGCCCAGCCGGAAACCGCGCGTGTGTATTTGCCGGGAGGCCGTGCTCCGCGCGTGGGCGATGTGTTCAAGAACCCCGAGATGGGGCGGGCGCTGCGCATTCTGGCGGAAAAAGGTCGCGACGCTTTCTATAAAGGTGATATCGCATCCGCGATTCTCAAGACTTCTACGAGCCTAGGCGGGACCATGACCGCCGAGGACCTTTCCACTTTTTCAGCCGAATGGGTGGAGCCGATCTCATCGGAATATCGTGGATGGCGCGTGTATGAGCTGCCTCCCAACAGCCAGGGGATCGCCGCGCTCGAGATGCTGAACATCATGGAAACCCTGCCCGCGGGCAAGGGCAGTCCTTATACGGCTGACGAGTTGCACCGCCGCATCGAAGCTATGAAGCTGGCCTATTCCGACCTGCGATATAACGGCGACCCGCGATTTGCGGACATCCCAGTGCGCGGGCTCTTGTCGAAGGATTATGCGCGCAAGCGGGCTGGGGCGATCGATCCGGCGAAAGCCAATTGCACTGTGGCGGCCGGTACGCCGGTGTTCGGGGAGACGACCTACCTCACAACCGTCGACAAGGACGGCAATATCGCCAGTTGGATCCAGAGCCTGTACGATTACTTCGGCTCGGGCATGACTGTCGAGGGTTTAGGCTTTCTGCTGCACGACCGCGGCCAGAATTTCAATCTGGTTCGGGGGAGTCCAAATGTGATCGCCGGCGGGAAGCGTCCTTCGCACACCATCATTCCGGGCTTCATGGAAAAGGGCGATCAGCATATCGGCTTCGGCATCATGGGCGGCTCCAATCAAGCCATGGCGCACGCGCAGTTTGTCTCGAACGTGGTCGACTACGGCATGAATGTCCAGCAGGCGATGGAGGCCGCGCGGTTCCGCAAGAACGGTGCGCCCGGTTGCGACGTCCGCATAGAGGGAAGAGTTCCGGCTGCGGCGATCCAGGGGCTGAAGGAGCGCGGTCACCAGGTTCAAACGATTCGCGAGTACGATTCCGCCGTTACGGGTCGCGGGCAGGCGATCCTGTACAACTCGACCACTAAGACCAAGTTCGGGGCGTCGGATCCAAGGGCGGATGGGTCGGCGGTGCCGGAGCCGATTCGGTAATTGCCGGCAGGCGACAAGATCGCCTGCCCTACCCGGTACAATGAGGGATTCATGCGCGTATTGTTTTCATTTGTGTTGCTCGCGGTATGCACGTGTACCCAGACCCTGCCTGTAAACTGGCGTGTTCAGCCGGCAGGCACGCAAGTTGCGCTCGATTCGCTGCCCTTGAGCGCGGCGGTTTCGCCCGATGGAAAATTCCTGTTGGCGCTGAACGCGGGCAGTCATCCCTCAATCAGCGTGGTCGAGACCGGCGCGATGAAAGAGACAGCCCGGGTGGCGATCGCGGACGCCGGGCTGGGACTAGCGTTTTCGCCGGACGGACGGCGCGTGTATGCGGGTGGCGGATCGCGAAACGCCGTACTGGAGTTCACGTTCTCGCCCACAGGTGAGTTGAAACCTTCGCGCGAAATTTCCGCGGGACAGCCCGGCACCATGAATTTCATCGGCGACGTCGCGGTTTCGCCGGACGGCCGGACGATCCTGGCGGGCGATCTCTTCCATGACCGCGTGCTGGTGATCAACGCGCAGTCGGGCCAGGTCACCGGGACACTCAAGTCGGGGCGGCGACCCTACCGGATTCTGTTTCATCCCGACGGCCAGTCGTATTTCGTTTCGAGCTGGGCCGACGCGTCGGTGTACGAGTACAGCCTGCCTTCGGGCACCGAGATGGCGCGGGCTCGGGTGGGCGCGCATCCCACCGATCTTGTTTTGAGCAATCGCAAAATTCCCAACGAACAGAACACCTGGCAATATCGGCTGTTCGTGGCTGCGGCGAACACTAATGACGTCTTCGTGCTGGGTGTGAGCGAAGGCAAGGAGTTGAACGTGCTGGAAACTCTGAATGTAGGGTTCAGCGCGGTCGCCCCGGCTGGCATGACACCAAGTGGCCTGGCGTTGAACGCGGACCAGACCGAGCTCTACATCGCCAATTCCGACGTGAACGCCTTGGCCGTGGCGGATATCTCGGAAACCCGCAGCCGTCTGGCGGGATTCGTTCCCACGGGTGCGTATCCGACCGCGGTTCGCGTGATCAACGGAGGGCGGCTGGCCGTATTAAACGGCCATAGCGGCACCCTATCCGTGATCGATACCCCGACGGACGAGATGCTGTCGGGATTGACCAGCAAGGCGATGGCGCTGACTCCGTATCGCGAGTCGTTTTCGGATTCCCTGCCCGAGCAGCGCTCGTCGATCGAGCACGTGATCTACATCTTGATGGATGGTGTAGCGGGTTCGAACACCGCCAAGCTCGCGCGCGAGTTCGTGCGCCTGGAGAATTTCCATCCAACCGGCGATACGCCTTCGGCCGCGCTCAACTGGGCAGTGTCCGCCATCGCGCCCGACTTCACCGAGAGGTTAGCCCCGGGCTTCGCCGCTGGACGCCTGCGCTACAACGGGTTTGAAGGCGGCGAGCCTGCCAACCTGCCTCCCGCCGGTTACCTCTGGAGCAATGCGCTATCGGCAGGTTTATCCGTGCGAAACTACGGCCTGTTCGTCGATAACGGAGGGCAGGCGCCCCGGGTCAAGGATCCATCGCTCCAAAGCGTCACGAACATGAAATATCGCGGGGCGGATCCGCAGGCCTTCTTGGACGACTTGAAACAATTTGAGGCGGGCATGATGCCGAACCTCATGATGCTGCACGTCGAGAACGACGCCGCGCTTGGGCGCATCGTCGAGGCGGTATCGAAGAGCAAGTTCTGGCCGCAGACCGTCATTTTCGCGATGGACACATCGAAAACGTTACTGGCGCTGTCTCCTTACACGCGCCGGGGAACCGTCGATTCGACGCCCTACGACCAGGTGTCCGCACTGCGCACCATCGAGCTGATCCTGAATCTCCGGCCTATGACTATGTTCGATTTCTCCGCCCGTTCGCTGGCGGCCGCGTTTGTTTCCACGCCGAACAACGCTCCCTACTCAATGGAGCCACCGAACTAGTGACCTCACTCTGTTTTATATGGCACATGCACCAGCCGTTCTACAAGGATCTGTGGACCGGCCAGTATAAGCTGCCGTGGACGCGGCTGCACGCCTTGAAGGACTACGCCGGCATGGTCCGCGTGCTGGAAGAATTTCCGAACGTGCGGCAGACGTTCAACCTGGTGCCGTCCATGGTGTCGCAAATCGCCGAATACGCCGCCGGAACGGCTTCCGATCCGTTTTTCGAATGCGCGGCCATGCCCGCGGAATCGTTGACCGAGGCCCAGCGCACGTTCGTCCTGCGTTATTTCTTTCAAGCCAATGTCGACAAGATTATTCGCCGCTATCCGCGCTATATCGAGTTGTACGATCGTCGGCGCGGGCCGATGTCGGTCCAGGATCTGCGCGACCTGCAGATTCTGAGTCAGCTCGCGTGGTTCGATGAGGACCTGCTGGCGAAAGATGAAGAGCTGAAGGAGCTGATTCGTAAAGGTCGCGATTATTCCCTGGACGACCAGGAGCGGATGATCCGCAAGCAGCGTGAGTCGCTGGCCGCGGTTCTGCCGGTCTATCGCGACTTCGCGGCGCGCGGCCAGATCGAGATAGCCACCACGCCTTTCTACCACCCGATCCTGCCGCTGCTGTGCGATTCCGACATCGCCGCCGTCTCCCATCCGGGCGTGACGCTGCCGCCGCGATTTCAGTATCCGCAGGACGCGCTCACGCAACTGGAACGCGCGCGAACGTACATGCGGGACATGCTGGGAGTGACGCCAGAGGGCCTGTGGCCTTCGGAAGGATCTGTTTCGGACGAGGCGCTGGCCATGGCGGCGGGCTGCGGTTTCAAGTGGGCGGCGAGCGACAACGGCGTTTTGTCGCGCACGCTGGGCAAGCCCGCGGGGATCGATGAGACATATCAACAATACGTCTGGCAGCAGGGCGAACGCGAAATGCGTATGCTATTCCGCGATCACTACCTCAGCGACCTGATCGGGTTCGAGTATTCGCGCATGGGCGCGGAACAGGCCGCGGATCATTTTCTCGGACGGATTCGCGAAAACACCAGCCGGCACGACGTACTGGTGCCCATCATTCTGGATGGCGAGAATGCCTGGGAATGGTATGAGGCGAACGGGCGTCCGTTTCTGCGCGCCTTGTATCAGCGCATTTCCGACGATCCGCGCCTGGAAGCGACAACAGTCTCGCAGGCATTGGAGCGCTACGAAACACGACCGCTCCAGCATGTGGTTCCGGGATCGTGGATCAATGCGAATTTCGATATCTGGATCGGCGCGGAGGAGGACAACCAGGCTTGGGACCTGCTACTGGACGCGCGGCGCGTTTACGACCAGCACGCTGCGGAGACGATGGAAATCGCGCGGCTGCTGGCCTACGAAGAGCTGCTGATCGCCGAGGGAAGCGACTGGTGCTGGTGGTATGGACCGGAGCACGGCTCGGACAATCGTCCGGAATTCGACCAGTTGTACCGGGATCACTTGTCCAACGTGTATCGGGCGCTGGGCCTGGAACCGCCCGCGCAGCTATCGACACCGATCCTCAAAGCGCAGGAGGGTGAGTTGCACGAGCCTCCGTCGAATCCGATCGACGTCACGCTGGATGGCGAAGTAACTTCGGCATTTGAATGGATGGGGGCCGGGCGTTATCGGCCGGATTCGCGTTCAGGCGCGATGCATGGGGACGGAGCGGTGGCGCGCGAGATGTTCTACGGCAGCAACGGGACCGAGCTGTTCGTGCGGCTGGATTCCGCGGGCACAGGGAAGTTCGGCATCGAATTCGAGAGTGCGCCCGCGGAGGCGCGCGTGGCGATGGGGCGGATCGTGGAAATGGAGGCTCCGCGAAAAGGGGACCGGTTCCGGGTCACCGTGGAGCGGGACGGCTTGCCGGCCATGACACTGCCCGCGGAAGGCTGGATCGAGTTTACGAGAGGCTAGGCCGCTCGCTACCGCTCGTGGTTCTGTGCTGATAGGTCCCGAGCCGCGGCCGTGCTGGGGTGTGCGGTCTCACCGAACCGCGAACGCCAGTGAGCGGCTAAATAAACGCGGTGGTCTTGATGCCCGACACGTCGAAGCGCTTGCGGCAGCGCATGTTCTTGCACATGGCTTTGTCGTCCAGCAGGACCATGTAGCTCATCCATTTGGCGAACTTGGCGCGATCACGCTCGTCGGCGCCGCCGGGCAGCCGGTCGATCTTCTTGCGAACCAGCCAGTTCAGCTCATAGGTGTCCGCGGTCCGGCAGAAAGGACAGTTCAACGTCGCAGGCTTAGTGGTTTTCGATTCTCGATAGAACGCTTTTTCTTCCATGGTTAAGTCTCTCGATGTGGCTGAAACTGGCGGACAGGCGCTCAGCGAAGTCGTCCACGTCCGATTTCGAAATATTCATTGGCGGCGTGATGCGGATCACGTTGCCGTCGATGCCGCCCTTGCCGATCAGCAGGCGGTTTTCGCGCGCGGCTTCCATCAGCGCGGCGGTGGCGGCGGCCGCGGGCGATTTGGTTTCGCGATCCTCCACCAGCTCGATCGCCTGCATGAGTCCCATGCCTCGCACGTCGCCGATCAGGGGATGTTTCGCTTTTAGTTCCTCGAGCCTGCCGCGCAAGTGCGCGCCGGCTTCCGCGGCGTTGATCAGCAACTGATTCTCGTCGATGAAATCGATCACGGCTTTGGCGGCAGTGGTGGTCACGGGGTTGCCGCCGAAAGTCGAAATCGTCAAGCCCTGCAGGCCCGCCGCGACTTCCGGACGCGCGACCGTCACGCCGATCGGCAGGCCGTTGCCCAAGCCTTTGGCGCTGGTAATGATGTCAGGCGTGACGCCGTAGTGCTCGATGCCGAACCACTTGCCGCCGGTGCGGCCCCAAGCGGTCTGTACCTCGTCGCTGATGAAGACGCCGCCGAATTTCTTGACGATACTCGAGACGATCTCGAAGTATTCCTTAGGCGGCGTGATGAAGCCGCCGATGCCTTGAATCGGCTCTCCTATAAATCCCGCGATGCGGCCGGAGGTGGAAGTGCGGATCAACTCCTCCATATCGCGCGCGCACTTCACGTTGCAGGAAGGATAGGTGAGCCCCAGCGGGCAGCGATAACAATAAGCGTTCATCGCGTGGACGAACCCGGACGGCGGCGCTCCACCCAATCGCCAGGTAGCTTGTCCAGTGGCAGCCATCGCAACGGCGGAACGGCCGTGATAACCGTGGCGCAGCGCGACGATCTCGTGATTGCCGGTGTAGCAGCGGGCTGTCAGAATCGCGGTTTCATTCGCTTCGGTGCCACTGTTGGTGAAAAAACTCTTGGTCAGCTTCCCGCCAGGCGAAATTTCGGCGATGCGCTTGGCCAGCGCCGCCTGCGGCTCGGTGGCGAACACGGTCGAGACATGCTGGAGGCGCTCCATCTGCTCGGCCGTCTTGCGGGTGACGGTCTCGTTGCAGTGCCCGACGCTGATGGTGACGATGCCGCCGAAGAAATCCAGGTACTGGTTGCCGTCGGCGTCCCACACGAACTGATCCTTGGCGCGCGCGATCACCAGCGGCTGCTTGAAATAATGGAAGACGCTGGGGAACAGATACTGTTCGTGAGCCAGCAGGATTTCCTGTTTCGTCATATTCCGCGTCGCAGCTTATTATCATACAGCGGGCGTAAACTAAAGGACGTACGCGTGCTCCCTGAAAACGAATTCGACGCCTTAGTCACGCGCGCACTGCGCCGGATCCCTCCGCGCTTTCGAAAACACCTTGAAAACGTGGCCATCATCGTGGAGCGCGAGCCCGCCCGCCCCGGCCTGCTCGGTCTATATCAGGGACATCCGCTCACTACCCGCAGCGTGGGTCACAGCTTCACGATGCCCGACAAAATCACCATCTACCAAGGTCCGCACGAGCGCATGGCGAGGAATCCGGAGGAGCTGGAGCAGATGGTGGCGGATACCGTGTGGCACGAGATCGCGCACTATTTCGGCATGGATGAAGCCCGCGTACGACGAGCCGAGAGAAAGCACGGCGTGCGGTGATCCGCTGTTACATTACAGATCGGCGAACGCTCTCAGGGTCTTTGCTGGATTCGATCGCCCGCAATCTGGCGGCCGGTGTTACGTGGATTCAGATTCGTGAAAAAGATCTGAGCGCGCGAGCATTGTTCGAACTAGTGGAAGCAGCCTGCAAGCTGCCGAATCCGCATAGCTCGAAGATTCTGGTCAACAGTCGGCCCGATGTCGCTCTGGCCTCTGGAGCCGCGGGTGTTCATCTACCCTCGGGATCGCCCCCGTCGCGAATCTGGCGAAGGCCAGGCTTCCTGGTCGGCGTGTCCTGTCACTCTGTGGAGGAAGTACGCAACGCGGAGACCGAAGGCGCTGATTACGCCGTGTTCGGGCCGGTCTTTCCACCCTTGTCGAAATCCACCCGTCTCGAGCCAACGGGCCTGGAGGGTCTGACGCGTGCGGCCGCGGCCGTGCGGATTCCGGTTCTCGCGCTCGGTGGAGTGACGCGTGACAACACCGCCACGTGTATTTCGGCCGGTGCGGCGGGCGTCGCGGGGATTTCACTCTTTCAGAATTCTTAGCGGCTTGGTAGAATTCGATTGGTGACGGCTGCGGCGGCGAAGCAAGCGTATTCGAGGGCCGAGACGCGGCGTCTTCTCAAAATTACCGAGCGCCAACTGAAGAGCTGGGAACGGCAGAAACTGCTTCCGGCTTCCGAAACTTACGGTTTCAAGGAGCTGCTGGCGCTTAGAACGCTGTTGAAACTTCGCGCCGCTCGCGTGCCATCGCCGCAAATCCACCGCGCACTGACGGCGCTCGTCGACAAGCTGCGCCACATCCACGACCCTCTGTCCCAACTAAAGATCTACGCCGACGGGAAGCGCATCCGCGTGGACATCGACGGTCGCGCCATGGAGGCCGAATCCGGCCAACTGCTGCTGAATTTCGATGCGGTGGAACTAAAGCGCTTGCTGGAATTCCGCAAACCCGAGGCGGTCAACGCGGACCAGGTCCGGCGTGCCGGCGCCGAGCACTGGTTCCAGCGCGGGCTGGAGTTGGAGCAGACCGGCGCGCCTCTGGCGGAGGTGATCGAAGCCTATCAGAAAGCGGTGGAACTGGATCCGACGTCGGCAGGAGCGCTGGTGAATCTGGGAACCATCCAGTTCAACGCGCGCAACTGGAAGGATGCCGAGCGTTATTACCTTGAGGCGCTCAAGGCCGATCCGCAATACGCGCTGGCGCACTTCGATCTGGCCAATCTCTACGATGAGCGCGGCGATCGCGTCCAGGCCCAGGAGCACTACCAGGCCGCACTGGAAATCTCGCCCACCTACGCCGACGCGCACTACAACCTCGCGCTGCTCTTCCAGGGAGCGAACCACACCATGAAGGCCGTGCGCCACTGGACCGAGTACCTGAAGCTGGATCCTTCGAGCCACTGGTCGAGCATCGCGCGGCGCGAGCTCGCGAAGCTCCGCAAGGCCGCCGTGGTGCCAGGCGCTGGACGATCACAGACCCTGTAGGAACGGATTGCGCGCTTTCTCGCGGCCGATGGTCGTGTTCGGCCCGTGACCCGGAATCACCACGGCGGTCTCCGGAAGCGCTAGCAGCTTGGTGTGAATCGACCGGAGAATCTGGCGCCCATCGCCGCCGGGCAGATCCGTGCGACCGATGCTGTCGCGGAACAGCGTGTCGCCCGCGATCAGCTTGTTCTCGGCCGGGATCCAGATCGAGATGCTGCCCTGCGTGTGCCCCGGCGTATGGAGAATGTGGAACTCGGCGTCTCCGAGGCGCAGCTGGTCGCCCTCGCGCGCTTCGCTATCGATTTCGGTACGCGAAGGCGTCGCCACGCCTAGCCAGGAGGCTTGGGTATCCAGATGGGCATGGAGCTCGGCGTCGTTCTGGTTCATGTACACGGGTGCGCCGGTGAGCGCCTTTAGCTTGGCCGCGCCGCCGATGTGATCGATATGGGCGTGGGTGATCACGATGGCCTTGACCGTCAGCCCGTGCCGGTCCAGCACTTCGGTAATGTCGGCGATATCATCGCCTGGATCGACGACGATAGCCTCGCGCGACTGCTCGTCGCCGAAAATCGAGCAGTTGCATTGCAGCATTCCGACCCGCAGAATCTCGTGAATCACACACACGATTGTATACTCGGGGTGTAAGGATGGGCCCTGTATCACCCTATGGTCTATAGACCATTCGGCGAAATCCTTGTTGCCGTAGGCCAGAAAGTTGTGAGCAGGTCGGCCTGCCCGGCGCACTATTGTGCATGGCTTCGTACGCGATGGATGTTTTTGAAGAAATCACCATGACCACAACGGCCACAACACGGGATGGATATGCCGCTTTGCGGGAACATGCGGCATGGCTGGATCTGTCCGGCCGCGGCAAGATTCGCGCCACCGGCGAAGATCGCGCGCGGCTGTTGCACGCGATGACCACCAACCAGGTGGAAACGCTCAAGCCGGGCGAGGGCTGCTACGCCTTCTTCCTGAGTGCCCAGGGCCGCATCCTGGCGGACGTGAATCTGCTGTGCTTCGAGGATCATTTCCTGCTGGACACGGAGCCAGAGACGCGGACCAAAGTTTACGAGCATCTGGATCGTTACATCATCGCCGACGACGTCACGCTGGAGGATCAGACCGATCGGATCGCCACGCTCGCCATCGAAGGGCCGAACGCGGCCGCCGCGCTGGCGGAACTTGGTGCGCCAGAACCCGGCGCCCCCTATTCCTCTGCGACCTGGGAGTACGGAACCGTTGCCCTTATCGACACAACTGGGAAAGGCGGTTTCTTCCTGCTGATCCCGATAGAGGAAAAGCAGGCCGTGATTTCGCGGCTGACCAAGACCGGGTTACCCGCGGCGACGGCGGAAGACGCCCGCATCGTGCGCATCGAAAACGGCCGGCCGCGCTTTGGCGAGGAGATCACCGAGCGCTATCTGGTCCAGGAAACCGGGCAGTTGCAGGCAGTGAACTTCAACAAAGGCTGCTATCTGGGCCAGGAGATCGTGGAGCGTGTCCGGAGCCGCGCGCAAATCCATCGGGTGCTGCGGCGCCTGGAAATCGATACCAGCCAGCCTCCGGCCGTGGGGACCAAGCTCAAGTCCGACGACGCGGAAGCGGCCGAAATCGCCAGCGCCGTCTTTTCACCCGCGCTCGGAAAGACGGTCGCACTGGCCTATGTGCGCACGCAGTTCTCCGAGCCCGGAACACAAATCGAGCTAAACGGAAATTCCGCGCGAGTGATGTAGAACTAACGAGCGGACCGCTGCTGCGGCTCGGCTTCCACCGGGAACTCGAAAATCTCCGCCGCCGCGTTCACGATCAGCCGCCCCGCGCCCAGCGGCTTGCCCCCGCTGGGATAAAACACCGCACCGTCGGTGGATTGTCCCGGTTCGAGCCTGGTGGTCACCAGCGCGATTGCCGATGCCGCGGAAGCCGCCTTCAGCTTCGTAGAGCCCAGCGCCAAATAGTCCTGCCGCCGTGATTCGTATCCGTTCGTGGAGTGCACCTTAGCGTTGCCGAACAGCGCCATTTCATACGCCGCGATCAGCCGCCCGACGTCGCCACGGCTGGCGTGATCCAGCAGTTGCTTGACCACGGTTCCGGCCGACACCGCTTGAATCCGCTGGCCGCCATCGCGCTCGAATCGGAAATCCTCCGGCTTGAAGCTCCAGGACACCGGCGAACCATTGGAGATAGCGATCTGGAGAATCGTGTAGCCCAGAACCTTCGTAGGAAGCGGAGCGAACATGATGGTCACGCCGCCGCGCGTAAGCGCCTTGTATTTCAAGCCCCCGGATTCAAACTCCAGGACCTGCGCATGCAGCCTGGCCATGGGCAGCGTCGCCAGGAACATGAACCCGAGCAAACGGAGCGGGCTTCGCGATCCCATACGATTCCATCATAAGCTTCTTAAAGGGGTCAGACGACTTTAGGCACTCGGGCAATGGAACGATGCAGCCGCTTACGATCGTGCCGCCGAGGAACTGAGCGCGCGCTTCCGCAAGAACCTCGAGAAGTTCGGGCACGTTACGGAAGAGATTCTGGAAGCCGCCCCAGCTTAAGACTCGCCGCAAATGAACGCGAATCAAGGCAAGTTACGGCAAACGACACAGTTGACAAGTCCGTTTAACGGGTGAACCATGCCGTTACTTGGGGTTGACTGAAAGGTAGGCGTTGAGAAACTTGTCCACGATTTCAGTAAGATCGCTTTTAACTGCCTCGGCAGCTTTGGCTGAGCCAACAGTTGCGATGGTTTCCGCACTCCATGTCGCCGCCCATACCGACTTACTTTTTGGATTGCGATCCATGGTGACAGTTTGCTCAAAGCTGAGAGCTATAGTGTAGGCGATAATGCCGGGTGCTTTCCCAAGAATTAGCACGTTTACGTAAAGGTAGGGACTGCCGGGAAGAGCCAGACTAGCCTCGTCGCTCACAACCGTTATTCCAGCCAATCTCAGCTTCAGCTCGACGGCGGTCTGCAACTGCGCGTGGGAAAGACCAATATCAAGCCCCGCCTGATCCGGTGGTTCTACGAGAATGCTAAAGGCCTTAACACCGCGAAGACTCTCGCGCGAACGTTCATTGTCGGATGCTAGCAGTCCGTGGTAAATCTTTCGTGAACGAGTGACCTTGAATCTGCCTGAACCGTCTTTTGATATATGGGGAT
>Ga0209415_10006751_pt1 | contig 20275 bp, 13 predicted proteins | sample PeaSoiSIISIP2007_FD_187696 | JGI IMG/M metagenome (GOLD analysis project Ga0209415, IMG submission 187696) | Peat soil microbial communities from Weissenstadt, Germany - SII-SIP-2007 (SPAdes) (version 2) | ecosystem: Environmental > Terrestrial > Soil > Wetlands > Peat | place: Germany...
CATGGAGAAGGAACGCCTCACCAAGGCGGCGATGGCCATCCGTATGCAAACCAGCCGTAGAGCACTCGACCGTTTGCTCGATCCCGCCAACACGAGTGTTACCTTGCACACTCTCCAACGCGCTGCTGTGGCTATCGGTCGCCAACTCAGGCTGGAACTTGTCTGAAGCGACGAATATGAGTGCGTCACTCCAGGAGGACCGCCCGCCAGAGCTTTTCCGGGAAAGCTGGTTTAGGCCTGCGTGGGTGCACCGGCGAGTTTCGTGAATTGGTTCGGGATTGGGAACGTGAAGTCGGCTTGTGGCCGGAGCTCGGTCACTTTGACGTATCACGCCCTGCCCGTAGATGTGGGTCCGGGCATCGTCCCCAAGGCCCCTTCGAAGAAGTAGCCACCGAACCCAAGACGGAACCCTGGCACGGCCCTCGGTCTACGGCCTTGCTGGCACATAATGAATCATGCCATTCGATCCCGAAGCCTACGGCGGCCGAGTTGCCTCGATCCTCGCGCTTGATGGCGATGGCCACCGCCTCATGCCCCTGGTGCAAGGTCCATGCTCTTCCGATCGCGCCCGCACCCTCCTGAAAACGGCCGCCGCGCGCGAGCTTTTCCCGGGCTCCCGTTCGCCCGAAGCCGCGCTGGCCGGCCTCTACCTGTACTTCTCCTGCTGGAACGAGGCGCACGAAACCGCGCAGGACATTGCCACGCGCGAAGGCAGTTACTGGCACGCCATCGTGCACCGGCAGGAACCCGACGCCGGCAACTCCACCTACTGGTTCCGGCAGGTCGGACCCCATCCTGTCTTTCCGGCCCTGGCCGCCGCCGCCGCCGCGATCGGCATCGGTCGCGGCGGCAACTGGGATCCGTTCGCCTTCATCCGATTCTGCGAGGAGGCCCATCGATCGCCCGGTTCCAACAAAGAGCGCCAGGCACTCGAAGTGCAACGCGCCGAATGGCAATTGCTGTTCGATTTCTGCGCGGCTAAGCGAGCCCGCAAGAATAACTGCGCAGCGTTGGGGAGCTCCGGGGAGGCGGGGCTAAAGCCCCGCGCAGGCTGAAGCCTGCCCCACAGGTCTCCGATGTGAAGTTATTCTTGCGTTGGCCCTAAGAAGACCGCATCCTGAGCGTCGTCGAGATATGAAGCTTCTTCGGTCCTGGTTCGCCGCCCCGTCGGCCGCCGGGGAGGTCGCGCGCATCAACCAGCAGCGGGCCGGCCTCGCCAACCTGGATGACGAGAGCCTCCGGCAGCGCTTCCATAAGTCGAAGGATCTCCTGGAAGTCGTCGCCATCGTCGCCGTAGTTGCTTCGCGCGTCCTCTCGCTCCAGATGTTCGACGTCCAGTTGCGCGGCGCACTCTCGCTCGCGCGCGGCAGAATCGCGGAGATGCAGACGGGCGAGGGAAAGACGCTCGCCTGCACGCCCGCGGTGGCCTGGCACGCGCGATCGGGCGGCGCCATCCACGTGATGACGGTCAACGACTACCTGGCCCGGCGCGATGCACGCTGGATGGGCGGCATCTACCAGTTCCTGGGCCTCTCCGTGGGCTGCATCCAGCAGACCATGGGAATTGAGGAGCGCGGCCGCGAGTACCACTGCGACATCACCTACGCCACCGCCAACGAGGTCGGTTTCGATTTTCTCCGCGATCAGATTGCCATGAGCCCGGCCGAGCAGGTGCACCGTCCCTTTCACGCGGCGTTGATCGACGAGGCCGATTCTATCCTCATCGACGAAGCGCGCATTCCGCTGATCCTCGCCGGCGGCGAGCAGGACGAAGAAACGCTCGCGCGGCGCGCCGGCCCCGTGGCTCGGCGCCTCCAGCTCGGCACTCATTTCACGCTCGACGAGTATGGCCGCAACATCGCCCTTACCGACGAAGGAATTCGCGTCGTGGAAAGCGCGCTCCGCTGCGCCAACATCTTCGCCGAACCCAACCTGCCCTTGTACACCGCGGTGCACAACGCCATCCACGCGCACGCGCTCCTCCGCCGCGACGTCGATTACGTGGTCAAGAACGGCGCCATCGAATCGGTGGACCAGTTCAAGGGGCGGATCGCGCAAGATCGCCGCTGGCCGGCCGGACTCCACACCGCCATCGAGGCCAAGGAGGGAGTGCCGTTCCGTCGTCAGGGGCGCGTCCTCGGGTCGATCACGCTCCAGAACCTGGTGGCGCTCTACCCAAAGGTGTGCGGCATGACCGGAACCGCCGCCACGCAGTCGGAGGAATTCCGGACCTGCTACGGCCTGGAAGTCGAGGTGATCCCCACCAACCGGCCCGTGATCCGCATTGACGAGCCGGACCGGTTGTTCGACACCAGGCTCGCCAAAGAACAGGCCGTGGTGGAAGAGATTGGGCGCGTGCACTCGACCGGCCAGCCCATCCTGGTGGGCACCGCCAGCGTGGAGGAATCGGAGCGGCTGAGCGCGGCCCTTTCCGGTATCGCCCACTTCGTTCTGAACGCCCGCAACGAAGAGGAGGAGGCGGGAATCGTCGCGCGCGCCGGACAGCGTGGCGCGGTGACCATCTCCACCAATATGGCCGGCCGCGGCGTCGACATTCAACTCGGCGAAGCCGTAGCCGCGCTCGGCGGGCTCTACGTGCTCGGGATGAACCGGCACGAGAGCCGCCGCATCGACCATCAGCTTCGCGGCCGCGCCGGCCGCCAGGGAGATCCCGGCCGGTCGCGCTTCTTTATCTCGCGCGAGGACGATCTTCTCGTGCGGTATGGCATTCAGGACGAAAAGTACCAGCACGATGCCGAGAGTATCCAACGCCTCGTGGAAGGGCAGAACCTGGACATTCGGAAGTTCCTCGTCAAATACGAATCCGTAATCGAGGGCCAGCGCCAGCGGATTCAGGAGCGGCGCCAGGCGATTCTGGCCTCGAACTTGCCGGACCTGGAGCGTATCGTATCGCTGAGCGCCATCGACGATCTGTGGTCGGACCATCTGGCCGCGATCTCCGAATTGCGGTCGGGCGTGCAGTGGTATTCCTGGAGCGGGCGCGATCCTCTGCATGAGTACCTGACGCGAGTGGACACGGCCTACCGGGAATTGGAAGACGGACTCGATTCCGAGATTTCTGCGCGCTTGGCGGAGGCGCAGGCCAAGGGATTGGACCCCTCCGAGCGCGGCGCCACCTGGACCTATCTCACCACCGACCGTCCCTTCGGCGAGTGGAACGAACGCATTCTGCGCGGCCTCGTGCGCAAGGTGCGGAAGAGGGATCTCTGGGGCTGACTCAGTTCGCCGCAAGGGGCCGCCCGAATGCTGCAAGAATTGTGGGGCGGACCCCCGGTCCGCGCGGGTCCCCCTGGACCCGCTGCTCGCCCGGCCTTATCAGCTCAGGGTGGGTCACAGCCCTTCCTCCCTTTTTTCATAGACTGGCACACCAGCCAAATCAGCAACTTACAGCACATTCACCCACTTCGGCCCTGAATCCGCCGATGCCGTGGTGCTCCAATAAAGTTGGGAGGAGAAAATGCGCGACAAAGCCAGGCAATTGGAGCTGATGTTTCCCCATATGCCAGCCGCCAGTCAACCCCGCCACCCCGCCAAAACCGGGAGGCGCATCGCCCTAATAAAACCCTCCCCATGCGCCTCCCGATTTTCAACCGTCGCTGCAACCCGCGGAAACAAAAGAGCTTACCTGGCAATGAAAAAATACACACAGACACCTCCAAAAACGCCTCCGGAACCAGCTCGCCCGGCCTTGCCCCGTGCTCCCGCCTGTCGGTCCGCCTTCGCCCGCTATACAATGGACCCTATGTCACGAGCTCCCATTCGATTCGCAACCGTCTCTTTCACCCTGCTCGGCTCAGCCCTCTACGCACAGCAAGCCGGAGGTCGCGGCGCTGGCGCCGGGGCGCAAGCGGGCGGCCCGCCGCCCACCATCGAGCAACGCACCGCCGGCATGCAGAAGCTGGACGGCTTTTTCCCGCTCTACTGGGACGAGCGCACCGGCAACCTGTTCCTCGAAATTCCGCGCTTCGATAGCGATTTCCTCTACGCCACCGGACTGGCGGCCGGACTGGGATCGAACGATATCGGGCTCGACCGCGGACAAGAGGGAGGCGGGCGAATCGTCTCGTTCCAGCGCGTGGGTCCCCGGGTGTTGATGGTGCAGCCCAACCAGTCGTTCCGTTCCTCCAGCGCCAATCCCGCGGAGCGCCGCTCGGTGGCCGATTCGTTCGCCAGGTCCATTCTCTGGGGCTTCACCGTGGCCGCCGAGAGCAACGGCCGCGTGCTGGTGGATGCTACGGATTTCGTGCTCCGCGACGGTGACAGCGCGGGCAACGCGCTCCAGCCCGGGCCTTACCGCGTGGACCGGACTCGCAGCGCCATCTACCTGCCGCGCACCAAGGCGTTCCCCAAGAACACCGAGATCGAAGTGACCCTCACCTTCGCCAACGAAGCTACCGGCGGTCGCGGCGGCGGTGGAGGCGGGCCGGCCCAGGGACCACCGCCCATCGTGGTCGCAGCACCCGCGGTGGCGGCCGCAGCCGCGGGCGCCGGCCGTGGCGGGCGCGGCGCAGGCGGCTTCGGCGGAGGACTCTTCTCCGGAACCGTGGCCAGCGTAACTCCCACCGCCGAGGCGGTGACCCTGCGCGAACACTATTCTCTGGTCGAGCTTCCCGGTCCCGGCTTCGAGCCCCGCTATGACGACCCGCGCGCCGGCTACGGCGGCCTCAGTTTCGTCGATTACAGCGTGCCCATCGGCGAACCCATGGTCGAGCGATACATTCGCCGCCACCGCCTCGAAAAGAAAGATCCCAACGCCGCGATCAGCGAGCCCGTGAAGCCCATCGAATATTGGGTGGACCCGGGCGCCCCCGAGGATGTAAAGAAAGCGCTCATCGAAGGTGCGAGCTGGTGGAACCAGGCGTTCGAAGCCGCCGGCTTCCGCAATGCCTTCAAGGTCGCGGTGCTCCCCGATGGCGTCGATCCCATGGACATCCGCTACAACATGATCAACTGGGTGCATCGTTCCACGCGCGGTTGGAGCACCGGCGGCTCCGTCGCCGATCCGCGCACCGGCGAAATCATCAAGGGCACCGTGACTCTCGGCTCGCTGCGCGACCGGCAGGACTACCTGATCTTCGAAGGTCTGCTCTCGCCGTACACCACGGGTAACGAAAAGCCCGACCTGCTGTATCAGACCGCCCTGGCGCGTATCCGCCAGTTGGCGGCGCACGAAGTGGGCCACACGCTCGGCCTGGGCCACAACTACTACGACAGCACCCAGGGATGGATCTCGGTGATGGACTATCCACATCCGCAGGAGAAGCTCAAAGACGATGGGACCATCGACCTGACCCAGGCCTATCCGGCGCGCATCGGCGAATGGGACAAGGTGACCATCAACTACGGCTACCGCCAGTTGCCGCACGGCGACGAGCCCGCGGCGTTGTCGAAGATCCTGGACGATGCGTGGGCCAAGGACCTGCGCTACATGACGAACCAGGACACCGAGACCCACCCGCGCGTCGATCAGTGGTCCAACGGAGTGAACCAGGCCGACGAGCTGAACCGCATCATGAAGGTCCGGCGCGCCGCGCTCAACCGCCTCGGCGAACACACCATCCGCAATGGCGCGCCCATGGCCACCATCGAAGAGCCGCTGGTGCCCATCTTCATGTATCACCGTTACTCGGTGGAATCCGCGGCGTCCATGGTCGCGGGGATCGATTACATCTACGCGATGCGCGGCGATGGACGCACGCCCGTGAAGTGGGAGACCGCGGCCAATCAGCGCAAGGCGCTGGAGGCGCTGGCCAATACGTTGAAGCCGTCGGAGCTGGCGGTGCCCAAGCAGGTTCTCGACGCGATTCCGCCGCGGCCGCCGGGGTTCGGCCGCCACCGCGAATTGTTCCCGCGCACCACCGGCGATGGTTTCGATCCGCTCAGCCCGGCCACCGTTGCCGCCGACGTGACTGTCGGGTTCGTGTTGCAGCTCGATCGGTCCGCGCGCATGGTGGCGCAGCATGCGGTGGACCCGTCGCTGCCGGGGCTGGAAGAAGTCATCGACCGTCTGACCAAGGCCACCTTCGACGCGCCCGTGGCGTCACCCTACGAAGCCGAGATCCGGCGCGCCGAGGAACGCGTGCTGGTGGATCGCATGATGTGGCTGGCCACCGGCGCGCCCAATGGGCAGGTTCGCGCCATGGCGTTTTTCAAGCTGGGGAAGCTGGCGGCGCGCTTGCGGGCCGAAACGGTTGCGGGCGAAGGCGAGCAAGCGCAGCATACCTTGCTGGCCGCCGACATCAAGCGCTTCCTGGAGCGTCCCGCCGATCCCATGCGTGTGATGCCGGCGCCGGACGCGCCGCCCGGCGCGCCCATCGGGGGCGACCCGGGTATGGATTGGCTGGCTCCCGTCCCGCTGTGCAGTTGGAGCGAGGCGCATCCCGACTCGTGGGTGTCCTTCGGGTGGCCGATGATGTGAGCTTCGGCTGGCTGGAGCCGCGGATAAGCCAGACATCCTCGCGCAGCCGGAGCTTCGGATTCAACGTCAGAGGCGACCTCTTTTGTGCGAAGCTGCGTTGACTCGCGGTTTTGAGTACAATTGTGCTGCAAACCGGGGCCAGGAGAGAAAAACGATATGAACCGAAGATTGTTTCTGAAATCGCTGGCGGCAGCGTCGACCACCGCGTTCGCGGGCCTGCGGAGCGCCGAAGCCGCGCTGCCTCAGGCCAAGATCACGCGGGTGCGGATTTATCAGCCTCCAAACCTGAACCAGCTTTTCAACCAGAGCAACATGCTCTGCACGGTGGAAACCGACGCCGGACTCACGGGCATCGGAGAAGGCGGCTCCAAGGACACATTGGAGCAGTGCGCCGGAAGCCTGATCGGCAAAAACGCGTTCCAGATCGAAACGCTCTGGCAGACCATGTACATGGAATGGTTCTACCCGCCCGGCCGCGAGAAGATCCACGCGCTGGGAGCGCTGGATATGGCCCTGTGGGACATCAAGGGCAAGGCCTTCAAAGCACCCGTGCACCAGTTGTTGAACGGTTCCGTGCGCAACTATATGGACTGCTATCCCACCGGCGGGGTGGGCGGCGGTGGGGGTGGCCGCGGCGGCGCGGGCCGTGGGTCCGCCGGTGGAGCGGGCGCGGCAGCGGGTGCGCCTCCTAACGCCGGCCGCGGCGGTGGCATGAGCCTGAAAGATCGCGCCGCGGCTACGATTGCGGCCGGATATCGTGCCTTCCGCATCGATGGCGGCATCGGTCTCGGCGGCAACGTCTTCGATGTTCACCAGCGCGTGCGCGAGGTGGCCAAGGCCTGCAAAGAGATCCGCGAAGGCGTGGGCGAAAAGGGCGACTGGACCATAGACTTTCACCAGAAGTTCGATTTTCCCGACGCGCTTCGCTTATGCCGGTTGATCGAAGAGTACGAGCCCTACCTGGTGGAAGACCCCACGCGCGACGAACAGTTCCTGGAGGACATTCCGAACCTGCGAAAGATGACTACCTGCCCCCTGGCCGCCGGCGAAGAGTGGGGCCAGCGCTGGAACTTCAACCCGCTGGTAGAGCACCACGACATCGATTACATCCGCGCTACGCTGCCCAACGTCGGCGGCATCACGGAGATGATGAAGGTAGCGGCGCTTTGCGAGACGCACGCCATAGGAATTGTGCCGCACTTCACGGGCCCCGTGTCTACCGCGGCTCTGGCGAACTGCCTGGCGCCGTTCCCGGGCCCGGTGTTGTTCGAGTACAACTATGGCGAGCGGCCGGTCGATTACCTGCCGGAGTGCCTGGATTTCAAGCAGGGCAAGCTCTACACCAACGAGCGTCCAGGATTGGGGGTCACGCTGGATTTAAAGGTGGTGAAGCAGATCGGCGAAGTGACCACCCCCATCCACCGCCAGATCTACCAGCGCCCGGATGGATCCCTCACGCACTGGTAGTCGCGCGTAGGATATGGCCGCCCTTTTCGGGAAGAGAAACCGAGCGGTTGGGGAAGTAGCGAGCCGCGATCTGTGGCGGCCCCAGGTCCTCGACCTCGGAGAAGCCGAGGGCGATCAGTTTGCCGTGGAGTTCTTCGGTCGTGAAGTAGATCCGCCAGCCTTCGCCCAACGCGGCCACGTGCGCGGCGCGCTTCTCATGGGCGGCGCGCATTTCGGGCGAAAGTGAAGCCGGAGGGTCGCTGTAGTCGAACACTACGTGCGCGCCGTTCGGCAGGCTCGCGATGAAGCCGAGAGTTGACCATACGGCTTCTTCGGTCAGGTAAGGCACCACTCCGAGCCAGGTGAAGAAGGTCTGCTCGGCACGGTTGAAACCAGCAGCCGCGAGGCCGCCGGCAAGAGTATGGCGTTCGAAGTCGACTGGAGCAAAAGTTAACGAGCTTGGCAACGCGATAGCCGCATCCGCGAGGCACTGGCGTTTCCAGGCTTGGGTGGCTGGATGGTCGACTTCGAAAATGCGGAGGCGGTCGCGCAATGTGGTGCGGTACGCCCAGGTGTCCAGCCCGGCGCCGAGCACTACAACCTGCCGGACTCCGCGTTCCACGGCGGCCGCCAAGGCGTCCTCCGCGAATCGGTGCCTCACAGCGATGAAGATTCGCATCCTTCTTCCGGATGGGTGCTCCTGAGCCTCGCGAGCAACGGTCCCGGCATCTTTACCAAGAATGCGCAGGGCAAGTGGATCTGCGAAAATGCGGCCCTGTTCCAGGACCTGATGGGCGGCACGGTGAAACGCTGCGCCCCAAGCCGTCCGGCTTGGCTTTCCCAATTGCATAATTACTGAGCCTTGCATAATAGAGTGACATTCTCGAGCGTACCAAGAAGCGCTCCCTCAACGGTCACAGCTCTGAATGATGCACAGCCCGCACACCGCACGCGCGCGGGTGGGACTGGGCGCCAGGTGCGAATCAGCGGCTTCGAGGAATGGAGAATCGGTGAGGATGGGCTCATTGCCGAGTCGCAGGGTCATTTCGACAGTGCCGACTATCGACGTCAGCTTGAGGGCGGCATGGAAGACAAGACTGTGCTAGATTTTTAGCATGGATCGCTCGGCCCCGGCTCTGCTGGCTCTTCTGCTGGTCAATGCGGGTTGTGTGGTCCGTCGGCCGCAGACCTACCGTCTTGTGGAGCAAGCGAAATCGAGTGTGCTGATTCCACCGGGAGTTGCCAGTCCCGACGTGCCGCGGCGCGTCTTCACCGCGGACATACCGGCGGGACGCGGCAAATGCGCCGCGGACCGGGGCACGGTGGAAATGCGGCCCCGCGGGAAAAGGGTGCGCCTCACGGTCGACCGCGAGGCGTTGATTCGCCAGGCGCCGGGGTGGCTGAGTCATTGGACGGCGGCCACGGAGTCGCGTGACTGCATCGCTGCGGGCCAAGGGCTGAGGCTGGGAATTCGGATTATCGAGTCGTTGCCGCTGGATCCGAGCGCCGCGTACCGGCTTCTATATGCAAGCGGCGCGCGGACCGGCTACGTGGACCTCGGCCCGGAAATCCGGCTTCAGGTGAACAGCCCGGTTCTGCGCGAGGGCACACCCGCGGATGCGCCGGCCGTCGAATCGAGTAAGATTAGCGGCCTGACCGTGGAAGTGAAGACCAGTGCGAACCTGCTGGGGTTCGAGATCGCGTGGTACGCCGTGCGGCCCAAGCCAAACGCGATCGGGTATGAGATCGTGCCGATCTCGGCCGAACGGCACGTGGGGGGTACGGCGGAAGCCGAGGCTGGACCCGCCTACAACTACTTCCAGTTCTCTCCGCAAGCGGCCTTTTGCCGCCTGTTCTACAAGGCCGACCAGGGGACGACGAGGATTGTGGTCGCGGGGGCGGCCACGCGCGCCGAACTGGACGGCGCCGCGCAGTCCCTGGACTCCGATCCCGATGCCTGCCAGAAGTTCGGGGCCGGAATGTGCGTGGTGCTTCCGCAACACGTGGCGGCTAACCCGGATGTGGTCGCGATGGTCAACGGCCGCGAGGTGGCGTTACCTGTGGGAGCGACTGTCCGGAGCGCAGTCCAGGCAGGCGGCGAGAAGGACCCGCAACGCGTGCTGGCACAACTCCATGTGCGCAGGTTGTATGGCGGCAAACTGGTGGCCGTGGAGTTCGACCGGGCGAGCCAGGACATTTTCGGACTGACTCTTTTGGGAGGCGAAGAGATTTCGTGGCAGTAGGAGCGCGGGCCTCTGGGGGTAGGGGATCGTGGCTCAGTGCGCTCCCATCTTCAATTAATATACATGGTGATTCATGCAGGAGGGTACAAGCAACCCGAGATTTCCGAAACACTTTGACGGAAAGCGCTTCTACAATCCGGATGCTCCGCCGGCACACGGATTTTTGGATGTCTTCCGATGGAAGCTGACCAGCCGGCCGGAGCCGTCGCCCAGTTTCATTTCGGACGTCGAGCAATCCATACCGCCCCGCCGTGTGGAAGGCAGCGGACTGCGAACCACTCTCGTGAACCACTCGACCGTGCTCCTTCAGCAGCGGGGTTCCAACATCTTGACAGACCCAATTTGGTCCGAACGAGCGAGTCCACTGTCCTGGATAGGTCCGCGGCGCCGGAGAAAACAGGGAGTATCCTGGGAGGATCTGCCGTCGATCGACGCCGTGCTAATCAGCCACAATCATTATGACCACCTGGATCTACCGACACTGCGCCGGCTGGCAGATCGCGGAAATTCTACATTCATCGTTCCGGCTCGCGGGGCTCGGCTGCTCCGCTCGGAGAATATTGGGCCCGCGCATGAGTTGGATTGGGGCGAATCATTGTCGCTCCCGGGCTTCACCATCCACTCGGTCCCGGCTTTGCATTTCTCAAGCCGGGGAATTTACGACCGCAACGAGACCCTTTGGTGCGGGTATGTGATTGAGTGTCGGGAACGGCTCATATATTTCGCGGGAGACACCGCGTTCGGACGTCATTTCGCCCAGATTCGGGAAAAGTTCGGATCGCCGCGGCTCGCGTTATTGCCGATCGGAGCGTATGAACCGCGCTGGTTCATGTCGCCGGTGCATATGGCTCCCGACGAGGCGGTCAGAGCACATGAGATCCTGGCCGCTAAGACCAGCATCGCGATCCACCATGGAACTTTTCAACTATCGGATGAGGGCATCGACACTCCGAGTAAACAGCTCACAGCTTGCGCGCGGCACGGGTCGTTTCTGGTCCTCAAGAACGGCCAGGTTGCCAACATTCCATGACGATCGACAACCACACGCTGGCGTTGGTCAGCATTGCCGGCAGTTCACTTGACGTGCTCGGCGCGCTATACCTCGCCTACGATCTCTTGGGCGGAGAACACGGGCCACTGCGGACTCTCACCAGGGGAGTCACCTACGGCGCGCTCTTCGGGGCCGGGTACGGCCTCGCCCTCGGGCCCGTTTTTGGGCTCGCGAGCGGCGTGGCGCACGGCATGACTCTCGCCTGGGAGTTTTCCCGCGCTTCGCGGCATCGACCGAAGCCGGGATTCTGGTATGACACGGCGATGAGCGCCATTCGCGGCGGCGGCTTCGCTCTGGGCGCCGCGTATTTATATGGAGGCACATTTGGAGCCACGTTTGGCGTACTGAGCACGGTGGGACAGGTCTTGGGGTACCGAGTCGGCATTCGGCCGACCATCGATTATCAACCCGCCACGCGCCCGCGTTTGACCAAACATCAATTTCTCGCGGCGGTGAATCGCACGATTGGCTACGCTGTCGCCGGATATATCAGCGCCTTAACGGCGCATCAGCGCGCGAACGCGCTGAGCGTCGGGGTGAAAGCCGGACTGGCGATTGGAGTAGTGACGGCGATCGCGGGCGCCTGCACGCCTTTCGTCGAATGGACCGCAGATCATGTGCCCGAGAAGCGCATGGGTGTCTTCGGAGTTGGCTTGATCCTTATCGGCTTCGCGCTGCAATCCGTCCAGTATTGGGTGGCGCTAGCGCGGTGACTCCGGCACCGCTAGGGACAAAACCAGGGCGAAGAGCAGGGGCGCCGTTCCGCCGATGCCATAGAGCGCCCGCCAGCCAACTCGGCGGTCAGAGTGCTTGCATTGGGCAGCGCGCCGCCGGCGCCCATTCCGGTGAGGAATCTCAGGATCGCCAGTCCGATGACGCCATGCGAGAATGCCGTGGCGAGGGTGGCGGCGCCGAACAGAAGCACGCAGCCGATCAGCGACTCGCGCATGATGGACGGAATCGCAAAGCCGAGGGCGGTTAAGCGTAATGAGCAGCATCGCCGCAGCCTTCACGGTTTCTCCGCCAGAACGTCGCTGGCTGCGGCTTCCGCGACCAGGCGGTCCGCGTCGGCGCGCAGCAGGAAGCGCTCGGCGACGGCCTTCTCGGCGGCGGTCTTCACGGCATCCACATAAGCCTCGTGAGTGCCGTAGCGCTCCTCAAGCGAGGGCCGCGGATCGCCCGAAGCAGCGCGTTCCGCCTTGGTCTTGGCGAACGGCAGATAGCCGCCGTTCAAGGTGCAGATCTTGCCTTTGTCGAACCCGGCAGCCGTGATGTTCCAGCCGAGATAGGTGCCCAGCGGGACCTGCCGCAGTACTGAAGGCACTCCGGCGACGTCGTTGCCGTCGGCGTCCACCTTCGGCACCAGCGTCGGAAGGACCTGCCGGATGGAAGGAGGCTGTTTGGTGATCAGGCCGGATTCGTCTCTGTAATTGAAATCCGGCCCGAAGTCGTAATCGAAGACCGGGTTCACCAGGCCGTCAGGCGAAGGTGCGCCGGGGATGTTGGGGAACCCGATGGCGGCCTTGGCGGCGGGCGCGAGTTGCCGCCGGTCTAGGCGCGGATAGCGACTTGGCGGCGGTTCCGTTCCTTTGGTGACCCAGTCGATCAAGGCTACGGTCAGGGCGCGCATGGTGTCGCTTTCCGGATTGGGATTCGCCGGAAGCACGCAACCATTGGGCGGCCGCGGGGCCGCGGTGCTGAAACCGCCCCGGCCGCCGCCATGCGTCGTTCCGGGGAAGAAGTAACGGCGCACGTTGGGCGGCAGCGGAATGTCCGACTTGGCATCCGTGCCGACGAGGTCGGGCGACTCGCGCAGGAACCAGAACTCCAGCGCGCCGAAGGTCTCGAAGATCTTGGGACAGGTATTGCTGGCGCGGCAACGGTCCAGCAATCCGGCCGTGGGCCGGCGCCGCCCCTGGTCCGGGTAATCGCTCCACCAGAGCACGCCCTCGCTGCCGGGCTGATACATGGCCGCGTAGCCGCCGCCCACCGCGAAACGAAAGTTGAGCGCAAGCTGCCGTGCGGCAATATGCGGATTGGCGCCATCCCACACGATGCGCCCGGCTTCGTCCTGGTTGAAACCCAGGTGAATGTAGCTACGGATAAAGTTGCCGGACTGCGAATCGCCGCGGCTGATCACCCACTTGAGCTGCCCGGCGAGCGGGTTGGGCGTGCCGGTTTCGTCCTGCGCGGCGTGGCGCAGGAACGAATTCAGATCGCGCGTTGCGGCGAAACCGATGCCCAGCACCAGGGGGTCTTTGGCGGTGTACACCAGCACGTATTCGGAACCGGGGTCGAATCCGCCCTTCAAGCACAGCTTCGAAGGATCGGGGGCGCCGGGGAACGGCTTCGTGCTACAGTCGGCGAATGCCCAATCGCCGCTGGCGACGGCGGCGGCCGGCGCATTCTGGGAGGAGCGCCGCATGAGGCTGGCCTTGGCGGTGTCGAGCGTGAGTGGGCGCTGGTAGGTGAGGCCCACGTAAGGTGTGGGCCCGAGATCGACAGTCGTGGTGTTCGGCGGGATGTCGATCAGGCGCTCCAGGACCGGTCCGGTCAATGGCGACCCATCGGACTTGCGCGCCACGGGCACCACGATGGTCTGCGCATCCGGCCGCTGCGGAAGATCACCCTGCCATCCGCTGAGGAGATTGACGCGGCCGTCGTTGGATGCCACAGGAGCACCCCGGCCGCGGTTGGACACCGTGTAATAGAGGACGCCGTTGGACTTGGACATGTCGATCGGCTTCGACAGCGCAAACGTCGCGGAATATTCCACCTTGCCGCGGGCGTTGCGCGGTGCGAACTGAATGTCCATGATGATGGAATTGTGGAGGTCCTGGGGGTCGATCTCGCCGAAAAAGTGGCCGCTCAGCACCTCGTACTGGCCGGCCTTGCCGAACGACTGCCCGCCAAAGGCGGGGGATTCGCGGTGCTCCACGACGATGCGGGTGACGCGCGCCTGAACACCAGCCGCGCAGATCAGGATGGCTGTGGCCGCAAGACCGATCCGATTCAACATACTGGACATTATATGCAAGGGTGCCCGCGAACGCGCCCCGTGGCTCTCCAGCGCGCCCTGTAGCGCGGCGAGGTGGTCGACCGCGTCAAGAAGAACGCGGGCCTTCCCCTGATGTAATGCCACGCCCTCGCTAACCGCTATTCGTATCTGAGCGCGATCGTCGGGTCTACACTGGCGGCGCGGCGCGCGGGCAAGTAGCTCGCGAGCAGCGCCACCGCCGACAGCACCACAGCGACCACAACTGAGGTCGCCAGGTCGGTGGCACGCACCTCGAAAAGCAGGCTTGCCAACAGGCGGGTCAGCGCCAGCGATGCAAGGAATCCGGCGGCTAAACCCGTACCTGTCAGCGCGGCGCCGGTGCGCAGCACCATAACCAGCACATCGCGCCGTTCGGCCCCTAATGCCATGCGGATGCCTACCTCTCTCGTGCGTAAAGTTACGGCGTACGCGATCACACCGTAAATGCCTACGGCCGCCAAGGCCAGAGCGAGCGCGCCAAAGAGCGCAATCAACGCCAGGGTGAAGCTGCGTTGCGCCATCCAAGACGACAGGTAGCTCTCCATCGGTTGGACCCGGAAAACCGGCTGCGTCGGATCCACTGCCAGAAGCGCTGCGCGCACGGTGCGCTCCATGAGGCGCGGGTCAATCTCCGTTCGTGCCACCAGCGAATAACCGAAAGAGACATCCTGCGACTGGACGATGTAGGCGGCGATGTTGGGCTTGATCTCGGGGCCGTACTGGTGAACATCGCCGACCACGCCCACGATCGTGGCCCAAGGCTTCTGGTCATCACGGCCGCCCAACTGGATCTGTTTACCAATGGCGCTCCCGCCTGGAAATTGTTCGCGTTCACAAGTCTCGCTGACGACCGCTACCGTGGGCGTGTTAGGTCCGTCCGCCTCCGTGAACAGGTGGCCGCGCCGCAGCGGAATCTTCATCACGCGAAAATAATCCGGCGATACCGAGTACGTGTCGGCGCTGGGCACATCCGATGGAATTCGTGGGCGGCGGTCGCGTATGTGGAATCCCCGGCGGTCAAAGTCGGCCAGCGGAAGCTCACTGGTCATGGCCACGCTCTCGATGCCGGGAGTGGCGCGGAGGCGTTGTATCGCCTGGTTGTAGTAGCCGAGCTCGGCTTCCGGCTTCCGATATCGGGCGCCATACACGTATGTCCTGAGCGTCAGCACGTTGTGCGCATCATAGCCGGGATTGACGTCCAACAGGCGGACGAAGCTTTTTCCCAACAGACCGGCGCCTACCACCAGCACGAAGGCCAAGGCCAATTCGGCGGTCGCCAGCAGGTTGCGCAGGCCGTGCCGCGCGCGCCCCGCGGTAGTCTTACTCAGGTCTTTGAGCGCGTCATTCAGATCCACGCGCGATGCGCGCAACGCCGGCGTCAGACCAAAGAGCACGCCGGTGAGCAGGCTGGCCGCCAGGCCGAACAGCAGCACGGCGGTATCCACACGTACTTCATTTACCCGAGGGATTTCCTTGGGACCGAGTGCCGCCAGCGCTGACGTACACCAGCACGCCAGAAGCACGCCGGCAAGTCCGCCGGCCAGGGCGAGCATCAGGCTCTCCGTGAAAAGTTGTCGGACCAGACGCCATCTTCCAGCGCCCAGCGCGGCGCGCAGCGCGATCTCCTTTGCGCGGCCCGTGGCGCGGGCCAGCATCAGGTTGGCAACGTTCGCACAGGCGATCAGTAGCACGAAACCGACCGCTCCCAGGAGGACCCAAAGGGCGGTGCTCACGCGGCCGACGACGTAACTATGAAGGGGCTCGATCGCCACCGTGGCGCTGGGCGGGTAGGAATCCGGGTATTGCCGCACCAGGTCGGACATGATGGTCTTCAGCTCCGCTTGCGCCTGCCTCACTGCCACGCTGGGCTTGATCCGCGCGATCAGGTGGAGGTGCTGGCAATCGCGGCAGGCATAAGGCAGCGTGAGATCGTAGCCGAGCGGCATGAACATGTCCGGCGTACCGGCGGAGCCTGGAATCTCAAGCGCGCGAAAACTTGCCGGCAGCACGCCCACGACGGTAAAGGACGATTCGTTCAACCGGATGGCCCGGCCGGCGATATGCGGATCGCCTCCGAACCGGCGCTTCCATAAGCCATCGCTGAGAATCACCTCGTAGCGGCGATCCGGGCGGTCTTCTTCCGGTAGAAAGCCTCGTCCCAGTTGCATGGGGATGCCGAGGGTATCGAAGAAATCGTAGCCGACCCGCATGCCTTGGAGGAGTTCGGGCTCGCCCCGCTCGACGATGGCTCCGGCGGCATCGCGGTAGAGCGACATGCTTTCGAAGGAGTGGCTAAGGCGCCGCCAATCGTAGGCGGTGGTGTAGCCGATGGTTTCGGGGCGTTGTTCGCCGGAATCGGCTTCGCCGAGGGCCACCAGCCGGCCGGGCTGCCGGTAGGGCAACTGGTTGAGCAGTACCGCTCTGACCACGCTGAAGATGGCGGTGTTCGCGCCCACGCCTAGAGCCAGCGTGGTTACGGCCACGATGCTGAAGGCGGGGTTCTTGCGCAGAGCGCGCAAGGAGAAAGACAGATCGCCCATGAGTACCTCTGGTGGTCAGACGAGCTACGCAGCAGGACGTTAGTCGCCGGTCGAGCACAGCCGAACCAACTTCGTCTGCTAGATTGAAATCGGGAAGGGAATTGCGCTCCCCGCCGGCTCTGACAAGGAGGGAAACAATGGCGCCGCGAACCATACATCTGCTCTGTGCCGCCATCTGGACGTGTGCCATGGCCATCGCCCAGACCCAACCGCTGCTGCCCGAAAACTCCGTGACGCGCGTTTCCGACCACGTCTACGCGATCGTGGGCTGGCCCAACGTCGGCATCATCGTCGGCGACCGCGCCACCCTGGTGGTCGATACCGGGTTGGGACCGCGCAACGGCGCCACCGTCGTGCGCGAAGCGCAAAAGCTCGCGAAGGGTTCCAAGCTGTACCTCACCACGACCCATTTCCATCCCGAGCATGCTTCCGGCGATGCGGCCTTTCCGCCCGGCGCCATCCTGATTCGGCCCGCTGTGCAGCAGGAGGAAATGCAGGCGCACGGTACGGAGTTTCTGGATATGTTCCGCGGACGGTCCGCGCAATTCAAGGAACTGTTGCAGGACGTGCGCCTGCGAACCCCCGACGTGGTTTTCGACCGCGAGGCGAAGCTCGACCTCGGCGCAGTCACGGCGCGCCTGATGTGGCTGGGCGCCGCGCACACGCGGGGAGACGAGGTCACGTTCGTCGAGCCGGATAGCGTGCTGCTTCCCGGCGACATCGTGGAGAACAAGCTGGTTCCGAGCATGCCCAACGCCGATTCCAGTGTCAACGGTTGGCTCGCCATCCTGGACAAGCTGGCGCCTCTGACACCGCGCTTCATCATGCCCGATCACGGGGCGCTGGGCGACGGTTCGCTCATCGCGAAGGAGCGCGGGTTCCTAGCCGGCCTCCAGGCCCGCGCGCTGGAGCTCAAGCGCCAGGGCACCAGCGTCGAAGAAGCCGGGAAGCTGCTGACCGCCGAATTCAAAACCAGGTATCCGGATTGGGAAAGCATGGGTCCGGTCTCGGGCGTGGTGCGCCGAGTGTACGCGGAACCGGCGCCGTGACTCGGAGGGCGATGCTTCCCATCGATCCACTGGTTCCCGGCATCGTTGCCCATCTGCGCTCCGCCCACAATCTCGTCCTGGAAGCGCCGGCTGGGGCGGGGAAGACCACCCGAGTCCCGCCGGCGCTCCTGGAGCTTTCGGAACGCGAAGTGCTCGTGCTCGAGCCCCGGCGTCTGGCTGCGCGGCTGGCTGCCCGCTTTGTGGCCGCCGCACGCGGTGAGGCCGTGGGCGAGACGGTCGGGTACCAGGTGCGGTTTGAGGAGATCGCCTCGCCGCGCACGCGATTGCGCTTCGTGACCGAGGGCGTGCTGACGCGCCGGCTGCTGTCGGACCCCGCGCTCGAGCGCGTGGCCTGCGTGGTGCTCGACGAGTTTCACGAGCGCCATCTGGAAGGCGACCTCGCGCTCGCGCTGCTGCGCGGGCTCCAGCGCACCACGCGGCCGGACTTGAGGCTGGTGGCGATGTCGGCCACGCTGGATGCCGCTCCCATCGCCGAGTATCTCGGAGGCGCGCGGGTGATGCGCTCGGAAGGGCGCCAATACGCGCTCGAGATCGAGTACACGCCGCATTCGGCCGCGCCGCTCGAACAGCAGGTGGTCGGCGCACTCGCGAGGCTGGCGTCGCGCGGAATCGCCGGTCACGTGCTGGTCTTCCTGCCGGGCGCCGCGGAGATCCGCCGCGCGCAGGCGGCGTGCGCCTCGCTGGCCCAGCGGAACGGGTGGGTGCTGCTGCCGCTCCACGGCGATCAGTCGCCCGAAGAGCAGGACCGCGCCGTCTTGCCGTGCGAGCGGAGAAAGGTTATCCTTTCGACCAACGTGGCGGAAAGCTCCGTCACGATTGACGGCGTCGGCGCGGTGATCGATAGCGGCCTCGCGCGCGTCGCCGGCCATTCGCCATGGTCGGGCCTGCCGACCTTACAGGTGGCGCGCATCAGCCAGGCGTCGGCCAATCAGCGCGCGGGGCGTGCGGGCCGTACCGGGCCGGGACGTGCGATCCGCCTCTACCCGCTGGAGGATTTCGTGCGCCGTCCCGCGCAGGACCCGCCGGAAGTAACGCGCGCGGACCTGGCGCCCGCCGCCGTCCTGCTGGATGCCATGGGCGCCCGGCTCGATTCGCTGGATTGGCTGGATCGACCGCCCGCCGCGGCCATCGAACGCGCCGAGGAACTGCTGCGCCAACTCGGCGCGTTCGGGCCCCAGGGAAAAAACATGGCCAAAGAGATGGCGCGCTACCCATTGCATCCGCGGCTGGGGCGCCTGATTGTGGAGGCGCGCCGGCGCGGCGTGGCGGAGGATGGCTGCACGATGGCGGCGCTGCTCAGCGCGGGCGAGCGCCTGCCGCCGCGCCCCGATCACGCCACGCGCTCGGATCTGTTGGTCCTGATGGAATCGCCGTGGGAGCCTCCGACCGCGCAGATGGTGCGGCAGATCCGGCGCATCGTCAATCCGCCGCGGCAGAAGAAGCGCGATGAAGATGGGCTGCTGATCTCCGTGCTCACGGCGTTTCCCGATCGCGTGGCGAAGCGGCGCCAAGGGAACGAATTGCAGCTTGCCGCGGGAGGGCCGGCGCAGCTTGCGCCCGTCAGCACGGTCACCGCGGCCGGGTTCGTCGTGGCGGTCGAAATCGAAGATCGCCGCGACCAGAAGACCCCGCTGGTGCGCCTCGCGAGCGGCATCCAGCCGGAGTGGCTGCTCGACCTGTTTCCGGAGCGCGTGCGGGAGATCGCGCGCGTGGATTGGAACCGCCCCGCGGAGCGCGTGGAAAGCGTCAGCGCCCTGATGTTCGGCGAGATCGCGCTCGAAGAGAGCCGCCGCGCGCCCGACCCCGAACCCGCGGCCGCGCTGCTGGCGGAGAAAGCGGTGGAAGCGGGGGTCGCGCGATTCGCCTCCGCCGAGGAGCTGGACGCATTCCTGGCGCGCGTGAATTTCGCTGCGCAGCACGGGTCCGGCGCGCCTCTCGGAGGCGACGCTGTCGAAGGCGCGTTGCGATCGCTGGCCACCGGCCTCAAGAGTTTCGCTGAATTGGAGGCCGTGGCGAGCGGCGGCGGATTGCTTCGCGCGCTGGAGCACCAGTTGACGCCCCAGGCTCGCAGGCTGCTGGACGAGATCGCCCCCGAGCGTCTGCGGCTTCCCGGAGGACGGCAGGTCCGCGTGCATTACGAAGCCAATCAGCCGCCATGGATCGCATCGCGCCTGCAGGATTTCTTCGGGATGCGCGAAACTCCGGCCGTAGCGCGTGGCGCGGTGCCGCTGGTGGTGCGGCTGCTGGCGCCCAATCAGCGCCCGGTGCAGATGACCAGCGACCTGGCCGGATTCTGGCAGCGATTGTACCCGCAGGTGCGGAAGGAGCTGGCACGGCGCTATCCCAAACACGCCTGGCCCGAAAAACCGGGATAAGCCATTGTCATGAAATAACCAGCTCAATCGGCGGCAACCGCTCCCTTACGGTCGCGGCTCTGAGAGCGCATCGG
>Ga0209415_10006752_pt1 | contig 20268 bp, 14 predicted proteins | sample PeaSoiSIISIP2007_FD_187696 | JGI IMG/M metagenome (GOLD analysis project Ga0209415, IMG submission 187696) | Peat soil microbial communities from Weissenstadt, Germany - SII-SIP-2007 (SPAdes) (version 2) | ecosystem: Environmental > Terrestrial > Soil > Wetlands > Peat | place: Germany...
GCTCGCCGGTCAAGCGGAGGCCCACGACCGGGGGCACCAGCATCGAGAGCGGCTGGCCGAGCATGGCGGCCTCGGCCTCGATGCCACCGACGCCCCAGGCGAGCACGCCGAGGCCGTTCACCATCGGCGTGTGCGAGTCGGTGCCGACCACCGTGTCGGGATACGCGGCGCCCTCCGCATCGGTGAAGACGACGCTGCTCAGGTACTCGAGGTTGAACTGGTGGCAGATGCCCGTGCCCGGGGGCACGACCCGGAGGTTCGAGAAGGCTTGCTGGCCCCAGCGCAGGAATCGGTAGCGCTCGGCGTTGCGCTCGTACTCGAGCGCCGTGTTCACCTGGAGGGCGTCCGGTCGGGCGTAGACGTCGGCGACGACGGAATGGTCGATGACGAGGTCGACGGGAACCATGGGGTTGATCCGGGTCGCGCTGCCGCCGAGCGCCTCGATGGCGTCTCTCATCGCCGCGAGGTCGACGACGCATGGCACGCCCGTGAAGTCCTGGAGGAGGATCCGGGCCGGGGAATACGCGATCTCCCGGTCAGCAGCGCCCCCGGTCGCGAAACGGGCCAAGGCCTCGACATCGCCCCCATCCACGCTGACGCCGTCCTCGTGCCGCAAGAGGTTCTCGAGGAGGAGCTTGATCGAATACGGGACCCGTTCGAGATCCGCGATGGGCTCGAGCGCCGACAGGCGATGAATGCGGTACCGACGCTCGCCGACCTTGAGCGTGCCCTCAGCCCCGAAGCTGTCTCGTCCGGTCATGTCCGTCGTTTGCCTCCCGGTCGCGAACTAAGGAGTGAGGAAGGAGGCCTCGGGGTTGACGCGGTCGCGGAGCTTGCGCAGCGCGGCCACGAGCGCGAGCTCCTCGTCCGGTTCGAGGGCTCCCTCGAGGAGCTCGGAGAGCTGTGCGCGGTGGATCTCGAGCGCTTGGCGCATCCGCTCCTCGCCCGTGCTCGTCAGCGCGGCAAAGGCGCCGCGGCGATCCTCGGGGCAGGCTTGACGGGTCACGAGACCGGCCTCGGACAGGCGGTCGACCGCGCGAGTGAGACCGCTGGGAGTCAGCGCCGTCTGTGCCGCGAGATCACTCATCCGAAGCCGTGCGCTCGGTGTGCGCGCGAGCCGGATCAAGATCTCGAAGTCCTGGCCGGCGAGTTCGCAGTGGCGCTCCAGCGGCGGGCCAACCGCTCGGTGGAGGCCCGTGGCCGCCTCGAAGACGAGCCCGACGAGGGTGATCCGGTCGACCTCGCTCGGTTGGCTGACTTGGCCCGTTCTCTCCACGCACACAGCATAGCCCGAACCCGGAATTAGTTGCGCACTCAAATAGTTAGGTGTATAGTTACTTGCACAAGCAAATAATGGTGGCTCACAGAAGACAAGGAGTCTCGAAATGACCAGCACTCTCACCACGACAACCGAGATGACGAGGGAAGTCGATGGCCTCACGCTGCCAACCGCCGGCACGTTCGCGTTGGACAAGTCCCACAGCCAGGTCGGTTTCCTCGTACGCCACCTCATGGTGTCCAAGGTGCGCGGACGCTTCACCGACTTCGAGGGCGCGCTCGTCGTCACCGACGACCCGGCCGAGTCGTCTGTCGAGGTGACCATCCAAGCCGGGAGCATCAACACCAACGACGAGAACCGTGACAACCACGTCCGGACGAACGACTTCCTCAGCGTCGAGGAGTTCCCGACGCTCACCTTCCGCAGCACCAAGGTCGACCTGGCCTCGAGTGGCGACTGGAAGGTGACCGGCGACCTGACCGTGCGCGGCGTCACCCGCCCGATCGTCCTCGACGTCGAGTTCGAGGGCTTGATCCAGGACCCGTGGGGCAACCAGCGCCTTGGGTTCACCGCCTCGGCCGAGATCAACCGCGATGATTTCGGCGTGAGCTTCAACGCCGCCCTCGAGACCGGCGGCTTCGTTATCGGGTCGAAGGTCAAGCTCGAGATCGAGGCTGAAGCAGTACGCCAGGCCTAGTCTGTTTGGCACAAGAGGTCGCCGGTCCGTCCTGGGCCGGCGACCTTTGCGTTTCGGGTGCCAGATGGGCACATTCCCACTCGGTGACCGCGACGCCAGTAGATTGAAATCGTGAGCGCGTCGATCGAGTCGGGGCCGGCCGTCCTCGGCATTCACGAGCACCTTCTGGCGTCGATTCCCGGCGTCCTGGTCCTCCTCGACGATCGCGGTGTCGTGCGCTTCGCGTCCGGTCAGCTCGAGCACCTCGGGGGCCGACCGGTAGATGTGCTCGTCGGCTCGGAGCTGAGCGGGTACCTCGAGCCGAAGGATCGACCGCTTCTCTCCGGCTTGCTCGCGGCATCGGCCGGCAGGTCGCCCGAGCAGCTGACCGGGCCGGTACGGCTTCCCTATCTTCATGCCGACGGGAGAAGTCGGCTCGCCGAGGCGTGGGCACTGAACCGTCTCGCTGACCCCGCCCTTGCCGGATTCGTCGTCCTGCTGCTCATCGAGAGCGCCTATGACTATTTCGACCAGGTTCTCGCCTCGGCCCAGGCTGGCGCGAGCCTGGAGGAGACCCTTGCGGCCCTTGCGGCCGCGCTGCGGCTCCCACCCGTGCTGGGCGAGTGCTTCTTCGTCGTCGCGTCGAACGACGGCCGTACGATCAACCGTTTCCCTTTGCGCCCGTCGGTTCCCGGACCACCGGCAGGCGGACCGTGGGACCAGGCAATGGGGATCGAATCGGGCATCTCGTACACGGAGCTCGCGGGCTTGCCGGAGCCCACTCGCGCGGCGGCGGGTGCCGCGGGCTTTCACTCGGTGTCCTGCTTCCCGATCCTTACGCGCGGCGAAAGCACGCCGTCGGCCTGCCTCGTGGTTTGGAGCCGCGAGCTCGGGCCTCTTGCGATGAACGAGCGAACGGCGGTGGACCGGGCGCTGATTCTCGCTTCGCTGATGATCTCGCACAGTGCCGCAGAGGAACGACTGCTCGAGGCGGCCTTCCAGGACCTGCTGACCGGCCTCGGCAATCGCCGGAGCTACTTCCAGGCGCTCGACGCGCGAGTCGAGGCCGGCGACCGCCCGGCCGTGCTGTACATCGACATCGACGGTTTCAAGGACGTGAACGACAGGTTGGGTCACCTCGCTGGAGACTCTGCGCTTCGGGTGATCGCTCGCCGGCTCTCTTCGGTCGTGCGCCCAACGGACGAGCTCGCTCGCATCGGTGGCGACGAATTCGCCATTCTGTGTGCCGGCGACATCACCGAGCACCAGGTCATCGCCATCGCCGGCCGGGTCGTCGACCGCTTGGCCGAACCTTTGTCGATTGGCGACGCGCCGGCGGTGAAGGTCGGGGCGAGCATCGGGATCGTGTTCGATTTCCCACCAGGGACGACCTCGGACACGCTGCTCGCGAGTGCTGACGAGGCACTGTGCGAGGCCAAGGCCGCGGGCCGCAGCTGCTGGCGCATCGCCCAGGTTCCCGAACGGCAAAGAACCTGAACCTTGGGTTGTTCCGCGCACTGACGACCGGCATCGATCCGGCCAAAAGGTGCGGCTGAAAGGGACTTTCGGCCTAAGACGTCAAAGTCGGCGCTACTTAGGCTGACGAAATGGAGCCTGCCACCGCTCGTCGCGCTTCGAGCCGTCGACCGATGGTGACCACGCCCGGGAGTCGGTGGTGAGCCGCGCTGGTGCTGCGGTCGCGGCGGCTTGGGCGGATCGGCGGCGGTTCCTGCTGAGCTGGTTCGCGCTGCCGTCATCTCTCCTCGCGGCGCTGCTGCTCGGCGCGGTCATGATGCTGACCCTCGGGGCCAACCCGATCATCGGCTACCACGCGCTCGTCGACGGGGCGTTCCAGGGCAGCTACAACCTTGGCTCAACGGCTGTGAAGGCCGCCCCGCTCCTGCTCGTCGGCGTCGGGATCTGCGTGGCGTTCCGCGCCAACGTCTTCAACATCGGCGGCGAAGGCCAACTCGCGATGGGCGGGCTGGCGAGCGTGGCGACGGCGCTCGCGCTGCCGCACCTGCCGAGCATCGTGCTCATCCCACTCGTGCTGCTCGCCGGCGCGGCGGGCGGCGCGATCTGGGGGGCGATCCCGGGCGCGTTCAAAGCCTATTTCAACGTCAACGAGATCCTGAGCACGATCATGCTCAACCTCGTCGCCGTCCAGGTCATGAACTACCTCCTGGCCGGCCCCATGGTCGACAAGACGCAGAACTCCGCCTACGGGCTGATCCCCGAGACCCGGCTCCTTTCGAAGAATGCCTGGTTGCCCATCCTCATCCCGGGCACGCAGCTCCACCTCGGCGTCCTCATCGCAGTGATCGTTGCCGTGGGGGTTTGGGTGCTGCTCTGGCGCACGAGCTTCGGCTTTCGCCTGCAGGCGGTCGGTCTCTCGCGCGACGCCTCCAAGTACGCCGGGATGCCGGTGAAGCGGACGATGACGCTGGCCATGACGATCAGCGGGGCGATGTGCGGCCTGGCAGGGGCGCTGCTCGTCTTCGGAAGCATCTCCCACCGGATGGTGACCGACGGGAGTCTCACCGGGTTCACCGGCTCGGACGGTTTCAATGGGATCGTCGTGGCGCTCTTCGGAGCGCTGAACCCGCTTTGGACGATCATCTCGGCGTTCCTTTTCGGCGGTCTGCTCGTGGGCGGTGACGCCTTGCAGGTCGCGACCGGCGTACCGGCCGACATGGTGACCGCGCTCGAAGGGCTCGTCGTGGTCTTCGTGGTCTCGCTCGAGTACATGCGCCGGCGTGCTCGTGCCACGTCACTCGCGCCCTCAGGTCGTTCCAGGGCTCGGCCAACCGAGGTCACAGCGTCTGTCCCTCCGCTGGTCACAGCCGGAGATCGGGGTGATCCGTGAGCCACTTCTTCACCTACGCCATCCTCACTGCGACAGTGTCGGCAGCGTTCGCGCTGGCCACCCCTTTCCTCTTGGCCGCTCTCGGCGAGACCGTCGGGCAGCGCAGCGGGGTGATCAACCTCGGCGTCGACGGGATCATGCTCCTCTCGGCGTTCGCCACCTACTTCACGGCGCTCAAGACGGGCAACCTGCTCTACGCCATTCTCGCCGGGATGGGAGTCGGAGCGGTGATGGGGGTCGTGACCGCGTTCGTCAGCGTCACCCTGAAGGCCGAACAGGGGATCAGCGGGATCGGCGTCTATCTGTTCGGGCTCGGGTTCAGCGACCTGTTGTTCATCAAGCTCGTCGGCACCCCATTGCCGATCAGCGAGCTCCCGCCGATCAACATCCCGCTCCTCGACCGGATACCCGCCGTCGGCGGGATGCTGTTCAAGCAGACCATCCTCGTCTACCTGGCCTTCGTGTTGGTGCCGGTCGCGACGTTCGTGCTCAACCGGACGACGTTCGGGCTGAAGATCCGGGCGGCCGGGGAGAACCCCGCCGCGGCGGACAGCATGGGGGTCAACATCACGCGCATCCGCTGGTCTGCGGTTCTCATCGGCTGCACCATGGCCGGCCTTGCCGGTGCCGCCCTTCTTCTCTACGACGGCATCTTCATGGAGAACCTCACTCAGAGCGAAGGGTTCATCGCCGTCGCGCTCGTTTACTTCGGCGCCTGGCGCCCGCTCGGTGTCATGGGTGGTTCGCTGCTGTACGGGCTGGCCATCGCGGTCGTCCTCGAGTGGAAGTCACTCGGGATCATCCCGCTCAGCGCGTCCGACCTTGCCGCAACCGTACCGGCGGTGATCACGATCCTTGCGCTCTTGACCGTCGCCCGCCGGTTCAGGCAACCGGCAGTCCTCGGCAAGCCCTACGAGAGAGGAGGGTGATGCAACTCGACAGATCGCGTGCCAGCAGACAGGCGTTTCCAGCATTAGGAATCCCAGGAATTCTCCGTCATGAGTAAACGAAAGGAAGAACAATGCGCAAGCACTTAGCAAGAAAGGCCATATTGGTGCTCGTTGTTGTCGGCGTCGCGCTCGCTACCGCCGCTTGCGGGAGCAGCACTACGGCGACGACGACGACGACCGCGGCACCCAGTAGCTCGACGACGTCCACCGCACCGGCGATGACAACCCTGAAGGTGGCACTCATCGAGCCGAGCGCGACGAACGACCTTGCCTTCAGCGAGTCGATGTACAACGCCATCGAGAGCCTGGCGGCGTCAGATCACCTGCAGATCAAGGTCTCGGCGAACGAGTTCATCGTGTCCCCCGACGCGGCGAACATCATCCGCGAGTACGCGTCCGAGGGATACAACCTCGTGATCGCCCACGGCTCCCAGTACGGGTCGATCATCCAGCAGCTGGCGCCCCAGTTCCCCAAGGTGTCCTTCGCATGGGGCACGGCGGGAGCGACGTTCGGGCTGCCGAATGTCTTCGCCTACGAGGCGAGCTCGAACGAAGGCGGCTACGTCCAGGGCTACATGGCTGCCATGCTGAGCAAGCACCATGTGCTCGGGGTCTGCGGGCCGATCGAGGTTGGTGACGCCAAGTTGTACGTCGACGGTTTCGTGGCCGGAGCGGCGGCCGAAGATGCGTCGATTACGGCCCATCCCGTCTACACGGGCTCGTTCAGTGACGACAGCCTCATGGCCACCTGCGCGAAGACCTTCGTCTCCGATGGCGCCGACGTGCTCACCGGCAGTTCGCAGTCGGTCGTAGGAGCGATCGGTGTCGCGAAGGCGGACAACCTGGCGTGGTTCGGCACGCAGTGGGACCAGTCGACCCTCGCGCCGAGCAACGTCGTCTCTTCGCAGGTCTACAACTGGGTCCCGATCCTGCAACAGATGATCACGGAGATCCGCGCCGGCAAGCTCGGCGGGGCGACCTATGTGATCGGGCTCGGCAACGCCGGTGAGAAGATCGTGTTCAACCCGGGCTACGCCTTGCCTGCCGCGGTCAAGGCCGAGGCCGAGAAGTTGATCACGAACATCACCACCGGCACGATCAACGTTCCGCAGTAATCGGTTGGATCAACCAGGCAGGAAAGGATGACCGTGGTGACCACCCCTGCAGTGGGCCCGGCTGAGGAGGAAGTTCCACTTCTCCAGATGACGGGCATCACCAAGCGCTTCCCCGGGGTGGTCGCCAACGATCACGTCGATTTCGATGTCCTGAGGGGCGAGGTCCACACTCTCTTCGGGGAGAACGGGGCGGGCAAGAGCACCCTGATGCGGGTGCTCTACGGCCTGTATCGCCCCGATGAGGGTGAGATCAAGATCAACGGAGAGCGAGTCGCCATCACCTCGCCGGCTGACGCCATCCGGCGCGGTATCGGGATGATCCATCAGCACTTCATGCTGGTGAACACCTTGACGGTGGCCGAGAACGTCGCGTTGGGCGAGAAGTCCCAACGCGGTCCACTGACCGATCTCGGCCGGGTGTCGGCGAGAATCCGCGATCTTGCCGACACCTACGGGCTCGGCGTCGACCCCCAAGCCGTCATCTGGCAGCTGTCGGTGGGCGAGCGCCAGCGCGTGGAGATCATCAAGGCTCTGTACCGCAACGCCTCGCTGCTGGTTCTCGACGAGCCCACAGCCGTCTTGACGCCGCACGAGGTCGACGACCTGTTCGCCGTCCTTCGGCAGATGGCCGACGGCGGCCGGGGCCTCGTGTTCATCTCGCACAAGGTGCACGAGGTGCTCGACCTCTCCGATCGCATCACGGTGCTGAGGGACGGCCACAACGTCGGCACGCTCTCGTCAGCAGAAGCGTCCCGAGAACGGCTGGTGGAGTTGATGGTTGGACACCGGATCGCCCTGGAGGAGGCTCCCCCGAAGGGTGGCGCCGCCGACCTCCGGCTCTCGGTCACGGACCTCCGCGTCAAAGGTGACCGCGGGACGGAGGCCGTTCGGGGACTCTCGCTCGAGGTCTTCGCCGGCGAGATCGTCGGCATCGCCGGGGTCTCAGGGAACGGACAGCGGGAGCTCTCCGAGGCAATTGCGGGACTTCGCGCACCGGTCAGCGGCTCGATCCGGCTGGGCGACACCGAACTGGCAGGTGCGAGCGCGGCCGACGCGCGGTCAGCCGGGCTCGCCTATGTCCCGGAGGAGCGCATGCGTGACGGTGTGGTCCCCGATCTCAGCGTCGAGAAGAACCTTCTGCTCGTGGACAGCCGTAGCCGCAGCTACTCCCGTCTTGGCTTCCTGCGCAACCGTGCCATCCGCCGTCACTGTCAGGAACTGATCTCCGCGTTCGACGTCAGGACTCCTGGCCTTGACACGCCGGCGAGGAACCTCTCCGGCGGCAACATCCAAAAGCTGATCATGGCGCGCGAGCTCTCGGGCAGCCCGCGGGTCCTGCTGGTCGCCCAGCCCACTCGGGGCATCGACGTGGCCTCGACCCGCTACATCCACGAGCGCCTCGTCTCCCAGCGCGACAGCGGGACCGCGATCCTCGTCATCTCCGAGGACCTCGACGAGATCATGACGATTTGCGACCGTGTCGTCGTTATGTACGAGGGGGCGATCATCGGCTCGGCGGATCCGCGAGTCAACTCGCGCGAGGAGATCGGCATGATGATGGCGGGCATACGATCCGGCGCCGCGACCGCTGCCGGCGGTCCCGTCACCGCTCCGCAGTAATCAGAATCGCGGCCGCGCCAGCCACCGCCGGAGGATGGTCACGCCAAATAGCGCTCCGACCGAGACGATCTCGTTCGCCTACGAATCGATCGCGGTCAGTCACAAGCATCAAACGGGTCGACCGAGGGATCGCCGAGGGCGAGATCCCAGCGGCGTTCCCCTCTTCACAGCGCAACGTCGCTGCGTCGGTGCGAAGATTCTCCGCCATGGGAATCGCATCGTTTCACTTGCTGAACACCCAGGTTCATTACGGCTGGAGCCGGGACCACGCACCGGTGCTCTCGGTCTCCTCAGGGGCCGAGGTGAGCGTCGAGACCATGGATGCCTCCGGCGGCCAGCTCCGTCCCGGCTCAGACGAGCACTCCGTGGCCGAGCTCGACTTCGGGCTCATCAACCCTGTTTGTGGACCGGTGTTCGTCGAGGGCGCGCGACCGGGCGACGTGCTCCAGGTCGACATCCTTGCCGTCGAGCCGGGCTCATACGGGTGGACAGCGCTCATACCCGGATTCGGGTTGCTCGCCGACGAGTTCCCCGACCCTTGGCTCCACGTTTGGGAGATCGAGCAAGGCATGGCGATCTTCACCGACCGGATACGTGTGCCCGTACAGCCATTCTGCGGAGTGCTCGGTGTCGCGCCGGCTGAGCCGGGCCTGCACAGCGTCATCCCGCCCCGGCGTGTAGGCGGCAACATGGACACGCGCCAGCTCGGCGCGGGTGCGACCCTCTACCTCCCCGTCGAGGTCGAGGGCGCGCTCTTCGGGGTCGGTGACACCCATGCGGCCCAAGGCGACGGTGAGGTTTGCGGAACGGCCATCGAAGGGGCGATGACCGTGTCGTTGCGGCTCTCGGTTCGCCGCGACCTCGAGATCACCTCGCCCGAGTTCGAGGTGACTCGGCCGCTGGAGCGGGCCGCCGCCGCTGCAGCGGGTTATCACGCGACGACGGGCGTTGGCCCAGATCTCATGCTGGCCGTCCGCGAGAGCACCGAGCGGATGATCGCCTACCTGGAGCGGCAATACGACTTGGACCGCGCGCAGGCGTACGCGCTGTGCTCAGTCGCGGTCGACCTTCGCATCAGCGAGGTCGTGGACGCTCCCAACTGGGTGGTGTCGGCCTTCCTGCCCAAGGATCTCTTCCTGGGTGGCTGAGCACTGAGCGTCGCCGCGCCTCTCAAGGTGGCGGCGACGCTGGTCGATAGAGAGAGCGCCCACCGCGAGATCTCGAACGTCCAAGTCGAGAGGGTCCACCCCCCGCGGAGATCGCGCAGCCAGGATGGATCCGGGCCAGACCTGCCCTGACAGGTGCGCCCCACGAAGAGGGAGATGCCGACATGCGTCATTTAGTCACTCGGGCAGGAGCCATCCTCGCCATGCTCGCCGCGATCGCGTTCGTGCCGACCACTGGGGCAGCCGCAGCCGCGTCCCAGCCCCGCAATCCGCTGCCGGCGGCGGTGGCGGCGCGATCGGCGGTCAGCGTCGGCTACGAGTCGGCGTGCGCCGTCGTCTCGGGCGGCAAGGTCAAGTGCTGGGGCAACAACTCCTACGGGCAGCTCGGAGACGGGTCGACGGTGAACCATGCGACGCCGGTCTTCGTAACGTCGCTCACAGGCGCGACCGCTGTCTCCGCCGGGTGGTACGGCGCGTGCGCCATCGTCTCGGGCGGCAAGGTCAAGTGCTGGGGTTACAACTACTACGGAGAGGTCGGGAACGGCACGACCTCTGAAGACGTGCCGACACCGGTGTCCGTGTCGGGAATCTCCGGTGCGACAGCGCTCGCCTCAGGCGGCTACGGCGCGTGCGTCATCGTCTCGGGCGGCAAGGTCAAGTGCTGGGGTTACAACTACTACGGAGAGGTCGGGAACGGCACGACCTCTGAGGACGTGCCGACGCCAGTGTCCGTGTCGGGGATCGTGGGCGCGACCGCGATCGCTTCGGGTGGTTACCAGACGTGTGCCATTGTCTCGGGCGGCAAGGTCAAGTGCTGGGGTTACAACTACTACGGAGAGGTCGGGCCACTCGGTTCCGAGACCGTGGCGAGCCCGATCAGTGTTCCCGGGATCGTGGGCGCGACCGCGATCGCGGCGGGTGGCTACCACACGTGCGTCGTCGTCTCGGGCGGCGCCGTCAAGTGCTGGGGCGAGGGGGACTACGGCCAGCTCGGCAACGGCTCGTTCGACAGTTTCTCGACGCCGATCACCTCGACCGGCGTCAGCGGGGCGGTCAGTGTCACCGCAGGCTATGACCACACCTGCGTCCTGCTCCACAACGGAGCGGCCGTGTGCTGGGGTGACAACTACGACGGCGAGCTCGGGATTGGCAACCTGTCGTCGCAGCCGACCCCGGTGACGGCAGCCAGCCTCGGAAAGCTTGTTGCGATCTCGGCAGGTACCGATGAGACGTGCGGGTTCGGGTCGACGAATCAGGTGGAATGCTGGGGTGAGAACTCGTACGGCGAGCTCGGCAACGGCCTCCAGGGACAGGCGACAACTCCCGTACCGGTGAAGGCGCTCAGCGGGGCTTCACAGATCGGAGCGGGCACGTACTCCACGTGTGCTGTCGTGTCGGGTGGTCATGTGAAGTGCTGGGGAGATGGCACCAATGGGCAGCTGGGGGACGGGCTCGTGAGCAGCAGCGCGACTCCCGTCTCGGTCCCGGGCCTCTCGGGCGTGAGCGCTGTCGCAGGCGGTTACGACGACACCTGCGCCCTCTTCGGGTCAGGTCCCATTGACTGTTGGGGTGGTTACGGCGCGCAGCTGGGCATTGGCACCTACGCCGGCTCTACCGTGCCCGTCCGTGTGACCGGCATATCGCACGCGAAGAAGATCGCTATTGGCGGTGACCACGCCTGTGCTCTCCTCTCGACCGGCGCGGTCGCTTGTTGGGGAGACAACTACGAGGGCCAACTCGGCAATGGGTCGACGAACGAGGCGACTACGCCGGTTGTCGTGCACGGCATCTCGCTGGCGGTCGCAATCGCGGCGGGTGACTACCACAGTTGCGCGATCATCTTGGGCGGCCACGTCGAATGCTGGGGGGACAATTCCGAAGGCGAGCTCGGGAACAATTCCACGACGAATTCGGACATCCCGGTCGAAGTCCACGGGATTACCGATGCCGTCGCGATCGCTGCCGGTTACGACGACACCTGCGCCGCTCTTGTGACCGGCCGCGTGGAATGTTGGGGCTACAACGACGACGGCGAGCTCGGGAACGGTACCTACAGCTACAACCCGGTGAAGACGCCCGTCGTCGTGGGCGGCGTTCACACCGCCAAGACGGTCTCGCTCGGTGAGTACAGCTCGTGCGCGCTGCTCACGACTGCCCGCGTCGTCTGCTGGGGCGATGGGTACGACGGCCAGCTCGGGAACGGCAGCACATACGGCTCGTACGGCCCGGTCGCGGTTGGCGGCCTCACGGGCGCAACAAGCCTCGCGGTTGGGGGCTACCACGCGTGTGCCGACGTCTCCGGCGGATCGGTGAGGTGCTGGGGATATGACTTCTACGGCGAGCTCGGCAACGGGGCCTTCGGGTATTCGAGCGCACCGGTGCGGGTCGCGGGCGTCGTGGTGTAGGCGCGCCGACCGGGAGAAGTCCGCGTGAGCCCCGAAACGAAATTTCGGGAACGGGGTCCCCAGCGGTAAGGTGACGTCCTGCGACGCGCGCCTTCCTCGATGACGCCGTTGTCGGCCGTCGCGAAGCGCCCCAGCAGATGAACAGCGACCTGATCCCGGCCACCTCGCCGCCGCCCGCTCCGGCGGAAAGCTCGTCCCGACCGGCCCGGGACCGGCCCGCGGTTGCGACTGATCGTCATGCTCCAACGGCGGTCACGAGACAGTACCTCCCCGCGCTCGACGGGCTCCGCGCACTGGCAGTTGCGGGTGTTCTCGCGTACCACCTGGGTCTCGGGTGGGCGGCCGGGGGCTACCTCGGCGTCGACCTCTTCTTCGTGCTCTCCGGCTTCCTGATCACGAGCCTCCTCCTGGAGGAATGGGTGCTGACAGGAGGCGTACGCCTGGTGGCGTTCTGGGCTCGGCGGGCGAGGCGCCTGTTGCCGGCGCTCTTCTTGATGCTGCTGGCAATCGCCCTGTTCGTCGTGCTCGAGGGACAATTCGGTGCGCCCGGGAGCACGGCCCAGATCGACCTTGCCGGACTACGGGGCGATGCGTTGTCGACGCTCCTGTACGTGGCCAACTGGCACGCCATCTTCGCCCACGAGTCCTATTTCGCGCACTTCAGCGCGCCATCACCGCTCCAACACACGTGGTCGCTCGCGATCGAGGAGCAGTTCTACCTGGTGTGGCCACCCGTGCTCTTGCTGTTCCTCAGGAGGGCCAAGGGCTCCTTCCGAGTTGTGGGAGCGGTGGTCACCGTCGTCGGCGCACTTGCCTCGGCCGCCCTGATGACTCTCCTCTACCACCCGGGAACCGATCCGACACGGGTCTACTTCGGCACCGATACCCGGATCTTCGACATGCTCGCCGGCGCCACGGTCGCCATGGCGGTGGCGGCGAAAGCTCAGCCGGGACCCGCGGTCCGGCGCTTGCTGCATGTGGTTGCGCCGGTCGCCGCGATCGCGCTCGGCGTGTTCTGGGTCACCGCGGGTTCCAGTGGCGCCTCGAGCACCGGCGGCTCGGTCGGAGGCCTTCCGCCCGGGTGGATGTTCGACGGGGGCTTCCTGCTCTGCGCGGTGCTCGCAGCGATCGTGGTCGCGGACGTGCGCCAGTTCCACCGGGGCCCGTTGGGAGTGGTGCTAGCTGTGCCGCCCCTGCGATGGATCGGGCGGATCTCCTACGGGATCTACCTGTGGCACTGGCCGATCTTCGTGTACATGACCCAGGCGCGCACCGGTTTGTCGCAGCCGTGGCTGCGCCTCGCTCAGGTGGGGCTCACGGTCGCCGTCTCGACCGCCAGCTACTACTTGGTAGAGGTGCCGATGCGGCGCGGGCGTCTGAACGGCTGGCCTCGCTGGGCACTGGCACCGGTTTGCGCGCTGGGAACGGCGGCGGCACTGGTGGTGGCGACGGTGCCGGCAGTGGCTGCGCCGACCGTGCTTGCGCCCTCCACCGCCGCGGTGCCGGTCACGGCGCGCGCAGCCAGAGTGACCGGCGATGCGGCCCAGGCGATCGTGGGCAGACTTCACGCGACCGGTGGCACGGTCCAGGTGCCCGGTGCAGGTGGCTACTCGGGACAGCAGCCGATCCGCCTACCCGCGGGAACGGTCATCAGCCCGGCTCGACCCTTGCGGGTCATGCTCATCGGGGATTCGGTCATGTACGTCGCGGAGCTCGGCATCAACGCCGCACTGGGTGCTACCGGAGAGGTAACGGTCGGCGACCGGTCGATCGACGGGTTCGGTCTTTCCGTGGACAGCGTTTGGCGGACGTCGCTTTCGATGCTGATCTCAGAGGTGCACCCCGAGATCATCATCGGCACCTGGGGCTGGGACGACACCTGCACGTGGGATCCGCAGATCCAGCACTCGCCATGCGCGCTCGAGGAACCGATTGCCTACAAGCGCGAGCTCGAGCAGGCGGTCCGCCTGATGCTGGCCCCGGGCAACGGGGTCTCGGGCGTCATCTTCGCTCAGTACCCTCTGCTGGGTCCGGTCGTGGGCAGTTCCGGCCTCGAGCAGCGGGCGCAGGACGCCACCCGGACCGCCGGCGGGCTGGCATGGCAGAACATCGTCCGCTCTTTGCCGTCGGTGTTCCCCGGGAAGGTGATGTACCTTCCTCTGGGCTCATCGGTATTGCTCGACGGCTCGTTCTCCTCCTGGTTGCCCCCTGCGGCCAGGCCCGAGGCACCGCCGTCGGAATGGGTGCGGGTGCGGATGGAGGACAACGTCCACTTGTGCCCCGCCGGCGTCGTGCGCTACGCGGATGCCGTCCTTGCCGACCTCACGGAGCTCTTCCGCCTGGGCCCGGCCAGTCCGAGGTGGTGGGACCAGCCCTGGGTCACCAGTCCTCGGTACAACGACCCCCCGGGTTCCTGTCCCGACGACCACCCACCCGCCTGACCGAGATCAGCTCTGCTTCGTCGCGGCACCGCGGCGGTACGCGACGTACACGACCCACGGCGTCGCCGGAATTGGGTCAGTCGTGTCGCTGATCCCTGGCTGGCTCGCGCCCTCGGCAGCTATGTCTTGCGCGACATCACACTGGCTGGCTGGCGCCCTCGGCAGGATTCGAACCTGCGCACCCGGCTCCGGAGGCCGATGCTCTATCCCCTGAGCTACGAGGGCTCGCTGGGCGCAGGTTGCATGCTAGCGGTACTTCAGCCATCCTCAATCTTCAATGACCACCGAGCGACGTCTCGCCGATGGGATCGCCGCAGCTCTCGCGACCCTCGACATCTCCATCGAGCATCAGGAGATCCAGCTCGTCCGCCCGGCGCGCCTCGAGCACGGAGACTGGTCGACCAACGTCGCCCTTGTTGTCGCGAAGGCAGCCGCCCGCCCGCCTCGCGACCTCGCAGCCGACCTCGCCGCCGCGCTCGTGGCCGCAGAGATTGAGGAGGTCGAGGCGGTCGAGGTCGCGGGGCCTGGTTTTGTCAATTTCAAGCTCGCGACTTCGTGGCTGCACCACGCGCTGGTCGACGTCTGCGCAGCCGGCGAAGAGACGTACGCGACACCTGGCCTCGGAGGCGGGGAGCGGGTCCAGATCGAATTCGTGTCGGCCAACCCGACCGGCCCGCTTCACGTAGGAAACGGGTGGCTCGGTTCCTACGGTGACGCTCTCGCCCGCGTCATGAGCCGGTGCGGATGGCAGGTCGAGCGGGAGTTCTACGTCAACGACACGGGCGGCCAGATCCGGTTGCTCGGCGAGAGCCTCCTCGCGCGACGCCGCGGCGATGTCGTGCCGGAGGAGGGCTATCAGGGCGAGTACGTCATGCAGCTGGCGCAGGAATACGAGGGCCCCGATGAGGTCGTCGAAGCCGGCCGATTCGCCAGCGACCGGATTCTCGAGAACATACGGGCGACCCTCCTGCGACTCGACATCCACTTCGACCAGTGGTATTCGCAAGCTTCGATCGAGGAGAGCGGCCAGGTCGAGGAGACGGTCGAGCTGCTCCGAGAACGTGGGCTCGTCTTCGAGGAGGACGGCGCGATCTGGCTCCGATCCACCGAGCTCGGCGACAGCCGCGACCGCGTGCTCATCAGGTCGAGTGGCGATGCCACCTATCTCGCAGGCGATCTCGCCTATCACCGCGACAAGTTCCTCGTGCGCGGGTTCGACCGCGTGATCGACATCTTCGGAGCCGATCACCACGGCCAAGTCGCGAGCCTGAAAGCTGGCGTAGCTGCGCTCGGCATCGACCGCGATCGGCTGGAGATCCGTCTCGGACAGCTCGTCAACATCGTCGGACGCCGGATGTCGAAGCGCTCCGGGCACTTCGTCAAGCTCGACTCGGTCATCGACGAGATCGGGGCCGACGCGACGCGCCTCTTGTCGCTCCTGTCCTCCATTGACCAGGCGACGACGCTCGATCTCGACCTCGTGACGCGCCAGTCGATGGAGAATCCGGTGTTCTACGTGCAGTACGCGCACGCTCGCATCGCCTCCATCGACCGCAAGCGTGCCGAGCGCGGAATCGAGCGGGTCCCCATCTCCGATGCCGACCTGGCGCTGCTCGTTCACGAGCGGGAGCTCGACTTGATGCGGTGCCTCGTCGACCTGCCGTACGTGGTCGAAGAGTCGGCGAAGGACCGCGCGCCGCACAAGGTGACGAACTGGGTCCGCCTGCTGGCGGGTGAGTTCCACGGCTTCTATCACGACTGCCGCGTCCTTTCCGACGAGATCCCGATCGAGCTCACGCAGGCTCGGCTCTGGTTGGTCGAAGGCGTTCGCATCGGCCTGGCGATCGCGCTCGGCCTCCTCGGGGTCCGCGCACCCGAAGCGATGTGACCGAGGCCCGAGCTCCGGGGACGGCCACCGACGGCCCGATCTCTCGGGGACTGCTTCCCGACACCTCCGCCATCACTGCGGACGGTCACTTGAGCGTCGGCGGCGTCGACTTGCTCGATCTTGCAGAGGAGCTCGGCACACCGCTGTTCGTCTACGACGAGGAGCATGTGCGCAATCGGTGCCGCGAAGCTCTCGAGGGCTTCGGGCCTGGGGTCGCGTACGCCACGAAGGCCTTCTTGTGCAAGGCGATGGTGGCGCTCGCACTCGAGGAAGGGATGGCCCTCGACGTCTCCACCGGTGGGGAGCTCGCCGTTGCGCTTGCCGGGGGAGCCACGGGAGGTCGTCTCGTTTGCCACGGCAACAACAAGTCCTCCGAAGAGCTCGCGGCGGCGCTCGCCGCAGGTGTCGGCCGGATCGTCGTCGACTCGTTCGACGAGATCAGCCGGTTGCACGCGCTGGCACCGGCGCGCTCGAGCTCCGGCTCAGGCGGCGCTCGGACTCGCCTGTTGGTCCGCGTGACGCCGGGCGTCGAGGCGCACACGCACGAGTATGTGAGGACGGGCCAGGAGGACACGAAGTTCGGTTTCTCCTTGGCTTCGGGCGCGGCCGGAGAGGCGGTTGACGAGCTGAGGCTTCTGGAGGGCTTCGATCTCGTAGGGGTGCACGCTCACATCGGCAGCCAGATCTTCGAGCTCGCGGCTTTCGCCGAGGAGCTCGCCGCGCTTGCTCCCTTCGTCGTCGAACACGGCTTCGCAGAGTGCTGCATCGGCGGCGGTCTCGGCGTGGCCTACGTCGAAGGGGAGGAGGCACCTACCATCGCCGAGTGGGCGCGGGTGGTGCACACCGCAGCGCGGACGGCGGGTCTGCCCGCAGATGTGCACCTCACCGCTGAACCCGGTCGCGCCGTCGTCGCGGGTGCCGCTGTGACGCTGTACCGGGTCGGCACCATCAAGCGGCTTGCCGGGCTGCGGCCCTATGTCGCGGTCGACGGTGGGATGTCCGACAATCCGCGCCCGGTCCTGTACGGCAGCGGCTACGAAGCTTTTCTTCCCCGCGCGCCCGACGCGAGCCGGCCGCTCAGCGCCCGGGTCGTGGGCAAGCACTGTGAGTCCGGTGACGTCATCGTCGATGACGCGCGGCTCCCCTCCGACCTTGTTGTCGGCGACGTTCTCGCCACCCCGGTCACCGGTGCGTACGGATTCGCGATGTCCTCGAACTACAACCGGGTGCTGCGGGCCCCCGTCGTGTTCGTGGCGGGGGGCCGTGCCCGAGTGGTCGTGCGGCGCGAGACCATGGCCGACCTGCTGGCCCGTGAGGCCTGACCCCGCCCGTCTTGTAGCTTGTGCCGGTGGTCGAGCCTCGATCGAGTGAGACACGCGGCACCGGCGCTGTGCGCATCGGCCTACTTGGCTACGGCAACGTCGGCGTCGCGTTCACCAGAATCATCGACTCGCAAGCCGAGGCGATCGGGCTCCGTACCGGCCTCGAGCTGAGGGTCACGCGCATCGCGGTCAAGGACCTCACCAAGCAAAGGCCCGGTTCGGCACGCTCCGACGCCGGGGAGCGACTTTCCGGCGACGCCGCGTCGGTCGTGAACGACCCGTCGATCGACGTCATCGTCGAGCTCATCGGCGGCATCGAACCGGCTCGCACCCTTGTGCTTGCCGCGCTTGCGGCGGGCAAGCCCGTCGTCACTGCCAACAAGGAGCTACTCGCCACGATCGGGGCCGAGCTCCTCGGTGCTGCCGAGAGCGGAGGCGTCGACCTGTTCTACGAGGCTTCGGTCGCTGGCGCGATCCCACTCGTCCGGCTCCTCACCGACTCCCTCGCCGGCGAACGGATCGTTCGCGTGATGGGAATCGTGAACGGCACGACGAACTACGTGCTCACCTCCATGAGCGAGGAAGGAAGCGACTACGCCCGAGCTCTCGCAGAGGCGCAGGCCCTCGGTTACGCAGAGACAGACCCCACCGCCGACGTGGAGGGATTCGACGCCAGGGCGAAGGCCGCGATCTTGGCCGGCATCGCGTTCGACGCCGATGTCGTCGCGAGCGACGTCTACCGGGAGGGGATCACTGCGATCGGCGCTGCCGACATCGCCTTTGCTCACCGGCTCGGCTACGAGGTCAAGCTGCTCGCCGTTGCCGAGCGCGTCGGCGATGGGCCCACGCCGGCCGTTGCAGTGCGCGTCCATCCCGCCATGGTTCCCCGGGATCACCCGCTCGCTAGCGTCCGCGGCGCGTTCAACGCGGTTTTCGTCGAGGGCGACACCGCCGGCGAGCTCATGGTTTACGGCCGCGGCGCCGGCGGGACAGCAACGGCGAGTGCCGTGCTGGGTGACGTGGTGGCCGCCGCGCACCATCTCCGCGAGGGGACACGCGGCCGGGACGTCCGACGTGAGCGTGTCGAGGTCCGACCGATCTCCGAGCTCCGAACGCAGTACTACCTCACTCTGGATGTGACGGACCGTCCCGGGGTGCTTGCGGCCGTCGCCAAGGTGTTCGGCGAGCACCACGTCTCGATCCGTTCGATGGAACAGGTCGGTCTCGGCGACGAAGCTCGCCTCGAGTTCCTCACTCACACCGCCCGGGAGGCAGACGTCCAGGCGACCCTCGCGTCCCTCGCAGAGCTGGACGTCGTCGGGCACATCGGCGTGCTGCTACGGGTCATCGGGCCGGAACGTTGATCGGGCCGGAACGTTGATCGGGCCCCGGTGAGCGCCTGGCGCGGGGTACTCGAGGAGTACCGCGAGTATCTTCCTCTCTCCGACACGACACCGGTGGTGACGCTGCTCGAGGGCGGGACGCCTCTCCTGCCGGCTCCGAGGTTGTCAAAGCGAGTCGGCGCCAAGGTGCTCCTGAAGCTCGAGGGAGCGAACCCGACCGGCTCGTTCAAGGACCGCGGCATGACCATGGCGATCTCCAAAGCTGCCGAGGAGGGTGTGAAGGCGGTCGTCTGCGCCTCGACCGGCAATACCTCTGCCTCCGCGGCCGCCTACGCGGCGCGTGCCGGCATCCGGTGCGTGGTGCTCATCCCCGAGGGTCACATCGCTCTCGGGAAGCTGGCCCAAGCCCTCGTACACGGAGCGCGGGTCTTGCAGGTGCGAGGAAACTTCGACGTCGCCCTCGAGATCGTGCGCGAGTTGCCGAGCCACGCGCCGGTTGCGGTCGTGAACTCGGTCAACCCGTTTCGTATCGAGGGGCAGAAGACCGGCGCATTCGAGATCGTGGACGGCCTCGGGGATGCCCCCGACGTGCACTGCATTCCGGTGGGCAACGCCGGCAACATCACGGCCTACTGGCGCGGGTATTGCGAATACCGCTACGCGGGTCACTCGACGAGGCTCCCGAGAATGCTCGGGTTCCAGGCGGCGGGTGCCGCGCCGATCGTCGCCGGTCACCCGATTGCCGATCCCGAGACCGTCGCCACCGCGATCCGAATCGGCAACCCTGCTTCCTGGTACGGCGCGACCGCCGCTGCGTCTGAGTCCGGTGGTGGGATCTACGCGGTGAGCGATGAGGAGATCCTGGACGCCTATCGCTTCCTCGCCGCCGAGGAGTCGGTCTTCTGCGAGGCGGCCTCGGCGGCGTCGGTCGCGGGCCTGTTGAAAATGCCGGAGCTCGAAGGTGCCACCATCGTCTGTGTGCTGACCGGCCACGGCCTGAAGGACCCCGATCTGGCGATCAGCCAGGTGTCGGTGCCTGCGGTGGTCGATCCCGATCTCGGATCTGTTCTCGGCGCGCTCGGGCTCTGAACGTGAGGGCTGGACCGCCCGTGCCGGGGGGATCCTATTGACTCACGTCAAATTGTCCGGGAAGGGTGATTCGTTGACTCATCTCAGGATGTCCGGGAACGACGAGGC
>Ga0209415_10006753_pt1 | contig 20268 bp, 19 predicted proteins | sample PeaSoiSIISIP2007_FD_187696 | JGI IMG/M metagenome (GOLD analysis project Ga0209415, IMG submission 187696) | Peat soil microbial communities from Weissenstadt, Germany - SII-SIP-2007 (SPAdes) (version 2) | ecosystem: Environmental > Terrestrial > Soil > Wetlands > Peat | place: Germany...
GGATCTTCGCGTACTCGGCGGCCTGCTCGGTGGTCTCGGCGGCCAGGCCGGCCGCCTCCGCCGCGAGCACGGCCCGGGCCACGTCGGTCAGCAGCCCGCGCGCGCCCGCCAGCACCGTGGCCGGCGCCGCGTCGAGCCGGACCCGGGCGGCACGCCGGCTCTGGTCCAAGTTGGCGGGCACCTCGGCGTGGACGCCGCCGCCCGACTTCTCGACCACCAGCACGTCGTCGCCCGCCGGGATCAGCAGCACGTCGGCCAGGTGGCCGCTGATCACGACACCGGCCTGCCCGGTCGCGGCGCCGCCGGTGTAGATCACCTCACCGCCCAGCGCGGCCGCGCCGACCGCGCTGCCGTCGGCCAGCGCGGGCAGCAGCCGCTTCTGCAGGTGGTCGGGCCCGGCAGCGGCCAGCACGGCGCTGGTGATCACGGTAGGGACGAACGGCCCTGGCGCCAGGTGCCGGCCCATCTGCTCGGCCACGACCAGGGTTTCGGGCAGCCCGAAACCGGAGCCGCCAAGTTCCTCTGGCACATGCAGCCCGAGCAGGCCGAGGGCGCCCAGTTCGGCCCAGAAGGCCGGCCGCGCGTCCGTCTCCGCCGCGAGCAGGCTACGGGCCGCCGCGCGGGACTGCTGGTTGGTGAGGAGGGCGGCGACGCTCTGTGCGAGGGCTCGGTGTTCTTCGGAGATGGCGATCGACATAGGGAAATCCTGGCCACAGCCTGATGGGCCACGCAAGAGCTTCCCTACGTGGACCGGGTCCTACCCCGTCCGGCAGGGTGGGCGAGCGCGCACGCCACCTGGGCGAGGAACCTGCGAATGGCCGCCGTGGCACACTCGCGCACCACCGTCCGGTCCAGCCCGGCGCCGCCCGGGCCGGGCTGCAGCCCGAATGCCCCGGCCAGGGCGAGCGCCGTGATCTGGTCCCCGGCCGGCACCAGCATCAGGTCGGCATCCAGGGCCGTGAACAGCTTGCCGTCAGCCGCGATAGCCTCCCACTGGAGCACGATGTGGGCGCAGTCGGCCGTGTCCGTGTGGTCCTCCAGGCGGGCTTCGGCCAGCCGGGTCAGGCCGGCCGCCGGGCCGGCCGCCTTTATCAGGATGGCGGTGCTCTCGCCGTAGGCCACTTCGGAGGCCCGCAGCAATATCCCGTCCCTGGCCAGGATCTCCAAGCGGGTCCTGGCGGCTCGGAAGCTGGCGTCGAACAAAACGCGGTCGCCGACGACGATTTGGTCCATCACGGGTCCAGTCCACGGGTCTCGCGCCGTCCTGGGTAGCGGTCACAGGTCCCGTCCGCTCGCGCCGAAGGTCAGAAGCATAGTGCCCGAAGTACCCGGGACGGTCCCCGAATGGGCGTGGCTTCCGGTTTATGCCCTGCCCGGGATGTACGCTGCCACCAGATTCACCGAGGAGGGGCCACCGTGAAGACCGCGATACTCAACTCAGTGGGGATTATCCTCGTGGTGGCGGCCTGCCTGATGATGTGCGTGGCACTGAACACCGTGAGCTAATTTCGGGAAGGCCTGCACTCGCGAACCGGTTTGTGCATAACACTCTCAGGCTGGCCTGACCGGGCGGTAGCGCGGTTCCCACATCAGAGCCCTCACCTGGGCGGTGAGGTCGGCGTCCAGCGTGGCGGAGGCCACGCCCTCGGCCCGGGCCGCGGTTGCCACCGCGGCGGCCACCGCGACCGATGTTCCCCGCAGGTCGGCGACCCTGGGCAGCAGCGGAGCGCCCGGTGCCGATATATCGACCATGTCGGCGACCGCGCGGGCGGCCGCCAGCAGCATCCCGCCGGTCACCCGCCGCGCCCGGGCGGCGATCACGCCCAGGCCGAGGCCCGGGAAGATCAGGGCGTTGTTGGCCTGGCCGATCTCATACCGGATGCCGTCGTGGTCCACGGCACCGAACGGGCTCCCGGTGGCGACCAGCGCACGGCCGTCGGTCCACCTGATGAGGTCGGTCGGTACCGCCTCGGCCAGGGCGGTCGGGTTGGACATCGGCATGATCACCGGCCGCACGGCATTGGCCGCCATGTCGCGGACGATCGCCTCGGTGAACGCCCCGGTCCTCGCCGAGGTCCCGATCAGCACGGTGGGATGCACGCGGGCGACCACCTCCGCGAGGCCGATGCCGGCCTCGCGGCGCCACCCGGCCACCTCCGCGGGGTCGCGGGCGTAGCGGCGCTGGGTATCGCTCAGCGCGGTCATGTCCCCCGTCAGCAGGCCCGGCCGGTCGACGGCCCACAACCGCCGCGTGGCCTCCGCCTCCGGTACTCCCTCGGCCACCATGGCCGCGGTCAGCTGGTCGGCGATCCCTGCCCCGGCCGTCCCCATGCCGAAGATCACGATCCGGTGGCCGGCCAGCGGCACCCCCGACGCCCTGGTCGCCGCGAGCACGGCGGCCAGGTTGACCGCGCCGGTGCCCTGGATGTCGTCGTTGAACGTCAGCCGCTGATCCCGGTACCGCTCGAGCAGCCGCCTGGCGTTCGCGACCCCGAGATCCTCCCAGTGCAGCAGCGCGAGCGGAAACAACTTGCCGACCGCACGGACGAACTCGTCGAGGAAGGCGTCATACTCGGCCGGAGGCACCCGGGGGTGCCGGTTACCGATATACAGCGGGTCTTCGAGCAGGCTCTGCCGGTCGGTCCCCACGTCCAGCATGACCGGGATGGTGCGGTCGGGGTCGATTCCGCCCGCCGCCGTGTAAACCGCGAGTTTCCCCACGGCGATGTGGATGCCGCCGACGCCCCAGTCCCCGATGCCCAGGACGGCGCCCGCGTCGGTCGCCACGATCAAGTCCACGTCGCCGGGCCCGACGTCGTAGGCGAGCAGCGATTCCTCGATCAGTTCCGGGTGATCCACGGACAGGTAGATCCCGCGAGGCCGCCGGTACTCGTGAGAGTAGTGCTCGATCGCCTGCGCGACCGTTGGCGTATAGACGATCGGCAGCATCTCACTGAGGTGGTCGGTCAGCAACCGGTAGAACAACACCTCGTTGCGGTCGTGCAAGGAGTTCAGGGTGACGTTACGGGCCAGCTCGTTGGGCTGCTCCAGGTACTGCGCGTACACCCGGCCCGCCTGATCCTCCAGGGTGAAGTGGGCGGCGGGGATGAGCCCGGTCAGGCCAAGGTCGTGGCGCTCGCTGTCGGTGAACGCCGTTCCCTTGTTGATCCGCTGATCGGCCAGAACCTGCCGGCCGTGCAGCACAGTCCGCCACGCACCATCCTCATCCCGCCACACCGTCCGCATAGGCTCAGATCGTAGGGCCGACGGCGCATCCACCGGACGGTTCCGCAAAACCATTTTCTCCGGAACGGAACGTGGCTCCTTGCGCCCGCCAGCTCGCTCTCAGCTCGCCATGGCCTGACCGCGGTCTTCCTCGGTGCGTTCCGGGAAGAGCAGCACGGCACCGGCGAAGAAGCAGATCGCGCCGATCAGAGTCTGCGTGTTGGCCCGTCCGGCATCGTGCACCTGACCGGTCACCGGGTTGATGTAGCCCGCCACGGCGGAGACGCCGAAGGCGACGGAGCCGATCAGGTTGAGCAGCGTGATCCACCATGACCAGGCCCGCGGGCGCCAGGCGGCCCAGCCGTGGCAGACCTCGTACCAGGCCAGCGCGCTGGACACCAGGAAGCAGACGGAGCCGATGGCATCGGGCCGCCACACGTGCCGGTGGGCGGCCTGCGCGGACAAGTCGGTCGCCATGGCGACCCCGGTGCTGACGTTGAAATACAGCGTCCCTGCGAGTTGCACCGCAGTGGCCCACCAGTCGATCCGGCCCGGCTGGTAGGTGAAAAACCGCCGGCGGGCGGGGTTGTCCGCCGCCGGGGCGGCGTCGACCGCCTCCCGGTAGGAAAGGAACGAGGCCGATGTGAAGAACAACGAGCCGACGAAGTAGGTGACGGTATCACCGAGGCTCCCGACGGCGTTGGCGTACCCCGGCACCGAACCCAGCGCGAACAGCAGTGATCCGATGGCGAACAGGATCGCGATCCACCAGCCGCGGGCCCCGGGCGCCCACCACGCCGACCCGGCGGCTGGCTTCTGGTGCTTACGGTGGCGGCGTGATTCCCAGCGAACGACCACCCCGTCCGGGCGCACGTGGTCCACGAACGTCGCTGGGACGCCCGTACTGAGGTATCGGTCGTCGCGGTCCCGTTCCGGCATGCTTCCACACCAGCCAGGCCGCAGCCGTCTGACATCACCCCGGCGGGATGAAAGATCACGGGGCCGGCGAGCGCGGGCGTTACGCTCGGCCTGGCCCGCTGGTAACATCCGGGGTGAACTGTATACGCACGGGAGCTCGGGCCGACCGGGCTGAGAGGGTGGCTAGCCGTGCCACCGACCGTCCGAACCTGTCCGGGTAATGCCGGCGTAGGGAGGCTGCCGTGGCAGCGACCGCCACCAGCACCGAAGACACCTTCGTCACCGTCCCGGGCGACCGCCATTCGGAGGTGGCGCGCACGCTGGCCGAGCCGGTGCCGCAGGCCCTGAGCCTGCTCGACCAGTTCGGGCTGTGGGGCAACCTCGGCGTGAGCCTGCTCGGTTTCACCGGGGCGATCTTCGTGCTGCAGCCCGGCGGCGCGGGTACCCCGGAGCTTTCTCTCGCCGCGGCGCTGACCGCGATCGTGGTCGGCACCTTGCTCGGCACGACGGCGCTCGCGCTCGCCGGGCAGCCGGGCGCGCTGACCGGCGCGCCGTCCATGGTCCTGCTGCGCGGGCTGTTCGGGGCCCGGCTGTCCTATCTGCCTACCGCGCTGAACATCTTGCAATGCCTCGGCTGGGCGGTGTTCGAGCTGGTGACCATCGCGACGGCCGCGCACACGGTGGCGCCCGCCCTGCCGAAGTGGGGGTACGTCCTGATGGCCGGGGTGGCCACGGCGTTGCTGACGATCCGGCCCCTGGGCGCCATCCGGGTGCTGCGCCGGTACGCGACCGGCGCCGTGCTCGTGGTGCTGTGTTACCTGTTCGTGCAGCTCATCCGGCACCCGTTGCCCGGGTTCACGCATGGCACCTGGTCCGGCTACTGGGCCGCCACCGACACGGTGGTCGCCGTCGCCATCTCGTTCGCGCCGCTGGCCGCCGACTACACCAGGCACTCCCGCGGCCCGCGTGCCGCCTTCGCAGGCGTGCTGGCCGGCTACAGCCTCACCCAGGTGCTCTGCTACGTCATCGGGCTGCTCGCGCTGGTCACCGTCGCGCGCAACCCGGCCGACATCTACGGCGCGTTCATCGCGCTGCCGGTCGGCTCGCTCGCCTTCGCCGTCCTGGCCGCGCGGGAGCTGGACCAGTCGTTCGCCGACGTCTATTCCACCGCGGTGTCGATCCAGAACCTGCGCCCGCTATGGGACCGGCGGATCCTGGCGGGCACGATCACCGCGCTGACCACGGCGGGCGCACTGTGGCTCAACATCGCCGACTACGAGAACTTCCTCGTCCTGATCGGCTCGGTATTCGTACCGATGTCGGCGGTCCTGATCGCGGACTACTTCATCGTCTCCGGCCGTCACTGGGACCTATCTGCGGCGTCCCGCTCGCGCTGGCTGATGCTGCTGCCCTGGGCCGCGGGGTTTGTCACCTACCAGCTCATCAATCCCGGGTACGTGTCCTGGTGGGCCTCGGCGTGGACGTCGATCGGGCACGCCATCGGCTTTACCCCGGCGAGCTGGATGTCGGCGTCGATCCTCTCCTTCGGCGTGGCCGCGGTGATCACGCTGCTGACCGGGCCGCTGACCCGCCTGGTGCGCTCATGACCGCGGGACCATGGCCCCGGCGGTACGCGTCCGGCTCGCGTCAGCCGGCCATCTCGGACGGGCGCAGCGCCCGGCGGACGTAGGACTCGGCCTGCGGCTGCCAGCGGGCCCAGAGCCCGGCGAGCTCCCCGACCGGATCCTCGTGCCAGTCGACCCGCAGGTCGGTGACCGGCCAGGCCACCGACTCGGCGATGACCAGCCCGGCCGACCGGACGGGGGAGACCTCGCCGCCCGCGGCCAGGCCGGCGGCCAGGGCGGCGATCAGCCGGTCGCCGAGGCGATCGCCGGCCCGGCCGGTAAAGGCGGCGAGCATCGCCGCGGGCACGCCCCGGTCGGCCAGCAGGTTGCCCGCGGCGGCGGCACCGGACGCGCGGACGTCCGCCGCCTCGCCCAGCGTCAGCTCGCCGGAGTAGCAGGCCGAACCGCCGGCGGCATCGACGGCCGCCAGCTGCCGGTACGCGATGTCCGGCGTGCGGCCGGCGAGGGCCGCGAGCGCGTCGTGCGCGGCCTGCCCGCCGGCCATCGCCTCGAGCAGCGCCTGCCGCAGCCGCGGATCGGTCGTGCTCTGGCTGCACACCGCGCCCGCGCCCGCGCGGACCGCCACGCACCGCGCCGCCACCGCCATGCTGGCCGAGGCGATGACGGCGCCGACCGCACCGGTGCGCTCGCAGTGGCCCGCCAGCGAGAACGTCATGGCCTGACCGCCACCACGGTGACCTCCACGAGCCATTCCGGCCGGGCCAGCGCGGACACGACCAGGCCGGTGAACACCGGATAGGCACCCTTGAGCCGCCGGCCGAGCACGCGGTACACCGGCTCGCGGTGGCGGATGTCGGTGAGGTAGACGGTGCAGCTCACCACGTGCTCCACGGACGCGCCGGCCTCCGCGAGGAGCGTCTCGACGTTCGTCATCACCCGCTCGGCCTGGAGGGCGGGGTCCCCGATGTGGACGCTCTCGCCGCTGTCGAGGTCCTGGGGCACCTGACCGCGCAGGTAGATGGTATTCCCGGCCACCACCGCCTGGCACAGGTCGTTATCGAGCCGCTGTTCCGGATAGCTGTCAGCGGTGTTGAACGGCCGGATCCGCAGGTGACCGCCGACGGTGATCGGTTCCCTCATTTGCGCACCGCGTCGGCGACGTCGGAGTACCTGGCCACCAGGTCGAGCGGACCGCTGAAGTCGTAGTTGTTGTAGACGGCGAGCAGGTGCGAGAACGGCGGCGACTGCGCGAACAGCTGGAACGTCAGACGGTGCCCGGCGTAGTCGGAATTGAGCAGATCCCGGGCCAGCGCGAACAGCTTGCGCCGTTCCTCCGCCGGGATCTCCCCGATCGTGAAGTACTTCCGCAGCCACTCCCCGGCGCCGGGGCTGTCGAACATCGCCTTGCTGGGCATCAGGCTGACCTGGCAGCCGCACAGGTCGCGGAGCATGTGCATGACCGCCGGCAGCTGGGTGGAGGCGAAGACCCGGCCGGCGTACATCATCGGCTGGTTGGGCATCAGCAGCCCGCCCGGGCTGGGCTGGGCCAGCTCGATCGCCGCGGTCAGGTGAGCGTTGACCCCCTCGCGGTAGCACGCGATCTGCGCGATCTTCTCGCGCACGCCCTGGTGCATCGTGACTCCGGTCGACCGGGCACTGGCGTAGGCGACGCCGAGGAGGAAGTCGGCGAAGCGCAGGTAGCGCTGGACGTACGGATAGATGCTGTACCGGTGCAAGGTCGCGCGGATGAACGCGGCCGCCTTGGTGTGCCGGTAGAAGAAGACGTCCTCCCAGGGAATCTCCACGTCGTCAAAGACGATCATGGTGTCGATCTCGTCGTACCGGCTCGTCAGCGGGTACTCATCCGGGTCGTGCTGGGCCGCGAAGGCCGACCGGCAGATGTGCTTGATACCGGGAGCGCCCATGTCGGCCAGGAAGCCGACCGCGTAATCGCTGAGGACCTCGTTGTTCCATTCGCCGATGGTCGGTTTCACGAACGCCTGGTTGGCGTAGGCCGCCGCGGTCTCGAACTTGGCCCCGCGCACCACGATCCCGTTGTCGGTCTCGCCCACCACGTGCAGCAGGACGTCGGGGTCCTGGTCTTGCGGCCGCAGGGCACGGTTGCCCTTCGGGTCGGTGTTGGCCGAGACGTGGAACGGGTCCAGCAGCTGCGCGCGCCGGACATGATGGGCGATGTTCGCCGAGAACGCCGGGTCGATCTCGTTCAGCACGTCCTGCCCGTCGAACAGCGACCACATCTCGCCGACCGTCTCGTCGCCCACGCGAGTGACCACGCCGCCGGCGTCGTCGAGGATGGCGTCGACCGACGCCCGTTTGGCCCGCCAGTCGTCGCGGGTGCGCGGCGGGCGCGAGGTGGTGGCGCAGCGCTCCGCCGAATCCTCGTCGACGTAGGTCAGCAGGCCGGCGGGGCCGGCCTCGTGGCCCAGATCGTAGATCCGCGCGCGCACGTTCACCATCGGCGCGAAGGCCGGGTGCGTGGTCACGTCCTCGACCCGTTCACCGTCGATCCACACCTCCCGGCCGTCGCGGAGCGACTCGATGTAGTCCCTGCCCGTTCGCAGCACTTTCGTTCCTCGGTTTTCGCTAGAGATCCAGGACCTCGGCCAGGACGGCGCGCAGTTGCTCGGCGCCGGCCGCGATGGTGTCGGCGCGGATCCGTTCGGTCGGGGCATGCATGTCCTCGCCCTCGCAGCAGCCGAGAGCGAGCGCCGGTATGCCGGCCGCCAGCGCCGCGTTCGCGTCGGTCGAGCCGTCCCCGGTGGTCGCCGGCAGGCCGATCGAACGGCGGGCGCGCAGGACCGCGGCGACCAGCGGGTGGGTGAGGGGCACGGAGCCGGCCGGCCGGCGGTCGAGGCGCTCCACCGACAGGCGCAGGCCCGGGGCGGTCCCCAGATCGGCCAGCGCGGCTTCCTGCCGGTCGAGCGCCGCCTGATCGGTCGCGCGCCACTCGACCGTCGCGCTGGCCCGGGCGGCGATCGCGTTGACCCCGGTTCCCCCGCCGGCCAGGCCGACGTTGACCGGCAGTTCCGCGGAAGCCGACGCGATTATCCCGTCCAGCAGGCTCACCAGCCCATGGACGGCGCTCGGCCGGCCCCGGTCCCACCACGAGTGCCCTCCCGGACCGGTCACGGTGAACCGCACCCGCAGCGAGCCGACGGCGCCGGTGAAGACGCGGTCGCGGCCGTGACCCTCCAGGGCCAGCACCGCCGGGGGCGCCAGCTCGCGGCAGGCGTGGCGAGCGCCGCGCAGGCCACCGAGCCCCTCTTCGCCGACGGTGAAGACGACGGCCACCGGCCCCGGCCCGCTCCGCTCGGCGACGGCCACGGTGGTCGCGACCGCGATCGCGTTGTCGCCGATCCCCGGACCGCACAGCCAGCCGTCGCGCTGCGCGACGCCCCGCGCCGTGGCCTCGTCGAAGACGTCGTCGACGTGAACGAGGACGGCGAGACGGTACGGCGGCGGGCCGAACGTCCACACCAGGTTGCCGACCTCATCGACCGAACGGCTCCCGGGCGCCTGCTCCAGGCGCCGTTGCAGCCAGTCGATGCGCACACCCTCGTGGCCGGTGCCGCCGTGCAGTTCGGCCAGCGCCACGGCATCCGCGGCGATCGCCGCGGGGTCGAAATCCACCGGGTCAGCGTACCATCTCATTAGACTATTGGTATAGTTCATTGGCATGGCGAATGAAGCTTCGGACCGGGCGTTCGCTGACGTGGGGGAGGTCATCGCGGCGAACCTGCACCGGCTCCGCACCGCCCGCCGGATGTCGCTGGCCACCCTCGCGGCCCGCGCGGAGGTCGCGAAAGCGACGCTGGCGAACCTGGAGCAGGGCCGCGGCAATCCGACGATCGAGACGTTGTGGTCGCTGGCTCTGGGGCTCGGCGTGGCCTTCAGCGACCTGCTGGAAGACCGGAGTGAAACCACCACGGCGGTCGTCCGGGCCCAGCAGGGCGCGCGGGTGCACGGGTCGACGCCCGGCGGGCAACTCGACCTGCGGCTCCTTGACCGGATCGAGCGCGGCGGCCTGGTCGAGATCTTCGACATGTTCCTGCCCGCCGGGACCGAGCATCTCGGCGGGCCGCATGGCAGCGGCGCCGTCGAACGGGTGCTCGTGCACCAGGGAACGATGACGGTCGGCCCGGCCAGCGAGCCCCTGACGCTCGGCCCGGGCGACTACGCCCGGTACAGCGGCGACCGTCCCCACGTCTACCGCTCGGCGGGCCAGGACTGCCACGGCGTCTTGCTGGTCGGATATCCGCCCCCCTGAGCTCCTCCCTGTGCTCCGGTCTAGCTGTTTGGCCGAGTCCTGGTTACGATAGGCGATTGCATGGGTACGAAAAGTGTCAAAAGCATGTTTCGGTGAAATGTGCGTAACCCATCGCACTCATCCGCCCACGCGGTACCCACCCGCCTGCGCGGCACCGAGGAGGAGGACGCCCGATGAGCGCGCCAGCGAGCCCGACGGTGCGGCGCCGCCGTCTTGCCGCCGAACTACGCGAGATCAGGGAGGACAAGGGCAAGAGCGGAGACACGGTCGCCGCCGCGCTGAAGTGGTCGCCTTCCAAGATCAGCCGCTATGAGCGGGCCAGGACCGGCCTGCGGCCACGGGAAGTCGAGAGGCTGCTCGACTACTACCAGATCACCGGGTCCCGCCGTGCGCTCCTGCTCGGGCTCGCCGAGGATGCCGCTCAGAAGGGCTGGTGGGAGGACTTCGCGGACAGCCTCTCCGAGGACTATCGGCAGTTCATCGGCTTCGAGCACGAGGCGGCGTCCATGGCCATATGGCACGTCGACGTGGTGACCGGCCTGCTGCAGACCGAAGCTTATGCCCGGCATATCATCAGCAGCTACAGCCGGGTCGAGCCGATGCCGCCGGGCATGATCGGCCGGATGGTCAAGGTCCGCATGCAACGCCAGCAGGTGCTCAATCGCGAGGATCTCCAGTTGTCGGTGGTGCTCGATGAATCGGTGCTGAAGCGCCGGATCGGTGATGAGCCGGTCATGTACGAGCAGCTTCAGCGGCTCCTCCAGGAGGCCGACCGGCCGAACCTGACGCTGCGGATTCTCCCTCTCAACGCGCAGCACACGGTGTTCGGCGAGTCCTTTGTCATATTCGGCTTCAGGGACGACAGTGACGCGATGCTGCACGACATGGTGATTACCGAGCAGCTCAGGAACAGCGTCACGCTGGAGGGGGAGAGGGAGACATACCTGCACCGGATCGCCTTCCAGGCCCTCTGGGACGCGTCGCTGGACCCGGCGACCTCCAGGGCGCTGATACTCGAGGCGGCGGAGTCGTACTGGTCGGACACCTGGCGTCGCGCTAGCGCGTAGCTGACGGTTGAGCCGAAGGGAACCTGGGCGCGCGCTTCTCGGTCAGCGCGGCCGCGCCTTCGAGGACGTCGGGGCCCATGAAGCAGAGCATCTCGTAGGCGGCGGACTGGTCGAAGATCGGGCCGGCCATCTTGAGCCAGTTGTTCAGTGACCGCTTTGTCCAGCGGATGGCAGGCTGCGAGCCGGCGGCCAGGCCGTTCGCCACGCGCAGGGCCTCGTCGAGCACCTGGTCGCGCGGCACCGCCTTGCTGACCATGCCCAGCCGCTCGGCCTCCTCGCCGGTCATCATCTCGCCGGTGAGCAGGTAGTAGCGGGCCTTGGCCATGCCGCACAGCAGCGGCCACAAGATGGCGGCGTGGTCGCCCGCCGCGACGCCGAGCTTGACGTGCCCGTCGCCGAGCCGGGCGTCGCGGGCGCAGATCGAGATGTCGGCCAGCAGCGCCACCACCGTTCCCGCCCCGACCGCGACGCCGTTGATCGCCGAGACGATCGGCTTCTCGCAGTTGATGATGTTGTAGACCAGGTCGCTCATCTCGGAGAGCATGTGCGTCACGCGGTCGTGATCGCCGGCCATCCGCCTGACCATGTCCAGGTCGCCGCCGGCGGAGAACGCCTTCCCGGCCCCGGTGATCACGGCCACCCTCGTCTCCGGGTCGGCGGAGACCTCGGCCCAGACGCCGGCGAGCTCGCGGTGCATCTGCTCGTCGGCGGCGTTGTACTTGTCCGGCCGGTCCATCGTGATGAGCAGCACGCCGCTGGCCGGGCGTTCGAAGCGGAGCTGCTGGTACTCGGAGAATTTCACGGTGTGCTCCCTGGCTACTTGAAGGACGGGGACCTCAGCTCATCGTGAGACCGCCGCTGACGCTGATGGTCTGACCGGTGACGAAGGATGCCTCGTCCGAGGCGAGGAACGCGACGACGTTGGCGACGTCGGCCGGCTGGCCGAGCCGGCGGAACGGGATCGCCCGGGTGAGGGCCTCCCGCAGCTCCGGCCCCGCGAACGACGCGAACAGCGCGGTATCGGTGGGGCCGGGGCACACGCAATTGACCCTGACCTGGTGACGCGCCATCTCCCTGGCCAGCGACTTGGTGAAGGCGATGACCCCGCCCTTGGCCGCGGAGTAGACCGCCTCGCCGGACGAGCCGACCCGGCCGGCGTCCGAGCCCAGGTTCACCACCGCTCCGCCGCCCTGCCCGGCCATGACCGGCAGGACCGCCCGGCAGGTATGCAGCACGCCGTACAGGTTGACGGCGATGGCACGGTCCCAGTCGGCCGGATCGGAGTCCACGAAGGGGCTCGCCTTGTCCCAGCCGGCGTTGTTGACCAGGACGTCGATACGGCCGAACTGGGCCGCGACGCGGTCGGCCAGCGCCTGGACGCCCTGGCGGTCGGTGACGTCGGCGCGGATCGCGACGGCAGCTGGCAGCGCGCCCGCGGTCCGCGCGGCGGCCGCCTCGTCCACGTCGGTGACGATGACGGTCGCCCCCTCGCCGGCGAGCTTCTCCGCGATCGCCCGGCCGATACCCTGTCCGGCGCCGGTCACGATCGCGATCTTGTCGTCGAGCCTTCCCATGCGTGACATTCTCGTACTCATGAAGGTCGGGCTCGAGCTGAGCCTGATCGACGTAGCCTCCGGCTGGACGTCCTGACCGTTACCGGGCCTGCGCTTGCGTGATCAGCCCGCCCGGCCGTGGTACTCGTCGTCGGTGACGTGCTCGCCCCAGTCAGCCTCCGGTCGCTCGCCGCCCGCGACTTCGGTGATGGACAGGTGGGTCATGAAGTGGTCCGGCGCGGCGCCGTGCCAGTGCCACTCGTCGGCCGGGGTGTGGATGACGTCGCCGGGGCGGATCTCGGTGACACCGCCGCCGCGGGGCTGCACGAGCCCCCGGCCTTCGGTGACGTACAGGGTCTGCCCGACGGCGTGGGAGTGCCACGCCGTGCGGGCCGAGGGAGTGAAGCGGACCGCGCTGACCCGGACGCGTGAGGGTTCCTCACCGCGGGCGATGGCGTCGATGAAGACGTCCCCGGTGAACCACTCGGCGGGTCCCTTGGCGGTCGGCTGCTTGGGGGTGATTTCCATTGCTTCTCCTTACTGAACGGCGCGATGAACGGCTCACTGGCCGGCGTCGGCCCCCGTAGCCTCGCCTCGGATGTCTGTCATGCCGGTCACGTTAGCGAGGCTAATCAGCCTCGCGGCCGGCCGGGAGCCCCTCTCAGTACCTCTGACCGCAGGACCCCCTCCGCGAACAGCGCCCGGGGGTTTACCTTCCCGTACTGGGGGAGAGCGACAACTCGGCCACGATCTGCTCGGCGATGGCCATGGATGACGTCGCGGCGGGGGAGGGCGCGTTGCGGATGGCCGTGACCGGGCCGATCCGGTGGATGCGGAAGTCGTCGACGAGCGACCCGTCCGGGTCGACGGCCTGTGCGCGCACCCCGGCCGGCGCCGGCGCCACGTGGCCGTATTCGAGCCAGGGCAGGTAGCCGCGGGCCTCGGCCAGGAAGGCGCGCCGGGACACCGAGCCGCGCATCTCGCGCAGGCCCGCCCGCCAGTTCTGCCGGGCCAGCTTGCGGAACGCCGCGGAGCGGGCCAGCCGGGTCAGCTGTCCGGCCGAGACGTCGCGCCAGCGGTAGCCCTCCCGGGCCAGCGCCAGCACCGCGTTGGGCCCGATGTCGACCTCGCCGTCGGTGCGCGGGGTCAGGTGGACGCCGAGGAACGGGTAGGCGGGGTCGGGTACGGGATAGATGAGGTGGCGGACCTTGTCCCGCACCTCGGGCCGCAGCCGCAGGTACTCGCCGCGGAACGGGACGATCTCCGGTGCGGCCGCGTCGCCCGCCGCCCGGGCCAGCAGGTCGGTCTGCAGGCCCGCGCAGATCACCAGCCGGGACACCGTCTGCGTCCCGCCCGGGGTGATCACCTGAACGCCGTCGCCGTGACGGCGCACCGCGGTGACCGGGGTACTGGTCAGTACCTGGCCGTCGGCCGAGGTCACGTCCTCGGCAAAAGCCCGGGCGATGGCCGGGAAGTCGGTGATGGCCGTGGTGGGGGACAGCAGCGCGGCCACGCCCGCGACGTCGGGCTCGAGCGCGCGGATGTCCGGACCGTCCAGCCAGCGCACCTCGGGCACGCCGTTGGCCTGCGACCGGCGCTCGATCTCGCGCAGCCGGTGCGTCTCCACCTCGTCCCGGGCCACCACCAGCTTGCCGCGCTCATCCCACGGCAGGCCGCGGTCGGCGCAGTAGGCGCGCAGCAGCTCGACGCCGCGCCGGCAGTTCCTGGCCTTGGCCGAGCCCGGCTGGTAGTAGATCCCGGCGTGGGCGACACCGGAGTTGTGCCCGGACTGGTGCCGCGCGACCGCGGCCTCCTTCTCCCAGATGACCACCGGGACACCGGAGGCCGCGAGCTGGCGCGCGGTGGCCAGCCCGACCAGCCCAGCTCCAATGATCCCCACCGTCACCATGCGTCCCCCCAGCGTTGCGGTCTTGGGACAAGTGTAGGACCGCAGGCGGGCCGCGCCCCGGGTTCAGGGAATCCGCCGAACCGATGGTGTACGTCCCATCCTGCCGTGAGCGGATTGACCCCGACCTGCCGACCTCTCCTGGCCCGAGAAGATCCGTCACCTGACCGATGTCTCTCACTGCAAGTTGCAGCAGCATTTTTAACGCAACCGGTCGACGCTGAGCGCTCGCGTATCTGCTCAGGTCGCCCGGAACAGCTCAACCCGGCTCGTTAAGGAAACCCGATGAACGTGATGGCGCCGACCCGTCCGATTGAGTTGCGCGGACGCCGTGTCCGGCTAACCGCGGGACCGGCCGCGGCGGGCGAGGCCCGCCGCCAGGTCCAGGCAGCCATCTCGGCCTGGGACATCCCGGTCGACCCGGACGTCGCGGTCCTGCTCACCAGCGAACTGGTGACCAATGCCATCACGCACGAGGTGACCGGGCTCGTCATGCTGGCCATCACCTGTTCCCGGGACCAGCTGCGCGTTGATGTCCACGACACGTCGCGCTCATTGCCGATGTTGGTAGACGCCGCAGTCGACGCGGAGACCGGGCGTGGCCTGCTGCTGGTCACCACCCTGTCGGCCGAGTGGGGCTTCTACCGCACCCCTGCGGGTAAAGCCGTGTACTTCACGCTCGCGTTCCAGCCCGACGTGGCCGAGGGCGGCGGACGCGGCCCGCAGGGGGTTCAGGCGTGGGGACTGTGAACCATGAGCCCTCCCCCCGAGGTTCACAGTCCCCACTGAACGCTCTCGCGGTTCACGCGGCCCGGTTACCTCGACGCCACGGTGCGCAGGGCGGACTCACGGGCGATGTCGGTCCGCGAGTTGACATCGAGCTTCTTCAGGATGTGCGAGACGTGGGTGGCGATGGTCCGCCGGGATAGCAGCAGCTTGGCCGCGATCTCCGGGTTGGACATGCCCTCTTCCACCAAGGTGGCGATCTTGATCTCGGTCGCCGTGAGGCTGTCCCAGCCACTGCGTGCCCGCCGGTGCTTGGCGTGCGGCCCGCGCCGGATGCCGTGCGCGCGGAACGTGGCCTGCACCCGGGCCAGGTCTGCGGCCGCGCCCAGTGCGGTGTAGACCTCCACGGCACCGGTGAACGCGTCCCGGGCCTGGCCACGGTCGTCGGCCTCCACGAAGTACACGGCGGCCGCCTCCAGCGCCATCGCCCGCAGCAGCGGTCGGCCGGCGTCGTCATAGCGCTCCGCGGCCGCGAGCAGCCGCGGGGCGTCCTGGTCCAGCAGGCCGCGGCAGTACAGCGCGTTGGCCTGCCGGTGCGGGACTTCCGATTCGTCGGCGAGCGTGGTGGCGTGGCCCGCGAAGGCCTGCGCAGTGTCCAGGTCGCCGGTCTGGGTGGCGAGGCGGACGGCGTCGGGCAGCAGATCCTCGATCTCCCCGAGGTCGTCGGTACTGTTGGCGAACCCGGCCGTCAGAGCGGCCAGCGCCTCCGTCAGCGCGTCGGCCTGCTCACAGTCCAGGCTGCTGGCCAGGGCCAGCTGGCCGATCGGGCGGTTCCCGAGCCGCTTGGCGTGCGGTTCGGCCGCGGCCAGATGGCGCCGCGCCGCGTCGGTCTCGCCGCGGTGGAAGCCGATCACGGCGGCGATGCCGAGATCGCAGCAGGCTGCCCCGGGTTCCTTCAGGTCTTCGGGCACGGCTTCCACCTCGGCCAGCGCCTCGTCCCACCGCCCCGTTTCGAAGAGCAACTGGCCCAGGGCGCAGTGCGCCTGAGTCAGCCGCATCGTCGTGCCGACCCGGTCGGCAAGGTGCCGGGCCCGCTCGGCGGCGGCGAAGGCCTGCTCGTACTGGTCGAGGCAGCCCAGCGTGATGGCCTGGTTGATCTGCAGGAGCAGGCGCAGGTCGGTCAGGGCCGGGTCGGATTCGGTCACCGCCAGGGCCCGGTCGAACAGCGGCAGCGCGTCGGTCAGGTGCCCCCGCATCGTCGTCACCAGCGTCAGCACGTGCAACGCCCAGCCCATGGCCCAGCTGTCGTCCGCCTCCGCCGCCGCCGCGAGCGCTTCGGCGGCGACCCGGCTGGCCGTCTCGGCCTCGCCGAGATTTTCGTGTGTCCGCGCGGCCAGCACGAGCAGCCGGGCGCGATGCCGGGCCGAGATCCCGGGCGAGGCCAATGCCCGGTCCAAGGTGGCCAAGGACTCCGTGGACTCGCCGGCCAGCATGCGGGACTGGGCCAGCGTCCAGTGCAGGTCCACCAGGAGATTGGGCTCGGCGGCGTGCTCCAGCGCGCGGATCACCACCTGCCCGGCCTGGGCCGTGTCGCCGATGCGGTAAAGGGCGTCGGCGAGTCGGCTGGCCAGCCAGCTGTGCCGGACCGAGCCGGCCGGGGAGCTGGCCACGGCCCGCTCGAGGAGTTCGGCCGCTACCACGGGCGCCTGGCCGACCAGCGTGTCCGCGGCGTCGGCCAGCCAGTCGAGCATCCACTCGTCCATCGGCTCGGCCGGGCCGCCGGGCTCCCCGGTGGCTCGCAGCAACTGCCGGGCCACCCGGTCCGCCGACGCACCCGCCGCCACCAGGGCGCGCCCGGCGTCGCGGTGCCAGGCGGCGCGCACCGGCGCCGGCATCTCGTCATATAGCGCCGCCCGGATCAGCGGATGCCGGAACCCCAGGGCGTGACCGGACTCGGTCAGCACGCCCGCGGCACACGCCTCGTCCACCGCCGGGATCAGGTGCGCCACGCCGCGGCCCAGCACGATCGCCAGATCGGGCACCGCGAACTCCGCGCCGAGCAGGGCCGCCGCCCGCAGGACGTCGCGCACCGGTCCGGTCACGAAGCCGAGGCGGTCCGCGATGGCCGCCGACAGGGAGCCCGGTGCGGAACCGCCCACCAGCTCGGCGGCTCCCGTCTCGGTCACGGTCAGCCCGGAGCCGCGAACCAGCGCGGCGACCAGCTCGGTGAGGTAGAGGGGGTTGCCCGCCGCCCCGTCGGCGAGCCGCAGCAGGTCGTCGTCGGGCCGGCCGCCCGCCAGGTCGGCCACCAGGTCGGCCACCGCCGCCTCGGTCAGCCTGGTGAGCTCGACCCGGGCCGCCTGGTTCGCCGTTCGCCGCAGCGCCAGCAGGTCCTCGCGCTGCGGCACCAGCCGCATCATCCCCACCAGCAGGAGCGGTACTTGCCGCGCCGACCTGGCCAGCCGCCCCCACAAGGCGATGCTGGCCTGGTCGGCCCACTGGAGGTCGTCGACGACCAGGATGACCGGCTGTACCGCGTACTGCTCGGTGACCAGCGCCAGCAGCTGCTCGGCCAGCACGGCCGGGCCATCCGTGCCGCGGTCAGCGGTCACCTCGCCGCGCAGCAGCCGGACGATCGTCTCCCGCCGGGGGTTGGCCGACGGCTCGCGGACCCGCAGCCCGTCCAGGAACGGCAGCAGCGGCAGCGCCTGGCTCAGCTCGTCGCCGGCCCCCCAGTACACCTGGCAGCCGATCTCCGGTGCCTGCGCCACGGCCGCCCGCACGAGCGCGGACTTGCCGATTCCCGGCTCGCCCTCGATGAGCACCGAACCGCCGCGCCCCCGAGCCGCCTCTTTCATGAGTCCGGTCAGCAGCGCCATCTCGCTGTCACGCCCGACCAGGGAACCGGCCGAGGTTGCCGGGTGCATGGACAAACTGTACTACCAGAATATATACCGAACAAGCAGGATAATTTCGGACATTAATTCGGCGACAACGCCGTCCTGTCCAATGTCGCCTGCCGCTTCCACCGTCCGCGGCACACCTGCGGCGCAAATTGCAGAGAACCTTTCGCTGCATATACTCTTGACATTTTCATATCCAGATGCAGGAAGATTTCCGTTAAATTACGAAGCAGAATGTGCGACGCATTATTTGGTATTTGCAAATATTGTACCTGGTAACTTACGCTAAGTGCATGAAATAGCCGAAAGGCGGCTATTCCACCGGACAGGTCAGATTTGCCCGGCATGACAACCAAGTCACAAAGCAGGCGCCTGACCTCGGTAGACGCCATGGAGGGGTCATGCGCATCCGGCGATCTGTCATCATTCCCGCTATCCTAGCACTTAGTGCGGCTGGGTCAATCCTCGCCGGCTCCACGGCTCCCGCCGTGGCCGCCCAGGGAACCACGGCCCGTGTGGTGGCGGCGGCCCACGCGACGTGGATGCGCGGGTAAACCGGCCTGGCCCGCGACCAAGCGCCCATAGCCGCTACCACTCAATCCGCGACTGGTCTATCGGGCGATTGCCGCCATTCGCGAAAAGGCTTCCTCTGCCTTGTCTATGACAGCCGGGGTCCGACCGGAGGCTCCGGCTGAGCCAGCAACTCCAGGCCCAGGGTTCACCAACGTCCCTCCCTTTACAGCAGTCGCAGCGCTAATCATTTCCTCGGTATTCAACGGTGAGTGAATGAATCGATCGCGTTCGGATCGCGGCCCGGCCTGCATCAGCGGCCGGGCCCAGACGGCATGAAACCCGGAGTCCAGAGCGTTCCCACGCAATGATTTCCGGGTTTCAGTATGTTCGGGGCCGACCCTGGGAAGTCCGGGGCCCGCCCGGAGCCCGGCGCCGCCGGGCCACGCGCCTCGGCGCCCGGCACCCCGCGGCGCGGAGCACCGGACCGGGGTGGTTCGGGGTGCCGGTGCTCGATCTCACCTCTGGGACGGAATCAGCATCATGCCCCGTGTAGTTTCCGGGCGCCCCTGGTTACGATGGGCGGGGTACGGTGTAGTAAAAAGTTCCATAATTGTTTCCGTGAAATCAGCGTGACCCTCATACTGGTCCACTCGCGGGCACCGAGGAGGAGGACGCCCGATGAACGCGCCAGGCAGCCCCACGGTGCGGCGTCGTCGCCTCGCCGCGGAACTGCGCGGGATCAGGGAAAGCAAGGGCAAGAGCGGGGACGCCGTCGCCGCCGCGCTGAAATGGTCACCATCCAAGATCAGCCGGTACGAGCGGGCCAGGACCGGCCTGCGGCCACGGGAAGTCGAGAGGCTGCTGGACTACTACGGGATCAGCGGCGCTCAACGCTCACTCCTCCTCGGGCTCGCCGAGGACGCCGCCCAGAAGGGTTGGTGGGAGGAATTCGCCGACAGCCTCTCCGAGGACTATCAGCAGTTCATCGGCCTCGAGCATGAGGCGACCTCCATCGCCATCTGGCACGTTGACGTCGTCGCTGGCCTGCTGCAGACGGAAGCTTACGCCCGTCATATCATCAGCAGCTACAGCCGGGTCGAGCCGATCGCGCCCGGCATGATAGGACGAATGGTCCGGGTCCGCATGCGGCGCCAGCAGGTGCTGAATCGCGAGGGCCTGCACCTGTCAGTGGTTCTCGACGAGTCGGTCCTGAAGCGCCGGATCGGTGATGAATCGGTAATGTACGAGCAGCTCCAGCGGCTTGCGCTAGAGGCTGAGCGGCCGAATATGACCTTGCGGATTCTCCCCCTCGATACGCAGCACACGGTATTCGGCGAGTCCTTTGTCATATTCGGCTTCGGGGATGACAGCGACGCGATGCTGCAGGATGTGGTAAGTACCGAGCATCTGAAGAGCGGCTTCATCCTGGAGGGGGAGAGGGAGACGTACCTGCACCGGATCGCGTTCCAGATGCTCTCCGAGGCGTCGCTCGACCCGGCGGAGTCCAGGGCACTCATACTCAAGACGGCGGAGTCCGATTGGTCAGGTGCCAGACGGCACGCTAATGCGTAACGCAGCTTATT
>Ga0209415_10006754_pt1 | contig 20267 bp, 19 predicted proteins | sample PeaSoiSIISIP2007_FD_187696 | JGI IMG/M metagenome (GOLD analysis project Ga0209415, IMG submission 187696) | Peat soil microbial communities from Weissenstadt, Germany - SII-SIP-2007 (SPAdes) (version 2) | ecosystem: Environmental > Terrestrial > Soil > Wetlands > Peat | place: Germany...
GCGCGCGACGCCGCGGCGTCCCACGCCGGGGCACGGACGATCGCTGAACTCTCGGGCGGCCGCTTCGTGCTGGGCCTGGGCACGTCCCACCCCGAGCGCGTCGGCCCGCAACGGGGCCACGAGTACTTGCCGGCCCTGTCCGCGATGACCGCCTACCTCGACGCGTACGAGGTGGCGCCGTACACGGCTCCGCTGCCGGTAGCTGAGCCGCCGCTCGTCATCGCCGCCCTGCGGCGGCGCATGGTGACCCTCGCCGGCGCGCGCACCGCCGGCGCCTTTCCCTTCTTCGTGCCGCTGTCGTACGCCGCCCGGGCCCGCGCATGGGTGGACGAGGGCGCCACAGCCGCCGGCCGCGGCACGCGCCCGCTGCTGATCGTGGCGCTGCCGGTCGTGCTGGCCGATGACCCGGCGTCGGGCCTCGCCGCGGCGCGCGCCTACTCGGCGGGGTACCTCCGGATGGTCAACTACCGAGCCAACCTGCTCGACTGCGGCTATGCGGAGGCCGACTTCGAGCCGCCGGGCAGTGAACGGATCATGCGCGAGGTCGTGGCCATCGGCGACGTGGCCGAGGCCCGCGCCCGGATCGCGGCCTTCCACGAAGCCGGGGTCGACCACGTCGCGATCATCCCCATCGGGCCTGACGGCAAGGTCGCCCACGCCTCGACCGTGGAGGCGCTCGCCCCATGAGCGGCGGGTCGTCCAGCCATGGCCTCCGCGTCGCGACATTCGACTGCTACGGCACGCTCGTCGACTGGGAGGGTGGTGCCGCCTCCTTCCTCTACCAGCTCGCGACCCGCGAGGGGGATCCCGACCCCGGGCCCGGCCAGGTCCTCCGCGACCGCTGGGAAGCCCTCCAGTTCGAGATGCTCGCCAGGCCGTATCGACCGTACCGGGCGATCCTGGCGGCCAGCCTGGAGGCGTGGTGCCGGGAGCGGGACTACGCCTACCGGGCCGCCGACGGCGAGGCCTTCGTGGCGGCCATGGGCTCGTGGCAGCCGTTCCCCGACACGCGCCCCGCCCTGCTGCAGGCACAGGCGGCTGGCCTGCGGCTGGTGATCGTCTCGAACACGGACCGGGCCATCATGGCGCGCACGCTGCGCCAGCTCGACCTGCCGTTCGATGACGTGATCGTGGCCGAGGACTGCGGCGCCTACAAGCCGGCGGACGGGGTCTTCGGCTACGTCCTGGATCGCCTGGGCGAGGCGCCGGACACCATCCTGCACGTCGCCTTCGGCTTCAAGTACGACATCGGCCCGGCCCAGCGCCATGGCATGCGCACCGCGTGGGTCAACCGCCACGTGGAGCCGACCCCGCCGGGCGCGAATCCGGACCACGTCTGGCGCGACCTGTGGGGCCTGGCCGAGCTGGTCGGCGGCGAAGGGCCGGGCCTCTGACGGTAGAGGTCACTGGTCGGCCTCTGACCTCCGGGGCAAGCTCGACCTTGCTCCCCTTGTCGGCCCTTTGCCTCGGGGGCAAGCTCGGCCTTGCTCCAGGGGTAACTAACTGACGGCCTGTGCCCTCAAGGACCGGCGAAAGGCGCCACCGACGCGTTCGGAGCGGGCCGGAAGGCTTGTTCGCGGCCCGGACGGCATCCCCGGGCCCATCCCGTACCTGGCAGGCAAGGAATCGGCCGTCGGGGCGCGACGGGCCCATGTCCCTGCGCCTTACTTGCCTCCACGGTAAGAGTTGCCCCTGAAGCAAGGACCTGCGCGCGCAGGAGTGCTGTGCGGGGCGGGCGCCCCTACTGGGCGTCCGCGGTGATGTGATAGAGCTTGCCGCCGAGATCGCAGATGTAGAGCTCGCCGGCATCGTCCTGGCCGAAGCTGGACACCGTGAGCCCCGACTCCAGGAGCACCTTCGCGCTCGTCGGGCCGCGCAGCGCCGACGCAGCATCCATGCCCCAGATGCGGCCGGAGCAGTCGTCGCTGAAGAGGTAGGCCCCCTCGAGCGCCGGGTAGGTCGTGCCACGGTAGACGTAGCCGCCGACGATGGCGCACCCGAACGCATGGCTGTAGGTGTACACGGGCAGCGTCAGGCCGTGGCGGGTGCAGGTCGTCGCGTTGTAGCAGCTGTCGCCTTCCATGATCCGCCAGCCGAAGTCGAGGCCGCCCGGGCCGCCCGGCGGCACCGCATCCACCTCCTCGTACAGGTTCTGGCCCACGTCGCCGATGAAGAGGGCACCCGTCTGGCGGTCGAAGCTGTAGCGCCACGGGTTGCGCAGGCCGTAGTCGAAGATCTCCGGCCGGGCACCGCTGCGGCCCACGAACGGGTTGCTGGCCGGCACGCTGTACGGGTCGCCGGAGACATCGATCCGCAGCAGCTTGCCCAGCAGCGTGTCAAGGCGCTGGCCGTTGTTCTGCGGATCGCCCTCACTGCCCCCGTCGCCCATGCCGATGTAGAGGTCGCCGTCGGGCCCGAAGGCCAGCATCCCACCCTTGTGGTTGGGGAAGGGCTGCTGGATGTGGAGCAGGACTCGCTCGGACGCAGGATCGGCATGACCTGCATCGAGCCGCGTGAAGCGGGCCACGACCGTGTTGCCGGCCGTGTCGGTGTAGTCGACGAAGAGATGGCCGTCGCTGGCGTATGACGGCGAGAACGCCAGGCCCAGCAGGCCGCGCTCGCCGCAGCAGGTGACCTTCGAGCGCAGGTCCAGGAACGGGCTCGCGGCCAGCTTGCCGTCCGCGCCCACGACCAGGATGAGGCCTGGCTGCTCGACGATGAAGAGCCGCCCGCTGCCGTCGCCCGCACCGGTCGCGAAGACGGGCTGGTCCAGCCCGCTGAGGACGAGCTGCAGGCCCAGGTTCACCCGGGAGGGATCGAAGGTCGCGGCGGTCGGCGGCGGACTGGGCGTCAGGGTCGCGACGGGCGCCGTGGTCGGCGGGGTCGAGGGCGTCGAGCCCGGAGCTGCCGAACTCGACTGGGGCGTGGCCGTGGCCGTGGCGGTCACGCCCGGTGTCCACGTCGGGCTGGCAGCCGTGCCGCCGGTACAGGCAGCGGCGACGAGCGACGTGGCGAGGAGCAACGAAAACCCGGCGATCGCTCGCCGGGCTTCGTGCGATCGGACTGGACGGCTCATAGCCGCCACGCGGTCAGGCGCGGCGAGAGGCGAAGCAGTCGTTGCAATAGACGGGCTTGCCGCTGGTGGGCCGGAACGGCACCTGGGCCTCCCGGCCGCAGCTGGAGCACGTCACGTCGAACATCTCGCGCGGGCCGCGACTGGCGCCACCGCCGTAGCCGCCGCCGCCGCCACCACCACCGTAACCGCCGCGGCTGCCGCCGCCGTAGCCACCGCCACCACCGTTGCCGTAGCTACTGGCGCCGTAGCTGCTGCCCCCGCCGCTGTCACCGCGGGCGGCCTTGCGGGCAGCCCGGCAGGAGGCGCAGCGGCGAGGCTCGCTGAACTGGCGGGCCGAGTAGAACTCCTGCTCGCTCGCCGTGAAGAGGAACTCCTGGCTGCAATCCGCGCAGACCAAGGTCTTGTCCGTGAACAACGAAAACCGCTCCTTCTGTGCCGGCTTCCGCGATTCGATTTCTCGCGGAGACCGTGAGAGGGAGCGATCGTGTGGCCGTGCGTTCCTGAGGCCCACCGATGTGGACGTTGCGAGGATGGTAGCGCACGCGCGCAAGCCCCCCGGTCACGCTCAGGCCACGGTCGGGCCGCAGCGTATCAGCCGGCCGGCGGGTATGGCGCCTCCGCGTCGACGCCCAGGCTCTCGCGGGCCTGGCGGGCCGCGGCTGGATCGAGTTGGCCGCAGCGGGCGAGCCCGGCCACCACCGCCTGGGCGATATGGGCCGCATCGATCTCGAAGAAGCGCCGCAGCTCGGCGCGGGTGTCGCTGCGGCCGAAGCCGTCCGTGCCGAGCGCGACCCAGCTGTCGGCCGGCACCCAGCGGGCGATCTGGTCCGGCACGGCCTTCATGAAGTCACTGACCGCGACCACCGGCCCGTGCGCCGCGGCAGCGGCCAACTGGGTCGTGACGAACGGCACCCGGGCCGTCTCGCCGGGGTGGAGGCGGTTCCACCGCTCGACCACGAGCGCCTCGGCGCGCAGGAGCTGGTACGACGTGGCGCTCCAGACGTCGGCGGCGATCCCGAGCTGCCCAGCGAGCACCGCCTGCGCCCGCAACGCCTCCTGCATGATGGCGCCGCTGGCCAGGATCGTGGCCCGCGGCGGCTTGCGCACCCCGGTGACGGCAGGCGCCTCGCGGAAGCGGTAGAGCCCTCGCACCACCCCGTCCTCGGCGCCGGCCGGCAGGGCCGGCATGACGTGGTTCTCGTTATAGAGCGTGAGGTAGTAGACCAGGTCCTCGTCGCCCTCGAGCATGCGCCGCAGGCCGTCACGGATGATGAGGGCCGTCTCGTAGGCGAAGGCCGGGTCGTACGCGCGCACGGCAGGCTGCGTCGAGGCCAGCAGCAGGGAATGGCCGTCCTCGTGCTGGAGGCCCTCGCCGTTGAGCGTCGTGCGGCCGGCGGTGGCGCCCAGCAGGAAGCCCCGCGCCCGCGCGTCGCCGATGGCCCAGAACTGGTCCCCCGTGCGCTGGAAGCCGAACATCGAGTAGAAGATGTAGAAAGGGATGGTCGGCTCGCCGTGCGTCGCGTAGCTGATCCCCGCCGCCTGGAACGAGGCCACGGCGCCGGCCTCGGTGATGCCCTCCTCGAGCACCTGGCCGTCCTTGGCCTCGCGGTAGGACAGCACGAGGTTGGAGTCGACCGGGTCGTACAGCTGGCCGTGCGCGGCGTAGATGCCGACCTCCCGGAAGAGAGGGTCCATGCCGAACGTGCGCGCCTCGTCAGGGACGATGGGAACGACGCGGCGGCCGAGCCCAGGATCGCGCAGTAGGTTGCGCAGCAGCTTGCTGAAGGCCATCGTGGTCGACGCTTCCTGGGTACCGGAACCGGCCATGAACTCCGCGTAGACGGGGTCGCCGGGCAGGTCCACTGCCACTGCGTGCACCACGCGGCGGGGCAGCGGCCCGCCAAGGGCCGCTCGTCGCGCCTCCAGGTATTCGATCTCCGGCGCGTGCCGCCCGGGGTGGTAGTACGGCGCGTCCTTGAGCTTGGCGTCGGGGATGGGCAGCTCGAGCCGGTCGCGGAAGACCTTGAGCTCGGCCTCCGAGAGCTTCTTGGCCTGGTGGGTGATGTTGCGCGCCTCCACGCCGGCGCCGAGCGTCCAGCCCTTGACGGTCTTGGCCAGCACGACCGTCGGTGCACCGCGGTGCACGAGCGCCGCCTGGTACGCGGCGTAGACCTTATGGATGTCGTGGCCGCCGCGCCGCAACCGGGTCAGGTCGTCGTCGCTGAGGTGGGCGGCCATCGCCTGGAGGCGCGGATCCGGCCCGAAGAAGTGCTCGCGGATGTAGGCACCCGACTCGACCGAGAACTTCTGGAACTCGCCGTCCAGGGTCTCGTTCATGCGGTGCACCAGGACGCCGTCCTCGTCCCGCGCCAGCAGCTCGTCCCATTCACGGCCCCAGATGACCTTGATGACGTTCCAGCCGGCGCCGCGGAAGAGGCCCTCCAGCTCCTGGATGATCTTGCCGTTGCCACGGACCGGGCCGTCCAGGCGCTGCAGGTTGCAGTTGACGACGAAGGTCAGGTTGTCCAGACCGTCCCGGCCGGCCAGGGAGAGACCCGCCAGCGCCTCCGGCTCGTCCATCTCGCCGTCGCCCAGGAAGGCCCAGGTATGGTTGGCGCCGGTGTCCTTGATGCCTCGCGCGGCGAGGTAGCGGTCGAAGCGGGCCTGGTAGATGGCCGCCAGCGGCCCGAGGCCCATGGAGACCGTGGGGAACTCCCAGAAGTCGGGCATGAGGCGCGGATGGGGATACGAGCTGAGGCCCGCACCCGGCACGACCTCGCGCCGGAAATGGTCCAGCTGGTCGGCCGAGAGCCGGCCCTCCAGGAAGGCCCGGGCGTACATGCCGGGCGCGGCATGACCCTGGTAGAAGACGTGATCGCCCATGCCGGGCGCGGCCTTGCCCCGGAAGAAGTGGTTGAAACCGACCTCGTAGAGGGTCGCCGCCGAGGCGTAGGTGGCGAGGTGGCCGCCGATGCCCGGGCTGAGGTTGTTGGCCCGCAGGACCATCGCCACCGCGTTCCAGCGGACCATGCGCCGGATGCGGTGCTCGATCTCCTCGTCGCCGGGGAAGGGCGGTTCCTGCTCCGGGCTGATGGTGTTGATGTAGCGCGTCTGGGTCAGCGCGGGGAGGCCCAGCTGGAGCTGGCGGGCGCGCTTCAGGAGCCGGTAGAGGATGAACTGGGCCCGGTCGGCACCTTCGTTGCGGGCGACCGAATCCAGCGAGTCGATCCAGTCCTGGGTCTCGGTCGGGTCGCGATCCGGCAGCTGGCGCTTGAAGTCGCCGTACTCGTCGAACATGCGCATGAATACTAGGCTGGGCCGACGTATCCTGCCCCCATGCTCATGGAAGGACGCGCCCTCGGCATCGACATCGGCGGCACGGGCATCAAGGGTGCCGTCGTCGACCTGGCGGATGGCCGCCTGATCTCCGATCGGGTGCGCGAGAAGACGCCCCAGCCGGCCACGCCGGCGGCCGTCGTGGAGGTCACCGCCCGCGTCTGCCAGCGCCTGACCGAGGGCGGCTGGCTCACGCCCGACCTGAAGGCCGGGGCCGGCTTCCCGGCCGTCATCAAGAACGGCCGCTCGCTGAGCGCCGCCAACGTGGACCCCGCGTTCATCGACGCGCCCGTCCAGCAGCTCCTGGCCGACCGGCTGGGCCGGCCGGTGGTCGTCATCAACGATGCCGACGCGGCCGGGCTCGCCGAAGTGGCGTTCGGCGCCGGTCGCGGGCATCCCGGCGTGGTCATGCTCCTGACGATCGGCACGGGCATCGGGTCGGGGCTCCTCATCGACGGCCGGCTCGTGCCCAACACCGAGTTGGGCCACCTCCAGATGCACGGCCGCGATGCCGAGCGGCTGGTCAGCGGCGCGGCGCGCGAACGACGCCACCTGGGCTGGAAACGCTGGGCCCGCGAGTTCAACATCTACCTGGCCATGATCGAGCGCTACTTCACGCCGGACCTGATCATCCTCGGCGGCGGGGTCAGCAAGGAGCTGCCGCGCTACGCCAAGTACCTCCAGGCGCGTGCCCCGATCGTGCCCGCGGCGATGCTCAACACCTCGGGCATCGTGGGGGCGGCGATGGCCGCGCAGGGCGGGCTGCCGGCGGCGGAGGCCGAGGTGGAGGCAGCCGACCGCGCGGCCGAACGCGAGCAGCACGCCGCGGCGCCTCCGGTGGGGTCCGCGGACACCGTGTGATGGACGTCGCGTCCGGCCGGGCGATGGCGGGCCGCGCCCCCTCGAGCCTCGCGCGCGAGCACTGCCAACCCGTACGGGCGGGCACGAGCGCCCTGAGCCACTTCGACATCGAGGAGCTGGCCGACGAGCTGGAGCCGGGCTGGCACGTCAACGACGACCGCATCCAACGCGAGTACGTGACGCAGGACTTCGGCGAGGCGTTCGCCCTGGCGACGAGGATCGCGCTGCTGGCCGAGGGGCAGGGACACCACCCGGAGATGACCGTGAGCTGGGGCCACCTGGTGGTGACCCTGAGCACACATGCCGCGCGTGGCCTGACCCGCAACGACTTCATCCTGGCGGCCCACATCGACGCGCTCGGGGGGTCATGAGCCGACCCGTCCAGGTGCATCTCCTGGATGCCACGTACGAGCTGTTCCGGGCCCATTTCGGGCGGCCGCCGACGAGCGATCCGCAGGGACGCCCCGTCGGCGCGACCGTGGGCCTCGTGGAGAGCGTCCTCAACCTGCTGCGCGAACCGGGCGTGACGCACGTCGGCTGCGCCACGGACCACGTCATCCGCTCCTGGCGCAACGACCGCTACGCGGCCTACAAGACCGAGGCCGGCATGCCCCCCGAACTCCTCGCCCAGTTCGGCATGGCCGAGGACGCCCTGCGGGCCCTGGGGCTCGTGGTGTGGGCGATGGTCGAGTTCGAGGCCGACGATGCGATCGGCGCCGCCGCCGAGCGCTTCGCGGCCGACCCGGCCGTCGAGCGGGTCGTGATCCTGTCACCCGACAAGGACATGGCCCAGTGCGTCCGGGAGGACGGTCGCGTGGTCTGTTTCGACCGGCGCCGCGGCCTGCTGATCGACGCGGCTGCGGTGCGCGAGAAGTTCGGCGTCGCCCCGGCCAGCATCCCCGACTACCTGGCCCTCGTCGGTGACAGCGCCGACGGCTATCCCGGCCTCCAGGGCTGGGGGGCCAAGTCGGCCGCCGCCGTGCTGGCCCGCTACGGCAGCCTGGAGGCGATCCCGCCCCGCGCCTCGCAGTGGGACCTGGCCGTGCGCGGTGCGCCCGCGCTGGCGCAGGTGCTGCGGGACGGCCAGGCCGACGCGTTCCTCTTCCGCGAGCTGGCCCGCCTGCGCCTGGACGCCCCGGTGCCGGAGGCGCTCGACGACCTGCGCTGGCGCGGCGTGCCGCGCGCGGCGTTCGAGGCGCTCGTGGAGCGGCTAGGCGCTCGCCACCTGTTCGGGCGCGTGTCCCGCTGGGCCGCCGCCTGACGGCAGCCGGACCCGCAGGGCGGCCGGCTCGGCCACGACCGTCGCGGCCGTGACACCGGGCCCGCGCACCGGCGTACCGTCGAGCTGGAGCGGCAGCTCTCCGTCGAGCACCTCGACCCGGAGCGACCGACCGACCAGCCACACGACCCCATCGGCAGGCGGGATCCGCCTGACCGCCACCTCCACCCCCAGACGGGCCAGCCGGGGCATCGGGGCGGCGGGGAGCAGGCAGAGGTCCAGCAGGCCGTCATCGGGCCGCGCCCGCGGGCTGGGCCACACGAGATTGGCGTACAGCCGGGTATTGCCCACGATGAGCTGCCAGGCCGGCCCCTCCCACCCGATCTGCCCATCGACGGTCACGCGGACGCGCCGCGTCCGCCACCCGGGGGCCACGACGACGGCCGCGACGGCGATGGCGACGGGCCCCACGAGGCGCTTGAGGCCCGCGCGCGTGGCGCCCAGGATGGCCCCGTCGAGCCCCAGGCCGGCGGCGATGATGAAGCGGCCCCAGCGGCCATCGGGCAGCGTCACCCGGCCGAGGTCAAGGGGCCGCTCGACACCCTCGACCAGGGCCCACGCGGCCGCCTCGGGCGCCGCGGGGATGCCCATCTCGCGGGCGAAGACGTTGGCCGTCCCGCCGGGCAGGACGCCCAGCGGCAACGGCCCCCCGGCCAGCGCCGACGCGACGTCACGCAGAGTGCCGTCGCCGCCGGCTGCGACGAGCAGGTCGGCCCCCGCGTCGAGGGCGCGTGCGACCAGCGGGCCGGTCGCGCTGCCGGGCGTCCGGGAGTAGACGCGCACCTGCCACCCCGCCGCCGACAGGATGGGCGCGATCGACCGCACCGGATACGGGCCGCGGAAGGAATGCGGGTTGTCGATGATCCCGACGCGCACGGATCCGGCCGCGCTCAGGCCGCCAGGAGGCGCAGCAACTCCGCGTGGCGGGGCGCGGCCGCGGCCACGACGCCCACCTTGCCGGTCGGGCGCGCCATGTCGAGCCACGGGCCGCCGGCCAGGTCGGTCACCGTGGCGCCGGCCTCGGCCGCGATGAGGCCCGCGGCGGCGACGTCCCAGGCCGACAGGCCGCCGGCCTGGACGTAGACGTCGAAGCGGCCATCGGCGACGTAGGCCAGGGCAAGGGCCGAGCTGCCCAGCACCCGGTTGACCTGCGTGGCCCGGATCACGGCACGCGCCCGGGCCCGCCATCCGCGCTGCGGGAGGACGACCGTGGCAAGGCACTGGGCCAGGCTGTCCCACTGCGGTGGCGCGACCGGCTCACCGTTGCGGCATGAGCCACCGCCCGCCACGGCCTCGTAGAGGTCGCCACGGGCCGGGTCGAAGACGACCCCCACGGCCGCCCGGCCATCGACCACGAGGCCGATGCTGACGCAGAAGAAGGGCAGGCCGTGGGCGTAGTTGACGGTCCCGTCGAGGGGATCGACGACCCACACCCGCCCGACGCCCTGGTCGGGCGGTGGGCCGGTCCCCCCGTCGCCGCGATGGGCGCCCGACTCCTCGGCCAGCAGGCCGTCGCCCGGGAACAGGGCCCGGAGGCCGCCCAGGATGAGCGCCTCCGACGCGTGATCCGCCTCGGTGACCAGGTCACGCGAACCCTTGTGGGTCCCCTTCGTGCGTATGTCGGTGAGACGTCCGTAGAGGTCCATCTGGAGCCGGCCCGCCTCGCGCGCGAGGCGCGTCGCCGCCTCGAGCTCCGGCCCGTAGGCGCCCGCGGCGGGCTGGCGCGTCGGCGGGGGCTCGGATGGTGCCACCGCGCCATCGTAGCGCCCGACGCGGGGCGGCTTGTCGGGTCGGGAGCTTGGCCCCAAGATGCGCGGGATGTCGCCCAAACGCTGGACCCTCGTCGCCGCCGTGCTCGGCTCGGGCATCGTGTTCCTGGACTCCACGGTGGTGAACGTGGCCCTGCCCCAGATCGGCAAGGACCTGCCGCGGCTCTTCGTGGCCCAGCTGGAAGGGCAGTCGTACGTCTACAACGCCTACCTCCTGTCGCTCAGCTCACTGCTCATCCTGGCCGGCGGCCTGACCGACTACATCGGCCGGCGGCGCATGTTCCTGACCGGCCTGCTGGGCTTCGGGGCGACCTCCATCCTGTGCGGCTTCGCGCCGGACATGGAGCTCCTGATCCTCTTCCGCATCCTCCAGGGCGCCGCCGGGGCGCTGCTCGTGCCCGGCTCGCTGGCCCTCCTCACGGCGACCTTCTCGGGCGAGGAGCAGGGTCGCGCGTTCGGCCTGTGGGCGGGCGCGTCGGGCGCGACGACGCTCCTGGGGCCCGTCGTGGGCGGCCTGCTCGTGCAGACCATCTCGTGGCGGCTCGCCTTCTTCATCAACGCGCCGCTCGTCGCCATCGCCGCCTTCGCCACGTGGCGCTTCGTGGCGGAGAGCCGCAACGAGCAGGCCTCGGGCCGTTTCGACTGGCTGGGGGCGGTTGACGTGGGCCTCGCCGTCGGCGGCCTCTCCTTCGGCCTCATCTACGGGGGCGAGCGCGACTGGGCCGACCCCCTGGCCTTCGTATCCATCGGCGTGGGGGTCGCCGCCCTGGTCATGTTCCCCTTCCTCATGCGCCGCCGGCCGGATCCGCTGGTGCCGCTGGGGCTGTTCCGTTCGCGCCACTTCACGGTCACCAACATCTCGACGTTCCTGATCTACGGCGCGCTGTACGTCTACTTCTACTACCTGGCCCTCTTCACCCAGGGCACCCTGGGCTACACGGCGGTCGCCGCCGGTCTCGTCGGCCTGCCGGGAGGTCTGCTGCTGACGCTCTTCTCACCGCGCTTCGGCACCCTTGCCGCCCGCCTCGGGCCGCGCCGCTTCATGGCTGCGGGCCCCGTCGTCATGGCCCTTGGCCTGCTGTGGCTCGTGCGCACGCCGGTCGACAGCGTCGCCTGGAAGATCCAGCCGGGCGACGTCGGGACGTGGCTGCCGTCGAGCGGCTACCTCGTCGACCTGCTGCCCAGCGTCCTCCTTTTCGGCGTCGGCATCACGATGCTGGTGGCGCCGTTGACGACGGCCCTCATGCGCTCCGTGCCGATGGCCAACGCGGGTCTGGCCTCGGCCATCAACAACGCCATCTCGCGGGTCGGGCCGCAGCTCGTGGGGGCCGTCATCTTCGTCGGCATCACGACCCTCTTCTATGCCAGCCTCCAGACCCTTCTGCCGGGCACGGACGTCGCCTCCCTGCGGCACACGATCGCCCCGCTCGACGTGCCGCCGCCGGGCACCCCGGCCGACGTCGTGGCCGCCGCCCATCAGGCGTCAACCGACGCGTTCCACCTGGCGATGGTCGTGTGCGCCGGCCTGCTCCTCGTCGGCGCGGGCGTCAACGCGATCGGCATCCGCCCGCTTGTCGCTGCTACTGTGCCCGAGCCCGATGCGCCATCGGGCGGCGCGCTCGCCGGGTAGGCTCGGCCACGGTTCGCCCGCCCCGACCGGGCTAGGTGCAGCGCACCGCCAGACGCGTCAGGTCGTACGGCAGCCCATCGGGCCCCGGTGGCAGGCTCTGCCGCTGATAGCTGAGCGTCTGGCCGGGCTGGAGCGGATCGGTCAGGAAATCGATGTCATCGGGCGCCGGAACGCCGCCGCGCGAGACGCGACAGGTCGCCGAGGCGGTCTTCGTCCCGTCGTTGCGGACCGTCACGGTCATCGCGACGCTGCCGTCCGGCTGGAGGACGACCCCGCTGATCTGGCTCGTAAAAGGGCCCACGCCGGCGAGCGCGAGCCGTCCCAGCAGCGCCAGGCCGATGAAGCCGATGATGACCCCGCCCAGGATCGTGGCGTGGAGCTGGGCCGTCCCGGGAGCACCGATGTGACCGGGGTTGTCCTCGTCACACAAGCCCACGCCGAGCGGCGTCGGCTTGCCACATCGCTGGCACGTCTGGTGCGGCACCTTCAGGAGCTCGAGCTGCTCGGGGGTCAGGCCGACCTGCGTCATCGGGCGCAGCGTACCCCGGTCGTCGGTCGGCCGCAGTCGGCCGTGCTCAGGACCCCAGGCGCTCCCGCGCAGCGACGACAGCATCAAGCTGCTCGGGGCGGACGTAGCCGATGACCAGCTCGCTCGCGCCGGCGTCCGCCAGGCGCGCCATCTCGCCCGGCAGGTCCGCCAGGAGCGGCTGATCGGTCGGCGAACGCTTGCGGTCGAGGTCCACCTCGACCAGCACGGCCACGTCCCCGGGCCGCCGGCCCGCCGCCCCGAGCGCGTCAAGGAACGCCTGCCGGTCGCGGCGGAGGCCCTTCGCATCGGTCGTCCACGCGTCGCCCAGCCGCGCCGCGAGGCGCGCCCCGGCGGGCGTCTCGCCGCCGATGATGAGCCGCGGCGCCGGCCGCGGCACGGGGTGGGCCTGCGCCTGGGCCAGGAGATAGTGGCGCCCCTGGAAGGAGACCGGCCCGCCGCTCCACAGCAGACGCAGGATCTGCACGGCCTCCTCGAGGCGCTCGGCGCGCTCCGCCGCCGGCGGGAACGCGATGCCCAGGGCCTCGTGCTCGAGCGGGAAGCCGCCGATCCCGATGCCCATCTCGAGCCGCCCGGCGGCCACGTCCTGCACGGTCGCGGCCATGCGGGCCAGCAGGGCCGGGTGGCGGTTCATGACGTTGGTGACGAAGCTGCCGACGTGGATCCGCTCGGTCACGGCGGCCGTCGCGGCCAGCGTCGTCCAGCACTCCAGGACCGGATCGGCGGGATCGCCGCGGCTCAGGAAGTGGTCCCAGCACCACACGGCATCGAACCCCGCGGCGTCCAGGCGGCGGGCGGCGGTGAGCCACCAGGCGGCGGTCACCCCGATCGCCGTGAGGTTGACGCCGAGGCGCATCCGGTTGCGCCCGGTCAGACGGCGACCCCGGCGGTGAGGGCGACCTCGATCATCCGGTCGGTCGCCGCGGCAAGGTCCTCCAGCGACATGTACGAGGCCTCCGAGGTGGTCTCCTCGGACAGCACGTCACTGACGGTCAGAGCGCACGCGGCGCGCACGTCGGCCCCGGCCGCCGCGGCGCGCGCCGCCAGGAAGAAGAGCGCGGCGGCCTCCATCTCGAAGCCCAGGATGCCCCGCGCCCGCCAGCGCGAGACGTAGTCGTCGTCGGGGTTGTAGAAGACGTCCACGGTCGCCACCGGCCCGACATGCGTCCGGATGCCCCGGCGTCGGGCCTCGTCGACCAGGGCTCGCGTGAGGTCGAAGTCGGCGACCGGCGCGTACGGTTCGCCGTGGAGGTACGTGCGCGTGGCCCCATCGACCGGCGCCGCGGCAGTGGCGACGATCAGGTCCCCAGTGCGGATGCCCCGGCCGATGCCGCCCGTCGTGCCCACCCGCACCAGCCGCGTGGCCCCCAGGCGGAGCAGCTCCTCCACCACGATCGAGATGCTTGGCGTGCCCATACCGGTCGTCTGCACGCTGACCGGGTGCCCCTGGTACGTGCCCGTGTAGCCGTACATGGCGCGGTGATCGGTCACCCGGCGCGCCGCCTCGAGTCCGCCGTCGAACCGCTCGGCGATGCGCGTCGCCCGGTTGGGGTCGCCGGGCAGCAGGACGAGCGGGGCGTAGTCGCCCGGTTCGGCGCGGAGGTGGATCTGCGGCATGGCCGAAGTCTAGCGACGGGAATGGCCCCGCGGCGGCGGCGGCGCGGCCCAGCGATCCCGCGGCCCCGCGGCCCCGCGGTCCGTTGCTTCAGGAGCAAGTATCAGACCAGATCGCCGCCCCGGAACGCCCGATGGGCCCGCCGACGGCCCCGAAAGGGCCGGATCGTGCTGATTCCGTGCTCCCATGGCAAGGATCCGGCGGATCGGGCGGATGGGAGGCCGGCATGGGCCGGTCCCGGTCCGTTACTTGCTCGTGAGCAAGAGGGGCGCCGATTGCCGCGCGGACGGTGTTCGGCTAGGGTCGCTCGATGCGCGATCCGAGCCCGGTCCCTGCGAGCGCCCCGGGCGCGGACGCTTCGGCCACCGTGAGCGCCGCTCCGGCCACCGGACCCCGGCGCAGTGGCGGGGCCACGGTCACCTTCGAGCGCGTGACCAAGCGCTACGACCCGGGCGACAAGGGCCCCGGGGCGGTCAACGACCTCTCGTTCACCGTGCCGGCCGGCAGGATCTGCGTGCTCGTGGGCCCGTCCGGCTGCGGCAAGACGACCAGCCTGAAGATGGTCAACCGGCTCATCGAGCCGACCAGCGGGCGGATACTCATCGACGGCGTGGACGCCTCGACGCGTGACGTGACCGAGCTCCGCCGGGGCATCGGCTACGTCATCCAGCAAGTAGGGCTGTTCCCGCACCAGACGGTCGGCGAGAACGTGGCCGTCGTGCCGCGCCTGCTGGGCTGGTCCGCGGCGCGCCAGCGCGAGCGATCGGACGAGCTGCTCGGGCTGGTCGGCCTGGACCCGGCACGCTATCGCGACCGCTACCCCAGCCAGCTGTCCGGTGGCGAGCGGCAGCGTGTCGGGGTAGCCCGGGCCCTGGCCGCGGACCCGCCGGTGATGCTGATGGACGAGCCGTTCGGCGCGGTCGACCCCATCGTGCGCGAACGGCTCCAGAACGAGTTCCTGCGGCTCCAGCAGGACCTGGCCAAGACGATCCTCTTCGTGACCCACGACATCGACGAGGCGATCAAGATGGGCGACCTCGTCGCGGTCATGCAAGCCGGCGGCGTGCTGGCCCAGTTCGCCCCGCCCGAGCAACTCCTGGCCCAGCCGGCGTCCGAGTTCGTGGCCCGCTTCGTGGGCGCGGACCGGGGCCTCAAGCGCCTCTCGCTGATGCGGGTGCGCGACCTGCCGCCGCACCCGGCCGTCATCGCGCGACCGGGCGACGATGCCGCGGATGCCCGGCGCCGCATCCTCGCCGACCCGTTCCCCTACCTCCTCCTGGTGGACGCGATCGGAGCGCCCATCGGCTGGCTGGACCAGCGGGCCATCCCGACGAGCGGCACGCTCTCCGCGGACGGGGCGAACGCCATGTCGCCGCTGTTCGCGCCCGAGACCACCATCAAGGACGCCCTGTCGATGCTGCTCGACAACGAGGTCCAGGCCGGCATCACGGTGGATCGCGATGGGCGGGCACTGGGCCTGGTGACCGCCCAGGACATCGCCCTCGCGGCGCGGCCGGAGGGAGGGCCCCGCTGATGCTCGACTGGGGCTGGCTCACATCGCACGTCGGCGCCTTCGCCGACCGCACGGTCCAGCACGTCTACCTGGCCGCCATCGGGCTTCTCGTGGGCTTCCTCATCGCCTTCGCGCTGGCCCTGTGGGCGGTCCGCCGCCGGCGTGCCTATCCGCCGATCGCCGGCCTGGCCGGCGTCGTCTACACCATCCCCAGCCTGGTCCTCTTCGCCGCCCTCGTGCCGATCACGGGCATCTCGCTGCTGACCGCGGAGGTGCCGCTGGTCCTGTACACGCAGGTCATCTTCATCCGCAACATCGTGGCCGGCTTCGATGCGGTCCCGGCGGACGTCGTCGAGGCGGCCGCCGGCATGGGGTACACCCCCAACCAGCGCCTGTGGCGCGTCGAGCTGCCGCTCGCCGTGCCGCTCATCGTGGCCGGCCTGCGCGTGGCGAGCGTCTCCACGATCGGCCTGGTGACGATCACCGGCACGCTCGGCGACCGCTTCGGCGGCCTTGGCTTCTTCATCTTCGAGGGCTACTCGCGCTCGTTCTCGACCGAGATCCTGGCCGGCGCGGTGCTCTCCATCGCGCTGGCGCTGGCGGTCGACTTCCTGCTGGTACGTGCTCAGCGGTGGCTCACCCCGTGGACCCGTCCGCCGGCCCCGGCCGACCGCCTGGCTGCCGTGGAGACCGGTGCCTGATGGACCTCGTGTCGGCGACGGTCCGATGGTTCACCGATCCGGCCGACTGGGCCGGCACGAGCGGCATCCCGAACCGGCTCCTGGAACACGTCGCGGTCTGCGCCATCACGCTGGGCATCGCGGTGCTGATCGCCCTGCCGGTGGGCCTGTGGATCGGCCACACCGAGCGGGGCTCCCGGCTCGCCGTGGGGCTGGCCAACCTGGGGCGGGCGGTGCCGACGCTGGCCGTCATGGGCATCGTGGCGCCGTTCACCACGCTGATCGATCCCAGCCTCGGCTTCATCGTCTTCCCGGTGGTGATCGCCATGGTCCTGCTCGGGATACCCCCGATCCTGGTCAACGCCTACACCGGCATCCATGAGGTGGACCGCGAGCTGGTGGAAGCGGCCCGCGGCATGGGTTTCCGCGAACGCCAGATCCTGCTGCGGGTGGAGGTGCCGCTCGCCCTGCCGGTGCTGATCGGCGGGATCCGGTCCGCGTCGGTCCAGATCCTCGCCACGGCCACCCTGGGCGCGATCTTCGGCTTCGGCGGGTTGGGCCGCTTCCTGGTCGACGGCATCGCGCAGCAGGACGTGGGCCAGACGTGGGGCGGCGTCGTCCTGGTGGCCGGCCTGGTGCTCCTGAGCGAGACCGTCTTCGCGGTCGCCCAGCGCCGCCTGATCTCGCGCGGCCTGCGCGCCCAGGCGGCGGCGGCCCCGGCCGCGTCATGACCCGCTAGATCCGAACCGGCCCCGCCGACGTACAGAGCGGCGCGGGCCTCATGCGCCGTGCCCGCACCCCTTGCCCGCGTTTGGACGCGTCCGCGGGGGGACGGCTATAGTCGGCCGACCTTTCAGCCGATCAGCCCGAACGGCAAGGGAGTAGAAGGAGACGACCCATGCGGCTTCCCCGCATGCTCGCCCTCGGGGCGTCGACGCTGGTGCTCTTGAGCGCCTGCTCGACGGGTGGGGGCAGCAGCACACCAACGCCGGCGGCGACGACCGCCGCGCCACCGACCGCGTCGAGTGCCCCAGCCTCGGCGACCCCCACCGCGGCGTCCCCGACGATCAAGATCGGGTCGGCCGGCTTCTACGAAGCCAAGATCATGGCCGAGATCTACGCCCAGGCCCTGGAGGCCCACGGCTACACGGTGGACCGGGCGGGTATCGGCCTGGGTGCCCGTGCCGTGACCAATCCGGCGCTGGAGTCGGGCCAGATCGACCTGGAGCCCGAGTACATCGGCAGCGACCTAGCCTCCTATGAGCCGGGCAAGCAGACCGGCGACCCGACCCAGAACATGGACAACCTCCAGGCGGTACTGGCGACCAAGGGCATCACCGTGCTGCCCTTCTCCCCGGCGGTCGACACGAACGCCTTCGTGGTGCGGCCCGCCACGGCCAGCCAGTACAACCTGGTCAAGATGAGCGACACGACGGCCGTCCAGAACCAGCTCAAGTGGGGGCTCGCCACGGACTGCAAGACCAACCCGGTCTGCGCCGCGGCTCTCCTGAGCGCCTACGCCCTCAAGCCGACCAACGTGACCTACTTGTCGGCGTGCGACACCCCGATGGCCAAGGCGCTGCTGGCCAAGACCATCGACGTGGGCGAGTTGTGCTCCACGCAGCCCGATATCGCGGAGAACGGCTGGGTCGTCCTCCAGGACGACAAGGCCACCCAGCCGGCCGACAACATCGCGCCGCTCGTGCGCAACGACTACCTGGCCAAGCTCAGTGACATCGCCGGCTTCGAGGCGATCCTCAACGCCGTCTCGGCGAAGATGGACACCGCCACCCTGACCCAGCTCAACGCGGACTTCGCCATCAAGAACCAGGACATCGCGACGATCGCCAAGAACTGGCTGTCCCAGGCGGGTCTCGTCCCCTGACCGCCTGTACCCCGTGACTCCGGAGGCGGTCGCCCCCCCGCGGGGCGGCCGCCTCTTCGATTCCCCCCGTCCATCCAGGAGGAGCCCATGGATACCCTCGCCCGGTCGCCCCTCACGGAGTACCTAGAACTGGCCGACTGGCGCCGCCGGGTCGCCGCCGCCTGGGAGGCCTGGAGACGTGACGCGACGGCCGATCCTGCTGCCGCCACGTCCGCCTACCGCACCGGCAAGGACGTCCTCTTCCGCGATCATCCGCAGTCGCCGCTGCCCCCGGAGCGGCGGACCACGTTCAGCGGCCTCGCCTACTGGCCCTACGACCCGGCGTGGCGGATGACCGTGCGCCTGGAGTCCTTCGACACCCCGACGGTCGGGCCCCACGATGAGTCGGCCGCCGTCGCCGCGGTGGCTGCCGCCACCGCCGGACCGTTCGGCGGCCTGGCTCTGCCCAACTCGGGCTCGGCCAACCCCACCTTCCGGCGCATCGGTCGAGTGGATCTCGCCGGGCCGCTGGAAGGGCAAGAGCTGACCGTCTTCTGGCTCGAGGGCTACGGCGGTGGCCTGTTCGTGCCGTTCCGTGACGCCACCTCGGGGGGTCAGACGTACGGCGCCGGGCGCTACCTGCTCGACACGATCAAGGGTGCCGACCACGGCGGCGACGCGACGACCGGCGCGCTGGTGCTGGACTTCAACATGGCCTATCACCCCTCCTGCGCCTACGACCCCCGCTGGAGCTGCCCCCTGGCCCCGCCGGAGAACCGCCTCGCGGTGCCCGTGCGCGTGGGCGAGCGCCTCGCCTGACGCTCCCAGAACGAACGTACCGCCACCGGCCGTACTGCTGACACGACGCGCCGTGGCCCGGGCGTGGGAGATGATGCATGCCCGACGGCGCACGACCCGGGCCGGGGCCGTGTGGGGCCGTCGAGGGGGACTGCGTGCGCTTCATCAACCGGGCAGGTCGAACCGAAGAACGGCTGCTCTGGTCGCGCGACGAGCGGTTCGTCGCGCGCGTGGCCGCCGGCGTGCCCGGCGCGATGCACCTCATCCTGGCCTCGGGCGCGGTCATCATCGGCTCGGGCGAAGCGATGACCGATGCGGTGGTCGCAGCGATGGCCGGCCCGACCGACTATGGCCTGATCGCCCTCGACATGCAGGTCCCGCCCGTCGAGCGCTACCTGACCGGCCTGGCCGACGCCGTGCAGCAGTCGGGCATCGCCGACAGGGTGGGCATGCTGACCTCACCGGTGACGGCCTACCACAAGGTCATGGACGCCTTCCTGGCCCTTGGCCGGCGCGACGCCATCGGCATCGTCTACCAGCCGCTCGTCTCGCTCGAGACGATGGTCGCGGTCGGCTACGAGACGCTGTGCCGGCCGTCGGCCGCGGCCGGCTCGATCGACGAGGTCGTCCGCGCCGCGGTCGAGACCGACCGGACGGCGGAGCTCGATCGCCTGATCTTCGAGCGCGTCCTGAGCCGGACCGCGCGCCTGCCCGAGATCCCGACCCACATCACCATCAACCTGCTGCCCGCGAGCCTGGCCGACGCGTGGTTCGAACCGGCCGCCCTGGCCGCACGTTGCCGTGCGACCGGCATCCATCCGCGCCACATCACGCTCGAGTGCACCGAGCAACAGGCGGCCCCTGACCTGACGGCCCTCGTGCGGCGCGTCCGGCAGCTGCGCGCCCGCGGCTTCGGCTTCGCCGTCGATGACGCCGGCGCCGGGTACGCCTCGTTCAGCCTCATCGCGGCCCTCAAGCCATCGCTCATCAAGATCGACCGCGACATCGTGCGCGGCATCGCCCGCCAGACCTCCAAGCAGGCCCTCGTGGAAGCGTTCGTGGGCTTCGCGCGACGCATCGGGGCGGACCTGGCCGGCGAAGGCATCGAACGGGTCGCCGACCTGGAGATGCTGCGAAGCCTCGGCGTGACGTTCGGCCAGGGCTGGATGCTGGGCCGGCCGGCGAGCACGCCGCAACCTGCCAGGCACGTGCCGGGCCACCCGACCCCGTCGGCGCTCGCCCGGGCCGCCGGTCGGAACCGCGCCGCCGCCAGAGGGACCTCGGTCGGCGCCGGCTAGT
>Ga0209415_10006755_pt1 | contig 20266 bp, 16 predicted proteins | sample PeaSoiSIISIP2007_FD_187696 | JGI IMG/M metagenome (GOLD analysis project Ga0209415, IMG submission 187696) | Peat soil microbial communities from Weissenstadt, Germany - SII-SIP-2007 (SPAdes) (version 2) | ecosystem: Environmental > Terrestrial > Soil > Wetlands > Peat | place: Germany...
TACTTACTAAATTCGCGAACTTTTCTGGCTCCGGTTCTTGTTCGCTGTCGGGGCTCTTCTCATCGCTCATTCGCCGAACCTCATCAGGAAGGTTTGTCGTACTCAAAACCTGCGTTGACGTTAGTGTCAGAAACGGAGTACAATTCTGCCACAATGCCAATAATCATCCCACTCGCTCTCGGCGCTCTGTTTGGAAAAGCCACCGCCAAAAAGAAAGGCAAGGAACAGTTTGTAGCCGTCAAAGGGAGAATTCATAAGGACGGGACGACCGGGCCACCTCACATTAGGAAGAAGGCGAAATCCAAGTAGCCAGCGATGCAGCTTTTTCACGTTGGGGAAGCCACACCACGGACAACCTTCGGGTGATAGATAAGCAAACAAACCTCAAGAAGGGTGCCAAGCGTCCACGAATCTGGGAGATGTGGTAGATTGGCCGCAGTAGATCGCATGATCAGAGGACCACTTTCCGACAGGCTTGAATACGCAATCCTTGAGATCGTTTCTGGAGCATCTAACGCCGATCATCAGAACTATTGGGGAGGGTGGGAAACTTCGGTTCGGCCACTCGTGCGTGACTACTCCGACCCAAAGGATCTTCTCGGTGCATTCAAGCGTCTCCGGGAGAACGGTGTACTTTGCCTGACCAAGCCGGATAATCTGGCAAGGAAGCGTCACGGCTTTGACTATTCCGGCTCTCCAGCCGATGATGAGAAGTTCTTTCTTGATTCCTCGTTGGGATTCAATGCCGTGTTGACCGATGCAGGCCGAAGCTATTGGAATCGTATCCGGGTCGAGAAGAAAAGTGCAACCATTGGATTTCCTCGGTAACCAAGTCAGCACCACTTGTACACTCTGCGCACGGCCCAAGAAAGTCGCGCCGCCCGCCGAGCCGCTTCCGCCCCCGCCGCCCATGTCCGGTTTTGTGCGCGGATCGGGGATGCGGCAGGCTCGGTCGTAAGCGGCTTCGTGGCGTAAGGCCCGCGCCCCTCATAGTCGTAGACAAAGTGTCCGCTCCGCGGGCGACGGATTGTCTCTCATCGGCACGTCCACTAGCCCGCCGAGAGCATTGGTACTGTTCCACGCATGTTGAGGAGGTCGCGGGACTTGCCGATCTAGCCGGGCGGCGGGCGTCAATGGTTACTGAGTTGCCTTCGTCAAGCCCAAGACCGTGCTTACGACTTCCCCAGGATCGCTGTATTCGATCGCCGTGTGGGCCGCGCTGGCGATTCTGGCCGGCCGCCTTCACATCCAGCCGCGCGGATTGGGCACCCGGCTTTCGGTGCGCTTTTTCGTCGTATTGATTTCGGTGGCGATGCTGCACTGGCCGGAGGTGGCCGCGGTTGCCTGCCTGAGCGCGCTGGTGGAGAGCGCAGCGTGGACCAGACCTCGTCCCCATTGGAAGACGATTGTATTTCACGGCGCGGTCGCGGTGCTGGCGACCTCCGCCGCCTACGCGACGTATCACGTATCCACCGACGTGTCTTCGCCGTTGCTGATGGTTCTGGCGGCGATTGTGTACTTCGTCGTAAGCAGCATCGCACTGGCGAAGTTCAACGGGCGCGTCTGGAAACAATCGTTCTTCTGGACGTTTCCGCACTACGTCGCAGGCGGGAGCGCGGCCGGTCTGCTGACCATCGCGGATCGCCACAACGGCTGGCAGATCACCCTGCTGGTGGTCCCAATGCTGTACTGGATGGTCCACGCCTACAAGCTGTATCTGGAACGGATCGACCAGGAGCGCCGAGGGATCGAGGAGTTCAGCGCGCTCCATTTCCGCACCATCGAGTCGCTGGCCGTGGCCATCGAAGGCCGCGATCCGGAGCGCCGCAAGCATAAGCGGAGCGTGTGGAGCGACGCGCTCGAGATCGGCCGGCAGATGGGGATGCAGGATTCGGATCTTCTGGCCCTGCGCGCGGCCGCCTTGCTGCGCAACGTGGGCAAGCTGGCGGTACCCGAACACATTCTTTCCAAGCCCGGACGGCTGACCAAAGCCGAGTTCGACAAAATGAAAATCCATCCGGTGGCCGGCGCCCAGATCGTGGAGCAGGCCGGGTTTCCGTACCCGGTGGCGCCGATCGTGCGGTCCAGTCACGAAAAGTGGGATGGCACCGGATATCCCGCCGGACTTCGAGGCGAGCAGATTCCGCTCGGCGCCCGCATTCTGGCGGCGGTGGATTGCCTGGACGCGCTGGTTTCGACGCGCGGCTACCGTGGCGCCTACTCGCTGGAGCAGGGAATCGAGCACATGCAAGCCGAGTCCGGGAAAAGCTTCGATCCAAAGGTAATCGAGATCCTGGCGAACTATTATCGCGAGCTGGAACGCCGCCAGGACGACACGCCCGCTTCCATCCAGTCCGATCCGGGAATTTCTCCCATTGCGGCCGCGCGTCAGGAAGTCCAGCAGCTGTTCGCCCTGGCGCAGGATCTGGGCAATTCTCTCAGTCTGGACGAAACGTTTTCCGTCCTGTCCCAGCACGTCAAACAGTTGTGCCCGCATGACACGCTGGCGGTCTACATCCGGCGCGAGGATCGCCTGGAGGCGGAGTTCGCCACGGGTCTGGACTGCGAGCAAGTGGGAGCCGCCGTAGTTGCGTGGGGCCAAGGCATTTGCGGCCGGGCCGCTGCCACCGCGACGGCGCTGCTGAACGAAGATCCTCTGGATCATCCGGACTTCGACCAGCCGGAACATCCGGACTTGGGCCGACGGAGGGCCGGCGGAGCCACATCGTTGCGGTCGGCGCTGGCCATACCGCTTGAAGGCTTCAGCGGCGTAGCCGGCGTCTTGTGCTTGTACGCGCGGGAAAAAAACGCGTTCACCGACGACCACCTGCGAGTCCTCTCCGCGGCAGCCACCAAGGTGGCGGTCGCCGTCGAAAATGCTCTCAAGTACCGGCAGGCGGAGCGTTCCGCCGTGACCGATATGCTCACGGAACTGCCCAATGCGCGTTCGCTGTTCCTGCATCTGGATTCGGAACTGGCGCGGGCCAAGCGCACGGGTCAAACCATCGCCGTCCTGGTGTGCGATTTGGACGGGTTCAAGCAGATCAATGACCGGTTCGGCCACCTGGAAGGCAATCGCGTGCTGCGGGCCGTCGCGCGAGGCCTGCGGTCGCTGTGCCGGGAATACGACACGGTGGCGCGCCTGGGAGGAGACGAGTTCGTGGTGGTGCTGCCCGGGCAGGAACCCGAGTCGGTCGGCGCCAAGGTGGAAAGCTTGACCAGCGTGGTGGCGCATGCGGGTTACGAAACCGTGCGCGCGGTGTGCCTGGGAATCAGCGTAGGCGTGGCGTATTTTCCAGCCGATGGGGAGGACGCCGAGGCCCTGCTGGCGGTTGCGGATCAGCGCATGTATCTCGAAAAGCAACGGGGTGAGGCTGCGAGCGGCGCGGGCGACTCGGGCGTCCTGGTTTAGGGCAGGAACAACAGCTCCACGCTACTCCGGGCGAGCATTCCTAGGCGGGCTGAAGCCCCGCTCGCAGGCTAAAGCACGCTCCACAGGGCGACACACGCTCAAAACGTGGTGCGTTATACTACCAGCCAAAACCGAAACACTGGCAGGTAATATGGCCGACGTTAACAGAATGGAACGCACGTGGTTGTGCAGCGTGCTTTTCATGGATATCGCCAACTACTCATCGCAGTCGGTGGAACTGCAGATGAAATGGAAGAACCGGTTCAACGGTTACTTGGCGGAGGCGATCCGAGACGTGCCGGAAAGCGAGCGCGTGATCCTCGATACCGGCGATGGGGCAGCCATCTGTTTTCTAGGTGCTCCGGAAGCAGCGATGTTCGCCGCCCTCCAGCTGTGCCGCTCTTTCGTTCTCGACGAGCGGGAGCAGCAACCGGGATTGCGTGTCCGGCTGGGGATCAATCTTGGCCCGGTCAAGCTGGTGAAGGATATCAACGGCGCCCTGAACGCGATCGGCGACGGAATTAACGCTGGGCAACGGATCATGAGCTTTGCCTCGGAGAACCAGATCCTGGTTTCGCAATCTTTCTTCGAAGTGGTGAGCCGTCTTTCCGACGACTACAAGCAACTGTTCGAGTTGAAGGGTGTCGAGAAGGATAAACACGTCCGCGAGCACACGGTTTATCACCTGTCGCCACCTGGCTCGGAAAAACGGGCGCCAACCGTCGCGAATGCGGATGGGCACGCTATCCCCTCGCCGCCGCCGCGTACCAGCAGTGCCGCCAGCCGCGAGGACGGCGGTCGAAAAAGTTCATTGGTTCCATGGCTGATCGCCGGCGCCGCGATGGTCGCGCTTGTGGCGGCGGGCGCCTGGCATTTTTACGGATCTCCTGCTCCGGCGACGCCTGCCGAGACCGTCACGCCCGTGGCGCAGAGTCAACCGAGCGTTCCAAATCCCGAACCCGCGGCCAAGACTGCCAGACCGGCTCCTTCGGCTCCTTCTCAACCCGAGCCCGTAGCGAAGGCAACGTCACCGGAACCCAAGGCCATCACGGCGCCCGCTGCGACCGTAGCGCCGGCATCCTCAGCGCCGCCTTCAGCAGACGCCAAAGCGGCGTATGACGACGGCATGCGTTTGATCGACGAGGACAAGGCGGCGGAGGCGGCGCACCGTTTCGACGATGCTATACGCGCCAAGCCGGATTATGTCGACGCCTACGTGGGACGCGCTGAAGCAAGGCGGATGCTGCTCCAGTACGACCTGAGTGTGGAGGACTGCAACAAAATCATTCAGCTCAAGGCTGACGACGCCAGAGGCTACAATTGCCGCGGGTTCGCCCGCCAGTTGCTCAAGCAGTTGGATGCCGCGCTGCCTGATTTCAACGAGGCGATCCGCCTGAACCCGAATTTCAGAATCGCCTACGAGCATCGCGGCACCACTTACGAGCTTCTTCAACAGTACGATCACGCCGTTGAGGATTACAGCCAGGCGATCCGCCTAGCGCCGCGGAATGCTCTCTTCTACATAAGACGCGGTAACGCCTATAGCAGCCTCAAGCAGTACGACAAAGCGATTCGCGATTACACCGAAGCCATCCGGCTCGAGCCCAATAATGCGAATGCGTACCGGCTTCGCGCCTTGGCGGAGCAGGCGTCGGGTGACGCCGCCGGGGCAGCGGCGGATCGCGACCGCCAGAAAGAAAGGCGCAAAAACAAATTCAAATAGCCCACTTAGCGCGGCGCGGCTTCGACCACGCTCACCAACGAAGCCGTCGGCACGACGCGCGTCAGCCGGAATCCCGCTTTGTCGAGCAGCGCGGCGTACTGCGCTTCGGTTCGCTCCTCTCCACCCGGCAGCATCAACATGCACACATCCAGCATTTTTCCGGGGTGGGGAGTGTCTCCATCCGGAAGGACCATCTCCACCAGCAACAGGCGGCCGCCGGGGCTCATCGCGCGCCGGCAATGGCCCAGGATGGTCAAGCACTGTTCTTCGTTCCAATCGTGGATCACGTGCGAGAAGATGTAGGCGTCCGCTCCGGCGGGAACACGGTCGAAGAACGACCCTGCTTCGATTTGGATACGATCCGTCAGGCCACGCTGGGCGATGAAGGCCGGCGCGTCTCGCACCACGTGCGGCAGGTCGAAAAGGATGCCTCGCGGCGAGGGATGCCGGCTCAGAATGGTGGTGAGCAGATTCCCGGTTGAGCCACCGACGTCGGCAATGGTCTTGAAAACCGAGAAATCGTAGGCCGCCGCGATCGCGGGAGGTTCCATCCCGTGGATCCCTACCATGGTCTGGTGGAACAGGGATGCGTCCGCCGGATGTCCGGCCAACCAATCGAACAACGGCACGCCGAACGATTTCTGGAAGCCGGTCTTTCCGGTCTGGACCGAATAGAGAAGGTTGTCGAAGGCGCGTGCTACAAGATCACCTCCCATGATCAAAGCGGTTGCGTAGCTGGGGGTGCCGGACTTGAGCGCTTCGCCCAGGGGTCGTAGCGCGAAGCGGTGCGCATGGTCTTCGGTGAACAGCCCCAGACTCGCCAGCGTTCGCATGACCCGGTAGAGGGCGGGCGCAAGGGTTCCGGTTAGCGGCGCCAGTTCTTCAGCGGTCTTGGGTCCCCCGGCCACATGGTCGGGCAGCTTCAGCGTCACAGCGAGATGAACGAGGCGGGTCACGAACTGCGCCATGACCATTTCCACGATCTGAGCTTCCGGCGGAAGGGCATCGGACTTGACTGCGGCTTCAGGCATGGGGACATTGTATCGAAGCCTCATACGCTGGGGCTGATACGCTGGCAGTAATGAAGAGCTACCGGAAAGAATTGTGGTTCGAGGTTCCCACGCGACGGGCGTTTATCAACATCACGCCCCAGGTGGAATCCTGCCTCAAGGAGAGCGGCGTGCGCGAAGGACTGGTGCTGGTGAACGCCATGCATATCACCGCCAGCGTGTTCATCAACGACGACGAGCGCGGCCTGCACCAGGATTACGAAAAATGGCTGGAGGCGCTGGCTCCCCACGAACCCACCTCGCAGTACCAGCACAATCGCACCGGGGAGGACAACGCCGACGCGCACATGAAGCGCCAGATTATGGGCCGCGAAGTGGTGGTGGCGGTCACTGCGGGCAAGCTGGACTTCGGGCCCTGGGAGCAGATTTTCTATGGCGAGTTCGACGGCCGGCGGCGCAAGCGCGCGCTGGTAAAAATTATCGGAGAATGAACGAGGATGTAATAATGGCGGTTGTCGACCGTCTATAAATAGGAGGTTTCCCCGACTATGAAGTTCTTCTCAATCACGGCCGTACTATTGCTGGCTTGCGTTTCGATGCTGGCCCATGACGTGGACGGCAAGTGGGCCGGCACCATGAGCACGCCCAACGGCGATGTTCCGGTCAACTTCACGTTCAAGGCGGACGGCGCCACACTCACCGGTTCGACCGGCGGGCCGGACGGAGGCGAGGTGAAGATCGCCGACGGCAAGATCGACGGCAATAACCTCTCGTTCTCGATCACGTTCGATTTCGGGGGGATGCCGCTCATGATCAGCTACAAGGGCGTGTTGTCCGGTACTGAAATCAAGTTCACGCTGGACGTTTTCGGGATGCCGTTGGATCTCACCGTCAAGAAGAGCACCTGAGCAGCCTCCCTGGAACCATGAAGAAGCTGTGGATGTTCGCCACGGGGATCGTACTCGCGAGCCAAGTCCTGTCCGCGGAGACCACGCTCAAGCATGACGACTTCGCGGGCGTGACCTTGTACTACAAGGTGATCACGCCGAAGGACTACGATCCATCCAAAGAGTATCCGGCGGTGATTGCGTTTCCAGGCGGAGCGCAAACCATGCCGATGGTGGACGGCATGATCGCGCGAAATCTGGGTTTGCAAGCGGCAAAGCGCGGCTACATTGTTGTGGTCTGTTCGGCGACGGCGGCGGGGCTGTTCTATGAGGGCGGGGCCGTGGTGTTCCCGGCGTTTCTCGACAAGCTTCTTGCGGACTACAAGATTCGTGGTGGAAAATTTCACATTGCCGGGATTTCGAACGGTGGGAAGAGCTCGTTCCACATCGCCGCGTCGTATCCGAAGTATTTCTGGTCGGTGACCGGGTTTCCCGGATATCTGGTGAATCCGACAGAAGAACGGATCGACGCATTGCAGGGCATGTGCCTGAACATGTACGTCGGTGAGCTGGATCAGGAATGGCTCGACACGATGCAGAAGCAAGCGGCGACGTTCCGCGCCAAGGGAATGAAGGTGCGGTTCACGATCGAAAAGGGCCAGGGTCACGTGATGACGACGCTCGAAGGCGCGGGCGCGGCACGGCTGTTCGACCAGTTTGATGAGGCAGCGAAGGGCTGCGGCAAGTAAATAGTGCGAGGGTCAGGCGGAGAGCCGCTCCCGTATCACTGAGAGCTTCGCAGAGTGACCAGACGCTCCTGGCCATCCACTGCGTTGTCGCATCGCAAGTCGATTTTTTCGGGAGCATAGCCCGCATGCACCGTCGTGAGATGGAGTTCTTCTCCTCTGTCGATCCGCACCATGACTCTTCCGAAGCTATCGCTAGCTAGCGTCGGCGCACGACGGACCGGAGGAGTGAACGAGACGTTGGATATCCATTTCTCATTTTCGTCTCTAAATCTGAAAAGAACCGAGCACCCCGGTGGAATCACGCTCGGCGTCTCTGTTGGGCAAGGAACGTAGGTGACTATCACCTTCCGCGTGGAATCCCAAATCAACAGCACGTTCTGCACGATTACCTGGTTGCACGAAGAACGACCTACCTTGATGGCCACCGGTCGAACACCCAACCCGCAGAATTGCGCCTCACCGCTCTCTGTGGTGATGCCAGCCAGGACCGCCCCGTTCGGTTCGCTGACGACGACCTGAATCCCCGACGAAGCTGTTCCCCCTTCGTTAAGAACTCGCACAACTAACGAACAGTGATCCGGAGCTGCGACTGCCGAGCCAGTGGTCAACAGCAAAAGTAGTAAGGCGATTTTCACAAAGCGTCACGCCGCGAGCTGCCCTCTACTCGATCGCGAAAACCCAGACGCTGCCGCCTTCCGGAACCTCCGGATACTGCCCGGGGAACATTCCATTGAGCTGGTTCTGCATTCCGCGGGAATCGCCGCCCCAACCCGAGAGCACGGCGAGATATTCCTTGCCGTCGAGCATGAAGGTGGTCGGCGGGGCGAGAATCCCCGAGCTGGTCGGGGACTCCCACAGGAGCTTTCCGTTGGCTGCGTCGAAGGCATGAATCTTGCGATCATTGGTGCCGCCGCTGAAGATCACTCCGCCGGCGGTGGCGAGCATGCCTCCCCAGTTGGGCGAGGTCGCGTACTCGTGCGTCCAAACGCGTTGGCCGGTGTCGACATTCCAGGCCTGGACTTCGCCGAAATGAGTGGCACCCGCGGGACTGGGCGCGGTTCCCATCTGAACGCCGGTATAGTTGCGGCCCGCGACGTAGGTAACCATAGTCCCCGTGGAGGAGCCGCAGATGTTGTTATTGGCCGGAACGTAAATCATCCGCGTCCGCGGGCTGAACGCGATGGGAGGCCAATTCTTGCCGCCGTGAAGCCCAGGGCAGAATTCCGCGTGCTTGCCGGTTCCGGGCTTGTGCTCGGGATCGATCTCGGGCTTCCCGGTTTCGGGGTCGAGTTTCTTGAACACGTTCTGAGTCACGAAGGGCTTGCCTTCAATGAACTTCATGCGGCCGTCACGGCCAACGACACTGCGATCGATGAACCACAGGTAGCCGTCGCGCGCCACGTCGATCAGACCTTTGATGGTGCGGCCATTGCGCTGGTAGTCCACCAGGATCGGCGGAGAAACTTCATCCCAGTCCCAGGAGTCGTTCTGGTGGTATTGGTAATGTGCCTTGATCGCGCCGGTGGCGACGTCGAGCGCGATGGTGGATGAGGTGTAGAGATTATCGCCGGGCCGCTGGTCTCCCATCCAAGGGCCGCCGTTGCCGACGCCCCAATACGCGATGTTGGCATCGGGATCGTAATTCCCGGTGACCCAGACGGAGCCGCCGCCGTTCTTCCATTGGTCGCCCTTGGGCCATGTTTCGCTGCCGGGCTCGCCGGGGGCCGGGATGGTGTAAGTCCGCCACTGCTCCTTGCCGGTTTGAACATCGAACGCGGCGACGAATCCCCGGATTCCGTATTCACCGCCGGAAGCGCCGACCATGACCTTGCCATTGGCGATCAGCGGAGCAAGCGAAATGTAGTAGCCAGACTTGTTGTCGGCGACGTCCGTAGTCCAGACTTCGCGGCCAGTCTTGGCGTCGAGCGCGACCAGCACAGCTTCGCCCGCAGCGAAGTATACGCGATCGCCGAACAATGCGACTCCGCGGCTGGTATCGTGCGGAACGTTGGATCCGGTCGGACGCGGCCTGCGGTAGCGCCACAGTACGTTCCCGCTCTTGGCGTCGATGGCGATCACCTGGTTATTGGGCGTGGAGACGAACATGACGCCGTTGTTGATCAGCGGAGCGGCTTCGTGAACCTTCGGCTCGCCGGTGGCGAAGGACCAGACGAGTTTCATTTGCGCGACGTTCGCCGGGGTGATCTGATCGAGCGGGCTGTAGCCCCAGCCGTCATAGGTCCGTCGAATCATGAGCCAGTTGCTGGCTTCGGGATTCTTGAGACGCGCGTCCGTCACGGGCGTGTAGTTCTGAAGGATGGCCGGCGTCGGCGGAGGCGGTGGCGCCCCACCGCGTCCTTGGCCGAACACGGCGATCGAAATCGACGCGAGCGCGACTGCGCCCGCTACAGGCAATAAAGTCTTGAGCATTAAACTGGGCTCCGGTCCGTTATCATACATTGTTTCCGGGGTTGGGATATACTTGCTCCGCTGGAGGAATCATGGAACTTCTTCGACGGGAGATGCTGGGCATACTGGGCGCGAGCGCGTTCGCACTGCGCAAGGCCGTGGCCGCGGATGCGGGGCTCCATTTCACTGCGCTCGACCACGTGGAATTCCTGGTGTCGGATGTCGAGAAGTCCGCGGCTTTCTATGCCCGCGTGTTCGGCAACGCGGTGCTCAAGAACAACAAGACCACGCGGCGCTACATCAAGTTGGGACCGAGCTACATCGCCATGGACCGGAACGCACAGGGAGCCATAAACGTCGATCATTTCTGCGCCGGGATCGCCGGGTTTCAAGTAGCCGGCGTGCACACTTATCTGGAGGGCAAGAGCATCGCCTATCGCGATTTTCCCAGCGGCAATGACCTGGCCGTGGCTGATCCGGACGGAATCCGGCTTCAGCTTGCGGCCGATGACGGCTGGGCGCTGCTGTTACGCGGCACGGCCTCACCGGAAACGATTTCGATCGGCGGCGAGCCGATTTTTCGTCCTACCGGCATAGAACACATTCTTCTGAACGTGACCGATCCTGAGAAATCGGCGGCGTTCTACGAGAAGATTCTGGGTCCCGTGACGCAGCGTAACAACAATCGGATCTGGTTTCAGGCTGGAACCGGGCGAATCGGGCTGTTGAAGACTCCGGCCGGCGCTAAAGCCGGAGTGAATCACTACTGTGTTTCGGTCGAGAAGTTCGACTATGACGCTGCCGTCAAGAAGCTCCAGGCGGCTGGCGTCAAGATGGACCCGCCCGAGGTCGCCGGGTCACCGGATCTGCGTGATCCGGACGGGTATCGCGTGCAGGTGATGGGTCCGCGGTAGCATTCAGCCCCCCCTCCCGAATGGCGAGAAGCTCGCGGCGCAGTTCCGCGTTACCTTTAAATCGATTACGCTCCCACGATCGAGCCGCCGAGTCCACGATATAATCAATCCAAATGGACCTGTACGACGAAATCGTACGGCTGCGGAAGCTCGGGCAGAAGTGCGCCGTGGCGACCATCGTCCAGGTAAACGGCTCCATTCCCAGCTTCGAGAGCGCCAAAATCCTAGTGCGGGAAGACGGCTCGTTCATGGGCACCGTGGGCGGCGGCTGCGTGGAAGCCGAAGTCTGGAACGCCGCGCGCGAGGTCATCGAAACCGAAAAACCCCGTCACTTATCCTTCAGTCTGGGCCAGGATGCTGCCTATGACGAAGGCCTGATCTGCGGAGGTCAATTGAATATTTTCGTCGAACCCGTGATTCCGCAACCTCGTGCCTTTATCTTCGGCGGAGGGCATGTCTCCAAAGGGATTTCGAAGATCGCGACGCTGGCCGGCTTCTCCACTTCGATCGTCGACAATCGCGAGGCGTTCGCCAACACGGAACGATTTCCGGAAGCCGAAGCGACCTACGCCGAAGAATACGAGGATGTGTTTCCGAAACTGCCGGTGAACTCGTCCAGCTACATCATCATCGTTACGCGTGGGCATCGCGACGATATGCGCGTGCTGCGCTGGGCCGTGAATACGCCGGCCAAGTATATCGCCATGATCGGGAGCAAGCGCAAGACCATTTCCGTGGTACACGAGCTGGAGAAGGAAGGCATCCCGCGCGAGGCGTTCGACAAAGTATTCGCGCCCATGGGTCTGGAGATCGGCGCCGAGATGCCTGAAGAGATCGCCATTTCCGTGGTGGCGGAGATGATTGCGGTGCGAAGGGCTCCGGATACCGACTGGCGGCAGCTTTCCAAATCGATTTTCGCGCACGACCGGCTGAAGGCCCTGTTGAAGTGATCGCCGGGATCATCCTGGCGGCGGGCGCGTCCAGCCGCATGGGTACGCCCAAGGCTCTTCTCGACTATCGCGGCGAAACGTTCGTGGGCCGGTTAGTACGCGTGCTGGGAACATCGTGCAACCCCGTGATGGTCGTGCTTGGGTACCACGCGGATGTGATTCGGCGGCAGGTTCCGGCGATCGCGAAGGTCGTGGTGAATCCGGACCCGGCTCGCGGCCAGCTCAGCTCTTTGCAAACGGGCTTGGCAGCGCTTCCACCCGAAGCCGATGGGTTCGCATTCATCCCCGTGGACAGCCCAGCAGTTGCCGAAGATACAGTGGCGAAGCTCGCGCGAGCCTTCGAGCATCGGAATCCTTTCACGCTCTTCGTGATTCCCCGTCAGGCCGGCAAGCGTGGTCACCCGGTGATCGCGGCGCGGTCGATCGCGGCCGAGTTTCTGGCTTTGCCGCCCACGGCTGAAGCGCGCGAAGTGGTTCACGCGCACGTCGATCGCACCGAGTACGTGGATGTGGACGACTCCGGCATCTTCACCGATGTCGACGATCCGGAGGCCTACCGTCGTCTGAAGGAACGCGCGGTATGAAGCTCAAGCTGCTTCTGTGGGCAATCGTAGGCTTGGCCCTGCTGGCTGTGGCTGTTCCTTATCTGCCGACCGACGTCCTGCGTCCGGGCATCGAGCGGGCGCTGGAACGGGGACTCGGGCGCAAAGTAGACGTTGGCGGAATCAGCCTGACGCTTTTTCCGGGGCCACTCCCGCGGCCCGGATTCACGCTCGATCGCGTCACGATCCACGAGGATCCGCGAGCGGGGATCGAGCCGCTGGCCTACGTCGAATCCGTGGGTGCCAGCGTGCGCGTGTTGAGCCTGTTCCAACGGAAGCTGGAATTCTCCAGCCTCAATCTGAACGACGCCACCATCAACCTGGTGAAAACCGACGCCGGTCCGTGGAACTTCCAATTCCTGTTGGAGAATAACCCAGCCAATTCCAAGCGAATTCCCGCGATCCGCATGCGCTCGGGCCGGGTCAACTTCAAGTTCGGCGACACGAAATCGGTCTTCTATTTCAATGATGCCGATCTGGATGTGACTCCCTCCGGCGACGGTTCGATGGAGTTGCGGTTCGGCGGCGCTCCCTCGCGCACCGACCGGTCCACGCAGGAGTTCGGACGATTTTTCGTGCGCGGCACGGCGGCTCCTGAAAGCCGGCGGCTGGACTTGAAGGTGGAACTGGAACGCAGCCCTCTGGCGGAAACGCTCCGGTGGATGGACCCGCGCGGGTTCGACGTGCATGGAACGGTGGCGGTGGACGCCCAGCTTTCCGGTCCTCCTTCACATCTGGATGTGTCCGGACAAATCCAGTTGGCCGACGTCCATCGCTGGGATCTTGTCCCGAACGAAGTGGGCGGACTGAAGCTGGGATTTGGAGGCACGCTCGATCTTCGCGGCGAGCATCTGGATTTGCAGACCACAGCGGACCAGAGCGGCTCCCCGGTTGTGATCCGCTTCCGTTCCTGGGATTTCCTGAAGAGTCCGCACTGGGACGCCGGCGCGGACCTGCAACAAGTGCCTCTGGCGACGATGCTCGCGGTGTGCCGCCACATGGGTGCTACCCTGCCCGAGAACCTCTCGGCGCAAGGCGCGGTATCGGGATCGGTAACCTACAACGAGCCGCAGGGGATGCAGGGGCGGTTGGTGCTGCGGGATGCGTCGCTAAGCGTGCCGGAAGCGGAGACGGATGCCGCGCCGGTGGAAGCGCCGTTGGCCACAGTGGATATCAGCGGCCGCACGATCAGCCTGGAGAGCGCTTCCGTACACATCGGCGAGAAGCAGAGCGCGGAGATCGAGGGCAGCTACGATCTGGACCAGCCGCGCTCCCTGGATTTGAAAATCACCACGCGCGGATTGAGCGTCGCATCGATGCGCTCGTTCGGGCTGGAGGCCATCCCGCTCATGGGGCAGACGCCCCAAGGAACCTGGCGAGGGTGGGCACGCTATGAAGGTGGCGACTGGTCCGGCGAATCCGAGCTGCAAAATGCCCGGATCGCACTGGATGGGCTGGCCGAACCGCTATTGATTAAGTCGGCGTCGGTGAGCCTGAACGGAAAGCGGGTGGCCGTGAACCGTTTGCAGGCGAAAGCGGGTGCAATTGCGATTACCGGCAGCTATCGCTGGGAATGGGACTCCGAAGAGTCCGGCAAAGTTCGGCCCGACAAATTCGATTTGAAGATCGATGAGGCAGACGTCGCGGAACTGTCCCGCCTGTTCGCGCCGGCGCTACTTCGCGACCGCGGCTTTCTGGCGCGAACGCTCCGGCTGGGAGCGAATGCTCCGATTCCCGCCTGGCTGAAAGCGCGCCGAACCGAAGGCACTGTCTCCATCGGCTCACTGACGGCGGGTGATCTGCGATTGCGCGAAGTCACTGCACAGATGAAGTGGAACGGCCCCGTGGTGCATCTGACCGAGTTGGCCGGATCGAGCGATCCAGCAGAGTTTGCCGGAGATCTCGCCATCGACCTGAGCACCGGGAGTCCGCGCTACCACTTCGACGGAAAAGTGACCGACATCGCCTATAAAGGCGGCAGGCTTGATCTGGAAGGAATCCTGGATGCTGAAGGCGACGGCGCGGACCTGTTTGACAGCGCCCACGCCGAAGGGACGCTGCGCGGCCGGGCGATCCTGTTCGCGCCGGACACCGAGTTCCGCGCGGTCAGCGCCCGGTTCGAGATGCTGGGCGGCGGCGCGGGCTCGCGCTGGAAGCTGTCGAACGTCGAGGCGAATCAAAGCGGCGAATCGCTGGCCGGCACCGGAGCCTCCCAGGCCGATGGCAGATTAGTCCTGGAGCTGGTCAGCCGCGGGAAGCCGCTGCGCTATACGGGAACGCTGTTCACGATGGCGGCTCAGCAGTAGGCGTCGAGAAGAGTCTCGACACGGCACGCAAGAGTGCGTGCGCCACAGTGGCGTGAACTTTAGTTTGCCGCGTCGGCACTCCTGCCGACGCCTGGCGTTTTTCCGTCGTAAGCGTGGAGCTTGTCCAGCGGTGGCTCGATGTAGCCGATCCCCCGTCCGGCGCAGGCGATGCTGATCCACAGGAGAAGTGAGAGCGCGGCGGCCAGCTTTGCTCGGCCGGGAATCCGCCGGGCTTGATCGAACGAAGCGGCGTTGTTGTAGACGCTGCCGCGAAACACCAGCGCGTGGACGGCGACCAGTACGAACAGCGTCAGCTTGATCCGGAAAAAGGTGTTGTAATAATACTCTTCCGCCTTGGAGCTCGCCAGCAGGATGCCGCACGTGGCTACGAGCAGAAACCCGATCCGCTTGGGCCAGCGTAGCTGATTGACCACGTCCGCAACCGGCTGGTTGCGCAGAATCACTCCCAGCAGGCGCAGGTCGGTCGCCAGAACGGCTCCGGCGAACAGCGCAATCGCGGTCAGGTGACTCGCCAGGATGATCGGATAGGTATACGCCGACATGCGAAGGTAGCTCGCCCAACCGGTACCCTGAATCCATTGTGCGAGTTCGAGTGCAGACATAGCTTAACTATCCGGCGTCACGATGAACGCGATGAAAATTCCGGCGAAGATGATGCTGGTCCAAAGCGCCAGCGAGATACACGCGACGGTCTTGCCGCGATCCGCCGGCAGCTCGCCGCGCAGCAATTTGCGCCGGATGGTGTAGTGGAACACAAGCGCTAGAACCAGCAGCACCATTTTGATCTGGAACGACCGGTTCAGATAGTACATGTCGGGGTCGGAGGAGAACAACATCGGACCCGATATCAGGACCAAAATCAGCCCGAACAGGGTCCACGGAGCCAGGGCCTTGGCAAGATCACCGGCGTTCTGGCGCAGTCCGAATCCCAACAGGCGGAAGTCCACCAGCGCGATGGTGCCGATGGCAATGGCGAATCCCACGATATGAAAGCATTCCAGAATGGGAAAGGCCAGCGCGCTTTCGTTCAGCGGATTCTGGAAGGCGATCAACATGGTTCGGGCGAACGGGCCATCACAAAAGCTACCACAGAACGGATCACACTTGGAGACTTCCGTTCACCTGCGCGCGGAGCTGGCCGTAGTTCACCACTTGAAAGAAGGGATGCTGCTGTGGCGGCGCAATGAACCTGGTTCGGCCCTGAGGATCCTCCCAAACGACGGCGAGTTCTCCGGCAAATCCCGCACGCGCGGCTGCCGTTTGGAGGGCAGCGTAAGCCGGCACCTGGTCCGCATCGGGAAATGCGACCAGCAGTGTTGCTCCTCGGATATTCAGGTAGGCGACGGGGATCGTACTATTTAGTTTAGGCATGATCAGGAAGCTACGGAAGCTATTCGATGCGGAGTTCTATCTGCGCGCCAACCCGGATGTGGCTGCGGCGCGGATGGATCCTTTCAAGCACTACGTAAAGTACGGCGCCGCAGAGGGGCGGCAGCCGCATCCTTTGTTCGATCCGGCACACTATCTGGCAAGCTGTCCGGCCGCCCGCGACGCAGACAATCCACTGCTGCACTTTCTGGAACAGAGCGGCTCATGGGTGAATCCGCACCCATTGTTTGATTGTGATGCTTATCTGCGCGCGCACCCGGACGCTGGTAATCCTTTGGTCCATTATTCCGCCGCAGGTCCGCGCTCCGCTGAGGAAGGAAGCCAGTTCGGGCAATGCTGAAAGAAGCCGCGGACGTGCGCTTCGTCCTGCTGCACTACCATTTCTTCAAAAACGCCGGCACCACTATCGAAGAGATCCTGGCGCACAGTTTCTATGAGAACTATGCGCGCCTGGATACCGAAGATTTCGACGGCAGCGTGAGCCAGCAGCAACTGGTTTCCTACCTCCAGCGCTACCCTCGGATGAGGGCTGTTTCGAGCCATCAGTTCCGCTATCCAGTCCCCCAAGCTCCTGGATACATTTTTCTCGACCTGTGTTTCCTGCGCAACCCCATTGACCGCATCCGGTCGATGTACGATTACTTCCGCGAGAAGCCAGTCCCGGGCGAGCCGGCCAGTGAGCTTGCGCGAGAGGGTCCGGTGGGCGCGTTCGTCGCCGGGCTGGTGGAACACCATGCGTATCGGGTCAGCAACGTGCAGGTGAACCTGCTGGCGAACGGCATCGTCAACGATCCTCCGGTGGAAACGGACCTGATTCGCGCCACCGAAGTAATGCTGAAAACATCTTTCCTGGGCGTGGTGGATTGTTTCCACGAAAGTCTCGTAGCCGGGCAGCATTTTATTCGGCCGGTGTTCCCGAATCTTGCTCTGGCGCAACAGCCGGCCAACGTTTCCGGGGGACTGGAAAACGCGATGCAGGCGAGAGTCGAGAAATTCCGGCAAGCATGCGATGCGGACGTCTACGCCGAGCTGGTGCGGCTGAACACGCTCGATTCAGAGCTGGTGAACCGCGCCCGGGCCGAAGTGCGCCGGCGGTTTTCGATGGTTCCGGACGGGCCTGCGCGGCTGCGCGAATTACAAGAGACGGTCGGGTCTAAAACATCAGCTTGAGCCCGAACTGGATTTGCCGGGGAGTCGTCGCCAGGGTCGAGATCATTCCCGCCGTGGGGTTGATGGAATAAATGGGCGCCGTGGCCGAGCCCGTGTTGGTGAACACGGTTTGATTCGGCGCACCATAGTTGCTGTGGTTCATCAGATTGAAGAATTCTGCGCGGAACTGCAAGCCGACTCGCTCCGATATCGCGATATTCTTCAGCACCGAAAGATCCACCTCCGCTAGCCCGGGTCCGCTAAACACTCCCCGTCCCAGGTCTCCGAACGTTCCGTAAGCCGGCACGCTGAACGCATTGGGATTGAACCACTGATTCGGATTACCTGTGACGACCGGGCCGGTGAAGGCCGAATTCAGATCGGGCCGATCTGGATTTCTGGTATCGCCGTCGCCGGAACGGTTCAAACCGATCTGGGGCGTAAAGGGGAAGCCGCTCAGCAAGGTCGTAATCTCGTTGAGCTGCCAGCCGCCGATGATCCTGTTCGCATTCGTGCCGGCATTCCCCATCCAGCGCTGGCCTCTACCGAAGGGCAGATCGTAGTGAGCCGAAAAGCTGGCTTGATGGGCAGCGTTCAAAGCCGACGGTCCCCAATCGCGCTTGAGATCGTTGCGGTCCATCACCATCTGGGGCTGGTTCGCGCCCTGGGCGATGGTCAGTGCCGAGTTTTCGTCCAGATTCTTTGACCAGGTGTAGTTGGCCCGAATCTGGAATCCTCGCGCCAGGCGATGGTTTAGGTCGATCTGCAGCGCGTTGTAGCTGGTATTACCTTCCGAATACCAGAAAAATCCATTGGACACGTACGTCGTGGGACGCGTTCCAACCGGAATATACTGGGCCCCCTCAGGCACATGGCTCTGGAGCGCGGTCCCGACGGCGGTGCCACCGGAAGTGGTGCCTCCGGCAGTGCAACCAGCCGGATTGGAACAGATCTGCGCGGGAATGCTGTTGGGATCGATACTGATGAACTGGTGATATCCGAACGATCCCACGTAGGCCACCCGCAGACTCGTGTTGCGGTCGAGTTGTTGTTCGATGGTGAAGTTCCACTCCTCCACCGTGGGAGTCTTGGCATCCGGCTGTATTCCCACGGGCGCGTAGATAGAGCACTGCGCGCTGGGAATCCCCGGTCCGCAGGGCTGCAGCGGCACTGTGTTGGGAAACACCGGCACGGCCGATGGCAGCAAACCGGTAACGGTGACGGTCCCGTTATAGGGATACAGCGAGTTGAGCTGGAACGCGAGATCGTCGATCAGCGAGTAATACAGTCCGAAACCCGCGCGGATGGCGGTCTTTCCCTTGCCGAACGGGTCCCAGGCGACGGCGCCTCGAGGCGCGAACAAGTGGGTCGCGTTGTTTTGGGTGAAGGCGGAATTGCCCACGCGAGTATTAGGCAGCAGGATGCCGTTGCCGTCGGTAATGTAGTTGGCGGCGCGTCCGGCCACTTCATTCCATCCGGTGGTGAATTCGTCCCGCAGTCCGAGCTGCACCGTAAGATTGCGCCGAAGCTTGATGGTGTCGTCCACGTACCAGGCGCCGAACAAACTTCTCCATCCGAGCTCGTTGGCGGTAGGAACCACTTGAAAATTGGTCAGTGTTCCCGCCAGGAATGTGGTGAGGCTCGCAAACGTAGCCACGCCGAGCTGCCGGGAGGCGACGTCCTCATTGTCCTGGAGCCGCTGGAACCAAACTCCGGCATTGATCTGGTGCATCCCTTTGTTGTAGGAAATGCCATCCGAGAACGTGTAGAGATTGCGCCGATTCCATACGTTCGCATTGTTACTGGGACCGGCCGCCGTAAGAGCCGAAGATCCGGTGGTAGTCTGCGCGCCGCCGACCACAATTCCTCCCGGTCCATATCCCGTGACAAAAGACAGATTGGAGGGGAAGGTCACCGTGGAAGAGGAATCGTAATTGAATCCCGACCGCGAATAGCCGGCCCGGAACGTGTTGAGCAAACGGGGCGAGAAAACATGCGTTTCTTCCAGGCTCGTCACCTGATTCTGAAGCTGGAGAGCGGAGGCAAACAGAGGATCGGGCGCCGGAATCACGCTGTGGCCGTTATCGATGGTGTAGGACGCCGACAGCGTATCGTGCTCCCGCAGATTGTAGTCCGCCCGCATGGTCCCGAAATCTTCGTGTACCGGATTCTTGGGATTGTAGGTCGCCTTGGCGATTCCCGTTCCCAGAGAAGGGCCATTGGGCAAGGGCCATAGCGCCAGATATTTCAGCATCGCCTGGTTGATGCCGGAAGGGTTCGGAAGATTGGCCGGATCCGGGACCGTGCTGACGTTGGTGGTGGCTAGGGCTTGCCGGAATCCTTCGTAGTTGCCGAACAGGAATAATTTGTCTTTTTTGAGCGGTCCTCCCAGCGAGCCGCCGAACTGGTTCCGTCGGAAGGGCGGCGCGGAGGCTCCCAGATCGAAGGGGCTGCGCGAGTCGAGGTCGCTGTTCCGGATAAACTCATACACCGATCCATGGAGCAAATTCGTTCCGGATTGTGTGACGACGCTGACTTGCCCGCCCGCGCGTTTGCCATACTGAGCCCCGTAAGAATCGGTGAGGACATTGAATTCGCGCACGGCGTCGATCCCCAGCAGATCGCCGCTGACGCCTCCCGGAGTGACCGCCAGCTGGCTGGTGCCGGTGTATTCGATTCCATTCAGCAGCACCACGTTTTCCATGGGACGCCGTCCCGCCACGGAGAACGTGTTTCCGTTGCTGG
>Ga0209415_10006756_pt1 | contig 20261 bp, 20 predicted proteins | sample PeaSoiSIISIP2007_FD_187696 | JGI IMG/M metagenome (GOLD analysis project Ga0209415, IMG submission 187696) | Peat soil microbial communities from Weissenstadt, Germany - SII-SIP-2007 (SPAdes) (version 2) | ecosystem: Environmental > Terrestrial > Soil > Wetlands > Peat | place: Germany...
CCAGCGGCCGCCGATGCGGCGGCACGACCCAGAAGACGCCCCGCGCCACGTGTTCTCCGCTCACCAAAAAATAAAACAGCAGGACCATCGTCAGAAACGCGCCCATCATGGCCGCAACGCTATAGCCCGCCAGCATTGCGAGCTGATCCGATTGCGCGAACCAGTCGCGCATCCGCTCAATCGCCGACTGGGCGATGTCGTGAGCATTCACCGTGGCGCCGAAGACGTGGATCGGCCGATCGCCGAGCGCCTGCTGCGTGACATTCTCCAGCGTCGTCTGCAAATCCGCTGCGGTGGCGCGCACCTCGGTGGCGAGCCGTTCGCCGGAAAGGCCGAGCACTACCGTCGTGATGCCGGCGAGAACGACAAACAAGGCGACGGCGAACAACAAGCGCGGCCAGCGCGTACGCCTGGCCGCCCAATCCAGCACCGGCGTGCAGATATAGGCGACGATCGCCGCCAGAACGAACGGCAGCAAAATCAGCCTGATGAAATAGAGGAAGATCACGAGGACGACGGCGCCGATCATGATGGCGCGCGTTTCGCCCGAATCGAGTGGCCCCGAGGTGCTGGCCCGCTCGGCGGGACTCAAATCCCCGTTTTTCTTCTTCAAGGCTTTCATGAATAAATCCGGCCTTTCCAGCTTACCCGTCCACGCAGCCGACGGCGAACGCTATCGAACGCCAGCAGCGCGCCCGCCGAATAACCGAGCGGGAAAATAAGACCGTACCAGAATGGAGTGTGGAAATAGAACGTCGCCGCCACATGCAAGCCGACGGCGGCGCCCGAGGCGGCGAGCGCCAACAGCAACGCGGCTAAGGCGCCGCCGACGCCACGCGACCAGGCGGCGAGGTCAAGAAGCGGGATCGCAAACGCCGCCCATGCCAGGATCACGCCGGCCAGCGCCACCGACAACGTCGCGGCCGGACCGCCAAGCGTGTCGACAAGATTTTTGGCAAGCCCGGGCCAGAGCGTGCGCCACCCGGTATACATGCGGGTCGAAAGCAGCTCTTCGCCGCCCATCAGCAGCACCGACCGTCCGGATTGCTTCAACCGCCGGGCGAATTCCAGGTCCTCGCAGATCGCGGTGCACACCGCCGCGTGTCCGCCCACGGCCTCGTAGGCATCGTGCCGCACCAGCATGAATTGTCCGGTCGCGGTGACGTCCGGGCCGGAGCGCGCCTGCACCCGGCGCAAATCCTGGAGGAACGACAAAATTATGAGGCCGCAGGGAAGGATGAGACGCTCCGCGAAGCTTTGCAGCTCCTGCCGCGGCGCCAGCGACAACAGATCGAGCCGCTGCTGCTGCGCCGCATGCATGGCGCTCGACAGCGCAGCGGGCGCGACTTTCACATCGGCATCGATGAAACACAGCCACTCGATTTCGGGCGCCACGGTCCGCGCGCCGATCCAACATGCGTGCGATTTGCCGACCCAGCGCGGCGGCAGCGGCGGGCTCTCGATGAGCGCGATCTGCGGATGGCGCGCCGCAAGCTCGGCCACGATTGCCGCCGTCGCGTCGGCTGAATGATCGTCGACCACCAGCACGTGGAGACGGCCGGGCGGATAATCCTGCACTGCCAGCGATTGCAGGCAGGGGCCAATATTGGCCTCTTCGTCGCGCGCCGGAACGATCACGGTGATGCGCGGCGCTTCCCCGGGGGGCGGCGGCGATGATCGAACCAGGCGTGGCAAAAACCCGCGCTGCCTGACTGCGCGCAGGATCAGCCACGCCATGATCGCGAGCCACAAGGAGGAAAAAAAAAGCTCCACGGCCTTACCGATACCGCGCAGCCCCCACAATAAGACGGCGCTTGAACAGAATAAACCCCCGGCGAGCGTGCCAGGTTCTCCCCGCCTCCTCCTGCGACATTAGTCCGAACGACGTGTGTTGGCGGGCTATTTCGCCGGCACCACCAGCGAAAAGCGTTCGTCCGCAGCCAGACACACGGCTTCCGGAATGCCGAGCTCTTTGCGCACCATGTTGGTGCCGAGCACCAGCGAGACCATCTTGTAGTAAGCGTGGCGGCGGCTCATGCCCTCGCGCCCCATGCCGCAATCGGACGAGATCACCAGCCGCTCGGGCGGGATGTATTTGAGCGCGGCGCGGATTTGCGCGGCCACCTCGTCCGGGGTCTCTACCTGCAAGGTGTGATGGTCGATGACGCCGATGGCGATCTTCTTGCCGGTGATGGTCTTGCCGATGGCCTCGAGGTCGATGCCGCCCGAGCTTGAGGACTCAAACGTGATCACGTCAGCGTCGACCTTGTTGTAGGTCTCCAGCGACGGCTTATAGCTCTGCACCTTGGCGAACATGCGCTGCTGGGAAGGGTTGCCCCAGCAGGAATGCGCCCAAACCTCGGTCTTGGCGCGGAGCCCTTTCACCGTGCGATTGAACACCTCGACCATCAATTCCGGGGTGATCACCTTGTCCTGGATGCCGCGCGCGGCGGCCAAATGGATCTGCGGCTCCTCGATCTGGATCACCGGGCAGCCGGCGTCGGCGAGCTCGTTATATTCCTGGTTGAAGGCGTCGGCGATGGCGAGCATGCGCTCGGGTAGACTCTTGTAGTGCCTGTCCTGCGAGGCGAACGCCACGATCTCCGCCGACACCGCGCCGAATTTGACCGGCCGCGTGGTCAGCCGTTGCGCGGTTTTCCATAACGCGGTGTATTGCAGATCGCCGCGCCCGACCGGGCCGATGATGACGGGCATGACGCGCGATTCCAGATAATCGTGCAGGATGTGACCACGTGGAAACCACAAGCCACCGCGCCCAGCCGGCGTCGGCCGCGGATCGCCGCGCTCGTAGCCGGTCATGTGGTGCGGCGGATAGCTGGTCCAGCTCTGCCCGCCGACGTCGTCGTCGAAGCGGCAATCGCCGTCGGTGCAGATATCGAGACCGGCAAGCTCCTGTTCGCGCAGATAGCAAGACAGCGTGTCGACATATTGCTCGCGGTAACGCCGGCTGACCATCGCGTCGAGGAACATGCGGGTGCCGAGATTTTCCGTGTACCAGCTCGGTCGCGGCAGCGAACCGGTGATCGTCGTCGGCAACATAATGTCTTTGGTACCGCGATACATTTCAGCGTCCTCCCAGGATTTGTCGTAAAAGCCGCGCCGGCTCGTGCAGCGAGCTTACCATCGGCGATTTTCGAGCGGCAAAAAATCACGCCGGCAGTGCGCTGCCAAGTCCGTTTCGAGAAATTTGCAATCGCGTTGGGCGCTCGCCCCGGAGTGGGCGCGCGCCGCCTGTCATCGGACCGGCCGGTGTAGGTAGCGGCCGCGCGCCGAGCCGACGATGTTGCCGCTGTGGTAGACAAGCGCGCCGCGCAGGAACGTGCTCTTCACGCGGCCGGTCAGCTCCTGGCCCTCGAAGGGCGAATATCCCTGTTCGGACTCCGAATCTACCGAGCGCACGGTAAAGGTCTCGTGCGGATCGGCGAGCACGATGTCGGCGTCGAAGCCGGGGGCGATGTCGCCCTTGTTGAGCAGGCCGAACCGCTGCGCCGGATTGAAGCTCAGCATTTCAGCCATGCGGTTGTATGACAGGCCGCGTTTACCGCCTTCGCTCAGCACGCCCGAGAGAAGATATTCGGTGCCGCCGAAACCGGACTTGGCGAGCCAGATGTTGTCCGGCTGGTCTTTCGCCCATTTTTGCTCAGCCGAGCAGCAGGCGTGATCGCTGACGATCCAGTCGATCTTGCGGTCGAGCACCGCCTGCCACAAGGCCTCCACGTCCTCGCGCGGGCGGATGGGCGGGTTGACCTTGGCGTGCACCGCGCATTCGCAGTCGGTATCGAGCAGGAGATGCCCGACGGTCACTTCGCGACGGAAGCGGATATGGGGAAAGACCTGCTGCATGGTCCAGGCCGCGTCCACCGCCTTGCGCGAACTCAAGTGCAGGAGGTTGATGTTCATGCAGTCGGTTTCGTTGGCGAGATAGGAGGCGATCCACACCGCCAGCCCTTCGGAATGTGGCGGCCGCGCCGCGCTATAGGCCTTGAGCCCGGTCAGCTTGCCCTCGCGCTCGACCAGCGTGGTGTAGGCATTGAGGATGTCGGCCAGCTCGCAATGCAGGCTGACGCTGATGTGGTCGGCCAGTTCCGGTCGGCGGTACATGACCGACCGCGCGGCACGCATGACGAACTCGAAATGGGCAATATCGTAACGGTCCTCCGGAGGAAGCATCAGGAACTGGTTCTGAGAGTCGGATTTGCCGTGGAGCCCGTAGCCGCCGTAAAACATAAAAATCTTGAACGACGTCACCCCGTGTTCGAGCGCGAGATACTCCAACTCGTCGAGGTGCCGGCTTTCGATCGGCGCCACGTGATAGCCGTAGTCCACCCAGAAACGCCCGTCCGACAGCTTGCGCACTTCGGGCATGACTTCGCGATAAGGACCGCCGCGGTTGAGATAATACGCCCCGGTGCGGATGTAATTGAGGCTCGAAGTCACGCCGCCCATCGCGGCGGCCTTGCTTTCGCTCACTGCATCCTCGGCGAGCGGGCGGTAGATGCCGACATGCATATGCGCATCGACGCAACCGGGAAACGCCAACAGCCCTTTGGCGTCGAACACCTCGCCGGCATCGTCAGCGCGGATTTCCGGCGCGAGGCGTGTCACCTTGCCGTCCTTAATGCCGATATCGAGGCCGTCGATCCCGGTCTTGTTCGGCCGCACCACGCGCGCATTCTTGATGACGAGATCGAAACTCTTCATTGCCGCTTTCTCGCTATTTACCGTTTCGGGGATTCTTCGCCCGCATAGCGGGCGCCGCGCTCGAGCATCTCCGGCGTGCCGACGAGGCGGTTAATCGCCTCGAAGTCGAACATGCGCGCGCGAAACGGCTCGGTGGAGCCATGCGCCTTGAGCGAAGCGTAAAACTCCTCGGCCGTCTTGGCGAGAGCGCGCGCGATGCCGCCCGGGAAAATCACCAGCGCAAAACCGAGCGCCTGGAGTTCGCCGGCCTGCAGCATCGGCGTCTTGCCGCCCTCGACCATGTTGGCCATCAGCGGCGCCGTTTGGCCCAATTTCGCGCCGATGCGGGCGAGCTCCTCGCGTTGCCGCGGCGCCTCGACGAACAGCATGTCGGCGCCGGCGTCACGGTACAGCGCGGCACGGGTCGTGGCACCGTCGAAGCCCTCCACGGCGACGGCGTCGGTGCGGGCGATGATCAGTGTATCGCGCGAGGTTCGCGCATCGACCGCCGCCTTGACCTTGCCGGCCATTTCCTGCGCCGGGATCAGCGCCTTGTCGTCGAGATGACCGCAGCGCTTGGGAAAGTCCTGATCCTCGATCTGGATGGCGTTGGCGCCGGCGCGCTCCAGGAGGCGCACAGTGCGCTGCACGTTGAGCGCATTGCCGAAGCCAGTGTCGGCGTCAACGATGAGATGCGTGCCGACGCGGTCGCGGATCAGCGCCACCGTCTGCTCGACTTCACTCAGGCTGACGAGGCCGATATCGGGCCGGCCGAGCCGCGAATAGGCGATTGCGGCGCCGGAAACGTACAGCGCCTCGAAGCCCGCGCGTTCCGCGATGAGCGCGGTGAGCGCGTCGTAGACGCCGGGCGCGATCAGGATCGGCGGACGGTGGAGGCGGACCGACAAGGTGTTCTCGGACATGGCATTCTCAGGCATATGGGTCAGAGTCCCAGATAAGCGCGTTTGAGCTGCGGATCAGTGCCGATGTCCGCGGCCGCACCCGACATGACGCATTGGCCCTCGGCGAGGATATACGCCCGGCGCGCGATTTCGAGGCTTTGCACCACATTCTGCTCGACCAGGAGAACCGCGACGCCTTCGGCGTGAATGCGGGCGATCAGCGCGAACAATTCCTCGACCAAAATCGGGGAAAGTCCGAGAGAAGGCTCGTCGAGGATGAGCAAGCGCGGTTCGGCCATTAGCCCGCGGCCGATGGCGAGCATCTGCTGCTCGCCGCCCGACAAAGTGCCGGCGCGCTGCCCGCGTCGCGCTTGCAGGCGCGGAAAGATCGCGAACACCCGCTCGCGGTTGGCGGCGCGCCGCGCGGCGGCGCGGCGATAGCTGCCGAGGTCAAGATTTTCGCCGACCGAAAGGTTGGGGAAAATCCGCCGGCCCTCGGGCACATGGATGAGCCCCCGGGCGACGATCGCCGCCGGCTTCTCGCGCTCGATGGCGGCGCCGTCGAAACGGATCGTGCCCGCGCGGGCGCGCACGACGCCGGAGATGGTGCAATTGAGCGTCGACTTGCCGACGCCGTTGGAGCCGAGCACGGCAACGATCTCGCCGGTTTCGACCTTAAGGTCGATGCCGCGCAGCACGTCGCTGTCACCGTAACCGGACTTGAGATCGCTGACGTCAAGGAGCGGCTCAGTGACCATGGGCGCTCCTCAATTGCGCGGCCGCGCCGCGGCCGAGATAGGCTTCGACGACGGCGGGATCGGCTGCGACCTGCCCCGGAGTGCCTTCGGCAATGACGCGGCCTTCCGCCAGCACATAGACGTGCGCGGCGAGACTCATCACCGCCTGCATCACGTGCTCGATCATGACGATGGCGATGCCGCGCGCGCAGAACGCGCGGATGACCGGCACGAAGTCGCGGATTTCAGAAGGATTTAGTCCCGCTAGGACTTCGTCGAGCAGAAGAAGCTTTGGCGCGGTCGCCAGCACCCGCGCCAATTCCAGGCGTTTCCTCCCGGCGACGGTGAGGGTGTGGGCCGGCCGGTCCAGCACGTCGCCGAGGCCGACTTCGCGACCGATGCCTTCGGCGACGGCGAGCGCCGCCGGGCGCGCGCGGTGCCGCAAATGCGCGCCGACCAGAATATTGTCGCGCACGGTGAGCCCGGCGAAAGGCTGTACGATCTGGAAGGTGCGCGCGATCCCGCGCCGCGCCAGAAGATGCGGCGGCTCGCCGGTGACGTCCTCGCCGGCGTAGCGCACGCGGCCGGCGCTCGGCTTGAGGAAGCCGGAAATCACGGCAAAGAGCGTGGTTTTGCCGGCGCCGTTGGGACCGATCAAAGCGGTGATCCGCGCCGCCGGCGCGGTCAGCGAGGCGGCGTTGACCGCCAGCAAGCCGCCGAAGCGGCGGGATACATTTTCAACCACGAGCAGCGGCTCAGCCATGTGCCGCCTCCGCCGCCGGCTTGCGCGGCGCGGCGAACCGGCGCGTGACGTGCGCGTAGATGTCGGCCAGCGCGCCGACGATGCCGCGCGGCGCATAACGGATGACGAGCACCAGCACGGCGCCATAGATCATCAGGTCGAGGCCGGGAGCATCGCCGGCAATGAGCTTGGCGCCTTCGCCCAGCGATTTCACCATCAGCGCGCCGACCAGTGCGCCGAACACGGTGCCGACCCCGCCAATGATCGGCGTCAGCAGCGCCTCGATCGAAATCCAGGTGCCGTAGCCGAGGCCGGCGTCGATGAAGAGAAAATACTGCATGTAGAAGCAGCCGGCGGCAGCGGTGATGGCGGCGGAAACGATCATTGCGCCGAGCTTGATCGCGGTCGCGTTGACGCCGAGCGCCATGGCGGCATCCTCGTTCTCGCGCACCGCGATCAGCCAGACGCCGAAGCGCGAGCGCTCGAGGAGCTGCGTGATGATGAGCGCGACCGCGACCAAAGCGAGGATGACGAGGTAGAAAATCGCCCGGCTCTGGAACTGGAACGCTTGGGCGCGCAGATCGAGCTTGATCAAAATGCCGACGCCGGCGCCGGTGATCGGCGCGACGCTCGCCAGGATGCGCAACACTTCGGCAAAAGCGAGCGTCACCAGCGCGAAATAGGAACTGCGCAGCCCGGCACGGAAGGCAAGCCCGCCGATGATCGCGCCGACCGCCGCGCCGGCGGCGATTCCGGCGGCAAATCCGAGCCACCCATTGACCCCGTAATCGGCCTGCAAAATGGCCGTCGTATAAGCGCCGGTGCCGAAGAACGCCGCGTGCCCGAACGAGTATTGCCCGCCATAGCCGCCGAGAATGTTCCAGCCCTGCCCGGCAAGCGCGATCATCAGGGTCACGACGAGGAAATTAAGAACGACGTTCGAGTGCACGAACACCGGCACGCAGGCGAGCGCAGCGACCACGATCGCGATGGCGACAAAGGCCTTCATGCGCTCGCCCCGAACAAGCCGCGCGGACGCAGCAGCAACACCGCGATGAAGATCAGGAAAATGCCCACCTGCCCGAGCGACTCGCCGAAGAAGAAGCCGCTTAGGCTTTCGACCACCCCGATAACGAAGCCGCCGATCAGCGCGCCGGGCACCGAGCCCATGCCGCCAAGGACGACGATGGTGAAGGCGATGAGCACAAACGCGTTCCCGGCGCTCGGATTGACGTAATAGCTTGGGATGAGCAGGCAGGCAGCGATGGCGACGCAAGCGGTGCCAAGACCGAAAGTCAAGGCGTAGATATGCGCAACGTCGATGCCGGCGAGCTCCGCTCCGAGCTTCTCCTTGGCGACGGCGCGGATCGCCTTGCCGGTATCGGTGAACCTCATGATCAGCCAAAGCGCTAACGCCACCGCGAAAACGGCGACGAACGAGATCAGGCGCGGCATGGACAGAAAAGTGAAGCCGAGATCGATGCTCTTGAAGCCGTAAGCAAGATCGAGAGTGCGCGTGTCGGCGCGAAACGCATAAAGGAGCGCATTCTCGATGAGGACGGCAAGACCGAGCGTCACCAGCAGCATATTGCGGTCGTCGCCGTGCGAGGCCGGGCTGATGACAAAACGCTGCAGCGCATAGCCAAGCGCGAAGAAAGCGGGCGCCAAGAGAAACACGGCCAGATAGGGATCGAGGCCGAGTTTTTGGAAGGCGAAGAACGCCGCAAATAGCGCCGCGCTCAGCAGCGCGCCGTGGGCGAAATTGATGATGTGCAGCACGCCGTAGATCAGCGTCAGGCCCAGCGCGACCAGCGCATAGACCGCGCCGATCAGGAGTCCGTTGAGGACCGCGGAGGTCAGGATCAGGGGCGAGAGCATGGCGTCATTGCGAGCCAACGGGCCCGGCCCGAAGTGGCCGGCCCGATGACAAGCTCCACGCCACGGCCGCGACGCCCGGCGCCATTCTCCTAGGCGGGAATGGGAAAGACCGCCTTCGCGTTGGCGAATTCGGGCGGCAGAATGACTTTGATGTCGTTGTCGAGCACCTGCGTGTTGGCCGGCGCCGCGCCCTCGTTCTGGCCGTTGACGAACTTGGTCGGGCCGTAAGGCATGATCGGGCTGGCGAAGGTCGAGGCGGCGAGCGCCGCAGTGAGCTTGGCGCGGTCGGCGGAGCCCGCACGTTCGAGCGCGTCGGCGACGAGATGGACGGCGTTGTAGTTCATGTACAGTTCGTAGGTGAAGAACTGGCCTTTGTCCTCGACCTTCTTCTTCAGCTCTTGCGCCTTGTCGCTCTTCGGGTTGAACCAGTGATTGCAGTCCATGATGTATTTGGCGGCGTCGGGGAACTCCTTGACGAATTTGTAGGAGGACGCGGCGCCGCCGAGAACCGAATAGATGCCTTTCGGCCGCACGTGCTGCTCCAGCATGGTGCGGGCGAGCAGCACGTATTCATTATAGTAATTGGCGGGAATGACGAGATCCGGATTCTGCGCCTTGATCTTGAGCACGACGGTGTTGAAGTCGCGCGTCGGGGTCGGATGCGGGATCGTTTCCAGAATCTCGAAGCCCTTGGCCGGGAGCTGGGCGTTGAGGAGCTTAGCGAGGCCGGAGCCGAACAGCGAATCCTCGTGCACGATGATCACGGTCTTGGCCGGCTTGCCGGCCTGATCGTTAATCGTCGCCAGATTATCGAGCGCGGTCTTGGCGATGATGCCGAAGCCAGGACCGAAGCGGAAGGTGTTCTTCAGGCCCCGCGTGACGATCGAGTCGGCGACGCCGACGTCGACCGTGTAAGGCAGGTCATAGCGCGCGGCGGCCTGGCTGACGGCAAGACAAATCGAGGAAGCGTAACCGCCGACGATGCAGGACACTTCCGCGGCGTTCATCTTCTCCACTTCCGCGGTGCCGCCGTCGGGCGTCGATTGCGCATCGCCCAGCATCGGATCGATCTTGGCGCCGTTGAGCGCCTTGATGCCGCCCGCGGCATTGATCTCCTCGACCGCCATGGTGGCGCCAATGCGGCCTTGCTGGCCGGAATAGGACAGCGCGCCGGTGACCGGATGCAGGAGCCCGACTTTCACCCTGGGCGCTTGCGCGCGCAGAATTGACGGCATGGCGAGAGTGCCGGAGGCGGCAGCCGCCGCCCCGAGGGCCGTGGTGGCGAGAAATCGGCGGCGGCTCAGGGGCTTTTTTTGCTCCGACATGTCTGCATCCTCCGGTTTGGCGTGGTGTGGCCGGCTTGCGGGCTTTCTGTGGGTGCTCAACGGATCTGCGTGGGAATGGTATTTTCAGCATACAAGATCGGGCACCCTCGACAAGCCCACCGGCGCTGAGGCAGATCGACGAAGATGAGCGAGCCGCAAACCCTATTCGACAGGCTCTGGTCGGCGCACGAGATCACCCGGCGCGAGGACGGCGGCGCGCTCGTTTGGGTCGACCGCCATTACGTGCACGAGGGTTCGTTTCACGCATTCATGCAGATGCGCGAACGCGGCGGCGCGCTCGCCGAGCCGGGGCTCACCTTCGGCATCGCCGATCATTACGTGCCGACGCGCGGCCGCGACCGCGCTATCGCCGATCCCGAGATCGCGGCGATGGTGCGCACGCTGGAGACCAATGCCGCCGCGCACCGCATCAGACTTTTCGGGCTCGGCGATCCGGGCCAGGGCATCGTGCATGTGGTCGGCCCGGAACAGGGCTTGACGCTGCCGGGTTTGTCGATCGTCTGCGGCGACAGCCACACCTCGACCCACGGCGCGTTCGGCGCCTACGCGTTCGGCATCGGCGCCTCGGAAGTGGCGCACGTGCTGATGACGCAGACGCTGTGGCAGAAAAAACCGAAGCTCATGCGCGTGACCGTCGACGGCAAGGCGGGCGCCGGAATCGGCGCCAAGGACATTGCGCTCGCCATCATCGCCCGCATCGGCGCCGACGGCGCCCAGGGCCATGCGGTCGAGTTCGCCGGCGGCGCCACCGCCGCGCTGTCGATGGAAGGGCGCATGACATTATGCAACATGACGATCGAGGCCGGCGGGCGCTGCGGCATGGTCGCGCCCGACGCGACCACATTCGCCTATCTCAAGGGCCGGCCTTACGCGCCCGCGGGCGCGGCGTTCGAGGCCGCAATCGAGGCCTGGTCGGCGCTCCTCTCCGATAGCGGCGCGCGCTTCGATCGCGAGGTCGCACTCGATGCCGGCACCATCGCGCCGATCGTCACTTGGGGCACGACGCCGGATGACGCGCTGCCGATCGACGGCAGCGTGCCCGACCCGGCGCGCGAGGGCGATCCGGTGCGCGCCAAATATCTGCGCGATGCGCTCGATTACATGGGGATCGCGCCCGGCAAGAAGCTGACCGAGATCGCGGTCGACCGCGTTTTCATCGGCTCCTGCACCAACGCCCGCATCGAGGACTTGCGCGCCGCCGCGGCGGTTCTTGCCGGCCGCGTCAGCAAGGTGCCCGGCCTCGTTTCGCCCGGCTCGACGATGGTGAAGCGGCAGGCGGAAGAGGAAGGCCTCGACCGCATCTTCCGCGACGCGGGACTGGAATGGGCGGAAGCCGGCTGCTCCATGTGCCTCGGGCTCAACGGCGACCTCGTGCCCGCCGGCGAACGTTGTGCCTCGACCACCAACCGTAATTTCCGCGGCCGGCAAGGACCCGGCGCGCGCACCCATCTGATGTCGCCGGCGATGGTCGCCGCCGCGGCGGTCACCGGGCATCTCGCCGATGTGCGGCCGCTGCTTGCGGACCGGAAGGTTTAGAGAGCAACCGATGCAAAAGTTCGTTCGCCTCACCGCCAAGGCTTGTCCGCTCGCTTTGCCCAACGTCAACACCGATCAGATCTTGCCCGGGCGTTACCTGCGGCTGCCGCGCTCGCCGGAGCTCGGGCGCGTGCTGTTCCAGGACTTGCGGCGCGACGCCGCCGGTAATTTGCGGCCCGACTTTCCGCTCAACGCGCCGGCGTGGCGCGACGCCGGGATTTTGCTGGCGGGCCGCAATTTCGGCGGCGGTTCCTCGCGCGAGGCGGCGGTCTATGCGCTCTACGAGGCCGGCATCCGTTGCGTGATCGCGCCCTCCTTCGGTGACATTTTCGCGCAAAATGCGGTGAAAAACGGGCTCCTAGCCGCGGTACTTCCCGAAGCCGAAATGCTCGAGCTTGCCGCCGCCATCGCCGCCGATCCGGACATGCCCGTCACCGTCGACCTCGAGCAGCAAACCATCGCGCGCGGCAACCGCAGCTTCGCCTTCACCATCGATCCGACGAGCCGCAACCAATTGCTCAACGGCTGGGACGATATCGACCTGACCGAAAACCGCCGGGACCGGATCGAAGCCTTCAAGGCCGCGGACCGGGAGCGCCGGCCCTGGGCGCGGCCGGCGCAGCCATAGAGCTTAGCGCTATTTCCGTTCGCTCTCGAATTGTTCCAGCGCGGCGACGCCGAGGGTTTCCATCACTTCCGCATGCGTAGCACCCGCGGTGAGCGAGTCATGCACGTGGTAGGAGGTTGGCGGTCCGGGCAACTCGCGTCCCAGCCGCATCATCTGGCCCTGCAGCTCATTGCGGCGCGCCGGGAAATTCGTGGTCATCGTTTCCGTCTCCTAAGCCAGCAGTTTGCCGGGTTCTTCAAGCTGTTGCCGCAGCGTCTCGAGAAAGCGCGCGGCGTCGGCGCCGAACACCACACGATGATCGCAGGCGAGCGTGAAAAAGGCGCCCCGCGGCCGCGAGGCCGCGACCGAGAGGATCGCCGACGCGCCGATGGGAACGATCGAGTCGAAAGCCTCGACCACGAAAAATACGCCGAGGTCGCTCAGATAAAACGTCGCGCCGCTATACTCGGCCGGCGCCAACCGCCGGCTTTTGACCTTCTCGCGCAATCCGCTCCAGTCCTTCGCCAGTTCGGCCAGGGACCGGCCCGTCGCATCGCGCAAAACCGGCGTGATCAGCCCATCGCCGTTGTCGACGGCAATGCCGATGTCGACGCGCTCGCGGCGCGCCAGCCCGTCCGGCGTATAAGCCGCGTTGAACAAGGGATGCGCGACGATGGTAAGCGCGCAGGCCCGCGCCAGGAGCAGCGTCAGCGATTGCTGCCGCTCCCGTGCCGCTCTCACCAAAGATTCCAGCGGCAATTGCGCGGTGACCCGGAACGTCGGAGCTGCCGCACTCGCGATCATGTTGCGGGCGACGGCCTCACGCAAGCTGGAGGCGCGCTCAATTCGATCGGGCAGCCCCGCCGCGAGCGCTTTCAACGCCGGACTTGCGACCATCTCATCCGTCACCAGTGGATCATGCCCGCTGTATCCTCCGCTCTGGCCGCGAGGTGTAAGTTGCAAATATTTTATGTTATCATTTTTTCCTTTGCCCATCCCAGCGGCCGCGTTCGCAAATGGGATGCGACAGCAAGGAAAACATTTGAGGCCAGGCAGGAGGCAGGCTATGGGTATTGCAACCACTCTCGCGCAGTATCTTGTCGATCGCGACGTTGCATATAAGCTAGTGCCGCATCCTCACACAGAGACCGCATCGGCAAGCGCTGCAGCTAGCAAGGTGCCGGCTGACAGCGCTGTTAAGGCGGTCGTCCTCAAAGGAGGAGACGGGTTCATTCTCGCGCTGCTTCCAGCGACGCGCCACATCCAGTTTGACGAGCTCCGGCGAATGCTTGGCGCTGACGTGGACATCGCCAATGAGGAGCAGGTTGAGACGCTCTTTCTTGATTAAGAGCCCGGTTCAGTGCCCGCGCTTGGCGCCGCGTACGGGCTTAATGTGGTGGTAGACGACAGCTTGGCCCAGCAGCCTGATATCTACTTCGAGAGCGGTGACCACACCAATCTAGTTCATATCAGCGGGACAAGTTTCCGGAAGCTGATGACGGATGCCCTACATGGGCGCTTTACCGGACGCGCTTGAAGCCCGATCGGAGTATCGCAATCATCTGGCAGAGAGCGCGAGTTGCGGCGAGTTCATTTTGGCTTTGACGCAAATCAATACAAACCTTTTTCGAAGCCGATAATATGTTTTTCTGTGAAAAATTAAGGGTCAAGGCCTGCCAAAGCATGTGCCATCCGGGGTTTTGAGAAGCGCATGCGCAAGGTTTTCGCTATCGGGAAAATCGGGTTCGTGCTCCTGTTGCCTGCATGCACCCCGGTCGTTCGATTGAGGGAGGTGCGGAGTCATGAACAGCTTTTGGCGTTCGATTGAGGGAGGTGCGGAGTCATGAACAGCTTTTGGATCGTTATCCTCAGCGTGTTGACCGTTTATTTGGCCTACACCCTGTACGCCAAACGCATCGACCGGAACGTCATCCAGCCTGACGCCAAACGGGCGACGCCGGCGCGCATGTACATGGACGGTGTCGACTTCATGCCGACCAGCCGGAACGTCCTCTTCGGCTATCATTTCAAGGCGATCGCGGCCGCAGGGCCCATCGTGGGACCGATCACCGCTGCAAATCTTTGGGGGTGGTTCCCTTCGTTGGCTTGGCTGATCCTGGGCGTCAGCTTCATCGGCTGGGCGAGCGACTACTCCGCCATCATGGTCGCGGTGCGCAACGACGGCAACAGCCTGTCGGCGATCGCGCACCGGCTGATCGCTCCCCGCACGCGCACGATCCTGTTCATATTCATCTTCTTCTACCTGATGCTGCTGGCCGGCGCGTTCATCGGAATCCTGGCGGCCATCCTGTCGGCGCGTCCGGACGTGCCCTTCGGCATTGTCATGCTCGGCCTGATGGGGCTTCTCGCCGGCCAGATGATGTACCGCTGGAAGATGGGCATTACCGCCGTCACGTTCCTCGTCGTCGCCATTACGCTTGGCGCCATGGCGCTCGGACCCTGGGGGCAGCATTCGGGCGCGGGCGGCGCGCTGGTGCAAGGTCCGGTGGCGTCCGCCGTGGCATGGGTGAACGACAAGGTCGACAGCATTAGTGGCCGCACGGCCCTCATTGCAGTCCAGGATCCGACCATGGCTGATCCGAGGATTCCGGCGCCGCGCGCGGACGGCACGCGTCCGACCACGCCCGCCTATGACGCGGCCACCGACTTGCTCAAGACGCTGCCGAATTACCTGTTCTGGATGGTGTTCCTATTCGCCTTCAGCTACCTCGGGGCGAATCTGCCGATCTGGCGCTACGCGCAGCCCGTGGCCTATATCGGCTTCTGGATCATGCTGATCACGATTGTCCTCAGCGCGGTGGGAATGGTGGCCGCGCCGCTCCTCGGAACCAAGGATGCGGCGGGCAATCTTATCGGCGCGTTCGCGCTGCCCGCCGTCAAGGACCTCGGCTTCGGGATCGTCGCGGGCCAGGCATGGCAGCCGCTGTGGCCGATGCTGTTCGTGACTATCGCGTGCGGCGCCATCTCGGGCTGGCACTCGCTCGTCGGTTCGATAGGGACCGCGCGGCAGCTCGAATACGAGACGGACTGCCTGCCCGTTGGCGCAGGCGCGATGTTCGGAGAGAACACGCTGGCGCTGCTGTCGCTCACCGCCGTCTCCATCGCCGGGGCCGGCGGCGGCGGCGGCCGGTTCGCGGTGGGCGTCGGCAAGCTGGTGTACGCTGGTACCTTCGGGCTCATCCCAGAGATCTACGGCACCGCGCTCGGGTTCGGTACGTTCGTGATAATCGTGTTGACGGTAACCGTACTGGTGTTCCGTGTGATGCGCGTGACGCTCACGGAGTGGATCGGCGACGCCATTCCGGTCGTGCGCAACATGCACGTGTCGAGCATGATCGCGATGGTGCTCACGGCCGCGCTCGTGCTCACCGGCACATGGGTTTACCTCTGGCAGATGTTTGGCGCTTCCAACCAGCTGATGGCGGCCCTGAGCCTGCTCGTGGTGGTGGTGTGGCTCAAATCGGAGAAGCGCAACCCGACCTACGCCCTGCTGCCGATGATCTTCATGTACGTAACCACGCTGGCGGCCACTGCCGTCACCGCGCGGAACCTCTACGTGACGATCGCAGCGAACCCGAAGATGACGGGGCTGCCGGTGGCGGGCGCGTGGGCTATGATCGCGGTCTCCGTGCTCTTGTTCGTGGCGGCCGTCCTTATCGGGTGGGATGGGTACAAAGCCTACCGCCGTTATCACGCGACTCCCGGGCCGGGGGTCCCGCGTTCGGTGCTTGCGGAATAGGCGGGCCAGATGGTTTCAGTCCAGCGCGCACTCGGCGAGCGCATGCACGGCTTCGAAGAAATCGCGCGCGGTCTGCCGCTGATTGGGGAGGGAGACATGAATCTGGAAGTGGGGCTCGGTGCGGCGCACCGACAAACGCTTGACCGCCACTCCGGCGCGCCGGACGAGTTCCAAGAGCACGTCGGCATGTGCGAGCGCCTCGATGCTCGCGTGATGCACGACCAAGCTACCGGGAGCCGCGGCTTGGCGCACCAGCCACTCTGGCGGCACGCGCCGAAGCGCGTCGCCAGCGGACCAGGTCACGGGATCGAGTGCTTCGAACTCGACTTGCGGGGCCCCGCGCAGCACGCCGCGGACGATGAGCGTGTCGCGGCGGCCGCGGATGCGGCCGAGCGCCCACATCCAGGGCGCATCGCGCGCCTCGAGGAAGATAACGAGCGTAACGCTGGCGAATGGGACCTTGGCGTCGCGGATCACCATCTCAACCGCGGTCGAGCCCAGCCAGCGCACGGTGGTGCGCCCGCCGAGCACCGGCAGGCCGCCCTGCATCCAGTGCATAAGCAGGCGGCCCCTACGGACATTCCAGATCGTGCCGGCGGCAAACCAGGCAACGAGCGCAACCGCGGCAACAGCGATGACTTCCGTCATGGCGGACCGGACGATAGCACACCCGGTGCCGGTCGGTGGACGCGGGTGCTGCGCGAGTTCATTTACGGCATGACCAGCTATGAGTTCGTGCAGCAGGCGCTGGAAATGCGCGCCTCAATGGATAGGCTGTTCATGGTCGGCGTGTTCGGCGACATGCTCGGCGTGCCGATCCTGCCATCGTACTACGGGCTGCGCCTGCTGCCTTGGGTCGTGCCGGAGATCGAGGCGTGGAAGCGCGAAGTTCTCCGCGAGCGCGAGTTTGGCAGCAGCCACGAGCATCACCTGCACGGATTGTGAGGGAAATGGCTATGACCGAAGAAATAAAAGCAGAAGCGAAGAAGAGTTGGTTAGACGTTGTCCGAGAAACTATTTACGGCATGGCCGCGCACGACATGAGCCGCGCCGCGCTGCGCACGCGTGCGTCGATGGAGCACCTCTTCATCCTGATCACGATGGGCGACCTCTTGGGCGTCCCCATCCTGCCGCCGTACTACAGCTTGCGCCTGCTGCCCTACGTCGTGCCGCAGATTGCGACGTGGAAGCGCCGCATGTTGCGCGAGAAAGACGTCGCGGACACGATGTTCTAGGGGGCGGCGATGCGGCTCAAGGACGTGCTGCTGCAGCATCCTGAGCGCCGGTACATCATGTTCGGCGGCGGGGGCGGCGTTGGCAAGACCACTTTCTCCGCAGCAACCGCCTACTGGCTCGCGAGCCAGGGCAAGAAGGTGCTCGTGTTCTCGGTGGACCCCCAGGCGTCGCTCACCGACATCTTCAAGCGCGACATTTTCGGCAAGGGGCCGGTGGAAATCATGAAAAACCTCTGGGCCCAGGAGGTCGACGCGGACAGTCACATCCGGGAATATCAGCAGGAGGTCCGCCAGAAGATCCTCGACATGTACGGGTTGCCTGCCGTACCCGAGGAGATCGAGAACTACATCCAGGCAGCGAGCGCCGAGCCGGCGATGGAGGAAAGCGCAATTTTCGACGCCGTGGTCGACGTGGTGATGCAGGGCGATTACGACTACTACATCTACGATCTCGTCCCCCTCGGTCACGCGCTCTATTACCTGTCGATGGCCAAGGTCTACGACGAGTGGATCAACAAGATCACTAAGCTGCGCGAGGAAATGCGCGAGTACGAGGAGATGGTGAGCCGGCTCCGGCACGAGAAGGAGTCCGAGCAGGACCAGATCCTCCAGGAGCTGCTCTACATCAAGAACCGCATCAACACCTCGGCCGGCATCCTCACGGACAAGACGAAGACCGGCTTCTTCTTCGTGGTGATCCCGGAAGCCATGGTCATCAATGACACGCAGAAGGCGGCGAAATTGTTTGCGCAGTTCGACGTGCCGGTCGCCGGCTACGTGGTTAACCGGGTCATCCCGCACGAGCTGCTGGACCAGAACATCCCGGAATACCTGCGCCGCCGCATCGCCATGCAGGACCAGCACATGCGCGACTTGCAGACGGCGTTCGGCGACCAGGTTTTAGCCTCAGTGCCCGAGATGGAGCACGATGTCACGGGGCTGCCGATGATCGAGAAGCTGGCCGCAATCATGTTCGCTTGAACGGGGAAACGCCGTGCCAGAGATCACAATGCCGATGGGTCGCTATCTGCGCGAGCACCCTACGTTGAAGTACTTCTTCTTCGGTGGCAAGGGCGGCGTGGGCAAGACCGTCTTCGCCGCCGCTGCCGCCATCGGGCTCGCCCGGCAGGGACGCCGGGCGCTGCTTGTGTCAACCAATCCCGTGCACAGCCTGACGGGTTTGTTCGGCTACGACATGCTCGGCAAGCACGTCCCCGTCGAGGGCGTGCCCAACCTCTGGGCCTTTGAGATCGACACCCGGGAGAGCATCGAGCGCAGCAAGGTGGAGATCCGGGAGAAGATTCGCTGGTTTCTCAAGTTCGCCGATATCACCACCAAGGCCGACGACTTCGTGGAGTCGGCGACGATGAACCCGGCGTTCGAAGAATCGGCCATGTTCGAGAACATGATCGATCTCATGTTCAAGAATGAATACGACGTCTACGTCTTCGACACGGCGCCCACCGCCAATGCGCGGCGCCTGCTCGGCATGTCGTCGGTCTACTCGCTTTGGGTCAACAAGATGCTCAAGAGCCGCGAGGAGGCGCGCACGCTGCGGGAGATGCTCTCCTTCACGAAGAAAAAGGAGACAGACCCGCTGATGGAGTACCTCGTCTCCTTCCGCGACCGGATGGAGCACGCGCGCAAGCTTCTCACCGACCCCACACTCACGTCATTCTTCTTCGTGACGCTGCCGGAGGCGCTGCCGATCGCGGTAGTTACGCGCTTCATCCAGTGGTTCAAGGACTTCGGGATTCCCGTTGGCGGCGTTCTGGTCAACATGGTCATCGACTCCGCATCGCTCGGTCCGAACGCCGCCGTGTTCGTCAAGAACCGCGTGGCCATGCAGCAGGAGCACATGCAAACGATCTGGCGAGAGTTCGACGACAGCGTGCGCGCCATCGTGCCGCTGTTCGATGCCGAGGTCCGCGGCGTGCCGATGCTCCAGCGTCTGTGCGACGCGATCTTCGCGGCCGACGGTGCAAAGCCTGCGCAGAGTGCCGGCGTCGGCACACCGCACGAAGTCGCGGCGCGAACGTGATCACTACGAAGGTGGCGGCAAGCCCGCGCCGCGGTGCCTACGCTTGACGCTGGCTGGCCGTTTCCTTACGGAATTGACCCACGTCAAAGCCGGCTCGATATGGGTCATGCATCTTGCCGGCTTAAATCAATCGAAGGCCGGCCATGGAATGGGAGCGAATCCGAAAGCGTCCTGAGGATTATGTGAGCGCCAACCTTCAGGAGTACGAAGGTTATGCTAAGAATTTCGCTTGGAGCCAGGCGCGGGCATTGCTCGACGGTCTACCCGGCGGCGGTCTCAATATCGCGCATGAAGCCGTTGACCGGCACGTGCTGGCCGGCCGCGGCGACAAGCTGGCATTGCGATGGATCGGCCGCGACGATCGGATTCGCGATTTCAGCTACGCAACGCTTCGCGCGCAGACGAACCGCTTCGCGAATATTTTGGCGCAAGCCGGTATCGCAAAGGGCGACCGCGTCTATTTGCTTCTCGGGCGCAGTGTGGAACTCTACATTGCCGCTCTCGGCACGCTGAAAAACGGCAGCGTGTTGTCGCCGATGTTCTCGGCCTTCGGGCCGGAGCCGGCCAAGGCCCGTATGACGATCGGCAATGCCAAGGCGCTTGTCACCACTGAAGCGTTCTACCGGCGCAAGATCGAGCCCTGGCGCAAAGAGCTGGCGAGCCTGCAGCATGTCTTCCTGACGGAATGTTCGGCCAACCTCCCGCCGGGCACGGCCGACCTGAATGCGGCGCTGGCGCAAGCGTCGGATTCGTTCGAGACCGTGTGGACGAGTCCC
>Ga0209415_10006758_pt1 | contig 20255 bp, 15 predicted proteins | sample PeaSoiSIISIP2007_FD_187696 | JGI IMG/M metagenome (GOLD analysis project Ga0209415, IMG submission 187696) | Peat soil microbial communities from Weissenstadt, Germany - SII-SIP-2007 (SPAdes) (version 2) | ecosystem: Environmental > Terrestrial > Soil > Wetlands > Peat | place: Germany...
CGGGCATCCTCACCGGCAATCATAATCGTCGCTGGACCGGCAATCGTAATTGTCGCCGGGCACTAACGTCCGAAACGTCACACCGTTATTGAGACAAGCAGATCTTTACTTGATCTCGTCTTCCTCCATGCCGCCGTCGATCCGCGGACGAATGACCTTGCCCTTTTTCTCGGCCGCCCTGACGAGTGCGGCCTCTTCGTTAGCCAAGGTCCAGTAATTGGCTTCGTGAGGAGAGTGCTCCGTCGCGGTTACGAACATCTCGGTGGCAAAGGCGTTGCGGAGTTCGTTCGAGATATCTTCTTTCCAAGGCTTCCGGAGCTGCTGGACGGTCATGCGGCGGGTGACTCGGGTGCCGGTCCGCATGATGAGCTCAGCAATCTCCTGGGCCCGCTGGTAGCAGGCTTCCGTATCGGTGCAGATCTCGTTGACCATACCGAGGGCCAGAGCCTTCCGGGCGGTAATGATCTCACCGGTCAGCTCGGCATAAGCATATCTCTTTCGCCCCATGAGCTCCCGCCAGGCGATCTGGATGCCGTCGCCGGGGACCATATTGGTCCGGAAGTGCATCTCAGTTGTCCAGGCATCTTCGGTGCAAAGCGTGATATCGCTGAAAAGCACGAGGTCGGTGTGAAAGGCGGCGCCGTTCCACACGCCGATGGTGGGAACCTCAACATCGAAGACTTGGCCTTCGACATCGTTCGTTCCGTCATAATATTGATATTCATACATCTTCCACGCTTCATCCGGCGCGGAGGAGAACTCGGTAGCAGGAAGCCAGTTTCCCTTCTCATCAACTCGGCCGATCCCCTTAAAGAAGTCCTTGCCGGTACCGCCGAGAATGATGACCTCGTTGTCCGGATCCCGTCCGGCCCAGTCGAAGAAATAGTGAAGGGCTTGGTGCGCCGGGGCACCCCACTGCACGCTGCCGCCGTTTGTGTGAAGCCTTGCTTCGAGGATACCCCTCTCCCGCTTCATGATGAAACAGTGCTTAAGCTTTTCCGAGTACTCTTCGAAACGCATATGGGGAATTGTTCCCAATTCCTTATGGGACATTTCTTTACGTTTGTCGTAATCAGACTCATAGTTGCCTTTAATCACGGTTCTCTCCTTCATTGGAATTTTGACTTAAAGTCTGACCACACCCGTCATGTTCCAAATTGCAGCGGCATCACCCGCGCCCCATATCCCTTCGCTTGAGTGAAATTAGCGCCTAGGAATGCGTTCGGTCGCCACCGGGCCGCACCTCGAACATGCATGGTGTCTATAACTACTCACCGGAAAATACAGATCTCCGGATCTAAATTTACAAACGCCTTCTCTTTCCGCACGACCTAAATATTACTATTTCTATTGCGTTCTATTTTTGGGGCAAAAAAAACGTACCATCGCCCCCAAAATGGGAGAAATTCTTTTTATTTATCCGGTTATACTCACCCGGCATAACCGGCTCTGGGGATAGCTCCGGCCACAAAAAAGCCGCCATTCAGGCGGCCGTTTGTCGGAACATCCGGTAAAATAGTTTTTATTGAATAGGGTCATCCGACGGTGTTTCTTCCACCGTCACAACGGGGAGCCCCCCATAAGGCCCGCTCGCCGCCGCCCCCATTCGCCCATCGATTTGCCCCTTCGGCGCCTGGGCCTTCGAAAACTCATCGAGTTCCCTTACGATAAGGTCGCGGCAGGGATTGGCATTGTCGGGATGCCAGACAATCTCGATATCGAATCGACAGTCCTCTTCCGCGACATCCACCAAAACGGAATTTTCTCCCAACAAATAACGGCGATGTTTGGGCAACAGGACCACTGCCTGGTCGTTGAATTCCAGATTGAAACACTGGCTTTGCAGATTCGCGCATTCCTTGTCCAACTTGGCCTCGATGCCATAACGCTCCAGGAAGGACATTGAACACTCCCATGCCAAAGGATGGGCCTGCCGATTGACCAAAAGGATCGGCCAGTTTGCAACCTCGCGAATCGAAACGACACTACGCCCGGCCAATGGATGTCTTTTGTTGACAGCCACGCAGAGCGGATCGGTAAAAAGAGGAATATGCCGCAACGTTTCCTGGCTGCGCCCTTTGTTTGGTCGGACGATGAAGGCCAGATCGCAAGCATGCCTCTCCAAGAGGCCCGGAACCGCATCCAATTCGCTGTCGCAGCATTCTATGGTGATATCGGCATGACGAGCGCCGAACCAATTCAGAAATGACGACAGGAAACTGCGCATCGCCTCCCCTAAAAAGACGATCGATATATTACGCAACCTTTTTCCATGGGAATTGCGAATAACTGCCAATGACGATTCATACTGAGACAGTATTTTTCGCGCCTCTTCCGCAAATATTTTCCCACCGTCAGTCAATTCTACTTTATGAGTATTTCTCTTTAGAAATTGAACATCAAAATATTCCTCAAGGTATTTTATATGACGACTCAGAACGGGCTGAGTCATATTCAACCTTTCGGCCGCCCGACTGAAATTGAGTTCTTTGGATAACACCAGAAACTCATGCAACAATTTGGTTTCCATCGGTATCCCCGTGCCTCTCGAGAATCGCCCAGCGTTGTCTTTAAGTGGCGTTTCGTCGTTCCAAAGCTCTCAATAGCAGCGATTTTCGGAATAAAAAAACAATAAGCCACACGAGGTTATTGAAAAATCGGGAGTCCCGATCCGTCGGCACCTCCGCGCCTCGTCCGAACGAACAACCACGAAGACACCTGTCGGGACACAATTCAATCAATTGGCGGATCACCGTATCCGGACGCTTGGGGCCACACGGTTGTGGCCGGCCGCGTAAGGACAGCCGCCCCACCTATACGAGCGGCTTCTCCGACAAAACGCGCTCGAAATAGCGGGCCGTCTTTTCGAGACCAGCCCGCAACGGCACCGTCGGCTCCCAATTCAGTTCGCGGCGGGCATAACTGATATCGGGCTGCCGCTGTTTGGGGTCATCGACGGGCAAAGACTCGAACACCAGTTTCGAATTTGACCCCGTGACATCGATCACCAATTCGGCCAATTCCCGCATGGTGAATTCGACGGGATTGCCGAGATTCATCGGCCCGGTGACCTGATCTGACGTCCCCATCAAACGGATAAAGCCTTCGATCAAATCGTCGACATAACAAAACGAGCGGGTCTGCTGACCGTCGCCATAAATCGTGATATTCCGCCCTTCCAAAGCCTGGACGATGAAGTTGGAAACGACGCGCCCGTCGTTGGGATGCATGCGCGGCCCATAGGTATTGAAAATACGGGCGACTTTGATACGCAATCCATGTTGGCGGTAATAGTCGAAGAACAATGTTTCGGCGCAGCGCTTGCCCTCGTCATAGCAACTCCGCGGGCCGATCGGATTGACATTGCCCCAATAGGATTCGACTTGCGGATGCACGGACGGATCGCCATAGACTTCGGACGTCGATGCTTGAAAAATGGCGGCGCGGGTCCGCTTGGCCAGCCCCAGCATATTGATCGCCCCGTGAACGCTGGTCTTGGTCGTTTGCACCGGATCGAATTGATAGTGAACAGGCGACGCCGGACAGGCCAGATTGTAGATCTGGTCGACCTCCACATAGAGGGGGAACGTCACGTCGTGGCGCATCAATTCAAAACGCGGGTGATCCAGCAGGGACGCCACATTGGTACGCCGGCCCGTAAAAAAATTGTCGACGCAGAGAACTTCGTGGCCCGCCGAAATAAGCCTTTCGCATAAATGGGAACCTAAAAATCCGGCCCCACCCGTCACCAGAACTCTTTTGCTGATCATCGCGTCACCTCAAGAACGAGGCTGCAGAGTACGACGACGGACGCCCCCCGACAAGATCGCCCTGAGACCATTCACGAGAGCCGGATGACTTTTGGTGGATCCGCGAAGCGATTCCACCAAAAGTCTGAATCCGCCTCTATTCAATAAATTAGAGGGCGATTCAGACATAAGATCGGAGCCGATCTGCTCCGATCTTATGTCACGCGCTCTAAAGCGCTTCGACCGTATCGACCCAGGAGAGCAGTGCGGGATCTTCGTCAAAGATCCGTTGGATCGCCCGCGCCAGCGTCGGCAAAATGCCCACTTCGGCGTCCCGCGCCTGCCGGTCGGCCCGCGCCAACCGCCCGCATAGCGCACAAAGGGACATCGCCAGTTCACCGGCGTGCGCGAAGCCGGACTGCCGCATGCGGACGGACAGGTCCTCGGCAACCGTCCCCAAGTCGGCCGCATAGCCCAGCATCTCGGCATGGCTGTCCGGGACGCTATAGGCGCCAACGATCCGCTCGACCAGATAAGTCACCTGAGCGGCATAGCACTTCATCTTATGAACATTGATTCGCGCATTGGCGTGCCTGATCTGATCGGGCAGCGGCGTTTTATCGGCATTGGGAATAACTTGCGAACGCATGGGATTGGGAACCGTCATCACGCTCACCGGATGAGCGTCCGAGCGATCGCCGGTTCGCCGATCCGGCCCGATATAATCGTGAGTCACGATAAAGGGTTTGCGGCCGAGGACAAATCCGTCCAGTCGTTCCAGCAACTGTATGGGGGCTAGAGGCAGGAGCAGCACATCGTCGGTACCGGCATCGATCAGATGACGGACGAGATTGGGAGCGGGATTTTCCACCAATGTGACAACGATGACGAACGGATTCTCGCCCAGCCGGCAATGTCGCATTTGTTGCAATGTGGGGCCAAGCGCGTCGCCCATCATCTCCGGCATGGTGATGATCAGGTCGACTTCCCCACTTTTGAAACAGCTGTACAACCCCTCGGCGGAATGGGCGTCGAATTGATTGCGCAAGCCATGACTGCGCATCGACTGAAACAACGGATCCCGCAACCGGCTTTCCGGCACGGCGAAACTTGTCCGAACATTGTCAAAACGCCACCTGGCCAAGCCCCACTCCTCGACCTTAGATTAAGTAGCTATAGCACCTCTCTATAACAATCGAAATATGCCAAGGAAAAAATTACCGGACAATCGAGTAAAAATCCGATCGAATTGCTCATTTTTCCTGATGGCCCGTCCGGAAAAAACGGCGTCACCTTCGTCCCCGACGGGATTTCTTTTGCTGCGGCAGGGCGAGCGAGCGCCCGCCTGCCCCCCCTGAACCGGCAGAACCGGCGGGAAGCCGGCTGTCGCTGGACAGGCCGAGTTCCTGCAATTCGAGGCGGCGAAGTTCGTCGCGCAACCGCGCCGCTTCCTCGAACTCCAGATCCGCCGCCGCGGCCCGCATGCGTTTTTCCAGTTCGGCAATATAGGACTTGAGATCCTTGCCGACGCGATGTGTCTCGGCGGCGTCGCCGGTTCCAACGGTGAGGTAGTCCTTCTCATAGACACTCTCCATGACGTCGGAGATGGCCTTCTTGACGCTCTCCGGCGTAATGCCGTTCGCGACATTGTAGGCTTGCTGTTTTTCGCGACGGCGGTTGGTCTCGCCGATCGCATAGGTCAAGGAATCGGTCATCCGATCGGCATACAGCAAGACGCGGCCATCGAGATTGCGGGCCGCACGGCCGATGGTTTGCACCAGCGAGGTCTTGGACCTTAGAAAGCCTTCCTTGTCGGCGTCGAGAATGGCCACCAAGGCGCATTCGGGAATATCCAGGCCCTCGCGCAACAGATTGATGCCGACCAAAACGTCGAAGACGCCAAGACGGAGATCGCGAATGATCTCGATGCGTTCCAGCGTATCGATGTCGGAATGCAGATAGCGGATCCTAATTCCCTGCTCGTGCAGATATTCGGTCAAATCCTCGGCCATGCGTTTGGTCAGGACCGTGACCAGAACGCGTTGCGCTTTCGCCGCGCACAGACGCGCTTCGGCCAGCAGATCGTCGACCTGATGCTCGACGGGGCGCACGATGCACACCGGGTCGATCAAACCGGTGGGACGAATGACCTGCTCGATAAAGGCGCCGCCTGTGCGCTCCATTTCCCAAGGCCCCGGAGTCGCCGAGACGAACACCGACAGGCCGCGCATGGCCTCCCACTCTTCGAATTTGAGCGGCCGGTTGTCGACGCAGGACGGCAAGCGGAAGCCATAGTCGGCGAGTGTGCTCTTGCGATTGTAGTCGCCCCGGAACATGCCGCCGATCTGCGGCACCGTGACATGGCTTTCATCGACGAACAGAAGCGCGTCGGCCGGCAGATATTCGAACAAGGTGGGCGGAGGCTCGCCCGGCGCCCGGCCGGTCAGATAGCGCGAGTAATTTTCGATGGACTTGCAGTGACCGGTGGCCTCCATCATTTCCAGATCGAAGGTGGTGCGTTCCTGTATCCGTTGCGCCTCCAGCAACTTTCCGTTGGCGGCAAACCAGTCGACCCGATTGCGGCACTCCTCTTTGATGCCCTTGACCGCCGCTGTGATGGTCGGGCGAGGCGTCACATAGTGGCTCGACGGAAACACGGTGATCTCGGCCAAACCACAGGTTTTCTCACCGGTCAGCGGATCGAATTCGGCGATGCTCTCGATCTCGTCGCCGAACAGACTGACCCGCCAGGCGCGGTCCTCATAGTGAACCGGAAAGATCTCGATATTGTCGCCGCGCACCCGGAACGTGCCGCGCTGGAAGGCTTGATCGTTGCGCGTGTATTGCAACGCCACCAGCCCTTTCAGCAATTCGCGCTGATCGATCTGCTGTCCGGCGGCCAGAGGAATGGTCATCCGGGCATAACTTTCCACCGCACCGATACCATAGATGCAGGAAACCGACGCCACGATGATGACGTCACGGCGCTCCAAAAGCGCACGGGTCGCCGCGTGGCGCATCCGGTCGATCTGCTCGTTGATCGCCGAATCCTTCTCGATATAGGTGTCGGTGCGCGGCACATAGGCTTCCGGTTGATAATAGTCGTAATAGGAAACGAAATATTCGACCGCGTTTTCCGGAAAAAAGCCTTTCATCTCGGCATAGAGTTGCGCCGCCAACGTCTTATTGGGCGCTAGAATCAAGGCTGGCCGGCGGGTTTTCGCGATGACATGGGCCATGGTGAAGGTCTTGCCCGAGCCGGTCACCCCGAGCAGCACCTGATCGCGCTCGTCCGCTTCGATCGCCGACACCAATGCGGCGATCGCCTGCGGTTGATCGCCCGCCGGCGTATAGTCCGAAACCAGTTTGAAGTCAGCCGGCGGACCGGCTGGCCGCTGCTGAAAATAGGGCATCGGCAGCGATTGTGTCATGTCGTGCTCCCAGCCTTTTTCCGAGCCAACCGCGCATTGAACTTGTCCCAAAGCACCACGGTGCGGCCATGCCGGCCGCGGCCGATGATCTCCTTGTCGTCGCGCGCGCTCACCTGGAAGGTCAGTTGGCGCCCGTCGATCCGTTCGAGATGACAATCGACGGTGACCGTCATGCCGGGCGGCGTCGCCGCCTCATGCGTCACCTCGATCAGGACGCCGAGCGAACCCTCGCCTTCCTCAAGATGAGGGGCAATCGCCTCGATGCAACACCACTCCATCAAACCGACCATGAAACCGGTGGCGAACACCTCGGGCATGGCGATGAACGCGGGGGCTTCCGGATAGAGGAACGGCACCGTTTTGCCGCGTGACACCGGAAATTGCAGGCTATGGGTCAAACCGGGCACCAGGCTGGAACGCATCTTGTCACCTCGGGGTTGTCGTCAGAGCGCCAGTATCCCAGCGTAGCAGCCATGCGCCAATCATTCTTCACATCAATGTTCTTTCCTTGCACCCTCAACAAGGCGGCGGTACTTTCGCCGCGCACTTTTTTACCGGAGGGTATTTCTCATGTCGTTCCTCGCCAACCGCCTGTCGGCCATCAAACCATCATCGACCATGGCTGTGACCCAGAAGGCTGCTGAACTGAAAGCGCAGGGACGGGACGTCATCGGTCTCGGCGCCGGTGAGCCCGATTTCGACACTCCGGACAATATCAAGACCGCCGCCAAAGCCGCGATCGACCGTGGCGAGACCAAATATACCGCCGTCGCCGGCACGCCGGCGCTGCGAAAGGCCATCGCCGCGAAGTTCAAGCGGGAAAATGGCCTCGACTACGCGCCCGAGCAGATCACCGTCGGTTGCGGCGGCAAACAGGTCATTTACAACGCCTTGGTGGCGACGCTGAGCCCCGGCGACGAAGTGATCATCCCGGCGCCCTATTGGGTCAGCTATCCGGACATGACGCTTCTTGCCGAAGGCTCGCCGGTCACCGTCGCCTGCCCGGCGGAAAAAGGCTTCAAACTACAGCCGGAAGCGCTGGAAGCGGCCATCACGCCGAAGACCAAATGGCTGATCCTCAACTCGCCCAGCAACCCGACCGGCGCCGCCTACAACCGCGCCGAAATGAAGGCCTTGACCGACGTCTTGCTGCGTCATCCCCACGTCTGGGTGATGAGCGACGACATGTATGAGCATCTGGTCTATGACGGCTTCGAGTTCTGTACGCCGGCGCAGGTCGAGCCCAAGCTCTACGACCGCACGCTGACCATCAACGGTCTGTCCAAGGCCTATGCGATGACCGGCTGGCGCGTCGGTTATGCCGGCGGCCCCAAGGCCCTGATCGGCGCCATCAATATTATCCAGTCGCAGAGTTCGTCGCACACCTCTTCGATCAGCCAGGCCGCCGGCGTCGAGGCGCTCAACGGCACCCAGGATTTCATTCCGAAAAATGCCGCGATCTTCAAGGAGCGCCGCGACTTGGTGGTCCGGATGCTGAACGACGCCAAGGGCATTACCTGCAACACCCCGGAAGGCGCCTTCTACGTCTTCCCGTCCTGCGCCGGCACCATCGGCAAGAAGACGCCGAACGGCAAGGTGATCAAGACCGACAGCGATTTCGTCACCGCCTTGCTGGAAAACGAGGGCGTCGCCGTCGTGCATGGCGAAGCCTTCGGCCTGGCGCCCTATTTCCGAATTTCCTATGCCACCAGCCTGGAAGCCTTGACCGAGGCCTGCACGCGGATCCAACGGTTCTGCGCCAGCCTTTCGTAATAAAGAGAGTCCGATCATGAGCAAACCGCTGATCTTCATCGATGGCGAAGCTGGAACCACTGGCTTGCAAATCCGCGCCCGTTTGAACGGCCGTGCGGACATCGAGTTGGTCAGCATCGATCCGGCCAAACGCAAGGATGATGACGAACGGCGGCGTCTGCTCAACGCCGTCGATCTCGCCATCCTCTGCTTGCCCGACGACGCGGCCCGCGCCGCCGTCGCCTTGATCGACAATCCTGCCGTGCGCGTACTCGACGCCAGCACCGCCTTTCGGACTCACCCCGATTGGGCCTATGGCCTGCCCGAATTGACTCCCAGCCAGGCCGCGCGGATCGGCCAGTCCAAACGGGTCAGTAATCCCGGCTGTTATCCGACGGGAGCTCTGTCGCTGTTGCGTCCCCTGGTCGACGACGGCCTGCTGCCCGCGGCGACGCCCATCAGCGTCCACGCCATCTCGGGCTATAGCGGCGGCGGTCGCCAGATGATCGAAGCCTTCGAGAGCATGGGAGCGGATCGCATCGCCGATATCCACCGGCTCTATGCCCTGGATCTGGCGCACAAACATCGCAATGAGATGCGCGTCCATTCCGGACTGGCCCATGTGCCGCTGTTCACCCCGGCGGTCGGCGCTTTCCGCCAGGGCATGCTGGTGCAAATCCCACTGCATCTGTGGAACCTGCCGAAGACGCCAAGCGGACAGGATCTCCACGCATCATTGGCGGCCCGCTATGCCGGCCAGCGCTTCGTGCGCGTCATGCCCTATTCCCCTCGCCCCAAGGTTCTCGCCCCGGAAGCCCTGAACGGCACCAACATGCTGGAGTTGTTCGTCTTCGACAATGAGGCCGAACAGACCGCCTTGCTGGTCGCCCGCCTGGACAATTTGGGCAAAGGCGCCTCGGGAGCGGCCGTGCAGAACATCGATCTGATGCTGGGCCTGGCCGGCGAACGCGACTACGCCATCAAGGGTGACGCCGCGATCTGAACCCCAACCTTCTTTTCATTGAACCTAAATAAAGAAATTCACCACAGAGACACAGAGATCACCGAGGAAAAACAATAGAATGGGCATCTGACGTGGCTCACCCGTCAGATGGGGCCGCGACGCGGGCGAACCTATTCATTTCCCTCTATGTTCTCTGTGTCTCTGTGGTTCAACTCACGGATTTAGGTTGAAACTCTTCCCGGAACCGGCTTCGGCGCGCGTGTCGCGCTTTTTTGTTGCCAGAGTTCAAGCTTGGGTGGAGCATGAAATTCAATGACAAATAAGGAGGGGATAATGTCCACAAGGTCCCTTTTGCCCCGTGTCGCCGCTTTGGTCGGTCCTTACGCCAGCGGCAAAACCACCCTTCTCGAAAGCCTGCTGCTGGCGTCTGGATCCATCCAGCGTAAAGGTCATATCGCCGACGGCACCACCGTCGGCGATGCCACACCTGAGGCCCGTCAACGGGTCATGAGCACCGAAGTCAATATCGCGTCCTCCAGTTACCTCGACGACCGTTGGACCTTCCTTGATTGCCCCGGCTCGATCGAGTTTCAGCAAGACACCTATAACGCCCTGGCCATCGCCGACGCCGCCGTGGTGGTGGTCGAACCGGAACCGGCCCGCGCCGTCATGGTGGCGCCCATCCTCAAGTTCCTCGACGAAAACGTCATTCCCCACATCATTTTCATCAACAAGGTCGAAACGGCGCAAGTCCGCTTGCGCGAGACGTTGGACGCCTTGCAGGCCTTGTCCGATCTCCCCTTGCTGCTCCGCGAACTGCCGCTCAAGGACGGCGACGCGATTTCGGGCTATGTCGACCTGGTCAGCGAGCGCGCCTTTCAGTATCGCGACGGTCAAGCGTCGGAATTGATCCAATTGCCCGAGACGGCGTTGTCCGAGGAAAAGAACGCCCGCCAGGAGATGCTGGAACATTTGGCCGACTTCGACGACCATCTGCTTGAGATCTTGCTCTCCGATTTAGCCCCGCCGACCAGCGAAGTCTATCAGAACGTCTCGCGGACGTTGGCCGCCGACCTGGTCGTTCCGGTCTTTTTCGGTTCGGCGAATTTCGATCATGGCATTCGCCGCCTGTTGAAATGCTTGCGCCACGATGTGCCGGCGACGGCGGAAACCAGCAAGCGACGGGGATGGAAGGCCGAAGGCGGACCGGTGGCCCGCGTCTTCAAAACCGTCCATGCGTCGCACACCGGAAAACTCAGCTATGCCCGCATCTGGCGCGGCGAATATACCGAAGGCAGCCTGGTCAACGGCATCCGGCCGTCGGGCCTTTATTCGGCGCTGGGCGCCACCTTGAACAAAGTCGCCAAAGCCGGTCCCGGCGAGGTCATCGCCTTCGCCCGCCTCGATCCGGTGAAGACCGGCGACGTCTTGGGAACGATCGACCCCGACGTTCACGCTTGGCCGACCCCCTTGCCCCGCCTGTTTCCGCTGGCGGTTCAGGCCGATAAAAAGCAGGACGACGTCAAATTGACAGCGGCGCTGGCCAAGCTCGCCGAGGAAGATCCGTCTCTCTCCATCGACCTCAGCCACGCCACCGGCGAACTGGTGCTGTGGGGACAAGGTGAGATCCATCTGCTGGTGGCCCTGGAAAAGCTGAAAAATCGCTTCAATCTGGCGATTACCGGTCATCGCCCCCAGGTTCCCTATAAGGAAACCATCCGCAAAGGGGTCACCGAACACGGCCGCCACAAGCGTCAAAGCGGCGGACATGGGCAATTCGGCGACATCTATATCGATATCGCCCCGCAACCCCGCGGGGCCGGATTTGAATTCGCCGAAACGGTGGTCGGCGGCGCTGTGCCGCGTCAATATATCCCCTCCGTCGCCGAAGGTGTGGAGGACTATCTGAAACAGGGCCCATTGGGCTTCCCGGTGGTCGACATCAAAGTCACGCTGACCAACGGCAGCTACCATACCGTCGACAGTTCCGACATGGCGTTCAAGACGGCGGCGCGCATCGCCATGACCGACGGCATGCCCAAATGCGATCCGGTGATCCTGGAACCGATCCTGGCCGTCGATGTCGCCGTCCCGGCGGAATACACCTCGAAGGCTCAACGGATCATTTCGGGCCGCCGAGGGCAGATTCTCGGCTATGTGGCGAAAGACGGATGGAAAGGATGGGACGTGGTCTCCGCCTATCTTCCGCAGGCCGAGATGGGCGACCTGATCGTCGAGTTACGCTCTTTGACCATGGGCGTCGGCACCTTTTCCTGGCGTTTCGACCATCTGCAAGAGATGGCGGGACGCGGCGCCGACAAAGTCGTCGAAAACCGCAAGATGGCGCTTGCCGCCCAATAGCTCTCGGCCGACCGTTAGGCGTCGGGGGGGCGGCCGCCCCCCCGCCCCCACATGTCACATGGCGCGCACGTTGGTCAGGAACTGGGTGACGCGGCTTTCCAGTTCGGCTGCCTGTTTGGACAGAGATTGGGCAACGCCCAGCACGCTGTTCGAGTTGCGCCCGGTGTCTTCGGCGGCGCTGGTGACGCCGGAGATATTGGCCGACACCTCGCGCGTCGCCGCCGATTGCTCCTCCACCGCACCCGATATCGACGCATTGATTTGACTGACCTGCGTGATCGTTTTCACGATATCCCGGATGGCGTCAGCCGTGCTTTGGCTTGAATCCTGGATGCCTTTGATTTGCTCGGCGATCTCGCCCGTCGCCCTGGCTGTTTGCGTCGCCAGATTCTTGACCTCGCCCGCGACCACGGCGAACCCCTTGCCGGCATCGCCCGCCCGCGCCGCCTCGATCGTGGCGTTCAACGCCAGGAGATTGGTTTGGCTGGCGATATCGGAAATCAGCTTGGTGACCTCGCCGATCTTCGCCGCGGTGGTCACCAAATCGACCACCAGATGTTCTGATTTTTGAGCATCGGTGACGGCGAGATTGATGACGCGTGTCGCCTCGGTGATCTGGCGCGCGATCTCATTGACCGAAGATGATAACTCCTCCGTCGCCGCCGCCACGGTGGATGACTGCTGATTGGTCTGTTCTGCCGCCGCGGCAAGCGACTGCGCCGTCGACTGCATGGAGTCGGCCGATGCGGAGACGGCATCGACCAGCGATTTGACGCCATTCTCGAAATCGTTGGCGAGGGCCGCGTTTTGCTGTTTGCGCCCGGAGAGATCGGTCGCGAATTTGACCACCTTGCAAATCTTGCCATTGAGATCGCGCACCGGATTGTAAGAGGCCTCGATCCACGCCACCTTGCCGCCCTTGCCGATGCGCTTGTACTGCGCGGCCTGATAGTCACTGCGGTTGAGTTTCTCCCAAAACTGCCGATATTCGGCCGTGTCCCTCTGACCTGATTCGACGAACATGCTGTGGTGCTTGCCTTTAATCTCGTCCAGCCGGTAGCCGAGGAGGTTTAGAAAATTCTCGTTGGCGGTAATGACCGTTCCATCGAGGTTGAACTCGATGACGGCTTGCGAACGCCCAATGGCCTCGACCTTGCCAAGCAGATCGGCGAAGAGAGCCTTCTTCTCAGAGATGTCGGTGGCGATCTTCACCACCTTATATGGCTTGCCCCCCTTGTTCAGAATGGGGTTGTAGGAGGCTTCGAGCCAGATCTCCTTGCCCCCCTTGCCGATGCGCTTGAATTCGGCGGACTGATATTCCCCGCGATTGAGCTTTTCCCAAAACTGGCGATATTCGGCGGAGTCCTTGTAGGCCGGTTCGATGAACATGCTGTGATGCCGGCCTTTGATCTCGTCCAGACTGTAGCCGATGGCTTTCAGAAAGTTCGCATTGGCGGTGACAATCGTGCCGTCCATCTTGAATTCGATGATGGCTTGGGATTTATGCAACGCTGCAAGAACAGCCGCATGATCTCCACCATTATATAATATCGCCATCTTTCCAGCCCCTTTCCGATCGCATTCCCATCAGTGATCAACGTAATTGATCGCGAACTCAGCCCTGACGGCATGCACATTTTGTTGACATTTCATTAACGAAAATTACGCCATACAGCATATATCGTTATGGTTATTGCCAAAGCAAGGGGGGCACCCTTCCAATTTATCAATCTCAAAATGATAATACTCATATGCGGTTTGTCTATTGGGGGAACCCGTTAGCATCATTACCCAAAACTGAGTAGATCAGGGCGCGACGAGACCTTCGCGAATGGCGTAACGGGTCAGTTCGGCGGTGGAGTTCAGGCCGAGCTTCTGCTTGATATTGCGACGGTGAACCTCCGCCGTCGACAGGGCGATCCCGATGCCGACGGCGATTTCGGCGGAACTCAATCCATCGACCACCAGGCGCAGAACCTCCTGCTCGCGCTTGGTGAGAACGCTGAGCGGCGGCACGGTCGACGTTCCTCCCGCTGAAAAATGCCGATCCATGACGGTTGCCGCCTCGGACGACAGGAACCGAGCTCCGGTTGCCGCCGCGCGGATGGCGGCGATCAATTCGTCGGCGCCCGCCGACTTGACGACATAGCCACAGGCCCCGGCCTTCAACATTTCCTCGACATAGAGCCGATCGGCATAACCGGACAGCGCGACGATATGCACGGATGGATGGCGTTTGACCACATGGCGGGCGACATCGATGCCGTTGACGTCCGGCATACGGATGTCGAGAACCAAGACGTCCGGCGTTTCCAACTCAAGAGCGGAGAGCGTTTCCGCCCCCGTGCTGGTCAGACCGATGACCTCGATATCCGGTTCCGCGGCGAGTGGCCCCAGCAGAGCCTCGCGGAACATGCGGTGGTCATCGGCCAATATCAGGCGAATGGTCATGGCGCCCCCCTAAGATCGTAGCGGATTGGCGATCAAAGGGAATAACCAGGGTCACGATGGTTCCCCCGCCAGGATTGGCCCGAATGTCCATGGTTCCGTTGAAGGAGATGACGCGTTCGCGCACGCTGGGCAAACCAAAGCCTTTCCGGACCGGCGGGACGATTGGCCAATCGACGATCCCTTGACCTGAATCTTCGACCGTGAGATGCAACCTGCCATCGCGCACGCACAGCCGAACCAAAGCCTCGGTTGTGTCGGCATGCTTATGGACGTTGATGAGAAGTTCGCGCACCGCACGGAACAGGATCGTCGCTTGCGAAGAGCTCAGGGGTTTGGCGGCGGCATCATCCTCGAGCGTAACCGATAGCCCATAGGTTCTCGCCATCTCGTCGGCCAGCCAATGAAGCGCCGGCACGAACCCCATGTCTCTCAGCACCGATGGACTGAGCTGCGATATCAGCGAGCGCAGCTTGCGGCTGGCGAGTTCGAGAATATCGGCCAATTCGCTTGTCAAACCGCCGGCCTTGGCACCCTCCGGCAACGCCTTCCCGATGATGCCCAACTTGATTCCGGCCACGTGCAATATCTGCCCCAGATCATCATGGAGGTCGGCGGCGATGGCTTGGCGCTCCCGCTCCTCGACAAGGGTTGCATCCACCGCCAGCTGGCGCAGCCTTTCCCTGCTGTCGCGCAGTGAACCGACGAGTCGCCGCATGCGAATGACGCGGTTATGCAAGACCAGCAATCCCGTCACGACGAGCGCCTCCACGAAGGCGCCAAAGAGGACGAGACGCCGAGCACGCCGCCGCCAATCGGCCAGATAGTCCGCCTCCGCCAGGCCGACCACGACATAGTAGGGGGCCCCGTCCACTCTTCGTGCGAATCCCGTTCGAAACACGCCATCGGTCGCGGAGGTGTATTCATATTGGGCAGCAGGAACGCCGGATGCCATGATGGCGCGCAGCTGGTCTGAGATGATGGTTTTCTTGCCAATCCGATCGCGCTGCCCGTCGATGACCGGGAAGCGGGCCGCCAATTGAAAGTTGGCATGATAGAGAGCCACGATTCCCCCCGCCCCCAGGTTTAGCGCGGCAAGTCCGCGGAACAGGTTTGCGGTCGGCAGCGCCCCATAGACGACGCCGCCGAAGGAACCGTCGGGATTGGAAATCCGCATCGCCACGCCGACGATCCATTCCTGACTGACCGCTCCGAACAACGGCGGGGTTACGGTCAGAGCGGCATTGGGCGTATCGCGTAAATATTTGAAGTCGTCGCGATCCGCCATGGCGGCATCGTGATTGACGACATTGGTCACGGCGTATTTGAGCGTGCCATCCGGAGCAATCACACGAAACCCATGCAAATCCAGGTGCCGCGCGTCCTGGCGCGCGATGACGTCAACGATGGCTTGCGCGTCCCCTTGCCCCGGTTTCTGTAGCCGCTCGACCTCGTCGCGGATCGCGAGAAGACTCAATTCGATCTTGTCGATTGTGCTTTTAAGGTTGTCCGCCAGGCTGTTGGCCATATTGGCGGTGGTGATTTGCGCGATCTGCCGGGCTTCCTCCCTGGTTTCCAGCAAGGCCCAGCCAAGCACCAGGATGATGACGGCGGTGATGGAAAGGCCGGCAACAAGCAACGAAATGAAGGACAGCCGCGGCGCGCCGCAGCGGCCCATACCTTCTCCGTTTTGAGCCTCGCCCCAATCGTCATCCGCCATATTCCAGATGCCCCCACACTCCAGGACAAAACCGCCCCCCGGCGGCATTGGCGAAGAGACACTATGGTATCAAACGCCACGGCAAGAGTCGAAACCGCCAGAACGACAATCCGTCAAGGTTCCATCCCTGACCGGCCTGACGGCCGCTCCCGTCGGCGGACGGACGTGGAGATAATTGCCGTTTTATAAATCGTCACGCCGCCCAACCATCCTTTTCTTGCACCCGGATCGCCGGGAGAGCATTCTCCGGCCGCATGTTGGAAGCTTGTCCCAAAACCGCCCTTATCACCGGCGCCGCTCACCGGATCGGCCGTGCCATCGCGCTTGCCTTGATCAAGGATGGCTGGGCCGTGGCACTTCATTACCACCGGTCCCATGACGCGGCCTTCGCCCTGCTCGAGGAGATCGTCGCCGCCGGCGGCAAGGGCGTGGCCCTTAAGGCCGACCTGGCCAATGAAAACGATGTGCTGACCTTGATCCCGGCGGCGGTCGAGGCTTTGGGACCGCTCGGCCTGCTGGTCAACAACGCCTCCTTGTTCGAACCGGACACCGCCTTGACGGTCACCCGCGCCTCTTGGGACGCGCATCTGGAGACCAATCTACGGGCTCCCTTCGTCCTCATCCAAGCGTTCGCCGCGCAACTGCCGGAAGAGACCCGTGGCGCCGTGGTCAATCTGATCGACCAGCGCGTGTGGAACCTGACCCCGCATTTCACCAGCTACACGCTCAGCAAAGCGGCGCTCTGGACCTTGACACAAACCTTGGCCCTCGCCCTGGCCCCGCGCATTCGCGTCAACGCCATCGGGCCCGGCCCGACACTGCCCAGTTCTCGGCAAACCCCTTCGCAATTCGAACAACAATGCGCCGAGATGCCGCTCAAGCGCGGCACCACGCCCGATGAAATCGCCGAGGCCCTGCGCTTCATTCTTGCCGCCCCCTCCATGACCGGCCAGCTCATCGCTCTTGATGGCGGCCAGCATCTTTGCTGGGCACCGGCAAACAAGCCTCCGGAGGAGTGAGCCCATGTCTCAGGCCAATGTCATCCAACCTCTTCGTTTCGCCGATGCGCGCAATGCGCTGCGCCATGTGTTCGTCCATGATCTGGAAATGATGGCCAGCATCGGCGTGCACACCTATGAAAAAACCGACAAGCAGCGGATTCGCATCAATTTGGATCTCGCCGTCCGCGAAATCGACCCGACGACGATCAACGATTCTTTGGCCAATGTGGTTTGCTATGAAGGGGTGGTTGCCGGCATCCGCCGCCTGATCGACGCCGACCATGTCAATCTGGTCGAAACGCTGGCCGAACGCGTCGCCGCCCTCTGCCTGGAAGATAAACGCGTAAGAGTTGCTCGGGTTCGTGTGGAAAAGCTTGATGTGTTCCCGGATGCCACCAGCGTCGGCGTCGAAATCGAACGCTTCGCGTCACACCCCTGACGTGTCCGGTATGGCCGGTATCGTAACGATTGTAACAGTTTCGTCACAATAACAAGGAACGAGGCGTGTAAGTTTTGCACAGCCGGGCCTCCTGCCAAAACGGCGGGAATGAGTCAAGTTTCGAATCGCAATCGTGACAATGGCTTTACACTTGACAACAGATAACTATATGAAAAACAATGGTATTGTTGTCAGTGCATAGTTTTTGAGCAAATAGGTGAAACCCTTGGAGTCCTTTGGTCAGCCCGCCCCTGCCCACCAGTTGTCTACAAACTTATCCACAGATTCGGTGGATATCGCTGTCACATTCGCCGCTCATCACGATCCCCTTGCTCTCCACACCGCCATTTAAGTCCGATCGAGTCGATAACGCCCGCGCCCATGACCCCGCCCCTTCCCCCGACCGATCCGAATGACCTGACATCTCGGGAACGTGGCGGCTTCGCCGCCGGCGCGAATGTCATCTTGGCGTATCTGCGAAACTTTCCCGCGTCGCCCGGCGTCTACCGCATGCTCGGCAAAGCCGGGGACGTCCTCTATGTCGGAAAAGCCAAAAATCTCAAAAAACGAGTCGTCGCCTATACCAAGGCGGAACGCTTGCCGCTCCGCTTACAGCGCATGGTCGCCGAAACCGACAGCATGGAGATCGTCACCACCCATACGGAGGTGGAGGCGCTGCTTCTCGAAGCCAATCTCATCAAACGGCTGTCGCCTCGCTACAACATCCTTCTCAAAGACGACAAATCTTTTCCCTATATCCTGATCACCGGCGATCACAGCTGGCCGCAGATCGTCAAACACCGCGGCGCCCGTAACCGCAAAGGCGAATATTTCGGCCCTTTTGCCTCAGCGGGCGCGGTGAATCAGACGCTTTCCCATCTTCAGCGCGCCTTCTTGCTGCGCTCTTGTTCCGACAGTGTTTTCGCCTCTCGGTCCCGCCCCTGCTTGCTGCATCAGATCAAGCGCTGCAGCGCGCCTTGTGTCGAAAGAATCGGCCACAACGACTATGACCGACTGGTGGCCCAGGCCCGGGGCTTTCTCTCCGGCCAAAGCAAGGCGGTTCAGCGCGAATTGATCGAGCATATGAACAAGGCGAGCGAAACCCTGGCTTATGAAGAAGCCGCGCTCTATCGCGATCGGATTCGGGCCTTGGCACGGATCTCGGCCCACCAGGACATCAATCCGCTGGATATCGACGAGGCCGATGTCGTCGCCCTGCATCAGGCGGGGGGACAAGCCTGCATTCAGGTTTTCTTTTTCCGTGCCGGCTGCAATTTCGGCAATCGCTCGTTTTTCCCGTCCCAAACCCAGGATCAATCCGCCGAGGATATCCTCGCCGCCTTTCTCGCCCAATTCTATGACGACAAAATACCGCCCCGCGAAATCCTGCTGTCCCACCCCCTGACCGAGGCGGATCAACGCCTCCTGGTCGAAGCGTTGACGCAGAAGGCCGGCCACAAGATCACCATCAGCGCGGCAAGACGCGGCGACCGCCGCAAGATGATCGAGCATGCCTATGACAATGCGCGCGAAGCGCTTGGCCGGCGCATGGCGGAAAGTTCGGCCCAGGCCAAATTGTTGGCCGGCGTCGCCGATCTGTTCGGTCTGGACAGTCCGCCGCAACGGATCGAGGTTTACGACAACAGCCATATCCAGGGATCGCATGCGGTTGGCGGCATGATCGTCGCCGGCGCCGACGGATTCCTGAAAAATGAATATCGCAAATTCAACATCGATTCTCCCGATTTGAGCCCGGGCGACGACTTCGGAATGATGCGCGACATGCTGTCACGCCGCTTCAAACGCGCCCAGAAGGAAGACCCCGACCGCAGCACCGGCAACTGGCCGGACCTGGTGTTGATCGACGGTGGACCGGGCCAGTTGAAGGTGGCGCTCGCGGTTTTAGACGAGTTGGGAATCAATGATGTGACAATGGTGGCGATCGCCAAGGGGCTGGACCGCGATGCCGGACGAGAGCGCTTCCATCGAGCCGATGCCCCCCCCTTCTCTCTGCCGCCGAACGATCCTGTCCTCTATTTCTTGCAGCGTTTGCGCGACGAAGCCCACCGTTTCGCCATCGGCACCCATCGAGCCCGGCGCTCGAAGGCCATCGGCGGCTCTCCTCTCGATGACATCGCCGGAATCGGCGCCCGGCGCAAGAAAGCCCTCCTCCATCATTTCGGCTCCGCCCGCGGCGTCTCCGAAGCGGGCTTGACCGACCTGCAAAGTGTGGATGGGATCAGCGCCGCCATGGCCAAGAAAATCTACGACCACTTTCACCCGACGGAATAAACATTTACCCCGCCTATTTTCCCAGGGGAATCGGGTGAAGGAATCATCTGGCGATGAGGCTTGCGAGGAATTCGTCGTCCCAAGCGGCGACCTTGCGC
>Ga0209415_10006759_pt1 | contig 20254 bp, 13 predicted proteins | sample PeaSoiSIISIP2007_FD_187696 | JGI IMG/M metagenome (GOLD analysis project Ga0209415, IMG submission 187696) | Peat soil microbial communities from Weissenstadt, Germany - SII-SIP-2007 (SPAdes) (version 2) | ecosystem: Environmental > Terrestrial > Soil > Wetlands > Peat | place: Germany...
GGCCGCCGATAGCACGGTTAGCTCCGCGAACCCCGCCGCCTTAGATAGAACTCCGCCAGCTCCAGATCCCCGGGCTGCGTAATCTTCAGATTAACCTGAGAACCGTGCACCACGGCGACGGAAAGTCCGGCGCGCTCCAGAAGCGAGGCTTCATCGGTGCCTACAAAGCCGTCTGCTTCGGCTTCGGCAAAGGCGCGCCTCAGCAGCCCGTAGCGGAAACCCTGCGGCGTTTGCGCCTGCACCACGAACTCGCGCGGAATGGTGGCGGTGATCAGCGCGCCGTGGGCGGTCCGCTCCACTTGCTTAATCGTATCCACGGCCGGCAGGCCGACAATCGCCGCTCCGGTTTCGGCAACGGCGTCGATGGTGCGCTCGATGGTGGCCGCGTCGATGAGAGGCCGCACGGCGTCGTGCACCAGGACGATGTCGTCGGGGCCGGCGGGAAGAGCGCCCAGAGCATGCGACACCGACTCCTGCCGCTTTTCTCCACCTTCAAGCACTTGCACGCGGCCGGCGAATCCAAATTCGGCCACCTGTGCCCGCACCCTTTCGATCTCTGGCTTGCGCACCGCCACATAGACCGCCGTAACCCGCGGCACGGCGGCAAAGGCGCGCAGCGAGTGGATGAGGATAGGCACTCCATCCAGGGCGACAAATTGCTTGGGCTGCGGGCCAGCCATCCGCGTCCCCAGGCCTGCCGCGGCTAGAATCACAAAGACTTGCATGGCTCGTCGAGTATAGCATCGCGTGAGGCGCGGGCTGCCTGGCGGCGGCCGCCAAGACGCGAAGATCATCGGCGCGAGCGCCTCGGCGGTTGGAAGTCTTTCGTGAATTGATACACTAGAGCGGTTCCAGAATTCACGTGCCGTTTCGAGAGTTGTAAAAGGTGGCATTTTCTTGAGGGAAATGCCACTCGGCATTGGTGGCTTCGGGTACAGCAATTCTGGAACCGCTGTAGGTGCGCCGCGAAAATGAGAAGTGAGCACATCCTGTGGATGAGCACGGTCTGCTGTCTCAGCACGGCCGGGCTCCTGGTTTCAGGTTGCGGAGGGGGCAGCCCGGGCGGAGGCAATCATAACAACCCGCCGCCGAGTGCGCCGACAGTGACAGCAACGACGCCCGCGAACGCCGCGACCGGCATTTCCATTTCGAGCCCGAACGTGACCGCGACTTTCAGCGAAGCGATGACCGCTTCCACCATCTCTGGCTCAACCTTCACGCTCTCCAATGGCGCATCGAGCGTGAGCGGCACGGTGAGCTACGCGAGCGGGATCGATCAAGCCACATTCACGTCTTCTGCGCCGCTCGCTGCCAACACCACCTATACCGCGACGATTACCACTGGCGCGGAAAGCTCCGCCGGAATTGCGCTTGCCGCGAATTATGCATGGACCTTCACAACCGCCGCACCGCCAACGCCGGTCGCGGTGAACTTCGCGAGCAGCGGCCAGACCATTCGGGGATTCGGCGGCGCCACGGCCTGGCTCGGTCAGTTGACGACGCAGCAGGCTACGGCTCTCTTCAGCCCAACCAACGGCCTAGGCCTTAGCATCCTCCGCGTGCGCATCGATCCCGGGGGTTCCGCCGCAAGCAACTGGGTGACCGGCCAGTGGACCACGGAGTTGGCCAACGCCACGGAAGCCACCGCCACCAACCCGAACGCCATCGTCTTCGCCAGCCCGTGGACGCCGCCCATATCCATGAAGAACAGCTCGACGAGCCAGCCCTACTACAGCCCGGCCTGCTCTCCGCAGCAACTTTGCGGCGGCTTCCTCGTTTCATCGAGCTACGCGGCCTATGCCGCCTACCTCGAAGATTTTGTCTCGTACTTTCAGGCCAATGGCGTGAACCTCTACGCAATCTCGATGCAGAACGAGCCGGACTACGCCAACGTGAATTACGAGTCATGTTACTGGACGCCGCAGCAGATGGACTCGTGGATTGCGGGCAATGCCTCTGTGCTGACTACCAGGCTCATCATGCCTGAGTCGTTCGCCTTTATTCCTTCTCAGGCCGCAGCAGCATTGTCCGACCCCAACGCCGAGAGCCTCGTTTCCATCGTCGGCGGACATATCTACGGAACCAACCCGGCCTTCCAGAGTCAGGCTGAAGGCCTGGGCAAGGACGTATGGATGACCGAGCACTCTCTTTCGCCCGCGGGTGCGCAGCCGGCCATCGGCGACGCGATCGCAATGGCCGAGGAGATTCATAATTCCCTGGTCACCGGTCAATTCAACGCCTACGTTTGGTGGTGGATCTGGGACAATCCGGCCGATGGCATCAACTACGGCTTGATTGACTCGAATACTTCCGTTCCGAGCCCGACCTATTTCGGCTACGCCATCGAACAATTCTCCCGGTTCATTCAGCCGGGCTGGGTTCGTGTGACGGCAACGGCCAGTTCGGCAAACGGCAACTTTGTATCGGCGTATACCGGCGGGGGACACATTGCGATCGTCGCCATCAATTCCAATTCAAGTGCGGTGAGCCAGCCATTTACTTTGCAAAACACTTCCGCCGCCTCGCTCACGCCGTATCAAACCAACGCGAACGCCGGCTTCCAGGGGCAGGCGGCCGTAGCCGTCTCCGGCGGGCAGTTCACCTACACTCTGCCGGCGCAGAGCATTACCACGTTCTATCAATAAAGCTATCCGTCAATCTCCACGCCATCCGGCATGGGCTGACAGCGCGGGCACCAGAAGGTGACGCGCGCATCGCCGCCCTGGATGCGGCGGCGGATGGCCTCGCCGCAGCGCCGGCAGGGCTCTCCGTTGCGCCCGTAGACCCATAAGCTTGCAGTTGGGTCGGAGTTGTGCGTCGTCCGCCGCTGCTGCCCGCGATAGGTCACGATCAGGTCACCGGAGTCTTCAAGCACGTTGGCTCGCAGCAGCTTTCGCGCGGTTGCGATCATTGATGCGGATTCGTCGTCGGTGAGCGTTCCCACCGCGCGGAAGGGGTTGAGCCCGCAGACAAAGCAGATCTCCGATTTGAAGACGTTGCCGACGCCGGCCAGCAAGCTTTGATCCAAAAGTGCGTCGGCGATGGCGTCGCGCGGGTGCGCCTGGAACCGCTGCACCGCGGAGTTCAGGTCAAGGTCAGGGCCAAGCAAGTCATTTTGCGGCCGCGGAATGCGTGGGTGCCGCTCGAGCGAACGCGCGGTGTGCATCTCCGCCACCGGCACGCGAAAGCCCACCGCCTGGTACTGCGCGTTCTCAATCACGATGCGCATGTGGAAGCGCGGAAGCTGCCAGCGCTCGCCGTGGCGGTAGATGTGCCAGCGGCCGTTCATGAGCAGGTGCGAGGCGAGAATGCCGCCGCCCGAGAAATAGATCAGCATCCACTTGCCGCGCGCCTCGATGCGATCGACAATCTGGCCGGCGAGAGGCGTGTCGTCGTTGAATCGGGTGAGCAGCGGGTAAGTCGATCGAAAAAGCGTGACCGGTTCGCCGATGAGCGCGCGGCCGAGGTTGCGCGCGGTGCGAAAGATGGTGTCGCCTTCGGGCATTTTCTTACTGCACCTCGGGCCTGCTTGGCTCCGCATGCCGGATGGGCAGCGGAATCCGCCGCAGGTGCATGCCCAGCGGGCCGGCATGGAAGCCCGCGTCCATGAGGAAGCGTGCTATGAAGTGGCCCGCTATAGGCTGCCCGTTGATGGACGTGATCAGCACGCCGTCGTGGCTGCTCGCCCGCATTCGCTGCTGGCCGCGGCTGCACAGGAAATGCGCCAGTCCCGCGGTGACCTGCGAACGCTCCGGCTCTTCGGCCGGGAGGAATACGAGAAGATTTGGATTGCCGCGGCGCAGCCAAGCGACGAGTTGGCCGTTGCGCAAGATCACTTCGGCGTAGACGGCGCGGGTCAGGATGCGCGGTGCGGACTCACGCCCCGCAGACGAGGACCTGTCGGCGGGGACCCCTGTCTCCGAGTCTTCGTCCATGGGTGGCAGATCGGGCCAGCGCAACACCGAGCCATAAGGATTCGCGGGATCGGTCGCGGCCAGTTGCACGAACTCGGGTTTTTCGGCCGGAGGTTCGGTGCGCAACTGGCGCAGCAGATCGACGGCGGCCGGCAGCGCGAACTGCGTCGCTCCGAGCCCGCCGACGAAATATCCGCGGCGAATGCGCCCGCTCTCTTCAAGCGCCTTCAGCACGCCGTAAACGGCGCTGAATCCGCCGGGGACGTTCTCGGCGGCGACCGATTCGCGGGTGAGGACGCCGTAGCGATGCAGCAGTTGGAGCGCGAGGGCGTGGCTTCGTTCGGTGGCGGAGGGTTCGTTATTGCCTTGAAAGGGCACGGCTTTAGCCGTGCCGTTGAAAGGCTGAGAAGATTCTTGGGGCTTTAGCCCCTGAGGGATGGATTCCCCGGCAGCGGCCTTTCCCTCAGCGGCTAAAGCCGGATCATTCAACTGCACTCTATTGGCACGGCTGAAGCCGTGCCCTTTCAAATCCCCCGCGCTAAGAGCGAATCGCAACGGCAGCAAGGACCAGCGCCCCTGCGCGCTTGGCGGCGTGGTGCGGCGGGAACGGAAGACCATTCCTGTGTGCGTGTGCCGCGGGACGCGCGAGCTTTCGGGGCGGGCGATATAGGCGCGCAGTGCGTGCAGCGAGTCATTAGTGACGAGGCCGCGCCAGACCAGGCTCCAGAGCGCGTCAAGCGTTTCGCCGGGGTAACCGCCCCCAATGGCTTGATGTAGCGGATCGAAGAAGTTTGCGCCGGATGACTCAAGCACGGAGAGCAGCTTCTCTTCGCGTGCCGTGAGCGGTTCGAGATTCGGATTGGCAAGCGGCCGCTGCTGCGCCAGCAATGGCAGCTTATCGGCGAGGAAGAGCGCGATGCGGCCGTCACGCTCCCCGATGGGCTCCACTCCGGCCCACGTCACTTCGCCCGCAGCGATCAGCGTGTCGAGGCCGGCGGGAGTGTAGTCGGCGATGCGCGCGGGCAGAATCGACGACTCGAGGAGCGAAGCCGGCAGCGGCGCGCCTTGCAGGTTTTCGATAGCATCGAGTAGCGCGTCGAGATGCGCCGAGCCGGTGCGGCGCGGGGCGAGCAGCCCTTGCCAGTGCGTGAGGAAGCGCGCCAGCGTGTGCTGCTCAACGGGTTCCACTTCGCGGCGAAGTTTGGCGAGAGACTTGCGGCGAACCTGGCGCAGAATCTCCGCGTGGCACCACTCGCGGTGGAGGCCGCCGGGCCGAAATCCGCCCTCCAGCACATGGCCTTCTTGCGCGAGCTGGCGCAGAGCTTGTTCCACGGCCTCGGAGTCTAGCGCGAAGCGGTCAGCGGCCTCGCGCAGCGTGAACGGCCCATGCGTGCGCGCGTAGCGGCGAACAAGTTCCAGCACGGGATGCGCGACAGGTTCGAGCAGCGACGCCGCCAACCCGGGGGGCAAGGGGATTCCGAGGCCGTCGCGGTAGCGCGCCGCATCCTCCGCGGCTACGAGCCGCTTTTCGCCGGCGATGCGCAGATCGAGGAGGCGGCGCGAGCGAATCAGGCGGTCAACATGCGACAACAACGCCGGATCTGCGACGCGGCGCGCCAGCTCCTCGCGATTCAGGTCGCCGAGCCGCAGGCACAAATCGTGAATGCCGTCGGCGGATCGCGCGCGGAGATTCTCGGCGAGGCATTGCGCGGCCTCCTCAACTTGGGCGATGGCATCGGCGTCGAGCAATTCACGCAAGTCGGCTTCGCCGAGCAATTCGCGGAGCTGGTCCTGGTCGATGGTGAGCGCCTGCGCGCGCCGCTCGGCCAGCGGCGCATCGCCATCGTACATAAAGTTAGCTACATAGCTGAAGAGCAGCGAAGCCGCGAAGGGCGAGGGCTTGCGCGTTTCGACGACATGCACCCTGAGTTGCCGCTGCTCAATCGCGCGCAGCGTCTCAATGAGCGCCGGCATGTCGAAAACATCGCGCAGGCACTCGCGATAGGCTTCGAGCAAAAGCGGAAACGACGGATAGCGCGAAGCGACGCTAAGCAGATCGTAGGAGCGCTTGCGCAACTGCCAGAGCGGCGAGCGCTGGTCGGCGCGGCGGCGCGGCAAGAGCAGCGCACGGCCGGCGGCCTCGCGAAAGCGCCCGGCAAAGAGCGCGGTCGAACCTAGCTGGCGCAGCACAAGCTGCATGGCCTCGGCCGACTCGACGAGAATCCAATCGGAATCAGGCGGCTCGTCGGTATCAGGAAAACGCAGGACGAAGCCGTCGTCGCCCCAGAGCGTCTCCACCTCCGGCCCGCCGGCGGCGCGAATCCGCGCGCTCACCGCCATGGCCCACGGAATATGAATGCGGCTGCCGAATGGCGTAAGCACGCAGACGCGCCAGTCGCCCAGCTCGTCGCGGACGCGCTCGACGACGATGGTGCGGTCGTCGGGTACCTGCCCGGTGGCTTCGGCCTGGTCGGCAAGGAAGCGCAGTAGATTTTCTGCCGCCCCCGGATCGAGATCGTGCTCGTTCACCAGGCGCGTCAGCGCGGCGGGCTGCGGGAGCGCCCGAAGCTCGCGCACCATGGCGCCGATGCGGCGGCCGAACTCGAGCGGGCGGCCGGGGCCGTCGCCTTTCCAGAAGGGCATCTTGCCTGGCTCGCCGGGAGCCGGAGTGACCAGCACTCGGTCGTGCGTGATGTCCGTTATGCGCCACGTCGAGGCGCCTAGAATGAAGGTTTCGCCGGGATGCGACTCGAAGACCATCTCCTCGTCGAGCTCGCCTACGCGGACCGATTTGCCTTCGGTGAATGCGAGAAAGACTCCATAGAGGCCGCGGTCGGGGATGGTTCCGGCGTTGAGAATGGCGAGGCGCGCGGCGCCGTCGCGCGGCGAAACTAGGTTGCGCACGCGATCCCAGGTAAGCCGTGGCCGCAGCTCGGCGAATTCGTCCGATGGATAGCGGCCGCTGAGCAGATCGAGCACGCCTTCAAAGGCCGCCCGCGAGAGCGAGCCGAATGGCGCCGCGCCGCGCACGAGGTCGTACAAGAAATCGACAGAGACGGAGGGCGAAGCGGAGTTAGCGGAGCTAGCGGTGTTAGTCTCCGCTTGGCCATCTATGTCGAATTCCGGAAAGTTCGGAGACCTCCGATCTTTGATCTCTGTTCTCTTTGCTCTGATCCCCGATTCCTGATCCCTAATCCCTGCTTTTCCGGCACTCGCTACGATGGCCACCAACTGCTGGCAGAGCACGTCGAGCGGGTTGCGCGGGAAGCGCGTGGACTCGATGTGGCCGTCGTGCATGGCGCGCGTGACGGCGGCGCAGGCCACAAGATCGGCGCGATATTTCGGAAAGAGAATCCCTTCGCTGACCGCGTCCACGTGATGGCCGGCGCGGCCGATGCGCTGCATGCCGCTGGCTACCGAGGGCGGCGATTCGATTTGAATGACAAGATCGACGGCGCCCATGTCGATGCCCAGCTCGAGCGTGGAGGTGGCGCAGAGCGCGCGAATCTGCCCGGCCTTCAGTTGCTCCTCGATGACCGAGCGCTGCGCCGCGGCGAGAGAGCCGTGATGGGCGCGCGCGATAGGCTCGCCAGCCAGATCGTTCAGCGCGCCGGCCAGGCGCTCGGCGGTCTGCCGCGCGTTGACGAAGAGAATTGTGGAGTTGCGCTCGCGAATAATCTCGAGCAGCCGCGGATGAATCGCATTCCAGATGGAGACGCGGCGCGGAGTCTGCGAAGCCGGACCGGAGGGGATCTCCTCCATCTCGCCGAGGCGCGCCATGTCTTCCACGGGAACCTCGATACGCAGCTTGAGTTGCTTGGGTGCGGCGGCGTTCACGATGGTGACGGGACGATAGCGGAGAGGCTCGGCATCGGCCGCATCAGGGACTAGGGACTCGGGACTAGGGACTAGGGGAGCGTCTGCATCCGCCGGAGAATCTTCTCTCCTGGAGCCAAGCGATATGTCGGCAATCGAAGCCGACCTTGCGCTCGGCTCATTTTCTAGTCCCTGGTCCCTAGTCCCTAGTCCCTCAGTCCCCCTCGTTCCCTGCACATCCACTCCGCCGAGAAACCGCGCTACCTCTTCGAGCGGGCGCTGCGTGGCGGAGAGGCCGATGCGCTGCAGAGGCTTTTTTGTGAGCGCCTGCAGACGCTCCAAGGTGAGGGAAAGATGCGCGCCGCGTTTGGTCGGTACCAGCGCGTGAATCTCGTCCACGATAACGGTGTCGACGGTGCGCAGCGCTTCCGCGGCCTGCGAAGTGAGCAGCAGGTAGAGCGACTCGGGTGTGGTGATGAGGATGTCGGCAGGATGGCGGGCAAAGCGCGCCCGTTCGCGCTGCGGCGTGTCGCCGGTGCGCACGCTGATCTGGGGATCGTGGAAGGCGACGCCCATGCGCCGCGCCATGTTGGCGATGCCGGCGAGAGGCGAGCGCAGATTGCGTTCCACGTCGACGGCCAGCGCCTTGAGCGGCGAGACGTAGATGATGCGGCAGCCGCGGCTTTGCTGCTTATGGATTCCCTCAGAGCCTAAAGCCCCGGATTGGTTTTGCGGCGTTTTCGGCACCCTTCGACTGCCGCTCAGGGCAAGCTTCGAAGCCGTGCCCTGATACAAAACTCCTTGGCGAGGGCCTGTTCTCCGCGCCTTGCTTCCTTGTTCCCTTGTTCCCTCGGCCCCTGCCGGGGTCCCCGGCGAGCGGTCGCTGCTCGCAGGGGTGGCTTGGTCCCGGTCTTGCAGCATTAGCCGGTCCAAGCACCACAAAAACGCTGCAAGCGTTTTGCCGGTGCCCGTCGGCGCCAGGATCAGCGCGTTCTCGCCGCGCGCGATCACCGGCCAGCCCAAACGCTGCGGCGCGGTTGGTGCGTCGAAGACGGCCTTGAACCACGCCGCCGTTACGGGATGAAAGCCGGCAAAGGGATCGGCTGCTGCTGCTTCTGCTTTCTTGCCGGGATGGGGATCTTCCTGAGGCACGATTCTCTGAGATTAGCGCAAAGGGGACAGCGAATACAAAGCGAAGAGGCAGGCAATAGGCAATAGGCAAATAGGCAATAGGCTATTCGCTGCTCCCTACTTCCTGTCCTTCCACTTGGCCACGCTGAACTGGGCGCCGGCGAACAGAATCAGCCCAGAGACGTAGGCCCAGAAGAGTAGGCCGACGGAGACGAAGAACGGCCCATAGAGCGATTGCAGATCGAGATGCGGCAGCGCGGCCACAAAAATGAAGCGGGAAACGAGCCAGACGAGGCCGGTGAGGATCGATGTGCGCAGCACGGGCCGCCACGGCACCTTGCGATTGGGCAGAATCCAGTAGACCGAGAAGAAGAAGACGATGGACGCGGCGCCGGTGGACACCGCCAGCCACACGTAGCTCAAGGCGCCATAGGAGTACTTCAGGCCCTTCAAGAACAGGTTGTCTCCCGGGTGCACAAGTATGGCAGAGAGCACGTGGTCCACGCTGACGTTGACCACGATGCTGACCACGCCCAGGGCCACCATCAGCAAAGCCAGTCCGATCGCGATGGTCTGGTTGAGGAGATAATTGCGGCTCTTGCTCACTCCCCAGGCTTGGTTGAGAGCGACTTCCAACGGCAGGAAGATGCCGGTGCACGCGATCAGAATCATGACAAGCGAAAAAGCCTGGGCGCCGTGGCGCTTGACCAGGGGGAGCACCGCTTCCTTGATGATGGCATTGGTTACCCAATTCGGGTCCTTGGCGGCGGAGGGCAGGAAGTACTTCACCATCTCGGTGACCACGCCCTCCATGGCTTGCGAGTGGAATACGGAGAGCGCCAGCGTGTAGAGAAGCACCGCGAAGGGAATAAACGAAAGGATGGCGTTGGCGGCCACACTGAAGGCGAAGGTGTGGACCTCGCTGTCGAGCAGGTAGGCGACGAGAGCCGTGCCGTCTTTGCGCCACAGGTACCACTTCGACTTCGTGGCCGGCTGCGTGGGGCCCTTTGCGGCCTCGGCCAGCTCAGCCCCCGCCTCGCGGGCTTCTTCAAGAACTGTGCGTGCGTCGTCGGCCAAAGCGTCGGTTCCTTTCCTGGGCCCGCGCCAATCGCTGGCTCCCCGGTGAAGCGCCGTGAAGGTGAAGGCTCCGATTCAGGATACGCTCGACGAAAGCCGCCTCATCGGACGCCGGAGTTCCGATCACTCGCTGCGCAGCTTTTTGAGCGCCCACCGCGCAGCACTGCGCAAGCCGTCGTCGGTAGCAGTCGCCCATTCTTCCAGCCGTGCCGCGAATTGACCGAGCCCGCTGTTGCCCATCGCGATCGCCACGTTGCGCCTCAGCCCGTTAAAGCCCGCGCGCCGCACTGGCGAGCCGTTGAAGTTTTCCTCAAAGGACTTCTCGTCGAGCGAGGCGAGCCATTGGAGCGTTGGGTTAATGAGTTCGGGACGCGGCGCGAGCTCGGGGTCGACGGCGATGGGCCGATTGCGCGCCGCCTTTTGATTCCAGGGGCAAACGTCCTGGCAGATGTCGCAGCCGAAGACCTGGCGGCCCATCGCAGGCATCAGGTCTTCGGCGATCGGTCCCTTGTGCTCGATAGTCAGGTAGGAGATGCAGCGGGTGGCGTCCATTTGGTAGGGCGCGTCAAGGGCGTTGGTGGGGCAGGCCTGGATGCAGCGCGTGCAGGCGCCGCAGCGGTCGGGCAGCTCCGCTATCTTAGCCTCAGGAGCGACATCGAGCGACGTCAGCAGCACGGCGAGAAATCCCCAGGAGCCGAGCTTGGGATGAATGAGGCAGGTATTTTTGCCGATCCAGCCTAGGCCGGCCGCGACGGCGAGGGCGCGCTCCGTCACCGGGCCGGTATCGACGTAGGCGCGCGACTCGAACGCGCCGAATCCGGCGTGCAGCCGCTCCTCTAGCGCGCGCAGGTGTTTGAGCAGCACTTTGTGATAGTCGGTGGGGCGGCGCGCTCCGCGCTCGTCAACGCGACTGCTCCACGCATATCGCGCAATCCACGCGCTCCCGCGCTCTTGCGTTTTGGTTGAGAGAGGCGCATCGGGGTAGAGATAACTGGCGAAGCATACGATGGCCGAGCGCGCCCAGGGGAATGGAACTTGCGCGCGCTCGCGAAGGAGTTGGCCGCCGTCATTCTTGCGTTCGAGGTAGTGCATCGTTCCGGCGCGGCCGTTGCCGATCCAGGCGCGAAAACGCTCGGCGTCGCGGGCCTCGGCGGCGTGGGGCAGCGCCGTGACGCCGGCCTCGGCAAAGCCGGCCTCGAGGGCCAAGGCGCGGACCATGCCGCGGACCAGGCCGGGCGTCAAATCGAGAGTATTGTCCGTCTTCACATCCATGAAACCCCAATAGTGGGCCAGTTTGAAAATGGCAATCCATCGAGGGCTAAAGCCGATGATTTTGCATTGCCTTATGTACGGGCTCAAAGCACGTACCCTCCAGCTCGTACCCTTCAACTGACCCACTACTGGAACCTTTCCGTGCTGCCTAGCGTATTGCAAAGTAGTCGTTCATTTGCGGACACGCGTGGGGCGAAAACGCACACCGGCGGCCGCGGACGGCGCATCATAAGCGCTCCAACGCCCTGTAAGTTCAGCATATTCCCCCTCGCAGTGTTTTCCGGCTTTGGCCCGCCGCGTGCAAAAAGAAGGTCAACGAAGTTAACGCGCCCGGCTGGCAGAACGTTCTACCCACGAAAGAATGAGTCGCAGGCCGAGCAGAAGGAGATTCCCATGAACGTTCCCCCGCTTCCTTTATCCAACCAATTCGTCTGCGGAGTCACCGAGCTCGTGAGAGGTCAGGAGCAGGAATTCCTCGACGAGCTGCAGCCGCTGGTGCAGCGCCAGCCGGTGCGGCTGGATCTGAGCCGGATCGAGCGCATCGATGCGGCGGGGTTGGCCGCGCTGATTTCGCTCTATACCGATGCGTGCAAGGCGGGCCAGGAGTTCACCGTGGTCAATCCCTCGCGGCATGTGGCGCAGATTCTGGCTTTGGTCGGGTTGGACCGCATCCTGGTGGCGCCACCCGAAGCGCCATGCGCCGGCTTGGCCGGCATGCACCTGCAGGAGACCGCGGCTTGAGCAGCGTTCTTCCTCGGGGCTACCGTCTGGCGTCCATCCGCAGCGGTCTTTGCGCATTGACGACAGCCCTTTGTTGACGACCGCCTTTGTTACGATTCGTTGAAAGATCCCAAACGGAAGCCGCATCCGTCCCGGAACGCGGTATAGCGCCCCCCTTCACGGTACGAACGATACTCAGCTGCGCTCCATTGTGACCAGAAACACAGGCAGGCAACACCCTGGAACGATATTCCTGGAATTGACTCAAGAGTGCCGTAAATCGCGGTTCGAACTATAGTGGGAAATTCGCGCTCAGCGCATAAGTCTTCATTGGAGTCCTGAGCCCCCGATCCTTTACCCTGATGCATGACCGCCCGCGCGGCACTGCGGGACCAGCGGCAGCACAATCTGCGCCGCACGAATGAAAATCCAACAACACGGAGGCTTTATCCATGGCGCAGGGCGTAATGGAGCAAACGTCTGCTCAACCGGCAGGCTCGACGACAACCAAGTATGTGTATTCCTTTGGCGGAGGTCACGCCGACGGCAACGGAAAGATGAAGGATGTGCTGGGCGGAAAGGGCGCTGGCCTGGCCGAGATGACCAATGCCGGCTTGCCGGTGCCTCCGGGATTCACGATCCAGACCGAGGCCTGCCGCGAGTACATGCGCGGCAAGCTGAGCCCGCAGATCGAGACCGAGATGCTCGACGCGCTGGAGAAGCTCGAGAAGTTGCAGGGCCAGAAACTGGGCGCGGGCGAGAATCCGCTGCTGGTTTCTGTGCGCTCGGGCGCCAAGTTTTCCATGCCCGGCATGATGGACACGATTTTGAATCTGGGCTTGAACGATCAAGCCGTGGAAGCGCTGGCCAAGCGCAGCAATAATCCCCGCTTTGCGTACGATTCGTATCGCCGCCTGATCCAGATGTTCGGCGACGTGGTTCTCGATATCCCCAAGAAAAAGTTTGAGCACATCTTCGACGGCATCAAGGCCAAGGCAAAGGTCAAGTTCGACTACGAACTCACCGCCGACCAACTCAAGACGATCATCGCCGAGTACCGCAAGCTGGTGAAGGCCGAGACGGGCAAAGATTTTCCACAAGATCCGCTGGTGCAGCTCGTCGCCGCCCGCGACGCAGTTTTCCGTAGCTGGCAGAACGAGCGCGCCAAGACCTATCGCCGCATCAATCGCATCGACGATTCCATCGGCACCGCCGTCAACGTGCAGGCCATGGTCTTCGGCAACCTGGGCGAAGGCTCGGGCACGGGCGTGGGCTTTACGCGCAATCCCGCCACCGGCGAACACGCCTTCTTTGGCGAGTACCTGATGAACGCGCAGGGCGAAGACGTGGTTTCGGGCGTGCGCACGCCGAACCCGATCAGCGACCTGCAGAAGGCGATGCCCAAGGTCTACGACCAGCTCAAGGACATCACGCGCAAGATGGAGAAGCACTACCGCGATATGCAGGACTTCGAGTTCACCATCCAGGATGGCAAGCTCTACATGCTGCAGACGCGCAACGGCAAGCGCACCGGCCTCGCCGCGGTTCGCGTGGCCATCGACATGGTGCGCGAAGGCCTCATCACGCAAGAGGAGGCCATCTTCCGCGTCGAGCCCAACCAACTTTACGACTTCCTGGTTCCGCGGCTCGTGGAGAAGGGCGAGAAGATCGAAGTGCTCGCTACCGGCCTGCCTGCCTCGCCGGGCGCGGCTGTGGGCCAGATCGTTTTCACCGCCGAGGAAGCCGTCAAGCAGCACCAGAAAGGCTGGAAGTCAGTAATTCTGGTCCGCGGCGAAACCACGCCGGAAGACATCGCCGGCATGGAAGTGGCAACCGGCATTCTGACCTCGCGCGGCGGCATGACCTCGCACGCGGCCGTCGTGACGCGCGGCATGGGCAAGTGCTGCGTGGCCGGCGCGGGTGACTGCGTGGTGGACGAAGGCAAGAAGGAACTGCGCGTGAAAGGCAAGACCTTCAAGCAGGGCGACTACATCTCGCTGGACGGCACCACGGGCCGCGTGATCGCAGGGCAGCTGAAGACGCTGGACGCGCAGCCCAACGATCCCGATCTCGTCAAGTTCATGAGCTGGGTCGATCCCGTCCGCCGCCTGCGTGTCCGCGCCAACGCCGACATTCCGCGCGACGCCAAAACCGCCCGTGCCTTCGGCGCCGAGGGCATCGGCCTGTGCCGCACCGAGCATATGTTCTTTGCCGAAGACCGCATCGAGCACATGCGCACTATGATTCTCGCCGACAACGAGAAGGACCGCCGGGCGGCATTAAAGAAACTGCTGCCCATGCAGCGCGCCGATTTCGCCGGACTCTTCAAGGCCATGGAGTCGCTGCCCGTCACCATCCGCCTGCTCGATCCGCCACTGCACGAGTTCCTGCCCAAGCGCGAGGACTTGCTGGTGGAGATCACGCGGATCGAAGCCACCAAGCCGAAGTCGCCGAAGCTCAAGGAACTGCGGACGCTGCTGGCTCGCGTGGAGGAGCTGCACGAGCAGAACCCGATGCTCGGGCTGCGCGGCTGCCGCCTGGGCATCACGTTCCCAGAGATCACCGAGATGCAGGTGCGCGCCATCATCGAGGCCGCGGTTGCGGCCAAGGCGAAGGGAGGCGATCCGCATGCCGAGATCATGATCCCGCTGATCGGATCGATTGAAGAGATGCGCAACCAGGCGGCTATCGTTCGCCGCGTGGCCGACGAAGTCTTCGCCGAGAAGAAGGCCAAGGTGGACTACATGGTGGGCACCATGATCGAGCTGCCGCGCGCGGCGCTGACTGCCGACCAGATCGCGGAAGAGGCGGAGTTCTTCAGCTTCGGCACCAACGACCTAACGCAGACCACCTATGGCATCTCGCGCGACGACATCAACAACTTCCTGCCCGCGTATCTGAAGCTTGGCATCTTCAAACAGGACCCCTTCGCCACCCTCGACCAGGTGGGCGTGGGCCAGCTCGTGAAGGGCGCCGTGGCCAAGGGACGCAACACGCGAGCCAAACTCAAGGTCGGCATCTGCGGCGAACATGGCGGCGATCCAGAGTCCGTCAAGTTCTGCCACAAAATCGACCTCAACTATGTCTCCTGCTCGCCCTTCCGCCTGCTGACGGCGCGCCTCGCGGCCGCCCAGGCAGCGCTCGAAGACAAGCTGGGCATCTCAGCCGGCGGCAGCAAGTAAGCGCTGATCGGTTTCAAACGCGAAGGGCGTCCGCGATTGCGGGCGCCCTTGGTGTTTGCGCTCACTTCACGCGGCCGATTTTGCCCTCGCGGGCCGAAGCGATGGGGAAGGAATGGAGTGATTGTGTCTCATATTCGGACACAGTTATCGAAGTGGCTGGACGGGAGGCAAGGGATGGCTGCAAAAGCACGGGCGCAGTTCCGTGTTGTGCCGCGTGGCGCAGCGCATCGATACTGTTCAGGAACTGCAACCGGGCGGAAAAGAATTATTGGCCGATGGGGAGGCAATCAGTGCACACTATTGGCATGTTTCCCTTTTCGGACAAGGACGATCTTCCGGAGATACTGCTCGTCGACGACGATCTGCTGACCCGGGAAGTTACCGCGACCCTGCTGACGATGACTGGTTTCGCGGTGCATACGGCGGACAACGGCGACGAGGCGGTGCGGATGTTGGTGGATGGGGGCTGCGCACCAGGCGCGATCCTGATGGATGCCCAGATGCCGGGCCTGAGCGGAGCGGAGCTGATCGGGCAACTGCGCGCCAACAGCAAGGCGAAGGTCTTTGCCGTGAGCGCGAGCGAGCCGCCGCGCGAGATCGCCGAGGCTGCGGACGGCTTCCTGTTGAAGCCATTCGATGCCGCGGCGGTTCGCAAGCTGATCGTGGACGACCGGCCGCAACCGGCGCCGATGGGGCTCGATCCCAACGATCCGGTGGTCAATATGGAGGTGCTGGCTCAGCTTCGCAAGATCATGCCGGAGCCGGCAGTGCGGCAGATTTACACGGCGGTGGTGTCCGATCTGGGCAAGCGAATCGACGCCCTGCACGCGGCCATTGAAAGGGGCGACCGCGCCGAGGTGCGGCGCATCGGCCACGCCATCAAAGGGGGTTGCGGCATGGCGGGGGCGGTGCAGGCGGCGCGCGTGGGGGCATTGCTGGAGGCTACGCCGCTCGATCCCAAAGATAACCAATTGGATAACAGTGCCGCCCTGCTGGGCGATTTGCGCACCGCCACCCTCGGATTGGAGCGTATGCTGGATGCTGAGTTGTCTGCCTGAAGGCTAGTGGCGCCGTCGGGCGCTACGCGAGCGGGCGCTTCGATTTCGGCCCCAGCCTAGGCGGGCAGACAACCAGGAAGCAAACGGCGGGAGTACGGAGAACCGCGCATCCGGCCACTGGAGGCAAGCCGCTCAAGATGGAAAGACCCATTCGAATTGTGCTGGCGGACGACCACCCGGTGGTTCGCATCGGCGTACGCAACATGTTGACCGAGCCGGATGGCTTCGATGTGGTGGGCGACGCCGCGGATGGCGACGAGGCCATCACGGAGACGCTGGAAAAGCAGCCCGACGTTCTGCTGCTGGATGTGTCGATGCCGCGGCTGCCCGGCCTTGAGGCGATGCGCGCCATTATGAATGGCCCGTCGACGGCCAAGATCCTGCTGCTTACCTCGACGATTACCACGCAGCAAATCATCGAAGCGCTGCACATCGGGGCCCGCGGCATCGTACTGAAGGACGCGATCGCCGGGCACCTGCAAACCGCCATTCGCACGGTGGTGGCGGGCGACTACTGGATCGGCGGCAAGCGGGTGGTGAATCTGGTTTCCGCGCTGCACGACCTGATGCAGCAGGCGGCGGTTCCGCAGCGCAAGACCTATGGCCTTACGCCGCGCGAGCTGGAAGTCGTGGGTTGCATCGTGGAAGGCTGCAGCAATCGCGATATCGCCAAGCAATTCTCGCTGAGCGAAGAAACCGTCAAGCGGCATCTGTCGAACATCTTCGACAAGACCGGCGTCTCCACGCGGCTGGAGCTGGCGCTGTTCGCCATCGCGCACCACCTGGTTACGCCGCAGTAGATGGGGCATTCTTTAGCGCCGCGATTTTGAGGCCAGCGGACTTCGGGTGGATCTTCCTGAGCAAATGTGCGCAGGCGATCCGCCCGATTTCTTTTGCGTCAGTCAGTTTGGCTGCGGGACATTTACTCAGGAATTGCCTTAGCGCGAAGCGGCGGCGCGCGGCGGGCGAGTGGAACGGCGCACCACGAGGTGGGTTGCGATGGGCCAATCCCGCTGTTCCGATTTCAGGTTGTTCGGCTCGACGCCGGCGCGCAGCGCCTGCACCGCGGCTTCGGCCAGATCCCGGCACGACATCTGAACGGTAGTGAGCGGCGGCAGCATGAATTGCGCGAGGTGAATGTCGTCGAAGCCGACAACGGAGATGTCGGCCGGCACATGGTGCACGGTTTCATCGAGTGCGTGCAGTACGCCGATGGCGGTCATATCGTTGGAGCAAATGACGGCAGTGGGCAGTGTGGGCAGCGATGCCAGGCGCTCCATGGCCGACTTGCCGCCCTCCATGGTGTGATCGCCTTCGACGATGTACCCCGGGGGCGCCGCGAGCCCGAGGTCGGCGATGGCGGCGCGGAATGCCTCGCGGCGCGCTATCGCGGTGCGCATGCGAAGGGGGCCGGTGATGAAGGCGATCTGGCGATGGCCGAGGCCGGACAAGTGCTGGACCGCCTCGCGAATTCCCTCGCCATAGTTCACCTTGAGCACGCGGATATTGGGCAGGTCGGGCCCGGCATCGACGAAAACCAAGGGGAACTCGTGCGCGACGAGCCTCTCCACCAGCTCCTCCTCGATGCCGAAGGTCATTACGGCGACGCCGTCGACGCTGCGCTCGAGCATGCGCCGAATGAGCGACTCGGTACGCGCGGGATCGTAGTTTGTCGAGCCGATCATCACTTCGTATCCCTGGGTGACGGCCAGGTTCTCAAACTCCTTGATCAGCTCGGGGAAGAAGGGATTGGTGATCTCGGAGACGATGAGGCCGAGGATGCGGCTGCGCCCGGAGACTAGCGCCCGCGCCTGCGAATTGGGCACATAGCCGACCTCGTCCACGGCCTTCCAGACGCGTTTTGCCAGGTCTTGATCCACCGAGGAGACGCGATTCATTACGCGCGAAACGGTGGCAATGGAAACGCGGGCGCGCCGGGCCACCTCGTGGATATTGACGGCAGCGCGCCGGCGCGCCGTTGGGCTCTTTCTGGGCGGGCTCATGAGCAAGAGAATTGTACGCCCTTTGAGGCGCTTGGCCAGGGGATTTCGAGCCCAGTGCCGCTGGCGGCTGGGACAGGCTGCACCGGCTTTGCGGCGGGGGAACTTAGGAGCCGCAGGGTTCTTCCCAAACGATGACCATCAGTCCGCCGGCGGGATGGCGAAAGGCTACTGCCAGCGCCTCGCCTAGCCGCGTTTCCTCGTGCGGGCCTTCGGGGGAGACTGTAGATACCGGAATGGTCATGGCGCATGGCCTGGGCAGGGAGGATTTGATGACTCCTCCGATCATGTTTGCGACCTCCCGGATCGCATCCATTACGTCGGCGTCGCTCACCGCATCTTCGGGTTGCATGAGCATGGCCGCGGTCGCGGCGAGAGCCAGCCCTTTGGCCAGCCGCACCTCGATGCGCCCCGTCCACATTCCCGATAGGCTGACGCTGGCCAGCAAGTGCTCGCTGGCAATGCTGAAACTCTCATGCGAGGGTTCCCGATCGAGCTGCATGGCGAGCATCTGCTCCCAAAACTGCGCGTTCGCCTTTACCAAGGAGTCTTCGTTCAAGTCGGCTCGCACGAGACAGTCCTCGCCCTGCAGCCTGGTGGAGTGTTTATGGCCGCTCCAGTTTTTATCGGGGAGACTTGGTTGCGGCGTTAGGCCCAGGCTGCATTTGCGGATAAACGAGGACGAGTGACCGATTTCGGGACATTGGCCAGTGTGATTTAGCTCACGTTTTCGGGTGCTCTGCGGCACATCACGCGGCCTGTTTCGGTGACAGGCTCTCTGGTGTGAGGTGTCCGTATGCGGGAGTCAGATCCCCACCGCTGGACGCATCCAGCCACCATCCTCGTCGCCACGGACTTGAGCGATCTCGATCATCTGATGCCGTTCGCCTTCGAACAAGCAAGCGAGACGGGCGCCAGGCTGATTCTGCTGCATGTTCTTTCGGCGGCCGCGGCGCTGACTGCCGACGCCTCGGGAATGCCGCACTACGACACGGCCGGAGCTTTTGAGGTCTCGGAGCAGATGATGCGGCCTTGGTGCGATCTCGCCGCCCGCCAGGGGATGCGATGCGATGCGCTGGCACGCGAGGGCCATCCCGCCGACCAGATTGCAGCCGCTGTCCGGCAGTTCCATGCGGATCGCGTGCTGCTCGGAACACGGAGCCGGAGCAAGATCGGCAAGCTGCTCATCGGCTCCGTGGCAGAACAAGTGCTGCGCTCGGTATACCTTCCGGTCATCACCGTGGGACCCGAGGCTCATCTCCCGGTGGCGCAGGACGCGGAACGCGCCGTCCTGTACGCCACCACTCTTGGAGAGACCTCTCGCCCGAGCGCAGCGCTTGCCTGTGGAATTGCGGCAGCGCAAAACGCCCCGTTGGTTTTGCTGCATGTGCTGCCGCCGATTCCGGAGATGCAGCGCAAGGGCCTGCCGACGGGCATCGATTCGGCAGCCATGCACGAGCTGCGGCAGCTTGCCGCGGAAACGGGCGCGGGGTGCTGTTCCGCGGTCGAGCCGGTGGTGGCTCATGGGAATCCGGCCGTCGAGATTTTGGCGCTGGCGCAGGAACGCCAAGCCAGCCTGATTGTGCTTGGGGCGACGCAGCGTTCGGCGTTTGAGAATCTGATGCGCGACAGGACCGTGTACCGTGTGCTGGCGCATGCGCGGTGCCCGGTGATGACTTTGCGCGAGCCGCAAGCGATGCCGGAGCATGCGGAAGCCGAGACGGCCGCGGCGCACTTCGCTTAGCGCTGCTTGACGCGAGAGCGTTTGGGTGGTGCGACCCGGCTTCGCCTGCCACCTCCGCCGCCGTCGATTCGCGTAAAGCGCCGCAACCGGCCCAGGCATTCGTCGTGCAGGAAATGCAGCTGCTCCAGGCGCGCCAGACCTTCGGGATTCCGCCCGTTTGCCTGCGATTCGAGAATTTCCGAAGCCAAACCGTGCAGCTGCCGGTGGAGGTTTTCAATCGTTTGGATGGCGGCGATCGTTCCGCGCGCGGCCTGTTTTTCGGCATCGATCCACGAGGCAATGCGGCATTGGCTGGCATCGAGCGACGGCGGCATGGTGCGCCTGCCTTGCAGGCAAGCTT
>Ga0209415_10006761_pt1 | contig 20250 bp, 16 predicted proteins | sample PeaSoiSIISIP2007_FD_187696 | JGI IMG/M metagenome (GOLD analysis project Ga0209415, IMG submission 187696) | Peat soil microbial communities from Weissenstadt, Germany - SII-SIP-2007 (SPAdes) (version 2) | ecosystem: Environmental > Terrestrial > Soil > Wetlands > Peat | place: Germany...
GAAGTCGTAGAGGAACTTTCCGTTCTCGTCGAAGACCTGAATGCGATGATTGCCGCGGTCGTTCACGAAGACGTGCCGCGTCTGCGGGTCTAACGCCATACCGTGGACGTTATTCATGTAGTAGGGACGCGTATCATTTGGAGGCGTGCCCTTCATGCCCCAATCCAGCAGAAACTTTCCGTCCTTGTCGAATTTAGCGACGCGTGTACCGTTGTAGCCATCGGAGACAAACAGGGTGCTGTCCGGCAGCCAGTTGAGGAACGTCGGACGGTTGAAATGCGTTCCATCCGCGCCCTTCACCGTGGGCGTGCCGATGGTCTGCACCAGCGTTTTGCCATCGTGAGTGAATTTGTAGATGGCGTGCATATGATCGTCGACCACCCACACGTGCTTCTCCGGATCATACGGATTGATGGTTACATAGTGCGGCCGCTTCATGATCTTGTCCCACTGGGTCCACTGCTCGATGATGTTGCCGTTGTGGTCCACGACGGTGAGGCAATGCTCCCACTTAGCGTCCACGCCAAGCGTGCCCTTCCACAGCTTCGGCCCGTCGTCGGGATCCTGGCCGGTTCCACCTGCTCCGGGCAGCGCGGCGACAGTCGCGTCGCGCCAAGGCAGACGGCCAATCGGGAACGTCAGGCTGGGACCGAACTCAGGAATCAGTTTCGCCTGAGGCCGGGGAATGTTCGGCAGTTCTCCGCGGAACAAAAGGAAAACACGATCGGGGTTTTCGGCGTACACGCTTTGGCCGGCGCCCCACGTCCATTTTTCATTTCCGGGCAGAGTGCTGATGTTGTTCGGCCAGTCCTTCACCACGTCGTAGGGGCCGAACATATCCTGACCACCCATTTCACCTGGCGCCGCGACAAAGCCCGTACCAGGTTTATCCTTGGCTTGCACGGGCGACAGCTTGGTGCCTGCCAGGAAGCCCGCCCCGAAAACGACGATCACGACGACCAGCAACGCTAAATATCTACGCACAGATTTCTCTCCAACGGCATTCGTCAAGCTGACAGGTGGAACGGCGTGCAAGACTGCGGTGAGTCGCCGCTAGGGAGCTACCAAATAGAGACGTCCTCAATCGCGCAGCCAACAATTTCATGCCCACTCGGCAAACAACGATATCACCTGCGTGCAGGGCGCGCAAGCGAAAATTCATAGCTAAATGGAGCTAGTTGAGCGGCCGGGATTAGCTTTGGTTCGCACTGATTCCAAGCAATTTCGACGCGGTGCCGCCCAGCATCGCTCGCCTCTCATCGGAGCTCAAGCCCGGCGTGTTCAGAATATGATCGACGGCGGTGGTGGTCCAGGGATACGGCCAGTCCGTTCCCATTACAATCCGGCCGGCGCCGCATTCCGCCACCAAATGACGCAAGGCTTCCGGGGTAAATACCAAAGAATCAAAATAAAGCTGCCGCAAATACTCGGTGGGATGTTTCTTCAGCGGTGTTGGAGTGCAATCGGGCGGCGACGTCGCACAACCATGATCGGACCGCGCGGCATAAGAGGGCAGGTAGCCGCCACCGTGCGCTGAGCAGATCTTGAGGCCGGGGAATTTATCGAGCGTGCCATCGAAAATCAGATGGGACAGCGCAATCGTGGTTTCCAATGGGTTGCCGATTACGTTGAGTAAATAACCGTTGCCCTCGAACCGTTTCTTGAGCTCGGGGATTCCTTGCGGATGAATAAAAATCAGCGATCCGAGTTCCTCGGCCTTAGCCCAAAACGGATCGAGGCGCGGCGATGACAATTCTTCGCCTTCGACGTGGCCTCCGATAGCCGCACCGCGCAAGCCTAGCTTCTTGCCTTCCTCCAATTGTTGGGCGGCTAAATCCGGATGCTGCAAAGCAACCGTAGCGAAGGCCACAAAACGGTCCGGATATTTCGCGCACAACTCCGCGAGCTTCTGGTTCTGAAGCTGAATGATCTGGCGCGCGAGGTCGCGGTCCGCCGCATACCAGAACGGGTTGATGCTGAGCGCCTCGACATCGATGCCCTGCTCGTCCATCACGCGGAGACGTTCCGGACCGATGTTGAGCTCCGGAGTCCAGCGGGCCGAGGATCCGGAAGGCAGCTTCATCATCGTCAACGCTTCCGGCACGGCGCAGTGGGAATGGACATCCACGGTCTTGATGCGACGTCCGCCTAAAGTGACTTTGCGGCGCTGTCCTGGAGCGGGCTGCGAAGCCTGTCCCGCTGCTTCTTGTGCCACACCGTGCAAGAGACTGCAACCCGCGGCGACGACGCCCGTAGCGCTCGCCACAGCTTTCAAGAACTCTCTGCGATGGGGCATGGCAAATATCCTCCTGGTCGCCTGCCGCTAGCGGTCTACTTCTTGGGCTTGGCTTCGTTCTTCAAGAACTGGTCAAAGTTGACGTTGTCCTCGCAGACCATCTCCATGATATTCCACTTGGGATGCGCCTGAAACGTAACCTGTCCGCCCCAAGGTTTCGTGTAGGCCTTCGGGTCCTCGATGGTAATGTCGTCCGTCATCGTGTTTTGATCCACTCGACGGATGCGCTCCACCAGGTGAAGATCCGTGCTGTGCGGATGGCCGGCGCGATCCAGCCAGGTTTTGTCGTTGAACCCGATGCTATCGACTACCAGCGTGTCTCCTTCCCAATGGCCAATCGCGTCTCCTAGCCACGTGGGACCGAGATCGGTATTGTGCTTGCGGCCATCGGTGTAGATTTGCCGAATGTAGTGGGAGAACTCAAACAGCATGATCACGCGGCCCGGCAACTGAATGATTTCCATCGGAAACGGCTGCAGATACATCCGGGGCATTCCCGGAGGAAAGCAGCCCATGGCGTTGACGGTTGTAGGGTTCACGGGATCGTTAGAATCTTCCACCGAGCGAGGCCCAAAGGACGGCTTCGTGGCCTTGAAGCGCTCCTCCGCCCAGGGAGTCATGGGCGGTTCGTCCTTGCTAAAACTCCAGGACAAATAGCGAGTGGCGGGAGAACCCTTGACACCCCAAACGCCCGACAGGTCCGGCGTCGCGCCCGAAGATGCCGCCGCACTGGTCTCCTGCGCGAATGTCGTTGACGGAACAGCAAGGGCAACGGCCAAGAGGCCCCACAATGGCAACGTGCAGGTTCGCATTTAGTTCCCCTGGCCCATCTTCAACTCTTCGCCGTTGACAGAGATCTTGGTGATCCACATGGAGTTAGCTCCACTCTTGGCTTGGAAGCCGCTCATCGTAACCTGGTCACCAGGCTTGAGGCTGGTAGCGATCCACCCGGCCCGGATCAAGTGATTGGGACTGGTGAGTTCGCCCTGCCAAGATTGCGTTACGCCTTTGTCGTCCTTGACATTGAGATTCACAATAGAGTGCGGGTTCACGAATTGAAATTCCGCGACTGTTCCGCTCACTGTGACCTTTTCGGTCGTGTTGTATCCCGCCTGGCCGTGGTGCGCCCAAAGCGAAACGGAAAGTAGCAGCAACCCCGCCACCACGCCGCATAAACTCAACAACTTTTTCATTTCACACCAACCTTCCCGAGCGCTTAGCGCAATTCTTATACCGATATTTCCTGCACTCCTCCAAAGAAAGAATGCATTCGGCGCTGACTATATCATCGTCTTCTCAAGGGTGTCAATGCTTCTAAAGAGCTATGCTTCTAAAGGACTAACGGCTATGGCAAAACCCACTTTCTCCGAGCGCTCACGCCGGCCTTAGCCCGCCCAACCCTCGAACGTTTCGACGGTTGGCGTTTGACACGTCCTGACCGGCGATCCCATGGCGCTGAAGGGCTAGTAAGTTTGTCTTGATTTCTTAGGCTGCGGATGATCTAATTTCTTACCAGCAGGAGTGTGCCGATATGTTCCCAAGAACCCCAGATCTCGTACTGGCAGCTTTCACCGCAATCGTCGCGGGCGGCTGCTATGGAGCCAATAGCGTGGATGCAGGCAAGTCGGCTCCTCCGCCGTCCATTCCAACCATGTCCGCCGCCGACGTTGGCCGGATCGGTTTCTTCTACGCAGGCGGACACTACGTCGGCGAACCCGGCAAAGAAATCATGGACGGCGCCGAGTACGTCGAAGTCATGGTGCCGAAGAAGATGCGGCGCGCTTATCCGATCGTCTTCCTGCACGGCGCCGGACAAACTGGAACGGACTGGCTGCAGACTGCCGATGGCCGCCCCGGCTGGGCTTATTATTTCCTCAAACAAGGATATGTCGTGTATATGGTGGATTATCCCGCGCGAGGACGATCCGCTTACGTGCCCTCGGCCGACGGCGAGCTGACCATTCGAACAGCGCCGCAACTGGAGAAAATCTGGACCGACTTGACGGAGCTCGGCGATTGGCCGCAGGCCAAGAAATACACGCAATGGCCGAGCGACGCCCCCAACAAAGGGAAAATGGGCGATCCGGTTTTTGATAATTTCGCCAAAACCCAAGTCCAATTTTTGCAAGGTATCTCGCAAGATACGCTGAATCTGGACGCCCACAAAGCGCTGCTGGACATGATCGGCACGCCAGTAATCCTCATCACTCACTCGCAGGGAGGATTTTTCGGCTGGGAGATCGCCGACGCGCGCCCGAAACTGGTGAAAGCAATCATTACGGCGGAGCCCGGCGGCCCGCCGATCGAGAACGTGGATACGGCTAAACAGGTTTACAGCGGCAAGGGCTTCGCCTGGGGTTTAACCAGTCTGCCGTTGCACTATGATCCGCCGGCTAAGGATCCTTCCGAGCTGCAGGTGGAGCTGGAGGCGAAGTCCGATGGCCCCGGCCTGGTCCCTTGCTGGCTGCAGAAGGAGCCCGCGCGCAAGCTCATTAACCTTCGCGACATTCCGGTGCTGGATGTTTCCGGAGAAGCGAGCTATCACCGCGTTTTCGATTCGTGTGTTCCCAAATGGCTGAACCAGGCGGGCGTGAAAACTACTTACGTTAAGCTGGAAGATGTCGGTCTCCCGGGCAACGCGCATGAAATGATGCTGGAGAAGAACAGCGACGGAATCGCTGCGTTCTTTGAAAGCTGGATCGAGAAGAACGTACACTAATGCATCCCACGATAAAACCTGTTGTTGAAACTCCCGCGGCCAGCGTCCCGCTGACATCCAGCCAGAAACGAGCCTTCTGGGCGGCTTGGGGCGGATGGACCATGGATGGGATGGACTCGTTCATCTTTTCTCTCGTGCTGATACCCGCCTTGCGCGATGTGCTGCCAAGTTCGGGCATCGCCGCAACAACGGCCAACGTGGGCTACTACAGCGGCCTCCTGTTCGCCTTGTTTATGGTGGGTTGGGGCGTGGCCCTGGTGTGGGGACCAATCGCGGACCGCTTCGGCCGAGCCCGCACGCTAATGTTCTCGATCCTTTGGTTTTCCTTGTTTACTCTCCTAGCCGCTTTGTGTCACAACGTGTGGACGCTCGCGATTGTCAGATTCTTAGCCGGCGTCGGCATCGGCGGAGAATGGTCCATCGGAGCCTCGCTGGTATCGGAGGAATGGCCCGAAACGCGGCGCACCTGGGGCGTATGTCTGATGCACACCGGCTATTACATCGGTTTCGTCATCGCAGCCTTAGCCAACTACTTCATCGGCAGCCAATACGGTTGGCGATGGATGTTTGTTGTGGGCGGCGTGCCGGCAATACTTGTAGCTTTCTTCTACAACCGGCTGCATGAACCCGCGCGCTGGAAGAACCGGCGCGAAGAGGGCGGCATCGTCGCCATGCACCATGCCTTCTTCAAACTTTTTACTCCGCAATATCGCTGGCGCACAATTCTCAACTCTCTTTACCTGGTGGCGTCTATCGTCGGTTTGTGGGCGGGCTCGGTGTATGTCCCGTCCGCCGTTACCTATCTGTCAGAAAACGCGCACTTGTCGAAGCTTACCGGGGCTCAACTTGCCTCCTATTCGACAGCCATTCTCGGAGTCGGAACGATTCTGGGAGCCTTGATGACCCCCGTACTCGCCAAGCGGCTGGATCGGCGAGTTGTGCTGGGCATCTTTTTTGCTTTGATGCTGATCTTCCTGTGGCTCGCGTTCGGTTACGTCTTCTACCTGCCGAATAACGCCATCACTTGGTTCCTGGTATGCACGTTCTTCCTCGGCATCGGCGGCGCGAACTTCGTCGTCTATTCGTTCTGGCTCCCGGAACAATACGCCACCGAATGCCGTGTGAGCGCGTTCGCTTTCACTACCAACGTCGGCCGTTTCGCTGGAGCGGGCCTCACGTTTTTGGTGGGAGCGCTGATCCGGCACTACGGAACGCTCGGCACCCCCGTCGCGTTGACGGCCGTAGCGTTCGTGGTTGGGCTCCTGCTTCTTCCCTTCGGTACTGAGACCCGAGGGAAGCCCCTTCCAGCATGAAAGCCATGGTTCTCCGAGCGCCCAGCGACCTGGCGCTCGACGACGTCGCGCTGCCACAGGTCCCCGCAGGGCATGTTCTGGTGCGCATTACGCACAGCGGGCTCTGCGGCACAGATTTGAAGATTTACAAAGGCGCGATTCCCGCCCGGTATCCACTCATCATGGGTCACGAAATGGTGGGGGAAGTGGTAGGCGGCGAAGATACTGCTGAGATCCGGCGCGGCGACCGGGTGATCATCGATCCCGTCCTGTTTTGCGGAACCTGTTTTCACTGCCGGATTGGACAAACGAACCTTTGTCCCTCCGGGGGACTGATCGGCCGCGAGAGCAATGGCGGCTTCGCGGAATACGCAGCCGTTCCCGGAGGGCAGGTTTTTCGACTGCCGGATACCCTGGACATGCGGATCGCTCCGCTGATCCAGGTGGCCACCACCTGCCTGCATGCGCAGCGGCTTGCTTCAGTGTCACTGGACGAATCGGTCGCGGTGATCGGACTGGGCGTATCGGGCCAATTGCACGTGCAACTCGCCAAGGCACGCGGCGCGGGCAGAGTCATCGGGATCAGCCGCAGCCGGTTCAAGAACGATCTCGCGAAGGAGCTCGGCGCGGATCTGGTGATCGAATCCGGCCCCGCTGCGGCCGCCAAAGTTTTGGACGCGACAGAGGGCCGTGGCGCCGATGTCGTGATCGAATGCACCGGCGTGATGACGTCCATCGCCGACGCCATCCGCATGGTGCGTTTTGGAGGCCGTGTGGTGATGTTCGGCATCACCAGCGCCACCAGCGGAGCCTTGCCCTTCTACGATCTCTACTTCAAGGAGCTGACGCTCATTAACAATCGCGCGGCCACGGCGCAGGACTTCCCTGTGATGATCGACCTGGTGGCTCGGGGCGCGGTTCGTCTGGAGCCTCTAGTCACACATCGCATGGCATTGGACGAACTCGGGGCAGCCCTCGATATGGTGGAGGATGGCGCCGAGCGGCGGCTGAAGATTATTCTGGATCATAATTGAAATCATGGCCAGAACCGTTCCGGCGGCGATCCTTGTCTGTGCCCTGCCAGCGCTCGCATTCAGCCAGTGGGTCAATTATCCAACCGCGGGAGTTCCCAAAACGCCCAGCGGATTGCCGAACTTGGCCGCGCCCACTCCCCGAACGCCGGATGGCAAGCCGGATCTTTCGGGCATCTGGGAAATGGAGAACGATGGACGGTGCCCGCCCTATGGATGCCCGGATTTACCGCTTTCCAAGGAGTTCATGAACATCGGAGTGCACCTCCCAGGTGGGCTGCCCTATCAGCCGTGGGCAGCCGATGTGGTCAAGAAACGAATGGCGGACAACGGAAAAGACGACCCGGCCTCGTACTGCCAGCCGGCGGGAGCAATCCGTCTGTTCACCTTTCCGCAAAACCGGAAGATGGTCCAGGTTCCGGGCCTGGTGGTGATGCTGTCGGAGCGCGACGCCACGTTCCGACAAATCTTCACCGATGGCCGGCCGTTGCCGAAGGACCCGAAGCCGTCCTTTGTCGGCTACTCGTCCGGACATTGGGACGGAGACACGTTGGTAGTTCAGACCAACGGTTTTCGCGATGGTATGTGGCTGGACCGAACCGGCAGTCCCATGACGGACGCGGCCAAATTAACCGAGCGTTTCCGGCGCGTCAACTATGGGAAGCTCGAGATCGAAGTCACGTTGGACGACCCAAAGGCCTATACCGCGCCGTGGACAGTGAAGCTGAACCAATTCATCGTTCTGAACAACGAGCTGCTGGAATATGTCTGCCAGGACAACGAGAAGGATCAGCCGCATTTGGTGGGCAAGTAGAGTCCCGATAGCTCGAATTAGTCATTCGCTGGCCCATGCGGCCCATTGATCTCTTAGGCAATTCTGATAGCCTGGAAGATGCGGGCGGGCGCGCCAGCGTTAACTATGCCGGAGACTACTTTTACACTCAACGGAAATCCGACGACTGTGTCTTATGAGCCGGGGATGAATTTCCTCGAAGTCCTGCGTGAGGAGTGTAACGTCGTTTCCCCTAAGAACGGCTGCGCACCGGAAGGCGCCTGTGGCTGCTGCGCGGTTTTGGTGGACGGCCAGCCGGTCCTCGCCTGCCTTCGCAAGCCGGAACACATGGCGGGCCACGACATCGTTACGCTCGAAGGCGTGCCCGAGGATATGCGCCGCGTCTTGAGCGAAGCATTCCTGCTGGAAGGCGCGGTACAATGCGGCTTTTGCATCCCCGGGATTGTGGTCCGCGCATCGGGGCTGCTGCGTCAGGGCCGCACTCATGATCGCGATGCCATCGCGAAATCCCTGGACGCTCATCTCTGCCGCTGCACCGGCTACGCGCGTATTATCGACGCCATCCAAACCGCCGGCGAGGCCTGGTGTGCTCATAAAGAGCCCGATCACAAGCAGCTGCCGAGTCGTGAGCCCCGGCGGCATTGCTATTTCGGCGAAGAGTTCGGGCTTACTCGGAATCTCGCGCTTCAGAACGGCCATAAGCGGGCGAATGGAATCGGGACATCGCCATCGCGGTATCTCGGAATCGAACAGGCTCTTGGCGAAAAGCCGTTTATAGACGATATGCGCGTTCCTGGCATGCTGCACGCCGCCCCAGTGCTGAGTCCCCATCCGCGTGCGAAGGTTCTGGCGATCGATACGACGGCGGCGCAGGCGATGCCGGGCGTCGAAAGAATCTTCACTGCGACCGACGTCCCCGGACATCGCGGCACCGGTCTCGCAATCCCCGACCTGCCGATTTTTGTGGCGGTCGGCGAAACCACGTGTTGCGTTGGCGACATCCTCGCGCTCGTAGTAGCCGACACGATGTACCACGCGCGCCAGGCCGCCGAAAAAATCAAAGTCGATTACGAGGTGTATCAGCCGGTCACGGACCCATTCGCCGCGATGGAGCCGGATTCCCCGCAGGTGCATGCTCCCGGCAATCTGCACGTGCATCCGAACCTGCTCGACACGACCGCCTTTTCGCGCGGGGACGTCGATGCTGTATTGGCCACTTCCACGCACATCATCGAGCAGACCTTCCGAACGCAGCCGATCGACCCCGCTTTTCTCGAGCCTGAGGCCTGTTTGGCTTTGCCCCAAGGAAAAGGCGTCAAGGTATTTTCGCAAAGCCAAGGCCCAACGTTCGATCACGCTCAGGTGGCCCGAAGCCTCAATTTGCCGCCCGAAGAAGTGGAAATTGCGCTGGCATCGAGTGGCGGTTCTTTTGGCGCGAAAGAAGAGCTATCCATCCAAGTGCAGACGGCTCTCGCGGCGCATCTGCTGCAACGCCCGGTGAAGACCGTTCTAACGCGCAAGCAATCCGCGGCCCTCCATCCCAAGCGTCATCCGATGACGCTCCAATATACGGTTGGCGCCGACGCCGAGGGTCACTTGCTCGCCGTACGTGTTCGCATCGTGGGCGATGTGGGTGGCTACGCGGGCACCAGCGCGAAATGCTTGTTGCGCGCGGCTTGTCACTCGTGCGGCCCGTATCGCGTGCCCAATGTCGATGCCGAGGCCAAGGCTGTATTCACCAACAACCCAACCAGTGGCGCCATGCGTGGCTTTGGCACCAACCAGGCGCATTTCGCCATCGAAGGCATTATGGATATGCTCGCCGAACGAGTGGGAGTTGATGGCTGGGACATTCGCGAACGCAATATTCTGAATCCCGGCGATGCGTTTGCCACCGGCCAAGTCATGCGCGAAAGCGTCTTGGGGATGCGTCGTAGTCTGGAAGCCGTTAAAGACATTTACAAGAGCGCCAGGTACGCGGGCATCGGCTGCGGCATCAAGAGCACCGGGATCGGCAATGGCACCATCGATGGCGGGCACGCAAAGATCCAAGTGCTGGAAGGCGGCCGCCTGAATGTTCTCGCGGGCTATACCGAGATGGGCCAGGGGCTCTTCACCACCATCCGCCAGGTCGTGTGCGAAGAAACAGGGCTACCTCCGGAAATCATGGAGGTTCGTTGGGACAAGGAACTAGGTGCGAAATGCGGCGAAACGTGGGCATCGCGCGCCACCACACTCAGTTGCGCGGCGACGCAGCGAGCAGCGATGAAACTCGCCGAGGATCTCAAAACTTCCACGCTTGAGCAACTCGCGGGGCGCGAATATGCGGGCGAATACATTTGTAATTTCACGACGCGTCCGGGAACTCCAGAAGCCCTCACGAATCCCACCACGCACATGACGTTCAGCTACGCCACGCAAGTGGTGATCCTGAACGACGAGGGCCGCATCGAACGCGTGGTAGCGGCGCACGACGTGGGCCGGGCCATCAATCCCAAAGGCTGCGCCGGACAAGTGGAAGGCGGCGTCCACATGGGCCTGGGCTATGCGCTTTCGGAAAATTTCCCGAGCACAAACGCCACGCCCGACTCGCTACTGCTACGCGATTGCGGCATCCTGAAAGCCAAGGATACGCCGAAAGTCGATGTCATCCTGATTGAAGTTCCGGACGAAGTGGGCGGCTACGGAGCAAAAGGCGCGGGCGAAATCGGACTGGTGCCGACCGCCGGCGCGGTCGCGGGCGCGCTCTACTCGTACGACGGAATCCGCCGCTCTAGCTTGCCGATGGACGATGCACCCGCCGCGGCGCCGTCCGTACCGAAGTCGCGCCGGAAGAAGACGCCGGTGCTTGCAGGCGTCTAAAATCCGAAAAGCCGAGCCGGGTTGTCCACCAGGATCTTTTTGCGCACCGCCGCGTCCGGCGCCCATACCGGAAGAAGGTTCAACACACGGCCGTCGTCGATTTGAAAAAGCGGCGTCACCTCCGCCAGAGGATGGCCTTTCTGCGCTTCCGGGTGGGGATGCGGCCAGTCGCTGCCCCAAATGATGCGATCCGCGTTGGCCGCGATCAGCATCTGGGCGAACGGTTTCACGTCCGCATAGTCAGGTTGCGTCGAAGCACGGTATACGCCGGAGATCTTGACGTAAGCTTTCCCCGATTTGACCAGAGCAACCAGATCGGCGAAACCAGGCTGCTGTACGCCTAGCGCGGCCTCCGCGCCACCGAAATGATCGAAGACCACGGCAACGGGCGAAGCTTGCACCAGATCCTTGATGCCGGAGATCACGGCCGGCGTCGTATACATTTGGATGTGCCAACCGCGATCCTTTACGCGTTTTACGGCCGTTTGAAAACGCTGCCGCGCAATCGCGGGATCCGTCTGGCCGGCGTTCGTCATATTGATCCGGATGGCGCGGATTCCGCCGCGGCCCAGAGCGTCGAGATCGCTGTCCGACGTTTTGTCGTCAATCACCGCGACTCCTCGGGCGTTCGCTCCGCGCGCCTTGATCCCGAACAGCGTCGTGGAATTGTCCGTCCCGTAAATACTCGGGTTCACGATAACGACGCGCTGTATGTGAAGCGCCCGATGCAGCGCAGACATCTCCTCGGGTGAAGCAGTCTCGGGAGTGTAAGCTCGGCCCGCCCACAGCGGAAATTTCTCCGGATCGCCAAAGATATGCGTGTGGCAATCGCAAGCGCCGGGCGGAACATCGAAATTGACGGGCGTGGCGGGCTGCGACGCTTTGGCAAAACTCAGCCGGGCGCGCAACACGGCAGCCGCGGCGATTGCGGCCCTGAGGGTATCGCGGCGCGTCATCAGATTAGTCTATCTCGATCAGCCTACCTGGCGTGCACCTCGTCCGAGGTAGACGCTGCGCGATGTCTGATCGTCCCATCCGGCATTGCAATGTGCCACCGACCATCGCTCCACTTTGCGCGGCTCCAGCACCGGCTTACCCAGCGCCGGGCACGAAAGGCAGTAGCTGCCCGCGTGTGTTCCGATCCAGATCAGGTTGCGATCCCACTCGACGAAGACATTTTCGGTTGACCCGCGCCACCAGCTCTCGTAGTTCTCGATCTCGCCTTCGTGAGGCGGAACGAAATAACCCACCTCTTTTGGCGCAGTGGGATTCGAAAGATCGAATATGCGGACGCCGGCATTGAACCACGTGATCGCGATGATCTCGGGATGCGAAGCTCCAGGCGCCAGCCAGCATTGCGTATTGTGCGAACCGAAGCGGCCTCGCGCAAAACAAAAGTCGGAATACGGAGCCTCAGGCGGGGCGGCCGGCCGCGGAAAGAAACCGACGATCTTTGGATTTTTCGGGTCCTTCACGTCCACGACATACGGCGTGTGATAAACCTCGCGGCAATCCGCCTCCAGCGCCTCGTGCGTTGCGACAATCAGATTCTGCAGACGCGGGTGAGCCGCATCTGAAATCACGGGATAACAAGTATGAAACGGAATCGTGCCGAGCGCGTTGAATTCGTACTGCACCTTTCCGGCCGGCGTGGGCTTGGTGATGTCGCTCAAGTCCATCACATACATTCCGAACGCGCCAAACCCGCCGTATCCGTACTTACCGCCGTCCTCCACGCGTTTGGGCACGCTGAGCGCGCCGTGATTGCCGGTCCAGGAAGTGCGGTCTCCGGCGAAAATGTATTTCTTGTACTCCGCTTCTTCGCCCAGACGCTGACCGGGAACCCACCAGCGCGAAACTTCCTTCACCTTGGCGGGATCGGACATGTCGACGATCATGATGGCGTTGCTGTACGGGCGCTGGTGATTCTCCATCCGCAATTGATCGTCCCAGCCGCAATCCAGGTACGCGTATTTGCCGCCGTCGTAAAAGTTATGGTGTGTGCCGTTGCCCTTCTCGCCGGTATTGAACTCTTGGAGCAGATCCGGCTTGGTGGGATCGCTGATGTCGTAATTGCGGATACCGCGCAGTCCCTTGAAATTGACCGACCGGTCGCGCATCTCCTTGTCATACTGGCCATGCGGGAACTCCGGCGTGGCCGACGTCAATGGAGCGGCGGCGGTGCACATCATCATCCACTTCTTCAGGTCCGACCGGTACACCACGGCGCCGGGACCCCTAGTCACACCCTTGGCGATTACTACCGGCTTGGTGGGTTCGGTCACATCAACGAATCCCCCATTGACGGGGAGTACTCGCTGTTTACCCTTAGCCCACATCGCCATCAATGGCTCACCGCCGGCAATGGTCGCGCCCGGCAACATCGCGTGCATCTCCATGTTGTGGATGTACGATTTCCGGTCGAGAAAATCGAGCGCGCCTAGTGGAAGCCGAAAGGGAGGCGTACCGCCACCGGGTTCGAGTCCGGAAACTTGCGCTCGCGCGGCAATCGACCCGGCCAAACCCGCGGCCGCCGCGCCTAATAAAGATCTGCGGCTGAATTCTTTCGCCATGGAACACCTCCTAGGGGCGGGGCGGCGTTGGCGGCAGTTTTTCCGCCAGCGGGGGTTGAGGACCGACCACGCTGGTCAGCGCGGCATAAGCACACTCTTCATCCTGGTTCGATCCGCCAACGCCGATGGCGCCAATCATCTGATCGCCGGCCATAATGGGAAGTCCGCCGGCGGTGGGAAAGACGCCAATGGTGGACCAGCGCAGTTGCAGCGCTAAATTATTCGCGACCATGTTGGCCCGGGCGTGGGTGGAATCGTGCGTATAAAGCACGCTCTTGGCCTTCAGCAGCGCTGTGTCAATGTTGATCGGCACCTGGCCGTCCATGCGATGAGCATGTACGATCTGGCCCTCCGGGCTGAGGATGAACACGGTTACTGCAATGTTTTTCTGCTTAGCGAAGTCTACGCAGGACTGCGTGATCTTCTCAGCCGTGTCCGCGGAGATCTCGCCCTTGGTCTTGGCCTTCTTGGCCGCTTCGCCCGAGACCACAAATTTTTCGATGCTTCCCGAAGAATTTTGCGCGAATGCGACGCCCGCGCTAAGAGCGAGCGCCACCGCAAAGAATTTCATTTGCTTCATGATGTTCTCCTTCACTTCTGAACTACTGCGTGGCGACGTAAGCGGCAATCGCGACCAGGTCTTCGGGCGTCAAATTCGCGACCACTTTTTTCATCAGGGCCGCAGACGCGCTGTGATTCGTGCCGGTTTGAAAACCATAAAGCGCACGCACGATGTACGGGGGATGAAGTCCCGCGAGCCGGGGAACTTCACCTATGCCTTCCAGCGAATCGCCATGACAGATTGCGCAAGCGATGGTTTTATTCGAGCCGCCGGTCTTTACCAGCGCCGCACCCTTCGCCAAGCTTCCCTTCGGAACATAGGCGATGAATCCCGAGTGAGGATCGCGAACGGTGCCTCGGGCGATGTCTTGCGGAAGTTCGATAATGCGGTTGCCAATCGGTTCCATGCCGCCGTCCGGCAACGGCAGACGCTGCCGGCCTTTCACGCTGACGTATGTCTTGGGCACCGTATCGCTCTCCTCCACTTTGACCCAGCCGCCTGGTTTGAGAGCTGCGAACCAATCCGCCGCTTGCCGCATGTCCTCTTCCGACATATTTTTCGCGATTGCGTTCATACGCTGCGGATCGATCCGAGAGCCGTTCTTGAAATTCACCATCGTGCGATAAATGTAGTCGGCGGAGAGGCCCGCCAGATCGGCCGATTCTTGATGGCCGTGTCCCGACATCAAATGGCAAGAGCCACAGGCCAGCACGCCGCCCTTGGCATGCAGAACAATCGAGGGCGCGGATGCAACCTCGTCGGGGAACCAAACCGGCGGGTTCGCCAAATCGTCGATCTCCTTGGGCGTGTATTCCTTGGTGCTGCCGGGAACGTGGACCGGTCCGGACTCCTCCGCCGCTACGTGCGGTTGCGGCTTGTCGGGATTAAGGAACGACCACTCGGGACGATTCGGGTCAGACTGCTGGGTCTGAGCCAGCAGTACGAATGTTGCCGTCAAGGCAACCAACCAAGACTTCTTCAACATGGAATGGAACGCCTCCTTTGTGAGACGTGCTGGGTGACACGTAATGGTTAGACTGCCGTAGGCACGGCCTGCGCGCCCACCTTGTTCGGAAGCACTTTCGCCACAACCGAACGGAACTCGGCATCGGTTAGCAGGGCCTTAGTCTGCAGCGAGTGTTCTTTCACGCCCATGACCACTTGCATCGCCTCTTCGTCGGTCACCTGTATCCCGAGACCCTTGAGCGCCGCTTTGATGGAATCGATTCCGCTGCCTTTGCCGAGGACAACCTTCGCGGGCGGCTGCCCGACGACGTCCCAGTGGAACGGGAACAACTCCGTCGGATTATCTTTGCCGCAGTTTTGCCACCAGCTCGCAATAATGCCGGACTCGATCTGGAACAATTGCTCCCCGACCACCGGCCGGTTGCTTGCCACGTTGTGTCCGGAAAGCTGTTCGACCAGCCGTGCGAGCCCGTACAGCTTGTCGTATTTCAAGCCTGTGTCGACTCCATAGAGCGTGAGCAGCGCCATGGCCGTCTCTTCGATGGGCACGTTACCCGCGCGTTCGCCTAAGCCCAGCACGGTGGAATGCACCACTTCGACGCCCTCGGCGAGCGCCATAATCGTGTTGGCGATTCCCATTCCGAAATCCATATGGAAGTGCGCTTCCAGGCGCTTGTTAACGCGTTTCTTGACTTCGCGAACCAGGTACTGCATGGCATGCGGCGACACGACACCGAAAGTGTCGACGAGCGCCAGCGCGTCCATGTGTCCTTCGTTGGCCACGCGCAGGATCAGATCCAGCACCCATTTCATGTCGGCGCGGCTGAAGTCGATCGGAAAGAACACGATCTCCAAACCCTGCGAATGCGCGTAGGCCGTCGACTCGATCGATAGATCGATCGCCTTCTCCAGCGGCCATTTGTAGGCATATTCGATGATGTGCGTGCTGGAGGGCACTTCCATCACGACGCCGGAGACTCCGCAATCGACGGCGCGCTTGACGTCGTCCACCATGCAGCGAGAGAACGCAAAAATCTGCGGCCCTAGGTTGCGTTTGACGATTTCCTTGATCGCGGACATATCGCTCGGCGACACCACCGGCATTCCGGCTTCAATGCGATGGACACCGGCTTCCGCCAGACCCTCGGCGATGCGGATTTTGTCGTCCTTGGTGAAAATGACGCCGGTCTGCTGTTCGCCGTCGCGCAAGGTGATGTCATGAAACTTGATCTGCTTCGGAAAATGGAGCTGATCGGTGACGGCGCTCTCAAAGTTCCACGGACTAACGAACCACTTATCTGTTTTCCAAGGTTGTTGCGACATAATGAATTCCTCCAAACTAGAATTTAAATGGCCTGAGCGGTCTTGAGCGCTTCAGGGTTCACTGGATTTCGCGGCGCCTGCCCGCTCAAGACGCGCACCACCTCTTCGGCGGCTTTGGTTTGCAAATCGACTAAAGATTCTTCGGAGTAGAAACTGGTATGCGGCGTAACGATCACGTTATCGCGTCCAAAAAGCGGCGATCCCGGCGGCGGCTCCTGCTCCATCACATCCAAAGCCGCCCCGGCGATTTGGCCCTCGTCCAATGCGCTCGCGAGCGCAGCTTCATCGATGATGGGCCCGCGCGCTGTATTGATCAAGTATGCGGTCGGCTTCATGCGCCGGAAAACATCGGCATTAAACAAGTGATGCGTGGCCGGCATCAGGGGCGTGTGGATAGAAATATAATCGGAAATCCGGACCAGTTCATCGAATTCCACCTGCTCCACGCCCGCGCGCTCGGCCACTTGTTTGGAAACATAAGGATCGTAGGTCACAACCCGGATGCCGAACGACTGAGCCTTCGGGGCAACTAACTGCGGAATCTGCCCGAAGGCAACCAACCCAAGAACCGTTCCTCGCAGCCGATGAATGGGAACCACCGCGCGCATTTCCCACCGCCCGGCGTGCGTGCGCGCATTCGACGACGGAATCTTGCGGACCAGCGCCAGTAGCAGCGCCATGGCGTGGTCGGAAACTTCGTCCAGGCAATAATCCGGAACCCGGGTGACAACGATGCCTGCCTTCGTGGCCGCGGGAATGTCCACGTTGTCCACACCGATGCCGAACCGCCCTATGATGCGACAGCGCGTCATTTGCGGAATCATGTCGGCAGTTACTTTGGCGTAGGTGGTGAGCACCGCATCGGCGTCGCGCGCTACTTCTAAAATCGCTTCCGGCTTGGGTTCCTTGGCGAGGCGTAATTCAGCGCCGATTTTCGCAAGTACGGCACTGGCCGGATCGAGGTTGGGAAATACGGAGTCTGTGACAGCAACAAGTTTGGTCGGCATTTAGCTTAATTCATCCACCTTACGACGCCGGCGACTCCATCCACGGCCACGGTCGAACCATCCGGAATTCGCCGCGTCGCATCGAGCACTCCCAGCACCATCGGAATTCCGCGCTCCCGCGCGAGCGAAGCCATGTGGGATGTACTGCCGCCGCGCTCTGCCACCACGCCCGCGACGCGCGTCAGAATGTGACTCAGCGCCGGGCCGGCGACCCTTGTCACCAAGACATCTCCCGGCGCCACGCGCGAGAGTTCGCACTCGCATTGAATCACACACGCGCGGCCTTCGCCCCAGCCAACGCCCGCGGCGTGGCCATTCAATCGTGGACGATGCAGCCACATGCCATCGGGAGTCGCGGCCACCTGCGTGTGGAGCGGCCGGGCCTGGAGCAATTGGAAACCCGAATTATCCATTGCCCATTCGATTTCCACCGGCATTTCCATCAAGTCTTCCACTTTTCGCAGTAGCTTGCCGAGTTCGGTTGCCTGCGGTTCGCTGAGACAGGGCTCCGCGACCAGCGCCGGCTCCACGACGCGCGTCGTGGGCTCGTCGCGATGAATGCAGCCGACCTGATGATCCTTGCGCCCCGGCGTGATGCTCATGAGCGCACCATCCCGCGACAACTCATAGCGATCCGGCGTCACTTCGCCCTGCGCGATCGCCGAGCCAAGCCCCCACGTCGCACTCAGAATCATCGCGCCTTCGGCGGATTCGCTCAATCCCCCGCCCGAGGCTCGCGCCGAAACCAGCGGCTGAACCAGCACGCCCATCGCGGTATCGGCAGGATCGATATCGTGCGTCGCCATGTATCGCAATGCGCGCGTAGCCCAGAGCGCGCCCCAGCAAGAACGAATCGCGGTGATGAAATCCGCCTCGCTCTCGATACCCAGGAAGCTTTCAAACTGGCCCGCGAAGCTGGATCCGAAACGATCCTCGACCAGCGCCGACGAGCGCACGGCGGTCAGCGCACCGGTTGCGGTCTTCAGTTCCTGCCAAGCCGCCAGCAGGGGATCGAGCACCTCGGGCGTGATCGGCTGATCGAGCAAGCCCAGCTTCATCATCAGCGCGTGACGGCGAGCTTGCGGACTCTCCAGCGCCGAGAATACTCCGCGCGCGTCCGCCTCCAGACCGAGGGCCCGAATCTGCGTGCGGTAAGCTTCCGCGTCGACACAAAAGCCGCCGGGGATCGGCAAACCAGCCTGACCCAGGCGCGCGAGGTTCGCCGCCTTCGGACCAAAGCGGCTTGCGTCCGTGGCTTCGCTAGCCGTGAGCGGAAATACGAATCGTTGCATTTGCTTTCTTACGTCAGGCCGCGGCTCTGTCCCCTAGGTGCCGGGACGCTTGCCGTAGTCGGAGTAGCCTGGCATCGGATCTACCACCGTGATCTGTTCCACCGGGAAATTGGAGACGATCTCCACGCTGTCTTTATGGACGATCAGCATTTCCTCAATGCGCACGCCCCACTGATACGGCTTGCCGTGCTGCGTTTCCAGCGCGAAGACCATGCCTTCCTTGATCTCGATGGGATGATCGAGCGACCAAATGCGCGAGATTACCGGCTGATCATATTGCGCCAAACCAAGACCGTGCCCCCACAGATTCGCCGCCGCCTGATCTTCCTCTTCGTAGCCCCAGGCTTCTTTCGCGGAGGGCCATTTGGATGCGATGTCGCGCGTGGTCGCGCCCACCTTCACGGCTTTGATCGAGTCATACAACCACTTCAGCGCGATCGCGTAATAATCCTTCTGTTCCTGGTTCGGCTCGCGGCCCACCATGTACGTCCGGTAGTAGCACGATTTGTAGCCGTTCCAAGTGAGCGCGGCGAGATCCATGAAAACCATGTCGCCGGGCTTGATGATGCGATCCGAGAAATTGCGCCAGTTGGGCCAGGTATTCAGGCCGGAAGACACGATCACGTCCTCGACGTCTTCCATACCCGGAATGTTATAGAGAAATTCCATGATGTGGGCGGTGAGCTGGTTCTCAGTCAGGCCCGGCTTCAGGAATTTCATAAATTCCCAATGCGCGGCGTCGCCGATGGCCCCGACGATGCGCATGCACTCATGCTCGTCCTGGTTCTTGACGGCGCGCGCCTCCATCATGGCGGTCATGCCGTCGCCCCATTCGATCTTTTCGTCCTGGAAGATGCGTATCATGTTGATGTCGATGAAATCGACGCCCAACTTCATGCCTTCCACGCCGCGCTTCTTCATTTCCTGCTTGATGGCCTTGGTGAACTTGCCCACCTGCTGGCTCGACGCCGCGCCAGCCGCGCCTTTAATCCACGCGTAGGAATAACGGATATTGTCTTTCGGAATCCACGGCGAATGCTTCTCGATGTGCATGCCGATGTCGCCCTGCTCGAACAGCACGGGAGCATCGTCTCCGCACAGCAGCGCATAGCGCAGTCCCGGCTTCAGCCGATTCCATCCCGGCGTCAGCGTGCTGGTGACGTACCGAACGTTCTCGTCGTACATCAGCAGCATGGCGCCCAATCCGTGCGCCTTCATCCGTTCGCGGGCGCGCTCCAGCCGGTATTTACGTAGCCGGTCCCAATTAATGCGCTCCTGCCAATCCAATCCAACCGCACCGACGTTTGCCAAAACTAATCCTCCAGTTGAGTATGAAATCTTATCGATGCGCGCACTGCCCTGTCAACGACTCGAAAGGGCTAAGGCTCGCCATCGACGCTTGTTACTGTGCTTGCTTCAGCTCGATCCGAACCAGCCGGAAAGGCCTATCGCTTAGATTTTCGTCCTGATGGGCGGCATCGGGCGGGACCCAGCGGACCGTTCCGGCTTTAAAATGGCTCTCGTGCGTCGAGCC
>Ga0209415_10006762_pt1 | contig 20250 bp, 17 predicted proteins | sample PeaSoiSIISIP2007_FD_187696 | JGI IMG/M metagenome (GOLD analysis project Ga0209415, IMG submission 187696) | Peat soil microbial communities from Weissenstadt, Germany - SII-SIP-2007 (SPAdes) (version 2) | ecosystem: Environmental > Terrestrial > Soil > Wetlands > Peat | place: Germany...
CGCCTCCGCACGGGTTCCGGCGATCCGGACGCGCCGGCCGCGCGGCTTCGCCGCCGCTGCCGGGCCCTATCCCCGGTGAGGTTCAGCGGCCGTGGCGGCCGGGCGCGGTCGGCGAACGGCGGCGGACAGGACCGGCAAGCGCTCGGCGATCAGCGCAGCAGCGAGTGCTCGCGCGGTTGGGCTGCGCGTGGGCCGCTGGGCGGCGATCCCTCGCCGGCGGCCGCCTCGACCGGGTCGCTGAGAGCCGGCACCCAGCGTCGCAGGGTGTCGACGAGTGCCTGGTAGCGCATCGGTTTGCTGATGTAGTCGTCCATGCCCGCCTCGAGGCACTTCTCGAGGTCGCCCTTCATCGCGTACGCCGTCATCGCGATCACCGGTGTGTGCCGGGCGCCCTGTTCGAGCCGGCGCAGCTGAGCGGTCGCCTGATAGCCGTCCATCTCGGGCATCTGGCAGTCCATCAACACGGCGTCGTAACGGCGCGTGGCGAGCGCTCGCAGCGCCTCACGCCCGTCTGCCGCGACCTGAGCCCGGCAGCCGCAGCGTTCGAGCGCGCGAACGGCGACGATCTGATTGACGGGACTGTCCTCGGCGACGAGCACCAGCGGCGCCGACTGCCCCAGGCGCAGCGGCGTGCCCCGTGGCTCGCGGGGGTGCGCCGGCGCACCGTCGACGGCCGCGGGCGCGCCAAGATCGAGCTCGAGCCAGAACGTGCTGCCATGCCCCGGCTCGCTCTCGGCGCCGATCGTCCCGCCCATCAGGTCGATCAGTTCGCGCGCGATCGCGAGACCGAGCCCCGTGCCGCCGTAGTTGCGCGTCGTCGACGCGTCGGCCTGCGTGAACGGCTCGAACATCCGGTCCAGCGCCGCCGGGTCGATCCCGATGCCCGTATCGGCGATCTGCACACGAATCCGGGTGTCACCGTTCGGGCGCGGTGTCGCGCTGACGCGGACGAGGACCGATCCCTTGGCGGTGAACTTGACGGCGTTTGAGACAAGGTTCAGCAGAGCCTGGCGCAAGCGCCGCCCGTCTCCGCGGGCGCATTGCGGCACCTCCCCCGCGAATTGCACCTCCAGCGTGAGTCCCTTCGCCTGTGCTTCGAAGCTGGCCACTGCACATGCCTGTTCGATCGTCTCGCGCACGGCGAAGTCGGTCACGTCGAGCTCCAGCTGACCCGCCTCGATCTTCGCCACGTCGAGCACGTCGTTGATGATCGTCATCATCTGCTCGCCCGAGCGAGCGACCTGCGCGGCGTACGCTCGCTGCTCCTCACTCAACTCGGTGTCGAGCAGCAGGTCGTTCATCCCGATCACGCCGTTCATCGGCGTGCGGATCTCGTGGCTCATGTTCGCCAGGAAGGCCGATTTCATGTTCGACGCCTCGACGGCCTCGTCGCGGGCGATCGCAAGCTCCGTACTGGCCTTGTTGCGCTCGGTCACGTTCTGGCACAGAGCGACCCGACACTCGAGTCCACCGAGGACCAGATCGTCGCTGGTGATCTCGACGTCGATCGTCGTGCCGTCCTTGTACCGGTGCCGCCACGGATGCGCCACCACGAGCCCGCGCGCGTTGCCGCTCAGCAGGGCCTTCAGGTAGTGCTCCAGCTCCTCGACGTCTTCGCGGGGTCCCAGGTCCTTGATCGTCATCGACAGGAACTCTTCGCGCGAGTAGCCGTAGCTGGCAACGGCCGCATTGCTGACCGCCACGATCCGTAGCGTGGCGCGGTCGTAGGCCAACATCGGCTGCGGGTTGTGCTCGAACAGCAGCCGGTACTGCTCCTCGCTCGAGCGCAGCTGCCCCGCCTGGGCGGCGTTCAGCGCCAACTGGCGGCGCAGGCCGCGGCTGACCGACGCCGTGATCGCAAAGAGGGCCAGCCAGAGCAGCGTCAGGCCGATCGCGAGGCTCAGGTACAGACGGTGCAGGCCGGCCGCGACGTCCGCGGCGATCGGGCCGTAGGGGAGGTACATCTCGAGCACCCCCACGGGCCGTCCCGACCCGCCGGCGTACAGCGGCTGGTACACCTCGACGGCCGTCTGGCCGGTGGCCCCGGTGTCGTTGCTGTCGGCGTTCAGGTGGGTGAGCCGGACGACGACCCCGCCACCGGCCGCGATGAGCGCCTCGTCTTCCGGTCTGCCGCCAAAGCCCGAGCCGTCGTCAGAGAAGACGACCTGCCCGGCGAGGTCCCGTACGCGCAGCCGCAGGATCTTCTTGTTGCGCACGGCTGCGGCCACCAACCGCCGCAGGCCGCTCCTCTCGTCTGCCGTGAGACTCGGAGTGATCGGCTGCGCGTCGAGCAGCGGCTGCACGGCGGTCTGCGCGACCAGCAGCGCTTCGCGGCGGCCTTCGGAGAGCCCTCGCTGGCGCGCCTCGCCCGCCAGGCTCGCAGCGAGAACCACGCCCAGTATCAGGACCGGAACCAGGCAGATGACCGCGTATTTTGCGAACAGGCGGACGGTTCCGCGCTGGGCCGGGTGTCGCGTCTGCTGGCGGGCGGTCGACGTGCGTCGGCCCGGATGTCGCATCCTCTGGATATCGGTGTGGGGCCGTGGTTGCTTTAGTTCTGTATACCTCGGCCGAGCGAACGGACGGGCCGGGGCGTCACCGACAACGCGGTATCCTGCGGCCGGTGTCGGCGCAGCGAAATCGGGTGATCGTCAGCGCCGCGATCACCGGCGCGATCCATGTCCCGTCGATGACGCCGCACCTGCCGGTGACCCCGGCGCAGATCGCCGAGAGCGCGATCGGGGCGGCCGAGGCCGGAGCGGCGATCGTGCATCTGCACGCGCGCGACCCGGCGAGCGGAAGACCGAGTCACGATCCGGCGGTGTTCGCGCAGTTCCTGCCGGCGATCCACGACGGCAGCGACGTCGTGATCAACCTGACCACCGGCGCGGGCCTCGGGATGACACTGGAGGAGCGAACCGCTGCGGCCCGCACCTTCTCCCCCGAGATCTGCTCGCTGAACATGGGGAGCATGAACTTCGGCACGTTCCCGATGATCGCCGCCGTGGCCGAGTTCCAGCACGAATGGGAGCGGGAGTATCTCGAGAACACGCGCGACTTCGTCTTCCGCAACACCTTCAAGGACATCGAGTGGATCGTGCGCACCGTCGGTGCGCAGGGGACTCGCTTCGAGTTCGAGTGCTACGACGTGGGCCACCTCTACACGCTGGCGCACTTCCTCGACGCCGGTGTCGTCGAGCCGCCGCTGTTCGTCCAGAGCGTGTTCGGGATCCTCGGTGGGATCGGGCCCGACGTGGAGAACTTGATCCACGTGAAGGCGACGGCCGACCGGCTGTTCGGGAGCGACTACCAATGGTCGATCCTCGGAGCCGGTCGACACCAGACCCGCCTCGTCACGGTCGGCGCGATCGTCGGCGGCAACGTCCGCGTCGGCCTGGAGGACAGCATCTACCTCGAGAAGGGCGTGCTCGCAGCCAGCAACGCCGCGCAGGTCGAGAAGATCGTGCGGATCCTCCGCGAGCTCTCGCTCGAGCCGGCCACGCCCACGGACGCGCGCGAGATGCTCGCGCTCAAGGGGCCTGCGGCGACGAAGATCGGCTCCGCCGGCGGTTGACCTCGCGCGGGTTCAGGCGGTCCGTGCGCCCGGGCGCTCGCTCTCCAGCGCGGCGCGCAGCGCGACGGCGGTGTCCATCAGCGCGCGTTCGAGCGAGCGCAGAAGCTCCGCGGCGCCGGCCAGATCAGCTGCCTTGGCGCGGGTTTCGAGCTCAGCTGCGATTGCCGCCACGAGCGCCGCGCCGACCGTTGCGCTTGCGCCCTTGAGGCGATGCGCGGAGGCGGCTGCGGCCGGGGAATCGCCCTGCTCGAGGGCCGCCATGACGACCAGCGCCTGCGCGGCGGCGTCGTTGAGGTACAGCTCGACCAACTCGCGAAGGTCGTCGGCCGCCAGTTCGCGCAGCTCGCCGAGGGTGGACTCATCGAGCAACTCGCCGGTGATCTCGTCCTGCTCCGGCGGGCGCGCGCCGACGGGCTCGCGGTGATCCGGCGGCGAGGGCAACCATCGCGCCAGCGCCCCGCCGAGCAGATTGGGCCGCAGCGGCTTGCTCACGTAATCGTCCATGCCGGCGGCGAGACACTTCTCGCGGTCTCCGGCCATCGAGTTGGCGGTCATCGCGATGATCGGCAGGCGATCGCGCCCCTGCTCGCGCCGGCGAATCTCCGCCGTCGCCGCGTAGCCGTCCAGTTCAGGCATCTGGCAGTCCATCAGGACGGCGGCGTAGCTGGTCTCCGCGACGGCCCTGATCGCCGCGCGTCCGTCACCGACCACATCCGCGCGATAGCCGCACTGGTCGAGCAACCGAACGGCGAGCAGCTGATTCACGGGGCTGTCGTCGGCCACCAGGACCAGCGGCGCGGCGTCGGTCAGCTGGCCCGACGCGTCTCGCACGCCGATCACGCCGAGCGCGGGCAATGCCTCGACCGGCCGATCGCTGTCGTCGGGTGCGCCGAGCGGCAGCTCGAACCAGAAGGTGCTGCCCACCCCTGGCACGCTCTGAGCGCCGATCGTTCCGCCCATCATGTCGACGAGTCGCGCCGAGATCGTCAGGCCGAGGCCGGTGCCCCCGTATTTGCGCGCGGTCGAGTTGTCGGCTTGGTGAAACGGCTGAAACAGCCGACCGAGTGCCTGCGGATCGATTCCGACTCCGGTGTCGGCGACCTCGACTCGCACGAGCGTGCCGTCTGCGAGGGCGCCGGCGGTGACGCCGATGACGACGCGTCCCACGGCGGTGAACTTGACCGCGTTGGAGACGAGATTGATCAGCACCTGCCGCAACCGCGCGACGTCGCCACGCAGCCACGCCGGCACGTCGGGGTCGACGGCAACCTCGAGCTCGATTCCCTTTTCGCGAGCCACCAGCAGCAGCGTGGCGCAGCCTTCGGCGATGGCCTCGCGTAACGCGAAATTGCTCGGGTCGAGCTCGATCTTGCCGGCCTCGATCTTCGAGTAGTCGAGGATGTCGTTGATCACCAGCAGCAGGCCCTCGCCGGAGGCGCGCACGATGTCGGCGTATTCACGCTGCTGCTCGCTCAGCGGCGTGTCCAGCAGCAGCCCTGTCATGCCGATCACGCCGTTCAGCGGTGTGCGCAGCTCGTGGCTCACCGTGGCGACGAACAGCGACTTCGCGTTCAGCGCCTCGACGGCCTGATCGCGCGCGATCGCATTGGCGCGCGCGGCCTTCCCGGACTCGCGGAACGCGAAGACGAGGCGAATCGAGACCGCGACGATGCACATGCTCGCGAGCACGAGCGCCAGCAGGTTCGTCCGCTGGAAGTGGTCGATGATCAGCACCGCAAGGGCGAGCATGCTCAGCGCGACCGGCGTGACGATGTTCGCCGGCGGTGGTGGCCGCGACGGCGCAGGGCGGTTCGGTATCCAGGCTGCGCAGCCGACCAGCGCGAGCGCGATCGGCCAGGTGAGGTCGAGCAGCCCGGCTGGCACATACGTGTTGTTGACCGTCTGCAGCAGGTACACGGAGTCCCCGGCGCAGAACACTGCGAACCCGATGCCGATCAAGAGCCAGGACCAGCTCGGCGACTCCCGCCGCGATGCGATGCCGACGCTGATCACCATCGCGAGCAGCACGAGATCGCCGACCGGATAGGCCAGACCCGTCGCGACGACGCCGAAGCTCCCGCTGGCGCTGTGGAGCACCGCGTCGAAGACCACAGCGGCTGAGACGGAGGCGACTCCCAGGGCGCCGATCACGCCGTCGATCCACAGGCTCGCGGAGAGGTGAGGGAGGCGCGAGCGAATCAGAAGCACGACCGACAGATAGGCCGGTATGTAGAACGTGAGCCAGAAGATGTCGGCGACGGACGGGATCGGCTGCGGCCCGGATGCCTGAGCGAGAAAGGCGTCGTAATAGATCTCGCCCGTTGCCCAGCATGCGATCGCGCAGGCCATCAACGCCCACGCGACGCGCTCGGTGCGCATCGAGACCGCGCGCAGCGCGCAGAGCAGCGCCGCGGCGACGAACACCCCGTCATAGACGACGGTGCTCGAGAGCGCAAGCGAGCCCGAGGCGAGATGGAAGCCGAACAGCACCGTCTCGAGAACCAGCGCAGCGAGAATCAGCCCGATGACTGCGAGTGCTCCCCGGCGGATTTGCGCTGCTGCGAGTGTCACCTGTCTCCCTGCTCGGCAAGCCGATGGCGGTCGGTTGGCCGCACTCGGGGAAGCCTTGGGTCGGTTTGCGAACGCGAAGCGCCGACCGCGACGGCGCACCACGACGCGCGCCGTCTGGTGGCACCTCGTAGGACTCTCATCGGCAGCCGCCACGAATCCTGTACTGCAAACACGCCCGGGTGGTCCGGCGGTCGCGGCGCGCGCAGCCGGCCGGTGGCGGCGGCGCGGCGATCGCCGCGGGGCCGGGCAGGCAGCCGCTAAGCTCGGCAGATGGTGCCGGCGTTGCGTGCGAGCGTGCTGCGGCGGGGTCGAGCGGCGAGGCGGGCGGTTTTCTGCGCGCTGCTGTCGGTCGCGTCGCTCGGCGGCCTGACGCTTGCTCCCGCCGCGAGCGCGGGCCAGATCGTCTGGAGCGTGAACAACGGGATCTGGGCGATGAACGACGACGGCAGCCAGCCGCACGAGTTGATCTCCGGTGTCGCGCCGCAGCTCGCCGCCTCGCTACCGGCCGGGACGGTCTCCGCCCCCGACGTGTTCCAGAACGGCGGCAGGACGGTGCTGTTTCTTGGGCAAACGAACGCCTTCGCCCCCAGCAGCCAGCCGACGGCCTGTGGCGCCGACTGCTCCGGCAGCTACGCCCTCAGCAACGGCACGCTCAACGAGCTCGGGCCCCTCGCGGCGCCGTCGACGGGTGCGGCCTACTACGAGGCGCAGCCTCGTCTCACCGCCGGTGGCCAGGAGCTGTTCAGCTCCGCGCTGTACACCGGCATCAGCGGGAGCTCGACCACTGTGCCCTTGACGGCGCTCGTCGAGCGAGCGATCGCCGCGGGGTCGGTGGTCACGCCGTGGTCGGACACCAGCACGGAGACCGTTCCCGGGTCCGGCTTCGACGGCGCGCCCGACCCGGCCGACGCCACGCAGGCGGCGTGGGTCGAAGCGCAGGGCTGCCACTTCACGCTGCCGGCAAACGGGCTGCCCACCTGCCAGTACGCGGTCCACGTCGGCTCGCAGGCGGCAGGCAGCGCAACCGTGGCGATCTACGACAACGAGTACGTCAGCGCCAACGGGCGCGGGCCGACCTCGCTCTCCTGGTCCTCCGACGGACGCAACCTGCTGATGGTGGATCCCTACCCCCCCAACACCGGGATCTACGAGTTCGCCGTGGCCGGCGACCCGAACGCCACGCCTCCCAAACCGGTGACCGAGGTGATCGCCCAACCCGCGGGCTGGACCTTCGGCCAGGCTCGCTTCGCCGGCTCGAAGATCGTCTTCGATGCCCACCAGCAGGTGGCCGGGAAGACCACCGGCGACATCTATACGCTGTCGGCGAATTGCACCGCGGCCAGCTGCACGTTCCCGGCGAGTGCGACCAACCTGACCAACGACGCGGCGGCCGACAGCGCGGACCCGGCCTGGACCTCGGCGACCGAGCGCCTCTTGCCGTTCCGCGTGGTCGGCGGGGCGAGTGTGATCAGGGTCACGTTGCCATCGGCGCCGATCCGCACCGGCAGGCGCTTCACGCTCGGGGTGACGCTCTCCGCGCCGGGGACGATCGTCGTCAAGCTCGTGCTGCGCCAGCTCGCCAACACCGTGAAGTCCGCGCCGAAGGCCAGGACGGTCGGCTCGGTGACGTTCGCCGGCAAAGCCGGTTCGAACAGGCTCCAGATCGGACTGGTCGCCGGCAAGAGCCTGGCTCCGGGCAGCTACACGGCGACGGTCGGCGTGCAGCGTTCGCACGCCGCGGCGAAGACCGTCCACTTCACGGTACGGCGCTGACTCGGCGCTCAGTCGCTGCGCGCTCGCCCGCCGTCCGCGCGGCGCTCGGCTTCGCTCGCGGCCTGGCGCAGGCGTCGCCCGGATCGCCGCGGTGGTCCGCTACGATCGCGCCCGGAGGCGCGGTCACAGCGAGCGGAGAGGGGTTTCGTGGACGTACTCGACGACATCCAGTTCTACGTCATGAACTGCCATCACTACGCCGACATCCCGGCGCACGATGAGCGCTTCGCGTCGAGCTGGGTCGACATGCCAAACAGCGAGTTCGACCCGGTCCGCGGGCACGAGATGTACGAGCGCTACTCGCGAGAGCTGAAGCTGATCGAGGAGCTGGGCTACGACGCGATCGCCCTCAACGAGCATCACAACACGCCGTTCAGCCTGATGCCGGCGCCGAGCGTACGCGCCGGCCACGTGATCGCCTCCACCGATCGGATCAAGATCATGGTCGCCGGCGTGCCGCTGAACCTCTCGATGCCGAACCGGGTCGCCGAGGAGTACGCGATGCTCGACGTCATGTCGGGCGGGCGGATGGAGTTCGGCTTTCCCCTGGGCACCGGGATGGAGTACTGGTCGAACGCCGCGCAGATGGACCCGGTCACCGCCCGCGCGCGCTTCCGCGAGGGTCTCGATGTCGTGCTGAAGGCCTGGACCGAACCGGGACCGCAGCGCTACGAGGGCGAGCACTTCTTCTACCGCTACCTCAACATCTGGCCGCGCCCCTACCAGCAGCCGCGACCGAAGATCTACATCATGGGCGGCGGCAGCCCCGAAACCGTCGACGTGGCGGTCGAGTTCGACGCCGGCTACTCGGTCGTCTTCACCCCGATCCCGGTTCAGCTGCGCGCCTTCGCGGACCTGCGCGAGAAGTGCGCCGCACGCGGGCGCGAACTGGCGGGCGAGGACATCATGCTCACGGTGATGGCCTACGTCGCCGACACCGACGCCGAGGCCGAACGTGAGGGCCGGCCGTACATGGAGCGATTCTTCAGCTGGTTTCACCGCGTGCCGCCGAAGTACATGACGCCGCCCGGCTACGTCACGCGCGCGAACTTCGAGCGGCTGGCCTCGACGCGGGCGCTCGCCGACGCCCAGGAATCGAGCTGGGAGGACATGCGAGCGATCGGCCGGATCGCGATCGGCTCGCCCGACACCGTCGCGGAGACGATCTCGCACTGGGCGCGCGAGGCGGGAAGCAGCCGCATCATGCTGAACATGACGCACGCCAACATGCCCGAGGAGATGACCGTCAAGAACCTGACGCTGTTCGCGAGCGAGGTGATCCCGCGGATCCGCACCCGGACCGCGGTGGCCCCGTGAGCGCCTACAGCGAGCGCCGCCTCGAGTTGGGCGGAGTGGAGATCGCGCTCTATGAGGCGGGGCAGGGCGAGCCGCTGCTGTTCCTGCACGGCGCCGGCACGGCGACCGGCTTCGACTCCCTGCTTCCGCTCGCCGAGCACTTCCGGCTGATCGTTCCTCACCATCCCGGCTACGGTGCCTCGGCCGATGACCCGGCGATCCGCAGCGTCCATGACTACGAGCGCCACTACCTCGACCTCTTGGAGGTGCTCGAGATCGGGAACCTCACGCTCGTCGGTCACTCGATGGGCGGCTGGATCGCGGCGACGCTGGCGATCAGCCAGGGCGAGCGAATCAGCGAGCTGGTACTCGCCGCGCCATGGGGCTTGCACGTCCCCGAGCATCCGACGGTCGACGCCTTCTCGATTCCCGACGCCGAGGTGGCGGGATATCTGACCGCCGATCTGTCGGTGTTCGCCGGCAAGGCTCCGGACCCGCCCACACCCGAGTTCCTCGCCGACCGCTACCGGGAGCTGACCTCAACCGCGCGCGTGCTCTGGCAACACACATACGACCCCAGCCTCGCGCGCTGGCTGCACCGCATCCAGGCCCCGACGCTGCTCTTGTGGGGAGAGCTCGACCGCCTGATCCCGGTCGGGCAACTGCCGGCGTGGCGCTCGCTGCTGGCCGCCGCGGATGAGCGGATCCTCCCCGGCGTCGGCCACCTGCTGTTCGACGAGTCCGCCCAGGCGAGTGCCGCGATCGTCGAGCACGCGCACCGGCACGCGGTCCGCTGAGCAACGCGCCGGCGACGCTCGCGCCGGGCGCGACGCGAACTGTCTAGTGGCCCGCCATCTCCATGCCGCCGTTGACCGCCCAGACCTGGCCGGTGATGTACGCCGACGCGTCAAGGCAGAGGAACTGCACCACGCGCGCCACCTCCTCGGGTCGCCCGAGGCGCCCAATCGGGATGCGGTCCGTGACCTTCTCGATCACCTCCGCGGGGAGCGCCGCAACCATGTCGGTCGCGATGAAGCCCGGGGCGACGGCGTTGACCGTCAGCCCGGGGGAGTTCGGACCGTGGCGCTCGTCGCGGAGTATCGCGCGGGCGGCCTCGCGGGCGAACGTCATCGTCAGCCCGAACAGCCCGGACTTCGACGCCGCGTAGTTGGCCTGACCGATGTTGCCCTGCTGGCCGATCACCGACGAGATGCACACGATCCGCCCGGCGCCGCGCTCGAGCATCAGCGGGAGTGCGGCCTGACTGAGGAAGAACGCGCCGGACAGGTTCACCTCGAGCACGCGATTCCAGTCATCGTCGGTCATCTTCAGCACCGAGTGGTCGCTGGTGATCCCGGCGTTGTTGATCAGGATGTCGAGGCGCCCGTGCTCCTCGACGACCTCCCCGACCACCCGCCGGCAGTCATCGGCGAAGCCGATGTTTCCGCGGTGCACGCTGGTCTCCACGCCGTGCGCCTCGATCGTCTTGCAGGTCTGCTTGACCTGTGCCTCGTCGCGGTGGTAGCCGGCCGCGATCGTCGCGCCCTGCTCGGCGAGCGCGAGACAGATCGCGGCGCCGATGCCGCGACTGCCGCCGGTGACGAGCGCGACCCGGCCGGTCAGCTCGCGTGTTCGGGTGCTCTGCTCGATCGGGCCCGTGCTGGTGTGCATTGCGTTCATGGGGCTCTCCTGTTCAACGTGCCGAACGCTGTGCGAGCCACTCGACGATGTCTGGCCAGATGCCGTGGCGGGCGTTCGAGCCGATCATCAGCCCGATGTGCCCGCCCGGGCGATCGAAATGGGTGACGTCCGCGCTGCTGACGAGATCGAGAACCACGACGGTGCCCTCGCGTGGCGCGATGTGGTCGGCCGCGGCCGTGACGACCAGCAGGTTCGCCTCGATCCGGCTCAGGTCGACCCGGCGGCCGCGCAGCCGGACGTGGCCACGCACCAGCGCGTTCTCCTTGTACATCCAGTCGATCCACTCGCGGAACGCGCGGCCCGGGAAACGGGGGTTGTCGGCGACCCAGCGCGCCATCGCCTGGTAGGCCGACCGACGGTCGTTGCCCGCGTAGACGTCGTCCCACAGACGCCGGTAGGTGGTCCAATAGTTCGTCACCGGCTTGAGCAGCTTGTTCGCGAAATCGATCAGCTCGCCGGGAACCGACGGGTAGACATCGGTCACGGCGGCCGCGTCGAAGCGCTCGCGAGCGACCCAGTTGCTGTAGCGCGAGCTTGCGGTGTCGATCGGGGTGGTCAGCAGGATCAGGTTGCGCAGCGCGTCGCGCTCGAGCGTCGCGTACATCGCGGCGAGCGTCCCGCCGATGCACCAGCCGAGGATGCTCAGCTCCTCGGCGTCGGCGGCGCGCAGCGTCTCGCGCACCGCCCAGTGCAGCTCATCGAGCACGTACGCCTCGAGCCCGAGATCGGCGTCCGCGTCGTCGGGCTCGCCCCAATCGAGCAGGAACACGTCGAAACCCTCGGCGAGGAGATGTTCGACGAACGAGTTGCCCGGCTGCAGGTCGAAGATGTCGGGGCGGTTGATCAGCGCGAAGACGAGCAGCAATGGCACGGCGTGGCGCCGCTGCTGCGAGCGGTAGCGAAAGAGCGTCGTGTTGCGGTGCGTCCAGACGACGTCCCGCGGGGTGACGGCGATCGGCGCGTCGTTCGTCGTCAGGATGATGTTGGCGAACTCGTTCGCGGCAACTCCGAAACGGGTGAGTTGGCCGACCGGGTTCACGGCGCGGCCGCGGGCGGGCCGTCCCGAGCCTCGGCACGCAGCGCCTCGATCTCCTGGAGCAGCAGCTCGAGCTTGTCCTCGGTGCGCGCGAGCTGGCGGCCGAGGCGGTCGATGTCGGCCCGCCCCGCGAGGCGCAGATTCCGCACGATCAGGTCCGCGACGTCGAAGGCGATCTTCGTGACGCCCATGACGTTCTCGGTCGCCCACGCGAGCAGCTCGCCAAATGCCTCGCGCTGCACGGTCTGCTCGGTCGCGGCGGCGAACTGCTCGGTCGCGGCGGCGAACGCGGCCTGGGGCTCCTTGAACAGCTGGCTGATCGAATCCTCATGTGGCTCGGCCGCCGGCGTCATCGGCTGAGGATAGCTCGCGGCGACGCATTTGCCACTAATCTCCATCGTATGCCCGACGACGAACAGGGCTTTCCCGAGTCGCTTGGTGAGATCGTGCGGCGCCAGCGCGAGCTGAGTGAGCTCTCGATGCGCCAGTTCGCGGCGCTCGCCGGCATCTCCAATCCGTACCTCTCGCAGATCGAGCGCGGCCTGCGCGAGCCCTCGGAGCAGGTGGCGGAGGCAATCGCCAAGGTCCTGCAAACCTCGGCGTCCGCCCTCTACAAGGAGGCCGGAATCGATGAGCAGCGGCCCGAGTCGGCAGTCGCGGACGCGGTCGCAGCCGACCCCGACCTGACGCCACGACAGCGCCAGGCGCTGCTCACGACCTACAACGCGTTTGTGCTCGCCAACGGCGGTGCCCGGCGCCGGCGGCGCCCGCGACGCGGCGCGGGCGAGCAGCCGGCGGGCGAGCCGCCGGCGGGCGATCAGGAAGCCAGCAGCTGAAGCGCCTTCCTGCGCGCGCGGGGGCGAAGCTCGCCCATGGCGATCGTGTTGCGCACCACGGGGTAGACCTGGCGCTCCCACTGGCGCCCGCTGAACACGCCGAAGTGGCCGACGTCCGGCTGCAGGAGCTGGTGGCGCCGCGCGACCGGGATCCGGCGACACAGCTCATGCGCCGCGGCGGTCTGCCCGATACCGGTGATGTCGTCGCGCTCGCCCTCGACGGTCAACAGGGTCGTGCGACGTATTTCGAGCGGGTCGACGAGCTGGCCGCGCCAGCGCAGCTCGCCGAGTGCGAGGTGGTGCTCCTGGAAGACCCGCTGCACGGTCTCGAGGTAGAACTCGGCTGTCAGGTCGAGCACTGCGAAGTACTCGCGATAGAACTCCGCGGTCCTGGCCGCCTTCGCCCCCCGCTCCTCGACGAGGTCTGCGAACAGGCTGGCGAACGCTCCAACGTGGCGCTCGGCGTTCATGGCCAAGAACGCCGACAGCTGCACGAACCCGGGATACACCCGCCGCCCGCGGCCCGCGTAGCGGGCGGGTACCGTCGCGATCAGGTTCCGCGCGAACCACTCGAGCGGATAACGCGTGGCGACGTCGTTGACGGCGGTGGGACTCACCCGCGCATCGATCGGGCCCGCCATCAGCGTCAGGCTCCGCGGCTCGCACGGGTCGTCTGCAGCGGCCATCAGCGCGGTCGCCGCGAGCGCCTGCGGCGCGGGCTGGCATACGGCGACCAGATGACCGCCAGGACCGATCGCGCGGAGGAAGTCCATCACGTGCGCGACGTAGTCATCGAAGCCGAAGGTCCCCTCCACAACCGGGATGTCACGCGCGTTGTGCCAGTCGGAGATGAACACGTCGTGATCGGAGAGCATCGTGCGGACGGTGTCACGCACGAGCGATGCGAAGTGACCGGAGAGCGGCGCGAGGATCAGCACGCGCGGCTGTTCGACGTGCGGCGTCTTCGCGAAGTGCAGCAGCGTGCCGAAGGCCGTGCCGGTGACCGCTTCCTCGTGTACCGGGAGCTGCCGCGAGCCGACCCGCACCGTCTCGATCCCGAACGGCCTGCGCGTGTGGCGCAGGGCGGAGAGCGGGGCGATCTCGGCGCCCGCCAGCGCCGCCCGCGCGATCGGACCGTCGCGCAGCGACGGCGGGAGCGCGCGCAGCGCCTCGCCTGCGCCCACGGCCAGCATTCGCCAGGGGGCGAGGAGGTCTTCCTGCGCCTGATACGCCGTGTAGAGCATGTTCATCCTCGCCCCGAGTGGTGGCCTATCATCGCAGCTTCCCGCTCTACAAACCGAACATCGCGAGGGTCATGTCCGAGGCAAGCCTGACGATCATCAGCCGCAACTACGGATCGTGGTCGCTGCGCGGCTGGCTGCTGTGCGAGTTCGCGGGCCTCGCGGTCGACGTCCTGACCGCGGCCGTCGGCGACGAGGCGGCACGCGCCGAGCTGTTGCTCCTGTCGCCGTCCTATCTCGTTCCGCGTCTCGAACACGGCGACACAATCGCCTGGGGCGTGTGGGCGATCGCCGAGCATCTCCACGAGCTCGACCTCCCCGGCGCCACCTTCCCGGTCGAACCCGCCCGCCGGGCGCACTGTCGCTCGGTCTGCGGCGAGATGCTGTCGGGATTCGCCAACCTGCGCTCGGCATTGCCGATGAACATTCGCGCGCAACATCGCGGCTTCAACGTCTGGTCGGGCGCGCGGGCCGACATCGACCGGATCGTGGCGATCTGGCGCGACTGCCTCGAGCGCTACGGCGGTCCGTACCTCTTCGGCTCCGATCCGACCGCGGCCGACGCGATGTACGCGCCGGTATGCACGCGTTTCGCGACCTACGACGTCAGGCTCGACGCTGACTCCAGCCGCTACCGCGACACCGTGCTGACCCATCCGGCGATGGACGAGTGGATCGCCGGCGCGCACGCGGAGACCGAGCAGGTAGAAGAGCTCGACGCGGAGTTCTGAGAGGCTGAGCCGCGGGTGGAACGTGGATCCACAGGCGCCGACGAGCGGGTGCTCGCCGGACGCGTCGCGCTCGTGACCGGAGCCGCGAGCGGCATCGGGGCGGCGATCGCCGCGCGCCTCACCGACGACGGCATGGACGTCCTGGCCGCCGATCTGACCCCGGCGCCACACGGACCGGGCGTGCCGTTCGCGTGCGATCTCACCACGCGCGAGGGAAACCGCGACGCGGTCGGCGCGGCGCTCGAGCGGTTCGGCCGCCTGGATGCGGTGATCGCCAACGCCGGCTTCCAGCACGTCGCGCCGATCGCGGAGTTCCCCGAGGATCGCTGGGATGCGATCGTCGCGCTGCTGCTGACGAGTCCGTTCCTGCTGGCGCGGTACGCCTGGCAGGCGCTCAGTGACGCGCCCGAGGGGCGGTTCGTCGCGATCGCCTCGGCGCACGGACTCGTCGCATCCCCGTACAAGTCCGCCTACGTGTCGGCCAAGCACGGCGTGGTGGGGCTGATCAAGACGCTCGCGCTCGAGGGCGCCGACTGCGGCATCCTGGCCACCGCCGTCTGCCCGCCGTTCGTGCGCACTCCACTCGTCGAGGCACAGATCGCCGATCAGGCGCGGGCCTACGGGCTGCCGGAGGAGCGTGTCCTTGAGGAGGTGATCCTTGCCCCGCATGCAATCAAGCGCCTTGTTGAGCCGGCCGAGGTGGCGGGCGTCGTCGCGTTCCTGCTGGGCCCCGAAGGGCGAGCATTCACCGGCGCGGCGATCGCGATGGACCTCGGCTGGACCGCCCGCTGAGACTTCTTCGCGGGCGGTCCGCCAGAGCTCTACGCGTTCACGGCTGGACCGCCCGCTGAGACTTCGCGGGCGGTCCGCCAGAGATCTACGCGTTCTAGGCGAGCAGCGTCCGTGCGGCCTTGGTGTAGGCGGTCGCGAGATCGCGAGTGAGGTCGGCCTGGGCCTGGGTGACCGTGGAGACCCACTCGATCGGGCTGGCGGCGCCGATCTTCTCGGTGTAGTCGGCGAGGGTGTGCAACGCGGTGTCGTAGGTGTCGACGGTCACGCTGCCGGCCTTCTTGGTCGACGCGACGACACGCTCGTTCAACTCACGAACACGCTCGGTTGCGTCTTCCAGGCCAGTCTCGAACTTCGGATTATTGGTGGTGGCGGCGTTCATGGTGTGTCCTTTCCTGGTGCGTCGGTATATGCTTGCAGATTAGCACGATTGTGAGCTAATTGCAAGCGCTATTTCGGGCGCGATCACCGCCGGCGCCGGCCGCCGCGGGGGGCGCTGGGAGCACAGCGCCGTCGTGCTCGGCGAGCCCAGCCCGCGGGGGCGGACTCAAACAACCGCCGAGGGTGCCGGTGAGGCGTGCAACCATCTGAGTGATGGTGCGCCGCGTCGCGATCCTCGGATCGGTCATGCTCGTGCTCGGCGCGGCGGCGGTCGCCGCCTCGCAGTATCCCTATGGCCGGGGCACCGGCGGCTGCCCGCTGTTTCCGGCCAACAACCCGTGGCGCGAGAACATCTCCAAGCTGCCGGTGAGCCCGCTGTCGAGTGCCTACATCGCCTCGATCGGCGCGAACATCAACCTGCACCCGGACTTCGGCTCGAATCTGACCTACGGGATCCCGTACGCCGTCGTGCCGGCGACCCAACCGAAGGTGCCGATCCATTTCACCGCCTACGGCGACCAGTCGGACAAGGGCCCGTATCCGATTCCGCCTGGCGCTCCGGTCGAGGGCGGCGCGAGCTCGAGCGGGGACCGGCACGTGCTGGTGGTGCAGTCCGGCAGCTGCAAGCTGTACGAGCTGTACAACGCGCAGCCCAACCCCGATGGCTCGTGGAACGCGGGCTCGGGCGCGGTGTTCAACCTGCGCTCGAACAAGCTTCGGCCGAACGGCTGGACCTCGGCCGACGCGGCCGGGCTGCCGATCTTCGCCGGTCTGATCCGCTACGACGAGATCCAGCGCGGATACATCAATCACGCAATCCGCTTCACCACCCCCGAGACCCAGGCCGGGTTCATCCATCCGGCGACGCATTTCGCCTCGAGCTCGAGCAACCCGGATCTGCCCCCGATGGGCTTGCGCGTGCGCCTGAAGGCGAGCTTCGACATCAGCCATTTCCCGCGCGTGGCGCGAATCATCCTGCAGGCGATGAAGACCTACGGCCTGATCCTGGCGGACAACGGCAGCCCGTGGTACTTCCAGGGTGCGACCGACCCGCGCTGGAACGACAACGCGCTCGACACGCTGAAGTCCGTTCCGGGCAGCGCCTTCGAAGCCGTGCAGACGGGGCCGATCCTGCACACCGGCTGAGCGCGAGCCGTTCGGCTTGGTGGCGTGCGGAGCTCGGGCCTGCCGTCGCTGCGCGGGCCGATGCTCCCGTTAGGCTGCGCTGACAACCCACCCAAGGAGAGACACATGCTGTTCGGGCAGGATCACGTCAAGCGCTACGTTGAGACCGACGGCGAGGAGGGGCACGACTGGCAGGGCACCACGACGCTCATCCTCACGACGACGGGACGCCGCTCCGGCGAGCAACGAAGCACCCCGCTGATCTACCAGACCGAGGGCGATGCCTTCCTGGTGGTTGCCTCCAAGGGGGGCGCCGACGATCCGCCGGCGTGGTATCTCAACCTCGACGCGGACCCCGACGTGCAGGTCCAGGTCCGCGGCGAGCGTTTCGCGGCGCGCGCTCGGACGGCCGACGCGCAGGAGAAGCCGGCGCTGTGGCAGAAGATGCTTGGAGCGTGGCCTGCCTACGACGACTACCAGCAGAAGACCGACCGCGAGATTCCCGTTGTCGTGCTCGAGCGAGTGTGAGCTGAGGCGCGCTCCATGGGAGCGCCGCGACGCCGATGTTTCTGCTGACCCCGATCCTGCGCCGCCTGCTCGTGCTGCTGGTGGTCCTCGCGATCCCGGTCGTGATCGTCGAGCTCGTCGCGCGAAAGCTGATCGGTGACGCCGTCGCGAGCGCCGTCCACTCGCGGATCGGCGTCGCGCCAAAGATCGGGTTCGGCTCGACGCCGGTGCTGTTGCAGCTGGTCGGCGGCAAGCTCGACACCGTCACGGTCGCCGCGAAGGGCGCGCGGATCGACGACCTGCCGCCGGTTACCCTGAGCGCCACACTGCGTGACGTGCATCTGAGGCACCTGACGAGCCTGCAGGGGGGGATCGGCTCGCTGAGCGTTGTCGCGACGCTCTCTCCGGCCGGTGTGGCCGACCTGCTGGCGACGCCGTCCTGCGTCGAGTCACTGCCGCCGAGCGGGCTCGTGGCGCTGACGCGCCGGCCGCGCGTCGATCTCTTCCCTGGGCGTGTCGATCTGCTGCCGCCGCATGGACGGGCCGTCGAGTTGCGTTTCCGGCCCGCGGTCGCGGGCAACAGCATCGAGTTCGCGCTGAGCGGCTTCGAGCGCGCCGGCGCGCCGGTCCCCGCCGCGGAGCTCGCGAGCGCCGGAACGCGGACGCACTGCTCGCGCGCGCTGGCAAACCTCCCGTTCGGGATCGCCCTGGACTCGGCGACCGCGAGGAGCGGCGCGCTCGATCTGGGCTTCCACGGCGCCAATGCGTCGTTTTCGGCGATCGGCTGAGCCGGCGGACTCCGAGCCGTCGGTGCGCCCGCCTATTGTGGCGAGCGTGCCCGTGGTGGATCTTGCAACGGCCTGGCTCGAGGAACGCGAGGTGGTCCTGCGCTTCGCGTTCGACGAGCGCCTCAAGACACTGCTGCGGGCGATCCCTGGGCGGCGCTGGGACCCGATCGAGCGGGTCTGGCGGGTGCCGCTGACGCCCGAGAGCGCCGAATCGGTCGCCTGCTGGCTCGCGGCGCTGAGCCCGCCCGCGCGGATCGCGCCCGAGCTCGAGACCGCGCTCGCGGCGCAGCGCGCGGCCCGCGACCCAGACGAGTGCCTGATCGAGCTGGTCCGCTTCGACGACGATCGCTGGCTGACCTTCTGTGCCGATGCGCCGCGCGAGCCGGTGGCGGCCCTGATCGCGCATCCGCGAGCGCTGACGCTGCCCGCGATCGCCCGCGTGCTCCTGCCACTCGATGACCAGACCGCGGAGCTCGTTCGCGCGGCGTGCCTCGACCACCCGCGCGCCTGGCTGAGCCCCGCCGCCGAGCGCGCGGTGGCCGAGCGTCAAGCGCAGAGCGCGAGCGTCCCCAGTGCGGCGCCACGGGTCGAGACCGTCCCGCGCACCGACGTGTCGGTCGCGCGCGTCGCCGGTGAGCCGGTGTTCGTCATCGACGGCACCCCCGCTGCTCCGCTGCGCGAGCACGCGTTGCAGCGCCCGGCCGGCTGGATCCTGCCCCTCAGCGCGGCCAGCTGGGCACTGATCACGCGCCATGCCCGGGGCCGGATGACGCGCGCCGCGGCGCGCTGCGTCGCGGCGCTCGAACGTGATGAGCCGCCGCCCGCCGCGGTGCTCGAGCTGTCGCTGGTGCACGCCGAACCGACCTTCGTGCTCGCACCCGGGTATGACGAGGCGGTCCTCGGGCAGCCCGGGCCGGCGCCGGTCCGGCGAGCCGGGCCGCCGTCGCACGAGCACGAGGCGCTGTCGAGTGTGCGAGTCGATGCGTTCTGCGTGCCCGCACTCGACGCCTTCCTCGCCCGCGACGGCGTGGTCTGCAGCGCCGAGGCGGCCCCGCACCTTCAGGCGATCCGCGACGAGCACGCGCTGGCAGCCGCGATCGTCGAGCGCTCGCAGGCAACCGACGCGCCGCTCGAAGTGCGCGGGCTGGGCGGTGAGCTCGAGCCGTTCCAGCGCGCCGGCGTGCGCTACCTGCTCGAGCGCCGGCGGGCCTTCCTCGCCGACGAGCAGGGGCTCGGCAAGACGATCGAGTCGATCGCCGCGCTCGAGCATGACGGCGCCTACCCGGCGATCGTGGTCTGTCCCGCGAGCCTCAAGCGCAACTGGGAGCGCGAGCTGCGTCGCTGGGTCCCGCATCGAGCGGTCGAACTGCTCAACGGACGCGAGGGCGTGCCCGCCGGGGCCGACGTCACGATCGTCAACTACGAGATCGTCGAGGGACGCCTTGACGGCCTGCGCTCGCTCGCTCCACAGGCGCTCGTGATCGACGAGTCGCACTACTGCAAGAACACCAAGGCGAAGCGCACCAAGGCGGTCGCTCGGCTCGCCGCCGCGGTACCCGAGAATGGGCTGGTGCTCGCGTTGACGGGCACGCCGGTGATGAACCACGCCTCGGAGCTGATCGCGCAGTTGCGAATCCTCGGGCGCCTGCGCGAGTTCGGTTCGGGGCGCGCGTTCGACGAGCGGTTTCGCGGAGCGGATGCCCACCAGCGGCTGCACTGGCACCTGCGAGCGCGCTGCCTGGCTCGGCGACTCAAGGCAGATGTGCTCCCGCAGCTGCCGGCGAAGCGGCGGTCGGTCGTGCCGATCGAGTTGGACAACGATCGGGAGTACCGCCTGGCGGAGCAGGACGTCGTCGCATGGCTGCGCAGCCAGCCGCTCGACCTGCGGGAGCTCGACGCGC
>Ga0209415_10006763_pt1 | contig 20250 bp, 16 predicted proteins | sample PeaSoiSIISIP2007_FD_187696 | JGI IMG/M metagenome (GOLD analysis project Ga0209415, IMG submission 187696) | Peat soil microbial communities from Weissenstadt, Germany - SII-SIP-2007 (SPAdes) (version 2) | ecosystem: Environmental > Terrestrial > Soil > Wetlands > Peat | place: Germany...
CCACAACGTTCAAACCGTCCATCGCGCCGCGCTGGAAGAGCACGATCATCTTCTTCTTCTTGTTCGTTCCGGTGGTCGCCGCGACGGCGCGCTGCAGGAACGACGGCAGAGACGCCATGCCGAGCATCGCGATGCCGCCGTTCTTCAGGAAATATCGCCGCGAGATATTCATCACGTCTCTCCTATGTAGCCAAAAGAACCGGCGAGACGCCGGCGCTACGAACTACCGGCGCTGAAATTCGGGCGTGCCGAGGACCAGACCGGAGAGCAGTCCCTCGTTCACTTGCTTGACCGGGTCATCCAGGCGCGCCTGCAATATTTGCGGATCGTTCAGCCGGCTCCCGAGTGTCTGGCGGGTCGGAGGCTCGACCTGCCCGCCGAGGAATAGATCGAGCGAACGCGCCAGCGCCATCTCGGGATCTTTCGATGCGTCCGGGCCGAACATCGCGCTCAGATCGATGCTGCTTCCGGCCAGGCGGCCGGACGAGAACGTGAGCGCGAAGTTAAGCCGGTTCAGTAGCGCGCCGGTATTGACCCACGTCTCCGCCTTGTCCGAATAACCGGTCGGGGGCTGACAGAGAAACAGCGGCTCGCCCATCCGTCCCACCCATTGCGCCAGAGGCAAGGCGATGGTGACGTCCGCGTTCAGCGCGCGCGCGGTGCTGGCAACCAGCTCGAACGGCGTCTTCACCTTCGCGCGGTAGGTTTGCTTCGACCAGAACTCCGGCGAGTAAATCATGGTCTTCATCACGCTGCGGATATCGCCGCCGCTCGATTCGTATTCTTTTGTCATACGATCGACAAGCGCAGGTGGAGGAACGTCCGAGACAAAATGCCGCGCGAGTTCCGTGGAGATGAATTTCGCGGTGTGTGGGTCGCTCGCGAGCATTTTCAATGCTTCCTCGCCGTCCTTTTCGCCGCCGTAGTTGAACGTGTGGCCCATCACCACTTTCTTGCCCTCGGCGTGGAACTCAGGCCGGAACACAAAATCCGGGTCGCGGCGCGGCTCGCGCACCGTCCAGCCCGTGAGGCACCGCGCCATTTCGATAACGTCCTGCTGCGTGTAGGCGGTGTCCACGCCCACCGTGTGCAGCTCCATGACCTCGCGGCCGTAGTTCTCGTTCAGGCCGCGGTCCTGCTGCTGGAGACGCGCGCCACCCTGCGCTCCCGGGAAACGCGAGTTCGGACCAGGGAAAGTTCCCGGGTTGGGCGGAAATCCCCCGGCGAAAATTCCCTGGTAGCGCGCGCGGCGCATCGCGATTTCCTGTTGATGATCCTTGAACGCCACCGGATCCACGCTCTGCCAGTTGTCGAGGAAGAAAAGCATCGCCGGGCTTTTCGCGGTGGCGGTCAGCAAATCTTGAAACTTGCCCATGGTGTGCGGGCGAATCGTATCGCGCACATACGCCGTCAGCATCCACTTGTCCGCGCCCTTGTTGGCAAATACATTGAAGTGGTTGAACCAAAAATCTTCCATCACCGCTTCGAGCTGGCGCTGACTGTAAACGGCGCGATCGATCTTGGCCATGGACAGCTCGGCAATGATGCGATTGGGGCCCTGCATTTTGGCGAGCTGCTGCTGCGCCCGGTACGAGTTGTCGTTGACCGAGTCCATCGTTTGCGTCGTTGACTGGGCCATCGTTTGGGTGGGCGCCTCGCGGCGCTTTTCCGCCATCTGCTGTTTGTATTCTTCCAAGGTCTCGCCGGCCCGCTTGGCCGCAAGCTGAGGAGGCGGGAACTTATCGAGAAGCTCCTTGGCGGGCATGTTCAGCGTCGGGTACTTCTCCAGGCGTTTGTCGAGAGCGGAATCGTCAAGGGAGTCGGGATGCAGCTGTTGGTCAATCCATTTTTCGAGACCCATCTGGCGGATGCGTTCCGCGTCGCCGGGACGCGGACCGTATGCGAGGCGATTGAGCGCGTGCAGGATGGCTTGATCTTCGGTGAGTTCGGTGATGGGAAGATGGCCCTTGAACTTGGTGTCGGCAGCTATGGCGTCGGGCGATGAGTGAGCGGGCCTGTCGTGATTGTCGGCGATGGCGTTCGGCGCGGCGATCATGAATAGCACAACCAGCAGCGCAGCAATGGTGACGGCCAGAAACGATGCGCCGTACGCATCGAGGTGCCGATCACCGCTTCGGATCGTACGCCGAGTATTTCGAGCCCACGCCATGACCTTCATGCCAGTGTAACCCTGCGGCGAGACAAAAGTTGCGGTGGAATACTAGCGGTTAACAAACGCCCGTTCGCAAACGCGGCTCAGGCCTGAAGTTGGACGAGTAACTGCTTCAATTTCCTCTCATCTTCCTGCGTAAGGGCCGTATATTCGACGCCCATTCCGGTGTCGGTGACATCCCGAACTTTTCCTACGGCTTCGAACGACAGGCCGGGGCACTTCATTTCAAATTTCAATCCACTCCCTGGCGGTGGCTGTTTTCTTGAACGCACGAACATCCCTCCCAGACCGATGACTGTTGCAACCCCTGTGACCAGCAAACCGTTCCCGATGCCCGCCACTTGAATCTCGAGCCCAGCAGGCACACGAACGCGCTGGTGCTGCCGCAACCCGGGCTTGGTCGTGGCATCGATAGGCGCTGAGTTCATCGGTTCGCCGCGCGCCGCGCGAAATCCATCGAGCGTCCAGGAATCCTGCGCCTCGTCGTGCCGCAGGACATAGAAATTGCCATCATCGGCGCGGACGCGAAAATAGGTCGCCTGCGGGGAATACCACCGGCCATCGAGTTCGTGGACCAGGAATTCACGTCCATGAAGAACGAAACGGAGAGGGCGCTCGTCGGCGCGGTGCCCCGCATAGCATTCGACGCGAATTTCGCTCATCGCGCCTCCGCGGAGCGGAAGGGTTTCCGCCGCAAGGGAAAAACATCTCGCAGCAGCAGTGTATCAGGTTTCGCCGCCCGTTCGACAACGGCGCGCACGTGTGTCTACGGAACCAGCAAGGTCATTTTGCTGGGCCGGGCATCGGCCTCACGCGCTTCCCGCGCTTCGGCATTGTAGGCCGCACCCAGAAGCACGATCATCGCCGTCAAGAACATCCACAAGAGCAAGCCGATCGCCGATGCCAGTCCCCGGTACAACACGTCATATGGCATCTTCCGAACATACCAACCGAACGAAATATCAACGGCCCACCATAGCACAGTCGCAACCGCGGCTCCGGGCAGCAGGTCCCTGTAGCCAACATGGCCGGGACGCCCAATCCGGTAGAGCAGGACGAGGACGCCCATGGCCAGGGAGAAAACAACCGCCGCGTAGCCAATCAGTTCGACGTAATGAGTGAAATGCGGGGACGCGGTGCGCTGGATCAGCCAGGCGCGCAATTGCTTGCCGAACACGGTGAGCAGGACCACGGCCAGCATGGGCACGATCGTCAAGCACAGAAGCCCCAGAGCGCGCGCTTGACGCTTCCAATAACTCGGCTCCAGTAGTTCACCCTCGATGACACGAAATGCCTCCATGAAACCCACCATCGTTTGCGTGCCAGCGAGGAGGGTTCCCCCCAGTCCGAGCGATATCCATCTCACGGGATTGACGGTCCGGCGCACAAAATATTCAGCCACCACCCGAGCGCTGCCTGGAGGAAGAATCTGCATAAGACGGTTGGGGATTTCCTGAATCGCTTCGGGAAATAGCGACGTTCCGCTGAGGAGACCAAGCGCCAGTAGCAGCAGGGGGAAGAAGGCCAGGAACATGTTGAACGCGATGGCCTGGCTGAGCGTCACGCAGTCCGGGAAAATACGCCCGAACGCGCGAGCCAGGTTTGTCAAAATCCTATGCATCGCCATTGGGCCGAATTATACGGGAACCCTGGGAATTCGCGGTCGTTGTTTCGCGCCGCCGGCCTCTGCCCCTCCGCCGTTGTCGGAGCGCACTTGCCCGCAGATCAAGCCACAGAGTAAACTGCCAACGAAATGACCACACAGCCAAAGGCAACGTCGAGTCGCAGCGAAGAGATCATCCGCAAGCACAAGGAGTATTTGTGGCCGGCGGTCACGAACTACTATCGCGAGCCGCTCGTCGCCGATCATGCCTCGATGCAATACCTGTGGGACATCGAGGGGAACAAATACCTCGATTTCTTCGGAGGTATTCTCACCATCGGCGTCGGACACTGCAATCCGAAGGTGACGTCGAAGATCAAAGCGCAGGTGGACAAGCTGCAGCATACCTCGACTCTCTTTCCGAATGAAGCGATCGTGGCGCTGGCCGAAAAACTCGCCCAGATTACGCCGGGGAAACTGCAGAAGAGCTTCTTCACCAGCTCCGGAACCGAAGCCAACGAAGCCGCCATCCTGCTGGCGCGCATGGCTGGGCCGAGTTACGACGTGGTGGCGCTGAGACACGCGTACGCGGGCTCGTCGGCGCTGGCGAAAGCCGTGACCGGGCAGGCGCCGTGGCGCAAAGCCGGTGTCGTCAGCGTGGGCGTGTCGCACGCCGTGAATCCGTACTGCTATCGCTGCCCGCTGCACCTGAAATACCCCGAGTGCGGCGTGGCGTGCGCGAACGACGTCGAGAACCTGATCCAGACCGGCACCAGCGGCTCCATTGCGGCGTTTATCGCCGAACCTATTCAAGGCGTCGGAGGATTCATTACTCCCCCGCCCGAATATTTCAAGATCGTTTATCGCATCGTGAAGAACTACGGCGGACTCTTCATATCCGATGAAGTGCAGACCGGCTTCGGGCGCACGGGCAAGAAATGGTTTGGCATCGAGCAGTGGGAAGTCACGCCCGATATCATCACGTGTGCGAAAAGCATGGCGAATGGCGTGCCGGTCGGAGCGACGATCACGACGGCGGAGCTGGCGGACAAATTCCAAGGGCTGACCATTTCGACGTTCGGCGGCAATCCGGTCACGTCGGTCGCGGCGCGGGCGGTGATCGAAGTGATCGAGGAAGAAAAGCTGCTCGAGAACACTCACGTGGTCGGCGGCTACTTGCGGAAGCGGCTCGACGAGCTGAAGGAAAAGTATCCGCTGATTGGCGATGTTCGCGGCATGGGTATGATGCAGGCGCTTGAACTCGTCCGCGACCGCCAGACCAAGGAGCCCGCGCCGGTCGAAACAGTGGAATTAATGGAGCGAGCACGGGCGAACAGCTTGCTTATCGGCAAAGGCGGCCTTTACGGAAACGTGATTCGCATCGCCCCGCCGATGAATATTTCGAAGGCCGACGTGGACGAAGGAATTCGGCTGCTCGATAAATCTTTCGGCGAGATCACCGCCCGGTAATCTGCCACGTACCACCGACGCACATAGGAGAGTCATACGGCCGGATTATTCGATCGCGAAATCTACCTGGACATTGAAACGCTGCGCCTGTCGCACGAAGTGCCGGGCGGGTGGGGGAACATTCAGGGATTCGGAGTGGCCGTCGCCGTGACGTGGGACAAAGAGAATAACTTCCGGCGTTGGTTCGAGACGGACGCGAAGCAACTTGTCGCGGAGCTCGAGACCTTCACCCACGTCGTCACGTTCAACGGCAACCGGTTCGATATCGAAGTTCTTCGCGCCTATGCGCCCGTGGAGGGACTGCGCCGGCGCTCCTTCGATGTACACGAAGAGCTTCACAAACTCCTCGGCCACCGCGTCAAACTTGATCAGCTCGCCAAAGACACCCTTGGCACCGCGAAAAGCGGGGACGGAATCGAAGCCGTCGGCTGGTGGCGCGCTGGGGACAAAGACCGCGTCGCCGCCTACTGCGAGCAGGACGTGGCGATCTTGCGCGATATCGTCGAGCATGGGCGTGCAAAGGGATACGTGATCGTGGCGTCGCGCCAGGTGCCTGTGAAGTGGGAGTAGATCGAGACCGCTCTACGGAATTCCTTCCGCTGATGTATTCTTCTGATTGATGAAATTGCCACGAGGAAACTGTCGCCGTAGTGATGCGGTTCATCGCGCGCCCTGTCTGATCGCATGGGGGCTGCTCGTGCTGATTTCGCTGGCGGCCAGCTCATCCGCGGCGGGACAGTCCGGAACGGCCGGTGAATCGGCGCGCGTTCGCTGGAAGCCGCTCGAGATGGCCCAAGTGAGGCTCGACGACAAGACGCCGCTGAAGTGGAACGTCTATCAACCGGATAAGAAGGACAAAAAGGACAAGAAGAAGGACTCCGACCTGGTCCTCGTGCTGCTGGGGCACCGATATCTGATGCTCGACACCAAAGCGCGACTCGTTTACTCGGTTCCGCTTTCCGAACTCCACGCGCAAGGAACTGATTTTAAGAGCGGCGACCTAGCGCAGGAATCCCACGTCATCCCCAGCACAGATTGGACGGAGCGTGACGTCGGACCCGCTGAGCTAATCCGGCTGACGCTCGGCGACTACGGCCGCGTCCTCGAAGTATCGCTGCCGCACATGCCTGACCTCCGGCCGTTTTACTGATGCGTTTAGCCACAGCCGATCGGGTGTTATCTGTGTTCATCCGTGTTTATCTGTGGCCACCTGAGTCTTCGTCTGCAAGCCGCGCCAGATCATCCAGCCGACAATCGCGATCATGCCGACCCAACCTAATAAACGCACGGCGTGGGCGATCTGCGTGTCGTGCTCGAGCACGCCGAACTTTCCGAAGAGATACGCCCAGTCGTGAATGACATCGTCGCCATCGCCCACAGTGAGCAGCGGCAATTCCTGCGCCCGCGCGTCGGCCATGTACGTCGCGATGGGCAGAAACTGCTCGAAGAAGAAGAAGATGCAGAATACGGTGCCGGGGATCTGGCGCTGAAAGACGAAAAAGGTGGCGAGCATCAGCGGGACAGCCAGTTGGAGAAGAGTGCCACCAGCCACGGCGAGAAACTCACCGAAGAAGCGAAATAGCAGATGGCCTCCCTCGTGGATGGGAACGAAGACCAAGTCAATCATCAACAACACGCCGGCGCCGCGCGCCGCTTGAAACAAGAACAACAGGTAAAAGGCGCCCGCAATGATTAGGACGGCACCAGGAACGGGCCGCCAATCGTCCTCGAGGGGTTCGAGAAATGGAAAGCGCTCGGTCCAAGATTCCGGGAGGCGCATGGAGGTTATTCTATGTCGTGGCTGATGCCGCGACCTGAGAAGATTCTCGAGTTGCCACCCCGACTCTGAAAGTCCTTCAATCGTCCCTCCGGGACTACAGGCTCGTTTCGCCTTCTTCCCGGCACTGCGCTTCGCTCCGTGCCGGGCTAATTACGGTCGCCGCTCCGCGGCTCATCGACGCCGTCGAACCTTCGCGTCGTCCGCAGCAAGTTTGTTACACAGACTCTGAAGCACCGACCTGCTGAAAACCATTGGTGACACCGTTTCTAACGATGGAAAGCGTCGACGACCCACGGAATTCCGACCAGCCCGCCCTCGACCTTGACCTCGACAACGTCGCCACGGCTAAAGCTATCGAAGTTGACGCGGTCGACCCGCACCCGCTCGACGCGGTGGCCTTCCCGCCACGACGTGACAATCAGCCTGCGGCTCGGAAGCGCTCCGCCCATCGAAAATTTTCCGACCACGCGCGCTTCCTCGATCTGGGGCGCTTCACGGTCGAACACCCCATTGGCCAGCAGCAAACCCGCGAGGAGCCAGGGGAGAGGGATCAGTCCGTAGTAAACGCGCTTGAGCGCTTCGACTTCCAAGTGCCGCAGCGCGCGACGCTCGACCAAGATCGCCAGGCCAAGCGTGAGAAAGAAAAGCACTCCGATGAAAATCAGGATGCCGTCGAGTTCGAGTGGCGGATAGCGATTGCTCGCGGCCACAAACGCGAGCGCGCCAAGAACGAAGAACGCAGTGCGGTTCAGGAGTCTCCTGCGGAGTGCGAATTCCGCTGCAGTTGAATTGAGCCCGCAAGATTCACAGACGTCCGCGCCTCGCTCCGCTCCGCAATTCAGGCAGCGCGTCATTTCACCGGGCGGATGCTCGAGGGCGGGTTCGCGAGGCATACCATATTCTCGTCGCGGCCACTCGAAAGTAGCTGGCAGTCTATTTCCTGGGCGCTGCGGACGGCCTGATCGTAGCTCGATCCGGATGCGCTCGCGCAGTGAGTGGCGCCTTTGAATACCACGCAGACCTCGTAGCGTTCGCGGGTCTGCTGGAGCGTCGAGTACGCGAGTATGCCGATCAGCGCAACGGCTCCTAGCGCGATAATCCAGCGAACCTGGTTTGATTTTACGGCCACGGTTTCTTTAGTCAACCTCTCGGACCGGACGTCCCCGCTCGTGCGTGTCTCGTTCATTACCGCGGCGCAAGAGTTCCTCCCGCATATGCTTCTTCAGATGCGGCGCGAGCCCTTCGAGTCTTGCTAATTGCTTCAAATCGCCCAGCGTCAGCTGGGGCAGGAACACCAGCACGGACGCGGCGGGCGTCTGCGCGTTGCGGACCAGCGCGATTCGTACATTGTACTGGCAAGACCATTTCGAATGCTGTGCGATCGCGCCAACAACACGCTCCGGCACGCCCGCCTTAGCCAACACCTTCAGCACCTGGCTTTCCGTGAGGAATGCGTTCGCCAGCGCGAGCTTGATCGCCTGCGGATGCCCCTCCGCGAGGATCGCGCCCGCAACGCGCGAAGGTCCGCGGCGCGCGAGTGTTAGTTTCTCTCCAACGGCGAGATGCGGCACGCGCGTCAGGATCACTTCCTCGGCCACTCGCCGGATATCAGCCGGCGCGGACGGCAACAGGCTCAGCCGCACCAGGTCGAAGAGAAAAAGCTGCCTCACGGCCGCGAGGGCGAAGCGCTTTGGCGTGCGGGGATGCCGCGCCAGACGCAGCCGCACGCCTTCGCTCGACATCCACTTCCCTTCCCCAGCGACCGCGCTGAGAACGGTCGCGGACAGATCGAGGCGCTCGAGCATCAGAATCAGGTGCGGTTCTTCCAGTCTTGGATTTTCAAGCAGCGCCAGCAAGACTTGGTCGCCGGCTTCGTGCACGAGAGTCTTCAGTTCGTCGCCCGACGCCGACCGGGCGCGCTCGATCCGTGCATCGGTTTCAGGCGGCATTGTCCTTTGCGCCACCGACCAGAACCGCCATGCGGACAGCGGCCTCAGCAGGAGAAATTTCCCCCGGCACGATGGTCACTCGCGGTATTGATTTCTTCAGCTCCGTCTCCACCGCCGCGTCGAAGTATTTCGAGCGGCCGTGCGCGCCGCCCACTTTCGCGACCGGGACATCCCGGTCGCGAAAGCCCAACTCGCTCGCTACACAGGCCGCCAGTTCGGCCAGCGACGCGGCAGCGGCCGAAAGAATCCCGCGAGAAACTGCGTCACCCTGTTCCGCCAACTCGGCGACCAGAGGAAACGTCTTCGGAAAAACGGCGTCCGCATTCTTCGTTATCTGTTCCCCAAGCTGATCCCAATTGCGGCTCTGATGAAACTCGAAAATTCGGCCCGAGAGCGCGGTCGCGGAGCCCCGATGCTCTTCGGCCAAGGCGACAGCCCGAACAGCGTGGCGCCCGATATCGAACGTGCTGCCTTCATCGCTGAACCACGGACCGCGCCCGCCCGCGCGGGCAGTCTTTCCGTTCGCATCCCGGCCGAAAGCGGCCGATCCCGTCCCGGCGAGAAGTATGATTCCCTCGGCGGCTCCGAATGCGGCTTCGAGCGCGATTTCCAGGTCCGTGGTAACGCGAACACGCGCATTCGGAAAACCGTGTTCGAAGAAAGTGGCCACGCGCCGCGCGACGCCGGAGCGGCCCGCGCCTCCCAGCCCCGCGCAGATCCCCCGGATGTGACCGGACGTGATCTTTTCCTGCTTCAATACGGAATCTGCCGCGTCGCTCAAAGAGAACCATGCTCGCGCATGCCCCGCGCGCACGGGGTTCGACGGCCCGGCTGTGGCGCGCGCGACCACGCGGCCCTCGGCATTGGCGAGAACGCAATCGGTCTTTGTTCCGCCGCCATCGAATCCGAGAAAGTAGGATGCCTCGGCAGCGGAGATTTTCTTGGGCATGGGCCTCTTTCAGTTTGCTTGACAGTCTCGGAAGCGGGCGGTTAGCATCGCGCGACCTGCCGGGCACGGCTCGATGCGCATCAGTCCATCCGACTTCGCGATCATCCTTCTGTATCTCGTGGGCATCACCCTTTTCGGCGCCCATTTTCGCCGTGGCCAGCATACCCTGCGCGATTACTTCCTAGGGGGCCGCACCACGCCCTGGTGGGCAATTGCTTGCTCGATCGTCGCCACGGAAACCTCGACGCTGACGATCATCGGCACGCCCGCAATCGCCTATGCGGGCAATCTCGGGTTTCTGCAACTCGTATTGGGATATCTGGTCGCGCGGGTGATCCTGTGCGTGGTACTCATCCCCCAGTATTTCCAAGGTGAATTTTACACGGCTTACCAGCTTCTCGAAAAGCGTTTTGGCAAGCGGATGAAATCCGCGGCGGCGATCGTTTTCATGGGAACTCGCGCGTTGGCCGAGGGCGTACGCATTTCGGCGATCGGCAAGGTCGTCAGCGTGGCGTTTGGCACGGGAGAACGCTGGTCCATCGCCATCGTCGCGGCGCTGACGCTCGTGTACACGTTTGAAGGCGGGATGCGCGCGGTGATCTGGACTGATGTGGCGCAGTTCGCGCTGTATCTGACTGGCTCCGTGGCTGCTTTCTTCCTGCTGCTGCACAAAATCTCCGGCGGGTGGCCCGAAGTGACGCAAGCGGCTGCGGCAGCTGGAGGAAAGCTGCGCGTCTTCGATTTTGCGTTCAGCCTGACGAAGAACTACACGTTCTGGTCGGGCCTGCTTGGCGGGACGTTTCTGACCATGGCGAGCCACGGAACTGATCAAACGATGGTCCAGAGGCTGCTGGCGGCAAGGAACGAGCGGGACGCCAAGAAAGCATTGCTCGCGAGCGGCGTCATCGTTTTCGTGCAATTCGCACTGTTTCTCGTGCTCGGCGTGATGCTCTTCGTCTACGCGCAACACGCGTCGCTGACGGTGCCCGCGGACACGGATCGCATCTTTCCGGAGTTCGTCGTGCGCGACATGCCCGTCGGCCTCGCCGGGCTGGTGCTGGCTTCCATTTTCGCCATGGCGATGTCCAATGCGAGCGGCTCGCTGAACTCGCTGGCATCGTCGAGCGTCATTGATCTCGGCGGGAGCCCGCCGGGCGCCTCGCCGGCGCAACAACTCGGGCGTTCGCGGCGAATGACACTTCTCTGGGGAGTGGTCCTGGGTTTGCTGGGCCTGGTCCGCTGGGGTGGAGTGCTCGAGGCGGGGCTGACGATCGCTTCAATTACCTACGGCGGCATGCTGGGCGTCTTCCTCCTCGGCACATGGAATCGCCGGGCGAACGAAACGGGAGCGCTCGTTGGATTCGCGGCCGGAATCGCCGCGATGATCGCGGTTAGATTCTGGACTCCGCTGGCGTTTACATGGTACGTGCTCGCCGGAACGATTGTCACGTTTGCCGTCGGCTCGATTGCGAGCCTCGCTAGCGTCTCCGCGACCAATTCCGAGACCATCCCCGAATGAGCGCTAGATTAGAGCCGGCGAAATGTACCAGCGAGCATACCCGCAGGAAACACGTCAGGATCAGGTCGGGCGCGAGCGAATCCAGAAGTTCGGCATCCACCGTGTAAATGCCTTCACCGCGCGCGATAATCTCGCTCACTTGGCGGTCAATTTCGGCGGGCGCCGCCTGCGGATCAATGCGCGTGCGAAGCAGCGAGGGCTTCGTGGCGGCATCGGCGGGGGAAGTCCCACTCGTGACTGACGCCGAAGATGGAATCACTCAGGCCGATGGCAGACGGCAATAGCGACCAAATGCGCATCGAGCCTCACTTGTACAGCAGATACTTCTCGCGCATTCGGCGGAACTTGTCGAGGTCCCTGGACCAGCCCGCGACGATGTCCGCTGGTGCGTCGCCGCGCTTCAGACCGTCCACGGTCGCTTGTGAGCCGAGCAGCGTGATGATCTTCTCGAGTGCGAAGTGATCCGGATACAGGCGATGCAAGGCATCCGCGATTTCAAGCCCCATGCGAATAGATCGGAGCGACGCGCGGTCAGTGATGCGAATTGTCACGCCGTGACAGGCTTGGCCGTTGTAAGGTCCATCGCGCGGAGTGAATTCGGCAGCATTGAAACTGACGCCCGGAATCTTCCGGCGATCCAATTCCGTCGCAAGTTCGTCCGCCCGAATCCACGGCGCGCCGACAATCTCAAAAGGTGTGTCGGTCCCCCGCCCAACCGAAATGCCGCCCGCCTGCAGAATCTCGATCCCGGGATAGAGGAATGCTTCTTCGACCGTGCGGAGGTTCGGCGACGGAGGAATCCATGGGAGCCCCGTCTGATCGTAGGTCTCGCTTCGGTGCCAATTCCTCATCGAAAAAACGTCAAGGTCCGCGCCGATCTTGTTTTCCGCGTTGAACATCTCCGCGAGCTCGCCCAGAGTCATGCCGTAGCGCACGGGCATCGGGAAATATCCTGTGAAGGATGTGCGATCGGCATCAAGCATCGGGCCTTCGATCACTTCCCCGCCGAGAGGGTTGGGCCGGTCGAAAACAACAAAGCGAATGTGGTGCTTCGCGGCCGCCTCCATGCAGTATGCCATTGTGGTGATATACGTGTAGAAGCGCACACCGGCGTCCTGAACGTCGAATAGTAGGACATCGATGCCCTTCAACATCTCGTCCGTCGGGCGGCGCGTTTCGCCGTAGAGGCTGTAAATCGGGACGCCGCTGGCGGCGTCCCAGCCATCTGCGACGGCCGCATCCGCTTCCCCGCTGAAACCGTGCTCGGGGCTGAAGAGCGCAACAAGTTTCACGTCTTTCCTACCGGCAAACAAGTGGATGGTGCTATAGCCCTGCGAATCCATTCCGGTTTGGTTTGTGATGAGGCCCACGCGCTTGCCAGCGAAAGGCTCGGAGTTCATGAAATCGTACATGTCAACGCCCGTAAGCGTATGGGTGACGCCAGCGAATTGCCCGGAACGCGTCGATGCGCCGAAGAGCGCCGCGACGGCGCAGACAACGAAAATGGCTTGAGAACGGTAACGAAACATCGCTCGAGACGCTCGATTGTGCGGCATGAAACCGCGTGCTATATACAGCTACGGGATCCAGGCGTCAACAAGGAAGGCCCGCGGCGGAAATGATGCATAAATGGGGGCTTTCGACGGCGGCGCTGGTCCTCGTCGCCATACTCTCGCTCATGACAGCTCCCGCTCGTTCGCAAAAGACTCCCCCGACAAAATCGCGGCCCGCGGCCTCGGATGCCTGGGTCGAGCAGACGCTCAAGAAAATGACGTTGCGCGAAAAACTTGGGCAGCTGCTCATGGTGTCGTTCTTCGGCGTGTTCGATTCGGCCGAAAGCCCAGAGTACAAAGAAGTCCTGCGCGAGGTCGAGGAGAATCACGTGGGCGGCCTCATCATCGTGACCGACCGCGGGCCGCTCGGGATCGAGCGCAGCCAGGTGTATCCCACCGCCGTGGTAACGAACGAGCTGCAACGCCGCGCCAAGGTTCCTCTTCTGGTGGGCGCCGATTTCGAAACCGGCACGGGAATGCGCCTGGACGAAGGCACCTCGTTCCCTTCGGCGATGGCCATTGCCGCCACGGGCGATCCGAAACTCGCCTATGCCGCCGGCAAATACACCGCGCTCGAAGCGCGGGCAGCGGGCGTTCAATGGGTATTCGCGCCGGATGCGGACGTCAACGATAACCCGGACAATCCGATCATCAACATACGATCGTTTGGCGAGGACCCGGCGACGGTCGCGACATACGTCAAGGAATTCGTTCGGGGCGTTGAAGACAATGGCGCGCTCGCGACGGCGAAACATTTCCCCGGCCACGGCAACGTCAGCGTGGATTCGCATATTTCGCTCGCTACGGTCCCGGGCAGCCGCAAGGATCTCGAAAACAGCGAACTCGTGCCCTTTCGCGCGGCGATCTCCGCTGGAGTCAGTTCCATCATGCCGGGCCATTTGGCTGTTCCGGCATTTGAGCCGGACCCGGAAGTTCCGGCGACACTTTCGCGGAATATCCTGACCGGCCTGCTGCGCGGCGACATGAAATTTCAGGGACTGATCGTAACCGACGCGCTGGATATGGGGGGCATCACGTCAATTTGTCCGCCGGGCGAAGCGGCGGTGCGGTCGATTGAGGCGGGCACGGACGTGCTACTGATGTCGCCGTCGCCGGACGCGGCGATTGCGGGCCTCGAAGACGCGGTGAAATCCGGCCGCATCTCCGAAAAGAGGGTTGACGCATCGGTGCGCCGGATTCTGACGGCCAAAGCGCGCCTCGGACTCAACAAAAGGCGCATCGTTGACGTCGCGCGCCTGAACGAGAAATTCGCGCGCCCGGAATATGAAAGGCAGGCTCAAAGCATCGCCGACCGCGGCGTCACGCTGCTGCGCGATACGCCGTGGCTCTTGCCACTCGACGCCACCAAACCGCTTCGCGTGCTCCTGGTCGCGCTCTCGTCCGACGCCGATCCCAATCCCGGAGAGACAATCGAGCCGGAAATCCGCCCGCGCGTGGATTCGCTGAAAGTTCTGCGAGCGGATACGCAATATTCGACTGTCAGCGCGCTCAAGCTGCCGCCGCCGGATACCTACGACGTGGCCATCGCAGCTCTCTTCGTTCGCGTTGCGGACCGCAAGGGCGATGTCGGATTCCCGGAAGACCAGCGCGCCTTCGTGAATCAGCTGCTGGCGGCAGAAAAGCCAACGGTGATCGCGTCTTTCGGCAGCCCGTATTTGATCGAACGTTTCCCGAACGCAAAGACGTGGCTCGCCGAATTTTCGACCAACGACGTCTCGCAGCGCGCCGCCGTACGGGCCATGTTCGGCCAAGTCGCGATCTCGGGGAAAATCCCCGTGACCGTGCCCGGAACCGTGCAACGTGGCGACGGCCTGAGCGTAGCGGCCAACCCGATGACGCTCCAGCCGGCGCCGGCGACGATGACGGAACATCTGAAGCCGACCTACGCATTGCTCGACCAAGCCGTCGCCGACGGAGCATTTCCCGGAGGCGTGCTGGCGGTCGGACTCAATGGCCAGCTTGTCGTGCATCCGTTTGGCAAGCTCGAGCGCGATGGCGAAGCCTACGACGCGGATGAAGACTCGATGTACGACGTCGCTTCGCTGACGAAGCCGATCGTCACCACGACGGCCGTAATGCTGCTCGCGCAGCAAGGCCGACTCGATTTGAACCGATCAGTCGAAAACTACTTGCCCGGTTTCGCGGCCGCGGCAAAATCCGATCCGAATTCGGCGTGGCGCGCGCGCGTCACTCCGCGCATGCTGCTTCTGCACGATGCGGGGCTTCCCGATCACCGCGATTTCTACAAGGAAGCGAGGGGCCACGACGCGATTCTGGCCCGCGTGCTCGCCGAACCCCTCGTCCGGGAGCCCGGCACGCAAATCGTGTACTCGGACCTGGGATTTATCCTGCTCGGCGAAATCGTCGAGCGGCTGACCGGCGAATCGCTCGATGTGTTTGCCAAGCGAGAGATCTTTCACACGCTCGGGATGGACCGCTCCATGTTCAATCCGCCGCGCAAGCTGCGCGAAGACATCGCGCCCACGGAAATGGACTCAGCCTTCCGCAAGCGCCTGGTGTGGGGCGAGGTTCACGACGAGAATGCATGGGCCATGGGCGGAATTGCCGGCCACGCCGGACTCTTTTCCACCGCGCAGGACGTCGCCGCCTTCGCGCAAATGATTCTCAACGGCGGCATCTACGGGCACGAGCGCGTGCTCGCCCGCTCGACGATCCAGCAATTCACGGCGCGGCAAACGGTCGGGACCTCCGCGCGCACGCTCGGATGGGACGTACCGGAGGAGCCCTCGTCGTCAGGCCGCTATTTTTCAGCCAGGAGCTTCGGGCATACGGGCTTTACCGGCACGTCGCTCTGGATCGATCCGGAACGAAAGCTGTTCGTCGTGCTGCTGACCAACCGCGTAAACCCCACGCGAGCCAATGAGAAGATCCGCCAGGTGCGCCCGGCGCTGCACGATGCCATCTTCGAGGGCCTGGGGCTGGCCGCCGGCCAGTCCACCGCCCGATAACTCCCTCGGCACAATCCCAACGGTAATCCCGCCAGGACCTGCCGCCGCGGGTTCGCTGCCGCTATAATTATCCAAGGTTCGGGGCGCTCCTTGAAAACATCGAGGACAGAACAACGGAACCCGCGTTCGCGCGGGCTTGATCGGAAATCGACGCTCGAAATTCTGCGTGTGCTGAACCGGGAAGATGCCACCGTTGCCCTGGCCGTTCGCCGGGAGCTGCCGCAGATTGCGCGCGCGGTGTATGCCATCGCCAATTCCCTGCGCCACGGTGGAAGTCTTTTCTACATTGGCGCGGGAACGAGCGGCCGGCTCGCTGTTCTCGACGCGGCGGAATGTCCGCCGACATTCGGTACGCCGCCCGGAATGGTGCGCGCCATCATCGCCGGTGGCGAGCGAGCGTTGCGGCATGCGGTCGAAGGCGCGGAAGATTCCGGGGCGAACGGCGCACGCGACCTGCGGCGAGCGGGTGTGTCGCGGCGCGATGTGGTCGTTGGAATTGCCGCAAGCGGGACCACCGCCTACGTGCTTGGCGCTCTTGATTTCGCTCGGCGGCGAGGCGCAGTAACGGTCGGCGTGACTTCGAATCCGCGCTCTCCGGTTGCGCGGAAGGCGCGCATCTCCATCGCGCCCGATACGGGACCCGAAGCGGTTGCCGGCTCCACGCGGCTGAAGGCCGGAACGGCGCAGAAGATGGTCCTGAATTTGCTTTCTACTGCCTCGATGGTGCGGCTCGGCAGAGTCCACGAGAACTGGATGGTTCACGTGGCGCTGACAAATCAGAAGTTGCGGCGCCGCGGCGCGCGGATTCTGGAAGAGGTGGCCGGCGTGAGCCTGTCCGCTGCCGAACACGCTCTGCGTCAGAGTGGGCACAATTTGCCGATAGCGCTGGTGATGCTCAAAACTGGCGCCAGCGCGCCCGACGCGCGGCGACGGCTGGCAGAAACGAGCGGCAACGTGCGGGAGGCGCTCGAAAAAGCGGTAAAACCTAAGACCAGGGTCAGGGGCCAAAAATAGGACATGGACCGATTCAAAATTCAGGGCGGGCACAAACTGGAAGGTGAAGTCCGGATCAGCGGCGCGAAGAACGCTGCGCTGCCGGCCATGGCAGCGTCGCTGCTAACGGCCGAACCGGTGCACCTCAAGAACATTCCGCACGTGCGCGACATCATCACCATGGCGAAGCTGCTCGCGCACATGCGCTGCAAGGTGGAAAGCCCGGATATTCCGCCGAGCGAATTCATCATTCGTGCGGAAAGCGTCTCGCACGCGGAAGCGCCCTATGACCTTGTGAAAACCATGCGCGCTTCGGTGTTGACGCTCGGCCCGCTCGTCGCGCGTTTCGGCTACGCGCGCGTTTCCCTTCCCGGCGGCTGCTCGATCGGCGCGCGCCCCATCGATTTGCACATCCAGGCGCTGGAAAAACTCGGCGCGACGATCGCGGTCGATCACGGCTACGTCGAAGCGCGGGCCGAACGCCTGCACGGCGCCGTGTTCCGCTTTCCGAAGATCACCGTCACCGGAACCGAAAACATACTCACGGCCGCGGTGCTGGCCGAGGGCGAAACCGTTCTTGAAAACTGTGCGCTCGAGCCCGAAATTCCCGACCTCGCGGCCCTGCTTGTCAAAATGGGAGCGAAGATCGAAGGCGCAGGCACGCCCACGATTCGTGTGCAAGGTGTCGATCGCTTGCACGCCGCGACTCACACCATCATTCCCGACCGCATCGAGGCGGGCACATTCCTCGTGGCCGGCGCCATCACCGGCGGCGAGCTTTTGTTAACCCATTGCGAGCCGCAACACCTCGGCGCGATCATCGAAAAGCTCAAGGAGTGCGGCGTCGAAATCAAGTGTGAAGGAAAGAACGCGCTGCGCGTTCGCGCCGCGAAAAAGCTAGTGGCCGCCGACGTAAACACCGAGGAATATCCCGGCTTCGCAACCGATATGCAGGCGCAATTCATGGCGCTCGCTACCCAGGCGAACGGCGTATCGCATATCCGCGAGACAATTTTCGAGAATCGCTACCTGCACGCCAGCGAAATGGTTCGCATGGGCGCGAACATCGCGATTGACGGCAACATGGCAGTGGTCACCGGCCCGACGCAGCTGAGCGGCGCGCCCGTCACCGCCTCGGACCTGCGGGCGAGCGCCGGACTCGTCCTAGCGGCGCTGGTCGCCGACAACACCACTTGGATCGATCGCGTCTACCACATCGACCGCGGCTACGAGCAGATTGAGCTGAAGCTCCGCGCCCTCGGCGCCAGCATCGAGCGCGTCACCGGCCGAGACGAATAACCCCGATCGGCCGCAAATCTTGACTGAACAAAAAAGGGAGGCGATTACTCGCCTCCCTTGAATTACTCATTCATCGAACGCTGCAACGCGCTATTAGCCCGCCGCTTCGCCCTTGCCAACCTTGTCGCGCTGGTCGCGCAGTACGGCCTTGCGGCTCAGCCGTACCTTGTTTCCTTCGATGGCCAGCACCTTCACGAGCACCTGATCGCCTTCCTTGAGCTCGTCGCGGACGGCGCGGATGCGCGCTTCGGCAATTTCGCTGATATGGAGCAGGCCATCGGTGCCGGGGAATATTTCGACGAACGCGCCGAACTCCGCGATACGCACCACCGTGCCGAGATAGGTCTTGCCGATCTCGGCGGTGGCGGTGACGTCGCGGATCATCTTGAGCGCATTTTCCGCTGCAAGCCCGCTGCTCGCGAACACATGAACCTTGCCGTCGTCCATCACGTCGATCTTCACGCCCGTGGCTTCCACGATCGCGCGGATCTTCTTGCCGCCCGGCCCGATTAGGTCGCGGATCTTGTCCGTAGGGATGGTGAGCATGTGAAGGTGAGGCGCGTAGGCGGAAATCTCGGCACGCGAACTCGAGATCGTCTGCTCCATGATATCGAGAATCTCCAGACGCGCCTTCCGCGCCTGAGCCAACGCCTCTCGCATCATGGCGACGCTGACGCCCGCCACCTTGATATCCATCTGCAGCGCGGTGATTCCCTGCCGCGTCCCGGCGACCTTAAAATCCATGTCTCCGTAGTGATCCTCGGCGCCAGCGATGTCGGTCAGGATCGCATATTTCTCGTCCTCCACGACCAACCCCATCGCGATTCCGGCGCAAGGAGCCTTCAGCGGCACGCCCGCGTCCATCATCGCCAGCGAACCACCGCAGACCGTGGCCATGGACGACGATCCGTTCGATTCGAGAATGTCCGAAACCACGCGCATGGCGTACGGGAAATCGGCTTCCGATGGCAGCAGGCTTCCGAGAGCACGCTCGGCCAACGCTCCGTGACCGATTTCGCGCCTTCCGGCTCCCCGAAGGAACTTTACTTCGCCCACCGAAAACGGCGGGAAGTTATAGTGCAGCATGAACCGCTTGAACACGTCCTGCTCGAACAGCAGATCGAGGCGCTGCTTGTCTTCTTTCGTTCCCAGCGTCGTGGTCGCCAGCGCCTGCGTCTCGCCGCGGGTGAACAAAGCCGAGCCGTGCGCGCGGGGCAGCACTCCCACTTCGCAGGTGATCTGGCGAACCTGATCGAACGCGCGGCCATCGGGACGCCGGCGGCGAATCAGCATATCGTCGCGGAAGGTGCGCTCGCGCAGCCGTTCAAAGGCGCGATAAGCGAGTTTCCGCTTGTCTTCGTCTTCTTCGCTGATGCCGCCGAGGATCTCGGCCTTGACCGCATCCACCAGGCCGTAGCTTTCAAGCTTCGGGTGCTTCTGGGTGTCTAGCGCGTCGCGCAAACGCTCGCCGTACTTATGGGCGATCTCCTTGTAGAGGGCCTCGTCGAACGCTGGCGGCTTTACTGTGACTTTCGTCGGGTTGACGCGGCTGCCCAGATCGCGAATCGCGGCAACGATCTTGCGAATTTCCGCGTGGCCGAATTCCAGCGCGTCGGCGACGGTTTCCTCGGAAACCTCGAGCGCGCCCGATTCAACCATCACGATTGCGTCCGCCGAGCCGGCGATGATCAGGTTCATCTGGCTGGTCTTCTGCTCCGCGATCGTCGGGTTCACGACGAGCTTGCCCTCAAGCATTCCCACTCGGACGCAGGCGATCGGGTTGTTGAACGGAATCTTCGAAATATAGAGCGCCGCGGAGGCCGCGGTAACCGCCACGACGTCCGGATCGTTCTCGCTATCGGCCGAAAGCACCATGGCGATGATCTGCGTTTCCGTGGCCCAACCCTCGGGAAACAGCGGCCGCAGCGGCCGGTCCGTCAGCCGCGAAGTCAGGATTTCGCGCTCGGAGGGG